>Ga0183260_10000069_pt1 | contig 68564 bp, 59 predicted proteins | sample AntDrymUQ4972206_2_FD_129768 | JGI IMG/M metagenome (GOLD analysis project Ga0183260, IMG submission 129768) | Polar desert sand microbial communities from Dry Valleys, Antarctica - metaG UQ497 (22.06) (version 2) (version 2) | ecosystem: Environmental > Terrestrial > Soil > Desert | place...
ACTCGTAAAGGAGGAAGTCGAGGTGGCGACGATCGATGAGAGGGCTTGCGTTTGCTTTGCTCATGCGACCTTGCAGGGCTTCCGGTTGCTCTCTCGAACACTAGCACCCGGTTTCCGGAATCGATGCTGATGCCCGAGGCGTGGGGGTGCCGCGCGCGGAGAATGAATCGTGATGCAGCGCACAATGCCGTGGGTGGCGCTGCCGCGGCGCCCTGTAGCGCCCCGGTGGCAAGCGCTGCGTTTCGTCCCTCGAAGTTCTCCACTCGTCGAAAAAACTCGGCACCAACCCGACACGTTTGCAGCAAACGGCCTAAATGAACTTGCGCTGGCTTGGGGGATGCCGTAAAACCCGTTGGAGCTCAAATTTCACGCGCCCTACACCTGAAACAACGACCACCCCGCAGGCGCGCCTGGTCGCTCCGCAGTACCTAAATCTTCTGGGAGTCTGATCCATGCGTTCGTCCTTACGCGTTTCAATGCTTGCGTCGGTCATCGGTGCGTCCCTCCTCGGCGCGGTCTGGCTGCCGCAGGTGTCCAACGCCGCGGAAGGGCAGAGCGTTGAACAGCGCGAGTCGTACATCGTCAAATTCGCCGAGCCGGGCCTGCTGTACTACCACGGCGGAATCAGCGAATTGCGCGCCACGGCGCCGAAGGGCGAAGGGCGTGGTCTCGACGCCAACAGCCCGGCCGCCGAGGCTTACAAGGAATACCTGGGCGACAGGCAGGAGGTCTACAAGACCGCGATGAGCGCGCGCATGGGCCGCGCCGCAGTTGCGACGCACGAATACGTCGCGGCCTACCACGGCGTCGCGATGTTGTTGACCGCAACCGAGGCCGCCAGGATCGCCGCCACCCCTGGCATCGTTGAAGTCCGCCGCGCTGGCGAAGAGCATCTCGATACTTACCGCGGACCCGACTTCATCGGCGCCAACACGATCTGGGACGGCACCAACGTGCCATCCGGCCTCGGCATTTCGCGGGGACAAGGCGTCGTCATCGGCGTGATCGACACGGGCGTCAACGCCGCTCACCCGTCGTTCGCCAACGACGCTGCCTGCGGGTTCTCTGCCGCCAATCCCAAGCTCCTCAGTGCGCGCGACTGCGCGACCTCGGCGGCAGGCGTGTGCAATGGCCCCGCTCCGGGGGACACCAACGGGCACGGCAGCCACACGGCCAGCACTGCGGGCGGTAACACGTTGACCGCGGCATCAGTGCCGCCCCCTACGGGCATCCCGGCACCATTCACCAGCATTTCCGGCGTGGCGCCCTGCGCACAGGTGCGCACGTATCGCGCATGCCCCGGTTCCTGTCCCGGTGCAGACATCCAGGCGGCGATCCAGAACGCGATCCTCGATGGCGTCGATGTCATCAACTTTTCGATCTCCGGTGGCCGCACGCCCTGGAGCGACAATGATCGCGCGTTTCTCGATGCAGACAACGCAGGCGTCTTCGTGGCCGCCTCGGCGGGCAACACGCGCGCGCCGCCGGAAACACCGACGCAACCGATCGGCGAAGTCAACCACCTCGGCCCGTGGGTGACCACGGTCGCCTCGTCGTCGCATGACGAAGTGTTCGCGGCGCCCGGCCGTTTGAATGCAACAGGAACCGCAACGCCTCCTCCAGCGAACACTCAGAACCTGTTGCTGACCTCGGGTTCGAGTCCGCTCGGAACCGCTGCCAATGGTGTTCCATTGCGCCACGATTCCACCAACGCGTTCGGCTGCAATCCCTTTCCCGCAGGCTTCTTCACCGGAGCAATTGCGCTCATGCAGCGCGGGCCTGTGACGAATCCGCCCACCGCGTGCACGTTCGAAGTGAAAGCCAATAACGCTCAGGCCGCTGGTGCGACTCTTGCGATCGTCTACAACCACTCGGCGGGATCCATCTCCCCAAGCGTCGGCGCCGCGACTTTGCCGACTTATGGCGCGCTCCAGCTCGACGGTGACGCCCTGGTTGCGTACATCGGCACCAACGGCGCCGATGCGACCACCGTGAACTTTGCGCCGTCGAGGAAGCAGGGCGACGTCCTCGCGGGGACCAGCCTGAGAGGCCCGTCGCTGCTTCTGGGCGTGACCAAGCCCGACATGACGGCGCCCGGCATCAACATTCTTGCGGCCGCCGCCGCACCGGCGAATTACCGGTTTATCAGCGGCACGTCCATGTCGTCCCCGCATATCGCAGGAGCGGCAGCCCTGGTGCGTTCGATCCAGACCAGCTGGAGTCCCGCCGAAGTTCGTTCGGCCCTGATGTTGACAGCGGGTCGCGCAGGCACGCGGGAAAACGCGGTCACGTCGTGGGATCCGGACGATGTGGGTGCGGGTCGGATCGATTTGACCAAGGCAGTGAAGGCGGGTCTCATCATGAATGAGACTTTCGCCAACTACTTGGCGGCAAATCCGGCGCCGCCGACAGCGGGCAATCCTGCCAGCCTCAACTTGCCGAGCATGCGCAACGTCGCGTGCGCGGCAAGCTGCGCGTGGACGCGCACGATGAAGAACGCCTTGATCGTACCGACCACGTGGAATGTCACCGTCGAAACTCCTCCTGGCGTGACGCTGACGGTGCTGCCGAACAACTTCAGCTTCACGGGCCAGGGTGTGGTCTCTGCCGGTCACCTGTTCCGCAACAGCTTCGAAGACGGTGTGCCGCAGGAAGTGCAGCCGCTCGTCATCACCGCGACTCCGACGGTGGAGTTGACCGACATGACCTTCGCCCGCGTGATCTTCACCGAAGCCAACAACCGCGCCCCGCAGTCCAGCATGTACGTGGCGATCAAGAGCCCCTGATCTTCGCGGCTTCGGCAGCACAGAAAAACCCCGGCGTTCGCCGGGGTTTTTTTTCGTCCAGCGCAAAAAAAAGGGGACGGAGGCAATTAAGCGCTGGGCGGCGCGGGGCTCTTGGGCCGACCTCTTGGGCGACACGTCACGGGCAGGTTGAGGGTCTTGGCCAACATGCGCTGAAAGCGATCGTCTCCGAGGGCGCGTTCTTGCGCGAGGTGCCGTCTGATGCGCGACAGGTCGTCTGCATCGATGCCGGCTGCGAGCCAGCTGCGATAGGCGTCAACACGTGCGGCTGCATCCTCACCCAGTGCACCAGATAGGCGGGATGAGGCGTGAGACGAGGATCGCGCACGCGGCCAAGGTGGGCGTGGACGCTCGACCAGTGATAATCGTCTGCCGCGCCGACCATGGCCGCGCGCAGCGGGTTGAGTTCGATGTAGCGCAACACCGTCAGCACATGGCGATCGTTGTCGACCAGACAGGCCTTGAAGCGACCTTGCCACAGGGTGCCGCAGCGGCCATGGTTCGCGTTGAACGACTGCACGTGGCTCTGGCCCAGCCACCGCACGCACGCGACATTGCACCCGGGCGGGTGGGCCCTGCGCTACTGTTCGCGAGGCCATAACAAGGCGCGGCCTACACTCGAATGATGCCGGGATGCTCCGACACCGACACGATCATGGGGCGCGCCGCCGGCGCGTGGTTGCTGCTGGCTCTGTTCCTCGGCACGGCTGCCGCTGTCGCGCAGACCGGCACCGCCAACGACCCGTACGCCGCGCCGCGCCGCGCGCTGGTCGCCGAGCTGCGCGCGGACGCGAACTCGATGCTCAGCGCGCGTTCCAGGCTCGATGGCGGCGTACTCGACGTGCTTGGCCGCGTGCCACGGCATCTGTATGTGCCGCAATCGCAACGGCGCCACGCCTACGAGAATCGGCCCCTGTCGATTGGCCACGGCCAGACCATCTCGCAGCCGTACATCGTCGCGTTGATGACCTCGCTGGCGCGGCCGCGGCGCGGGCACAAGATCCTCGAGATCGGTACGGGCTCGGGCTACCAGGCAGCCGTGCTGGCCGAGACCGGGGCCGCCGTCTACACCATCGAGATCATCGAACCGCTGGGCAAACGCGCGGCACAGCTGCTCGGCCAGCAGGGCTACGACAACATCGAGACGCGCATCGCCGATGGCTACTACGGCTGGACCGAGCACGCGCCGTTCGACGGGATCGTCGTCACGGCCGCGACCGCGTCGATCCCGCCGCCGTTGATCGCACAGCTCAAGCGTGGCGGACGCATGGTGATACCGGTCGGCGGCAGCTTCATGACGCAGACCCTGATGCTGGTGGAGAAAGGGGCTGACGGGCGCGTGCGGACACGCCAGATCCTGCCGGTGCGGTTCGTGCCGTTGACGGGCAGGCGGTAGCGCGCGATCGAGTCATCGCGTGAATTCAAACTTCGACGCTTTTTCGGACCCTCTCCCCAACCCCTCTCCCGAGGGGAGAGGGGCTTTTCAGCGGGCTCCTCAGCGGGATGGGACCGAGGGGAAAGCGGAGTTGCACGCGTGGCGGTTGCCAGTGGCGATCGCGCTGCTGTCCGCGGCGGCGCTGGCGTACCAGCTGTTGCTCATGCGCTGGCTGGCGATCGCGCACTGGACGCCGTTCGCCGCGATGATCATCAGCCTGGCGTTGCTCGGGCACGGCGCGAGCGGCACGTGGCTCAGCGTCTGGCGCGAGCCCGCGCGCCGCAACTTCGAGCGGCTTTTCCCGGCGTGCGCAGCACTCTTCACGCTGAGCGCGGTGGGGGCGTTGTGGGCAGCGCGCGCGGTGCCCTTCAACGGCCTCGAGCTGGTCTGGAATCCATGGCAACTGTTGCGCCTGAGTGCGCTGTACCTGGTGCTCGCCATGCCGTTCTTCTTCGCCGCGAGCTGCTTCGGGCTGGCGTTCGCGCGCCAAGGCGAACGCATCCCGGCGCTGTACGGCGCAGACCTCATCGGCGCCGGAATCGGCGCGCTCACCGCGGTGGCATTGCTGTTTCTCCCGATCGAGCGTGGCCTGCTGATTGCGGCTTGTGGCGGCGTTCTCGCGGCGGCGCTGACGACGCGGCGGAGAGTGCACCTGCTGGCCGTGGCAGTGGTCGCGGCCGCGGCGTTGGCGCTGTCGACGGACGGTGCGCTGGCTCCCGCGCCGAACGAGTTCAAGGGCCTCAGCAAGGTCTTGCTCCTGCCGGAGGCGCGTGTTGTCGCCGAGCGCCACGGCCCGCTGGGCTGGCTTACGGTGGTCGAAAGCCCGCGCGTGCCCCTGCGGCATGCACCCGGATCGAGCCTCGACGACACCGGCGAACCGCCACCGCAACTGGGCCTCTTCACCGACGGCGATGCGTTGTCGCCCATCGCTCGCAAGTCGGCGGCACGGGCGCTGGCCTACCTGGGCGGCATGACCTCCGCACTGCCGTATCGCTTGCGTGCGAACGCCTCGGTGCTGGTGCTCGGCGCCGGCGGCGGCCAGGACGTGCTGCAGGCGTTGACGCTGGGTGCGCGACGCGTCGACGCCATCGAATCCAACCTGCAGCGCTTGCGCCTGGTGCGCGACGCGTTCGCGCAATACAGCGGCGGCGCTCCGTATCGCGATCCCCGCGTGCGCCTGTCGCTTGGGCAGCCGCGCGCGCATGTGCGGGCGAGCGCTGCGCGCTACGACTTGATCGTGCTCGCCAGCGACGAGTCCTTCGCAAGCGGCGGCGCCGGCGTGCAGGCGGTGGCCGAGCAGTACGCGCTCACGGTGGAGGCGCTGCGCGATTACCTTGCGCGGCTCGAGCCCGATGGGCTGCTCGCGATCACCCGCTGGAGCAAGCAGCCGCCGCGCGACGAGCTCAAGATCTTCGCGACGGCGCTGGCGGCCTTGCGCGCCGACGGCATCGCCGATCCGGCGGCCGCCATCGTCGCGATCCGCAACTGGGATGCGAGCACCTGGCTGATCGGAAAGCGCCGCTTCGCGGGAGCCGACATCGCCGCGTTGCGCGCATTCGCCGACGCGAAAGGCTTCGACCTCGTCCACCATCCGGGTCTCGAGTCGGAAAAAGCCAACCGATTCCACGGCCTCGACCGGCCCTATCTGTTCGAAGGCGCGCGGGCGTTGGCCTCGGCGCGCGCCGCGGACTATCTGCGCGACTACAAGTTCGCCATCGCACCGGCCACTGACGACCGCCCTTACTTCGGCGATTTCTTCCGCTGGCGGGCCCTGCCGGAGTTGTGGCGGCTGCGCGAACAGGGGAGCGCGGTGCTTCTGGATTCGGGTTATCTGTTGCTGCTTGCCACGCTGTTGCAGGCGCTGCCGCTCGCGCTGCTGCTGGTGCTGGCGCCGTTGCTAGCACTGCCGCGCCCGCACGAAGGAATGGGCGTTTCGCGGGTCCGCGCCGGGGCGTATTTCCTGGCGCTGGGGCTGGGTTTCATGTTGATCGAAATCGCCAGCTTGTCGCGGCTGACCCTGCTGGCCGGGCATCCCTTGCTGGCCGTGTCGGTCGGCCTCGCGGGTTTCCTGTCGTTCGCCGGCGCCGGAAGCCTGTATGCGCAAAGGCTGCTCGGCCGCGTCGGCCAACCAACGGACGACGCCGCCATCGCGCGACTCGCGCAAAGGGGAGTGCTCGCGATCGCGCTCGGCGTGCTATGGCAATTCACGGTGTTCGCGGCAACGCTTGGAGTCGGTGGTTCCTGGCCGATCGCGGTTCGCCTGGTCGCCGGGCTGGTCGGGATCGCGCCGCTGGCATTCGCGATGGGGTTGCCGTTTTCGCTGGGCCTCGCGCGACTCGCGCGCGGCGCGCCTGACTTCGTGGCGTGGGCGTGGGGACTCAACGGTTGCGCGTCGGTGATCGCGGCGATCGCGGCGCTGCTGCTCGCGATGGCCATCGGGCTGCGGGCGACCCTGCTGTGCGGGCTGGCGCTCTACGTTGTAGCTGTGTATGCCTGGCGTGGCCGCGTCGCTGTTGCACCGGCCTGAGCGTGGCTCCAGGCGATGGAAACTCACGCCTGATCCCGATCCTCGAGTAGCGTCACCACTTCGTAGTGACGCGTATGCGGAAACATGTCGAGCACGCGGGCCTGTCGGAGCGCGAAACGCGGCATGGCGGCGAGGTCCCGCGCCAGCGTCTCGGCATTGCAGCTGGAATACACGAGCGTGCGCACCGTCGAAGCCTGGAGCCATGCGCAAAGCTCGGCACCGATGCCGCGGCGTGGCGGGTTGACAATGACAAGATCGGGAGCATGCGCCGAACGCAACGCGAATTCGGTGGCATCGCCGGTCTCGAAGCGCACGTTGATGAGTCCGAGTCCGGTGCGACTTAGCTCCGCGCTCGCGATGGCCTCCGGGCTCGACTCGACGCCGACGACGTCGCGTGCGCAGTCCGCGACGTGCAGGGCGAAACCGCCGACGCCGCAGTAGAGGTCCCAGATGCAATGCGGAGCTGTTTGACAAGTCCACTCACGGACTTGCGCATAGAGCGCTGCGGCTACGTAACTATTGGTCTGGAAGAAGCTCTGCGGGCGCAAGTACAGGTCGATGCCATTGAGTCGCATCGCCACGTGCTCCTGCGAGGTCAGAAGGATTTCCTCCGAGCCCTCGAGCACGGCCTTGTGCTCGGGTTGCAGGTTCGCCGAAACCACGCGCAGTTCGGGGAGCGAACGCAGCAGTTCGGGAAGATGCTTGCGGATTCGCGCGATCGGCTCCTGCGACCGCAGCACGAATCGCACCATGAGTTCGCCGGAATGTTCGGCAAGCGTCAACAACACGAACTTGAGTTCGCCGCGTCTGCCAGCGACGTCGTAAGGTTCGATGCGCGCCGCGGTGATGAGCTGCGCCAGGACGGGAAAGCAGCGCTGCATTGCGGGAGGGTAGAGCGGGCAATCGGACAGGTCGACCGCGATCCCTCGTTCGTTGCGGATGCCCAGCAACGGATGCTCGTGCGTTCCGCTCACGACCATCTTGGCCTTGTTGCGAAATCCCGCCTGCGGGCTGGGCACCGAAGGTAGCCACTCGACTTGCGGGTGCGCGGAGAGCAGCAATCGGCACTCGAGTTGCTTGGCGCGCAACTGCGCTTGGTACGGAACGGCGAGCTCCGTGCACGACCGGCATAGGTCCGCGTCGTAGTACGCGCATTGCAGCGGGGACGACTCGAACGGGGAGAGGGTCACTGCCGCACTCTGGACTTTGCGCGCAGGCGACACCAGCGCCGCGCCGCGAATAGCGCCGCGCCGCGAAGTTACCCGCGGATCTCGAATCCGGGGTTCTCGTTCAAGCTGCCGTCGGCTTCCAGCACCGCGAACTTCTTGCGGTCACCGTCGAAGATCACGGCCACCGGCGGCTGGAACAGCTTGCGCCGCACGAACTTGAGCTCCCAGCCGAATGCCTCGAGGCTGCGCAAGGTGGCGACCTGGTCCTGGTTGAGGTCTCGCTCCAGCGCCCTCGGGGGTGGCGGAGCGTCCTTGCGGCGTTCGTTGTCTGTCATGGTGGCTCTGGCTACTGGAGGGCGGGAATCACGACGTGAAACCCTACGGGGCGGCGGCTGAACGCCATGGATCATGAATGGCGACGGGCGATTCTGCCGCGAACTCTCGGTCCCGTCGACCGTCGAGTCAGCAGCAGCGTGAAGCGCCGCGCCCGAAGCGCGCCGACTGACGCTGCGCGAAGAATTCGGCGCGCGAGAGCAGGGGCGAATCCGCATGATGGGAGGTGTGATGGACGAGGTACCGCTCGTAGTCGGGCGCCCCCATCAGCGCACGCGCGATCGCGACGATTCGCCACCGCATCGCCTGCACTGGCCAGGACTCAGGCCGCGACGGCATGGCCGACCTCACGCGTGGTGGGGACCGCGCTGCGCCGCGCGACGAGGATGGAGCGCGTGCCCAGCAGGACGAGCGCGAGTACCACGCCCATGAACAGCGCGGCGAGCGTGGTGTTGACGTAATCGTTCACCACGATGCGCTGCATCTGCTCGAGCGACTGCGCGGGCGCCATGACCTCACCTGCGGCCCGGGCATCCCCGAACAGGCGGGCATGCGCCAGGAAGCCGATCCGGGGATTGGCATGGAAGATCTTCTGCGAGCCGGCCATGAGCGTGCAGACCAGCAACCATGCAGTCGGCACAAGGGTCACCCAGGCAAATCGCTCGCGTTTCATCTTCACCAGGCAGACCGTCGCGAAGATCAGCGCGATGGCCGCGAGCATCTGGTTGGCGATACCGAACAATGGCCACAGGGTGTTGATGCCTCCGAGCGGATCGACCACGCCCGCGTAGAGGAAATAACCCCAGCCCGCCACGCACAAGCCCGTGGCCACGACATTGGCCGTCCACGATTCGGTGTGACGCAGCGGTGCGTATGCCGTGCCGAGCAGGTCCTGGATCATGAAGCGTCCCACGCGCGTGCCGGCGTCGACCGTGGTCAGGATGAACAGCGCCTCGAACAGGATCGCGTAGTGGTACCAGAAGGCGAGCATGCCCTCGCCGGAGATCACGCGCGAGAAAATCTCCGCCATGCCGACCGCGAGCGTGGGCGCTCCCCCGGTGCGCGACAGGATCGTGGTTTCACCGATGTCGCGCGCGGTCGCCGACAGCATCTCCGGTGTGATCACGAATCCCCACGACGAGATCGCCTGCGCGGCGGATTCGACGCTGGTACCGATCAACGCGCTGGGCGAGTTCATGGCGAAGTACACACCGGGCTCGAGGACACAGGCCGCGACCAGCGCCATGATCGCCACGAACGCCTCCATCAGCATCGCGCCGTAGCCGACGTAACGGATGTCGGCTTCGCTGGAGATCATCTTGGGCGTGGTGCCCGATGCCACCAGTGAATGGAATCCGGACACCGCACCACAGGCGATGGTGATGAACAGGAACGGGAACAGGGAGCCCGCCCAGACCGGACCGGAGCCATCCGTGAAACGGGTCAGAGCCGGCATCTTGAGATCGGGCGCGACGATGAAGATCGCCAGAGCGAGCAGCAGCACGGTGCCGATCTTGAGGAAAGTCGACAGGTAATCGCGCGGCGCCAGCAATAGCCAGACCGGCAGCACCGACGCAATGAAGCCGTATCCGATCAGGAGGAACGCGAGCGTCTTCGCCTCCAGGGTGAACAACGGAGCCCACGTCGGATCGGCCGCCACCACTCCTCCCAGCCACACGGACACCAGCAACAGCACCAGGCCGATCAGCGACACTTCGCCGACCCGGCCGGGTCGCAAATAGCGCAGGTACAAACCCATCAGCAGCGCGACCGGAATCGTCATGGCGACAGTGAAGGTGCCCCACGGACTCTGTGCGAGCGCCTTGACCACGACCAGCGCAAGTACCGCGAGCAGGACGATCATGATCGCGAGGATGCCGACCATGGCGATGCCGCCTGCGGCGCTGCCGAGTTCGGAACGGATCATGTCGCCGAGCGAGCGTCCGTCGCGGCGGGTCGAGAGGAACAGGATGATCATGTCCTGCACCGCACCGGCAAACACCACGCCGGCCAGGATCCAGAGCGTGCCCGGCAGGTAACCCATCTGCGCCGCAAGGACGGGCCCGATCAATGGTCCCGCACCCGCGATGGCCGCGAAGTGATGTCCGAACACGACGTGGCGATCGGTGGCGACGTAATCGAGTCCGTCCGGCCGGCGCTGCGCGGGCGTGAGGCGCGTCGGATCGATGCCCAATGCATTCATCGCGACGTAGCGCGCGTAGAAACGAAACGCGATGACGAACACCGCGATGCTGGCCGCGACCAGCCACATCGCGTTGATCGACTCGCCGCGCCGCAGCGCGACCACGCCGAGACACACGGCACCCACGACCGCGACGAGCCCGAAAATCAGCTTGCGGACAACCGGATGCATGGCGCGCCGCCGGAAGGAAAACGCGAGCTTAGCCAATTCCTGCACGTTCGCGTTCCGAGTTCCGTGTTCCGGCCCGGAAGGCGTCATCGCGACGCAGGCTGTGCTTCAATCGCAGCGCGGCGGGCACTTGTCCGTCCACACCCGGCGGGAGCATCGACATCTGCGAACTCCGTTCTGTCTGCGCGACGCCGCTGGCGCGAGGATGAACGCTGCGCGCGCCCGCGCCTCGTTGCCTTGTCGCCTGATCGCCTCGACGACGCTGCTCGTCGCCGGGAGTACCGCGTTCGCGCTCGATTCCGCCCCTCGCCTCGATCCGTGGCCGTACGTGACGCTCGCCCTCGCACTCTTTGTCCTGCTCATGGGTTGGGGATTCGCACGGCAGCGTCGGCGCCTGCGCGACCTCGAGGTGCGCAGGACCGAACTCGAACGCTTGGTCGAGTCGCGTGACCAAGACCTGGCCAGTCTCCATCGCAAGCTCGAAACGATTGGCCAGACCGATCCGCTGACCGGCTTGCGCAGTCGCCATTATCTGGGCATCCAGCTGCCCGCCGACGTCGCGTATTACGAGCGCGAGATTCTCGCGTCGGGTCGCGACGACCTCGTGCTGATGCTCGCCTTCGTCGACATCGACGCATTCAAGTCGATCAACGAGCGTTACGGTAACGAGACCGGCGACCAGGTGCTCAAGGAATTCGCCCGCATCTTCGGCGCGCAGGTGCGCACCGGCGACTACGTACTGCGCTGGGGCGGCGAGGAATTCGTTCTGCTGTTCCGTCCGATGGCTGCGGCGGAACCCGCCAGGATCGCGGAGCGCATCCGACGCGCGGTCGCCGCTCACGGGTTCACGGCCGAGGGCGCGTCGCCGTTCAATACCACCTGCACGATCGGATTCATCCAGATCTCCCTGTCCCCTGGTGCGAAGAGGGGGCTCGATTGGGAAGAGATCATCGCGCTGGCCGACCAGGCGCTGTATTTCGCGAAATCCAACGGCCGCGATGGCTGGGCCGGCGTCATCCTGAAGCCCGGCGACTCGACGCAGAACCTTATCCAGGACTTCGAGCGCGATCCGGCGGGGTTGCGAACGAGCGGAAGACTCGTCTGGATGGGGGATGCGCTGGAAGTGTCGTCGAGCGCAGCCGGAGTACCGTGATCCCGTGATTTGCGCTCGCGGCGGCGGGCCTGCTCACACTCTTGCGCATTGCGGGTGCACCATCGGAAACACGATGTCGAAGCGCACGCCGCGCGACGGCGCAGTGACGCAGTTGATGCGACCCGCGAGCGCCTGGGTGACCAGGTTGTACACGATATGCATGCCGAGCCCGGTGCCGCCGTGCTCGCGCTTGGTCGTGAAGAACGGTTCGAACATCTGCGCGGCAACCGCGGGTTCCATACCGACTCCGTCGTCCTCGTAGCGCAGCACCAGGCGCTCGTTGTCAGCGGTCACGCCGATGCGCATCGTTCCGGCGGAGCCCGCTGGCCATGCGTGCATCACCGAGTTCATGATGAGGTTCACAACGATCTGGTGCAGCGCATCAGGTCGGCTGGTCATTAGCAACTCGGGCCCGCACTCGACGACCACCGTGTGGCCCGCGCGGCGCAAGGTCGGATGTAGCGACTGCAGGCTGGCGTCGAGATATTCGCGCACGGCCACTGCGCGAAAATGGATGGTCGACTGATCAACCGCGACCTGCTTGAAGTTGCGGACGAGTCCGGCAGCACGCGCCAGGTTCGATTCCACCATCGCACTGGCCGTTTCGAGCGGGCCGGTTTCGATATCGACGATGCCTCGCGCCTTGAGTTTTGCGCGCAAGTCGCGCGTCTGGTCGCGCAGAAACGAAACCGCGGTCAGGGCAATGCCCAGCGGCGTGTTGACCTCGTGCGCGACCCCGGCGACGAGCCGCCCCAACGAAGCCATCTTCTCGGTCTCGAGCAGGTCGGCCTGGGTGCGACGGAGTTCCTCGACGTGCCGCTCGAGCTCGTCGTGCGCAGCGCGCAGCGACTCGCGCGCGCGGCGCCGCTGCAAGGCCGTCGCAATGTGGAAGGACACGAAGGTCAGCAGTTCCTGGTCTCGAGTCGTGTACTGCACGTCCTCGGTGTAGCTCTGGACCACGATCGCGCCGACCACGCGTTCCTCCAGGATGAGCGGCACTCCAAGCCAGCATTCCGCAGGCGCGCCGAGGCGTTCGATGGCGCCGATCTCCTGCAACCGCTCGATCTCCGGGCGCGGGGCCAGCAACGGCTTGCCCGTGCGCAGCACGTAATCGGTCAGGCCACGCCGCAGCGGCGTGCGCTTGAAAAAAGAGGTTGGATCGATTTCGTCGACGGCGTACGGAAAATCCAGTGCGGTGTCGTCGTCGACCAGCAGCGCCACGTAAAAATTCTTCGCGTAGAGAAGTTCACCCACCACCGTGTGCAGCGCAGAATAAAACTCGTGCATGCTGTTGGTGGTGCTGGTCACCTCCGCGATACGGAAGAGGCGGCCTGCAGGAGCTCGCCCAGTTCGCGTTCGCGCACCTGCACGAGCAATTCGCGGTTCGCCGTCTCGAGCTCGCGCGTGCGTTGCTCGACGCGCCGCTCGAGGTCGACCTGTGCCTGGCGGCGCGTGAGTGCGACCAGGATATGCTGGGCAACGTACGAAAGAAGGTCGCGGTTCGCCTCCGTGAATCGCACGGAGTCGTCGTAGCACTGCACGACGACCGCGCCGCAGACTTCGCCGTCGCTCGCCATGGGCACACCGAGCCAGTCGGCGCTCTCGGGGCCGCGCTCAGGATTCAGCGGGATGCCCAGGCGCTCCCTGATCGCCGCGGAAGGACCCATCAGTGGCGTGCCACGGTGCAACACCGCTACCGTCAGCGAACTCGTGAACGCATCCTCGGCGATCGCCTCGTCCGCGCCAGGCAGGACCAGGTCGTGGATGTCGGCGATGTAAGGGAACGTGAGCGTGCGCGCCTCGCGGTCGTACAGGCACACGAAGAAATTCTCGGCGTACATGAGTGTGCGCACGATCCGGTGCGCGTTGCGCAGCATCGCGGTGCGGTCCATCTTGCGGCTCGCGAGATCCGACAATGCATACAGTGCGCGCTGCAGCCGTTCCTTCTGCTTGGTCTCGCGGAGCAGCAACTCGAGGCGCTGGCGATCCAGTGCTTCTCGCGATCCTTCGGGCGCCGTTTCAGCGGCGCCCACGGACGGGCTGTCCGGTTCGTTTCGATCGCTCAGTTCGGTCCGGCGATTCGACACCTGAAGCCCTTGCCGCACGGTTGCGGTCAAGTGTCCCCGACGCGGGCTCCGAGCGCCAGCACGGCGGCGCCGTACCGCGCCAGCTTGGCGACTCCCATGCCAGGGACGCGCGCGAGCTCGTCATGGTCGCCAGGTGCAGCAATGGCGATCGCCCGCAGGGTGCTGTCGTGGAAGATCACGTAGGCCGGCACCCCCTGCTCGCGAGCCATCCGGGCGCGCCAGTGACGGAGCGCATCGAACATGGCCTGGGCAGCGGGTTCGAGTTCGCCTGCGGCGGGCGCTGCGGACTTGCCGACGCCGCGCGCACCTCGCCCCGACCGTGCCGTTTTCGGTGCTTCCGTGCGGAACTGCAGGGCCCGTTCGCCGCGCAGCACCGCCGCGCTCGCCGCGGTGAAGCGCAATGCGCCGTGGCGCTCCGCATCCGCTTCAAGCAGGCCGGCGGAGATGAGCTGGCGGAAGACTCCACGCCAGTGCCGCTCGTCGAACGCGGCGCCGATCGCCCAGGTGCTGAGCGACGCGTGGCCGAACTTCTGCACTTTCTCGGTCGCGACACCGCGCAGCACGTCGATGACGTGTGCCGCGCCGAAGCGCTGGCCCGTGCGATACACGCACGACAGCGCCATGCGCGCAGCTTGCGTACCATCCCAGCTTTGCGGCGGCGACAAGCAGTTGTCGCAGTTGCCGCACTCGCCGGCGTGAGTCTCGCCGAACCAGCCGAGCAGCGACTGGCGCCGGCACGTTGTCGACTCGCAAAACCCGAGCAGCGCGTCGAGTTTGCGCAGCTCGAGTCGCTTTCGTTCCTCCCCGGCCTCGCCACGCTCGATCAACCGACGCAGGTTGATCACGTCTCCCATGCCGTAGCTCAACCACGCTTCCGCGGGCTCGCCGTCGCGGCCCGCGCGACCGGTTTCCTGGTAGTAGCCTTCGATCGACTTCGGCAAGTCCACGTGCGCGACGAAGCGCACGTCGGGCTTGTCGATGCCCATGCCGAACGCGATGGTCGCGACCATGACGACACCGTCGTCCTGCAGGAAGCGCCGCTGGTTTGCGGCGCGAGCGGGTGCGCTCATGCCTGCGTGATAGGGCAGGGCATCGATGCCCGCGTCGCGGAGCTGCGCCGCGAGGGCATCGACCCGCTTGCGCGAAAACGCATACACGATGCCGCTCTCGCCGCGATGCGCCGCCAGGAACTCCGCAAGCTGGCGACTCCCGTTCTCCTTCGGCACCACGCGGTAACGGATGTTCGGCCGGTCGAACGAGCTGATGAAGACCTGCGCTGCTTCGAGCTGCAGCCGCTCGACGATCTCGCGCCGTGTCGGCGCATCGGCCGTCGCGGTCAGGGCAATGCGCGGAACGGTCGGCCAGCGTTCGTGCAGCACCGTCAACTCGCGGTACTCGGGCCGGAAATCGTGGCCCCATTGCGACACGCAGTGCGCCTCGTCGATCGCGAACAGCGCGATCTGCGCGCGGTCCAGCAGTGCCACGGTGCGGGACGTGAGGAGCCGCTCCGGCGCGACGTAGAGCAGGTCGAGCTCGCCGGCGAGCAACGCGCGTTCCACGCCCGCGGCCGACTCCGCGTCGAGCGTCGAGTTGAGGAACGCGGCCCGCACATCGAGCTGCCGCAATGCCTCGACCTGGTCCTGCATGAGCGCGATCAGCGGAGACACGACGACGGCGCAACCCGCGCGCACCAGCGCGGGCACCTGGTAGCACAGCGATTTGCCGCCTCCGGTCGGCATCAGCACCAGCGCGTCGCCGCCCGCAATCAGGTGCTCGACGATTCGCTCCTGGTCCCCGCGGAATTCCGCGTGTCCGAACACGCGTTGCAATACCTCGAGCGCGGGTGTGGTCATGCTGTCAGCGTAACGCGTGCCAAAGGCGATCCCTTCTCCCTTCGGGAGAAGGTGGCGCGAAGCGCCGGATGAGGGGCCGCGCGTGCCTCAATGACGAATCTTGCAGATCCGACCCTGGGCATCTCGGCGAGCTCATTTTCTCGCGCAAGCTTGGCCCCTCACCCCTGCCCCTCTCCCGAGGGGAGAGGGGTGTTTCATTCGAAGTCGTTGTTGAAGAGCAGCGACACGGCGCCGTTGGGCACGTGCATGACAATGCAGTGGATAGCACCCGCGCGAGCTATGATTCCCGTGCAGTCGACCTGCACGATGCGTTTATCCTGGAAAGCGGCCGCGTAGATCGAGCGGGCCTGCTCGTTGCGCGCGTCTTGGCCGTCGAACCTGCACACCATCACTATTGAGTTAAGCACGATCGAGTTGGCGTAAGTGAAGTGCGTGCCGGTCCCGAAGCCACCGCTCCACCCCGGGGTGCGGTAAACCGTATAGCCCTCGGCTTCACGTGCAGCGGCGAAGTTATCGGCAATCTGGTTGGGCACCTCGTCGCCAGCCTCGGGGTAATCGCTGACAATGACTTCATTGTCGTCCACTGGAAAGACCCACATGTCGATGTGCTGGGTCAAATCGAACGAGCGGGGAAACGGCGGAACAATATCTACGTCGAGCCCCTGATAGGCCAGATAGAGGTCTTCGATCTGTTGGTTGGTGAGTGAAGGGTTTTCAACGCCGATCAGCTGCGTCATGAAAGCGCGGCGACTGGAAAACAGGTGGAAATTGCCGCCGCCGTGGACCAGCGGGATGTCGTATTGCGGTTCGGCGCGTTGAGCGCTCCAGACGTCCGGGAATGCGTCGTCGACGGGACGCTGGCGGTTATAAACATGATCGACGCTCGCGCGCGCGCCCCTGTTGTCGATGAAGCGCGGTCCGTAGTCGCGCATCCACACGCTGCACCCCGAGGTGCACGGCTGCAGCACGAACTCGATACGGCTCATGTCCGCGCGGGCTTCCTGGAGTATGGAAGTGGCGGACGCCTGTTGTGGCGCACCCGTAACCACGATGTACATGCGCGCCGTCGCGTCCAGTGTAGTTGCCGCTACCGCCATCACAGTAAGCAGTTGGTTCTCGTCGCCCCAGCGCACCAGCAATCCATCGTTGTGTTCGTACTCGGCTTGAGCACGCACCGCATTGGGAGGTGGCGCAAACGGCATGCGCGACAGGTCAGGCGCGCGCCAGGTGGCGCGCTCCTGCGCCGTCATGCCGCGGTCCGGACCCTTGTAGTCGTCCTTGATCGTCGCGAGATAGGCCGGATCCACCAGCGGCGCTTCGGCTGCCCGGACCGTCACGATCGCGGAGGCCATGATCAGGCATCCGCACCCCAACCAAGCGATCGATCTGGAAACTGTCATCTGGCTCTGCGGCGAAGAAGCGGCGGCGCGCATTGTAGGCCAGGTCGTTGCGGACCACCTGGGCCGTGCAGGACGAATGTCGTCAGGTCTGCGTCGGTGTCTGCGCGCCGTCCGCGCGACGGGCGAGGCAGTCGCGCACTCGGGAGCGCGTCAGGGGACCGAACTGCAGCTGGTCGAGTACGGCGGTTACCCGCTCGCCGTCGCCGATCCCGATTCGATACGCGTCGGGTTCGAGCGGAACCTCCGCCTCGCAGAACACGCCGGTCAGGCGCCGCGCCAGGCGCGCCGCAGCAGCGTGTTGCACCAGTCGAGCGGACATCGCCGCGGCGCCGCGCATGCGCAGGTAAGGAACCTCGTGCGCGCGCTGGAGAAGCGCTTCGAGCGTGCCGAAATGACCGAGTAGCTGCGCCGCGGACTTCGGACCAATGCCCGGAACGCCGGGAATGTTGTCCACCGCATCGCCCGTGAGAGCCAGGAAGTCCGCGATCTGGTGGCTGTCGACGCCGAACTTCTCGCGCACGCCTGCACGAGTGCAGCGCGTGTCCCGTGCGAAATCCCAACAACTGTCGTGTTCGTTTTCGAGCACCTGCATCAGATCCTTGTCGGCCGTCAGCACGGTGATACGCGCGCCGCGCGCGCGCAGCACGCGGGCGGCGCTTCCGATCAGGTCGTCTGCTTCGTACACCGCGGACGACAGCATGGGCAGGCCCAGCGCTTCGACCAGTGCCGCGCAATACACGAACTGTCGTTCCAGTTCGGGAGGCGGCAGCGTGCGGTTGGCCTTGTAGGCCGGATAGATATCGTTGCGAAAGGAACTGGTGAGGGACTGGTCGAACACCAGTGCCGCGTGTGTCGGGCGGGCCTGTTCCAGCCAGCGCAGCAGGAACCCCAGAAACCCGTACACCGCGTTGACGGGATGACCGTCGCGGTCCTGCATCGTAGGGGGGACGGAATGCCAGGCGCGGAACACGTAGATGCTCGCGTCGACCAGTTGTACCTCGAACATCATGCTCGCGCGGTTCTCGACATGCGTTTTGCCGTCAGCCCCGCCAATCGCTCAAGCGCGCCGCCGCGTCGGGACGCTGCCGGTCGGCGATGCGTTCGATGGCCGTGCCGATGTGCACGAATCCGACGATGCGCTCGTTATCCGCCAGTCCCAGCGCACGCCGCACTTCACCGTCGTAAGCAGCCCAGCCCGTAAGCCATTGCGCGCCAAAACCCAGCGTCTGGGCCCCGATCAACAGGTTGTATGCCACGCAGCCGGCTGAGAGGATCTGTTCGATTTCAGGAACCTTGTGCGGCACGGTGAGGCACGCCACGACCACGATCACCACCGGTGCATGGTTGAACCGCTGGCGATCCTTCTCCATCGCGGCGTCGTTCAAATCGGGGTCGCGTTCGCGATGCAACCTCGCCAGCAGTTCGCCGAGCTGCGCGCGACGTTCGCCCGCGACTCGCACCAGCCGCCAAGGCTCGAGGCGACCATGATCGGGGACGCGCAGCGCCGAATCGACGAGGGCTTCCAGTTCCGCGGCACTCGGTCCGGGCTCGCCCAGCAACTTGCTCGGCACCGACTGGCGCTCGTTGAGCACGGCGAGGTTGGATGGCATCATCGCGGTCAGCTTATCAGCGCGATCAGCCACGCCATTGCGTTCGACAGGAACAAGGAAAATGGGCTCACCGGCGACCCGGAACGCACCGGCCGCCACGCCGTCGCCAAAGGCTTTGGAAGCTTTCGCGAACCTTGATGCCCACAATGCTTATTGTGTACCAGCGCACACTGACAGGGATTTTGTGAGACCAGTTTCACGTGGTTTCACCCGAATGGACCGTACTCTCCCGCATGTGCATAGGGAAAAATATCCATGAATGCGACCAATGACGGCGCCACTGCCGATCGCACAGCGGTGAACGTTGTTTCGCTGCGTGGGCCTATTGCCAAGGAATCGGTGTCGGCGGGTTCGCGACAGAGTCCCCACGCCGCAGCGACGCTCAACCAGGCACGCGCAATCGCCGAGCGCCACCTTGCCGCGACCGTGGTCGGAGTGCTGCAGGCCGCGGACAACACCCTGTTCGAACTGGCACAGAAATCCGATCAGAGTTCAGTCCAGTGCGATTACTTTGCCGGTATGCGCGTATTGCGCCGCCGCCGCCCCCAGGTCGAGCAGGCGTTCTCTGCGGAGTTGCGCCGGGCTTTCGCCGTGATAGAGCGTCATGGGGCAGTCGTTGCCGATTCCGCGGACCAGTCCGCGGATTCGCTCGAATTGGTGACCGACGAGGTCCTCGAGGAGGACATCGCGATAGCAAGCATCGTCAACAGCGTGCATGGCTTTGCATCGCGCATGTTGTTCCCGATCAACGAAAGGATGTCCGCCGTGGTCGGTGGCGGATACCAGGTTGGCGATCACAACAACCCGATCGCACCCCGCTCGATGGCATTCATGATGCGCGCTTCGTTGCGCGACGTGGATCTCGTGCCCAACGTGCGCCTCATCCTGCTCAAGCTGTTCGAACGCGCCATTCTGGAGCAATGCGAAAAGCTCTACGCGGACGTCAACGCGGCGCTGCTCGCGGCGGGCGTGCTGCCAAGCCTCCGCGTTTCCACACGTCGCGAAGAGGACCCTGCTGCTGCTTCCGGCGCCGGCCGCGCCCCGGACACCGAGGTCCCGGGTGCAAACGCCCTCGGGCCCAGAGCTTCGAATCTCGGCCCTTACAGCAGTGGCTCGGTCGAGCCGAGCGACGGCGATGTTTATGCGGCGGTCTTGTCCCTGCTGCAACGTCGACATGTGGCGACCCCTGTGCACGCGAACGCCCTGCCGATGTCCGGCAACGAACTCCGCTCTCTGCTGACGATCCTGCAGGCGCAGACTCTGCCTCAGGACTCGAGCCACTGGGACCACACGGATGTCGCGTCGCTGCAGCAGGTCAAGGCTTCGCTGGTGGAGCAGGCCCGCGAAGTGGGCGTGGATCCGAAGCGTCGCCACATGGCACACGCCGACGAGGACACGATCGACCTCGTGGGCATGCTGTTCGAAGTCATCCTCGACGACCGCAACCTGCACGCGAAGGTCAAGTCGCTGCTGAGCCGGTTGTTGGTGCCCTACATCAAGCTGGCCTTGATGGATCGGCATTTGTTCCTGCAGCGGAGCCATCCGGCACGGCGACTGCTCAACGAGATGTCCAATGCGTTGATCGGTTTCCAGGACGACAACGAGCAGGACGAGCGACTGCTATCCAAGGTCGCTGCGGTCGTGGAAGCATTGCTCAACGAGTTTGATGAAGACGCCAGTGTGTTCCAGCGCCTGGAAGCCGACTTCACGGATTTCGTTTTGCGGCATCGCAAGCGTACCGAACTCGTTGAGCAGCGCGCAGCCGAAACGGTGCGCGGCCGCGAGCGGCTTGCGCAGGCGCGACGCAATTCGCAGCACGAACTCGACGTTCGCGTCTCCAGCAAGGACCTGCCAAAGCTGATCAAGGAAGTATTGGCACGCTACTGGACGCATCACCTCACGATCACCGAGTTGCGGCAGGGCGTGGACTCGTCCGACTATCGCGACGCCTTGCAACTGGGCAGTCTGCTCGCAGCGGCGGCCGAGGCGCGCGTGCGCGGCCGCCGGGGTCTCGCCGCAGATCGCGTCATGGACCTGCGCGACCGGATGGCGCGCGTGCTGGCGCTGGCAGGTTGCGGCGCGGATCAAGCGCAACCGATCCTTGAAGGGCTGAGTGCACAAATCGACGACCCCGTTGCGGCCGCTCCGGAACCGCTGATGGTGATCGAGGCCGCTTCGCAGATGGTGGCGTCCTCACCCGCGGTGGTGGCGGCCGACGAGGAAGAACATCAGGAAAGCACCATCTCGCCCGCGGACATGCCCACCGAAGCACAAGTGGTGGATCACCTTGAAGCTGCGGGCGCGATCGCGCTGGGCAAGTGGGTCGATTTCGTCAGCTCCAATGGTGAATCGCAGCAGGCGAAGCTGGCGTGGATCAGCCCGATTTCGAATCGGCTGCTGTTTGTCAATCGCCGTGGCTTGAAGGTTGGCCTCTATTCGTTGCAGGAGCTGGCGGCCCTGATGGCGGTCGATCGGCTGCGGCTGCATGATGGCGTGCCCGCGTTCGACAGGGCGATGCGCACGGTGGTGCAGAAGCTCGGCACGCAGTCCGACGCACACGCCTGAGTTTGGTACGGCTGTGCGGGCTACCCGCTCCGGCTACGTGTTTCCCCCTCACGATCCGCGCTAGCATCCGACCCTCGCGCTTGGGGAGGGGGAGCAGCGTATGGCGGTTCGAATCGCGGCACTTCGCGAGGAAGGTGCCCAGGAGAGACGGACGGCGTTGACGCCGGAAATCGCCAAGAAACTGAAGGCCCTCGGCGCGGATTTGCGCCTGCAGAGTGGCAGCGGCGATGCCGCCTATTTCGTGGATAGCCAATACGCCGACGTTGAACGCAGCGAGGATTCGTCGGCGATTCTCGCTGGCACCGATGTACTGCTCACCGTGCAGCCCCCTTCGCCCGAACGGGTTGACCAGTTGCGGGAGGGATCGGTTGTCATCGGCTATCTCTCGCCGCACACGGGCGACGATCGAATCCGTGCGTTGCGCGACCGCAAGATCACGGCGTTCGCGCTCGAACTGCTGCCACGCACGACGCGGGCGCAGGCCATGGACGTGCTGTCTTCGCAAGCCGGCATGGCCGGCTACAAGGCGATGCTGATCGCGGCGCAGGCGAGTCCCAAGTTTTTCCCCATGTTGACTACCGCCGCCGGCACCATCCGTCCTTCGAAGGTGCTGGTGATCGGCGCCGGTGTCGCGGGACTGCAGGCCATCGCCACCGCGAAGCGTCTGGGCGGCGCCGTCGAGGGATTCGACGTGCGTCCCGAAGTCCGCGAACAGATCGAATCGCTGGGCGCGAAGTTTCTCGACCTCGGCGTGTCGGCCGCGGGCGAGGGCGGTTACGCGCGCGAACTCACGGCCGAAGAGCGCGCCGAGCAGCAGCGCCGCCTGGGAGAGCATCTCAAGGGCGTCGATGTCATCGTGTCGACCGCCGCGGTACCGGGCAGGCCTGCGCCGAAGATCATCAGCGCCGCCATGGTCGATGGCATGAAGCCGGGTGCCGTCATCGTCGACCTGGCCGCGGAGACCGGTGGCAACTGCGAGCTGACGCGCGCCGGCGAGACCGTGGTGCACAAGGGAGTCAGCATCATCGGTCCTGTCAACCTGCCGAGCATGGGTGCAACTCACGCGAGTGAGATGTACGCGCGCAACCTGTTCAACTTCCTGGCGCTGATGATCAAGGACGGGTCTTTGAGCATCGACTGGAACGACGAGTTGATCGCGAAGAGTTGCGTGACGCACGAGGGCGCGATCAAGCACGAGCCGACGCGCGCGCGACTCGAGCCCACGGCTTCCTAGCACTTGGTGCGCACGGTTGCTTCGCGCGTGAGAGCGACCGCACGACCGGAACGATTCGGAAATTACTGGGGGAAGGGCAGATGATCGACGGCTGGGTGGCGCTCTACATCTTCATGCTCGCGGCCTTCACCGGCTACGAGATCATCGCGCGGGTGCCGGTGATCCTGCACACGCCCCTCATGTCCGGGTCGAACTTCGTGCACGGCATCGTGATGGTGGGCGCGATGGTCGCGCTGGGCGTCGCCTCCACGCCCATGGAAAAAGTCATCGGATTCATCGGCGTCATGCTCGGCGCGGGCAACGCGATGGGCGGTTACGTCGTCACCGAGCGCATGCTGGAGATGTTCAAGTCGAGCAAAGTGCCTGCTAAGGGCGGGCCGGGCGCGCAGAAGGGAGTGGCCAAGTGATGGAACTGTTGCCCACCAATATCGCCATGCCGCTGATCCAGGCGAGCTATTTCGCCGCTGCAGTGCTTTTCATCCTCGGCATCAAGCGCATGTCCTCGCCGGTGACGGCGCGCTCGGGCATCCACTGGGCCGGCGTCGGCATGCTGGTCGCAACGATCGCGACTTTCCTGATGCCGGGCATGCACAACCTCGGACTGATCAGCGCGGCGATCCTCATTCCCTCGGTGCTGGCGTGGTGGAGCGGCAAGCGCGTCGCGATGACCGACATGCCGCAGATGGTCGCGCTCTACAACGGCATGGGCGGTGGTTCCGCCGCGGCCATCGGTGCGATGGTGCTCAGCGCCGTCGTGCTGGCCGCGCCCGGTTCCTGCGCGCCCGGCGCCGAGACGCACGGGCACCATTGCCTGGATTTGACCCAGCGCATTCTCGCCGTGGTCGGCGCGCTGATCGGCGCCATCTCGTTCTCCGGCTCGCTGATCGCATTCGCGAAGCTGCAGGGCTGGATGGACAAGACGTTCCGGTTCTCCGGACAGAAGTTCTTCAACGGTCTGGTCTTCCTGTCGACGGCTGTGCTCGGCGTGATGATCGTCATCGAGCCGTCGATGAACCTGATCGTCGCGTTCTTCGCGCTGGCGCTGATCTTCGGCGTGCTGATGACGCTGCCGATCGGTGGCGCCGACATGCCGGTGGTGATCTCGCTTTACAACGCGTTCACCGGCCTCGCGGTGAGCTTCGAGGGCTACGCGCAGGGCAACATCGCGCTGATCATCGCGGGCATGGTGGTCGGTGCGGCAGGCACGCTGCTCACGCGGCTCATGGCGAAGGCGATGAACCGCTCGATCGCGAACGTGCTCTTCTCGAACTTCGGCGGGCCCGGTGCGGGCGGTGCGCAGGAGATCGCCGGCACGCAGAAGGGCATCGAGGCGAGCGATGCGGCGTCGCTGCTGTACATGGCCGAGAAGATCATCGTGGTGCCGGGCTACGGCATGGCGGTGGCGCAGGCGCAGCACAAGATGTGGGATCTGTGCAAACAGCTGATCGAGCGCGGCAAGGACGTCAAGTTCGCGATCCACCCCGTCGCGGGGCGCATGCCGGGCCACATGAACGTGCTGCTCGCGGAGGCCGGCGTGCCCTACGACCTCATCGTCGACATGGACGACGCCAACGCCGACTTCCCGACCTGCGACGTCGCGATCGTCATCGGCGCCAATGACGTGGTCAATCCGATGGCGAAGACCGATCCGTCGTCGCCGATCTACGGCATGCCGATCCTCGACGTATCGCTCGCCCGCCAGACCATCGTGATCAAGCGCGGCAAGGGCACCGGCTTCGCCGGTGTCGAAAACGCCCTGTTCTACGCCGACAACACCCGAATGCTGTTTGCCGATGGACAAGCTGCTGCTTCCTCCCTCACCAGCGAACTCAAGGCGCTGGACGGCGGTGGTGGCCACTGACTCTGGATTGAATCCGACGCCGCCGCCCGCACCCAAGGGCGGCGACACGCGACTCGTTCTCGAGGAACTCGGCGAGAACGCCTTGCTCCTGACCCTTGGCGATCGGCTCGATCCAGCGCTGAGCCGGCGTACGCAGGCACTTGCCGGAACGTTGATGGCAGCGAAACTGCCCGGGGTGATCGACGTCGTCCCGGCGTTCGCCAGTGTCACGCTGCATTACGAGCCTGGCGTCAGGATCGTGCGCTCGCGAATTCGCGCGCTGGCGATCGCGGCGCTCGCGGAAAACGCCCGGACTGATGTCGTCGATGCGCCTCCCCGCGTGGTGACGTTGCCGGTCGTCTACGGCGGCGACGCGGGCGTTGATCTCGAGCCGCTCGCGCGCTTCGCGAACCTGGATCCGTCCGAGGTCGTCGCGCGGCACGTTGCGCAGGAGTACGAGGTGGCGATGCTGGGCTTCCTGCCGGGCTTCGCCTATCTCGTGGGACTCGATCCCGCATTGGCGATGCCGCGACACGCGACGCCCCGCGCACGCGTACCAAGCGGCTCCGTGGCGATCGGGGGCGCGCAGACGGGCATCTACCCGAGCGACGCCCCAGGCGGCTGGCGACTGATCGGACGCACCGATGTCCGGATGTTCGATGCGACCGCGCCGTCACCCGCCTTGTTGTCGCCGGGCGATCACGTGCGCTTCCGCGCGGTGACGTGAACTCCGGGAATGGGCACGCCGCGCGATATCACCGGAAAGGCGAGAGCGCGATGGAGCACACGGCAGCGATGGCGCCGCGCCGCACCGGCTTGCAGGGCGGGGAAGCGTCGTTGCCCATCCTGGAACGCGATGCTTCGGGAGATGCCGGCAACGAATCACCGGACTCGCCACGACCCAGGGACAAAGCCAATTGCGCGTCCTGGATGAACCCGTGTTGGAACAGCATGCCCGTGTAGATGTTCATGAGTAGATTCCGCTTCGGTTGAGTGGATCGAAAGATAGACTCTGCACCGTTGCCCAAAAAGCGACCGTTTTGCTACTCTGATTTGAGGCAGATTCAAGTAAGCGAGCATGAGTCGACCGCCGTTGCACGCGCTGCAAGGATTCGTGGTCGCGGCCCGAGCCGGGAATCTGTCGCGCGCGGCCGAGTCGATGCACCTGACGGTCAGCGCGCTCAGTCACCAGATCAAGGCGCTCGAAGAGCGTCTCGGCTGCCGCGTGTTCGTACGTGGCTCACGTGGCATCAGTCTTACCGAGGACGGACAGCGCCTGCTCGACCGGATCGGGCCCCACCTCGACGCCATCGAACTTGCGTTGCGTCCATTCGCCGCGCGCCGGGACGACGTGCTCACCCTGAGCCTGGTGCCTTCGATGTCGTCGGCGTGGCTGGTGCCGCGGCTCGGCACCTTTCTCGCGCAGCACCCGCAGATCGAGATCAACCTGCAGTCGAGCGTGGAGCTGGTGGACTTCGCGCGCGACCACGACGTCGACGCTGCACTGCGCAGCGGTTCGGGACACTGGCCGGGCTTGATCGCGGAGCATCTGTTCGATGAGGCACTGGTGCCCGTCGCGAGCCCTGCGCTCATCAAGCGACTCGGAAAGCCCACGCTCCAGGAACTCGATCGCTGGCCCCTGCTGGGCGATCCCGGCGGGCACTGGGAGCGCTGGTTCACGCACTTCGGAACGAACCGCCCGAGTCGCTACGTGGCGAACTTCGACGACTCGGAAGCGCTGCATCGTGCCGCCGTCGAAGGCGTGGGCATCGCGTTAGCCCGCATGACCCGCGCGATGCCGCTGGTGGAGAACAAACTGCTCGTGACGCTCACCGGAAAGTGGTTACGCACCGACTACGCGCATTATCTCGTCTATCCCCCGCGCTCCGCGGATCACGCGGGCCTGCAATCGTTTCGCGCGTGGCTGCTCGAAGCGGCGCGCGAATATGCGGCGCAGGACGCGACGCAACGCAGTGCCACGAGCGCATGGAAAAAATCCAGCGCAGCGCGATGATCGAGATTCTGCACGCGGGATTGCTCACCACCGTGCAGGACCGGGGGCGCCCGGGTTATCGACATCTCGGCGTTTCGCTCGGGGGCGCCGCGGATGGAGATGGATTGCGACTCGCCAATCTTCTCGTCGACAACGACGCCGACGCCGCCGCACTCGAATTCACCTTGACAGGCGCCACCATCCGCTTCCGGCGTGAGTCCCTGGTCGCGGTCTGCGGCGACATCGAAGTAGAGTGCGAAGGGGATTCGTTGCCTCCGTGGCGAACGCTGCGTGTTCGTCGCGGGGCGACGCTCAAGCTCGGTCGCGTATTCGCCGGTGCGCGCGCCTACCTAGCCATCGCGGGCGGCATCGATGTGCCCGTCGTGCTCGGCAGTCGCAGCACCGACCTGCGCGGGCATTTCGGCGGATACAAGGGACGCGCGTTGCGCGCGGGCGATCGTGTGGCACTTGCTCCCGTGGGCACCCGCGCCCGGCAATTGCTGGCGCGACGATTGCATGAAAGCGGCAGAGGATGCATAGCAGCTCCGTGGTGGGTGACGCCCCCGGACGATCTCGAGGGCGACTTCACCTTCCTGCACCTGCTGGACGCGACACATTCCCGTGGGCTCGATCGTGCTTCGATCCGGCGTGCCACGCACGGCGAGTGGCTGGTCAGCGCCGCGAGCGACCGCATGGGCGTGCGCTTCGATGGCGTGGAACTGGCCTTCGAGCGCCCACCGGAGATGGTCTCCGCGGGGACCACGCCCGGCACGGTGCAACTGCCGCCGGACGGTCATCCGATCGTGCTGGGCGTCGATGCGCAGACGACCGGGGGGTATCCGCGCATTGCGCACGTCATCGCCGCGGACTTGCCGCGACTCATGCAACTGCGACCCGGGCACCGCGTGCAGGTCGTGCGCGTGACCCGCGAAGCCGCCGCCGCGGCGTGGCTTGCGCGTCAGCGCAGTCTGGCCAGAATGGGCGAAGCCATCGCCGGCCGCCTTCGTTCGAGTCAATAGTGCAGCGACGCATCGATTTCAACTGCGACATGGGCGAGAGTTTCGGTGCGTGGCGCATGGGCGACGACGCGGGCGTCATGCCGTTCATTACTTCCGCAAACATTGCCTGCGGGTTCCACGCCGGGGATAGCGAGACCATGCGCGCCACGGTCGCGCTTGCCGTGGAGCACGCGGTCGCGATCGGAGCCCACGTGGGACTGCCGGATCTCGAGGGCTTCGGTCGGCGCGTGATGTACATCGATGCGCGACAGGCCTACGCCTACACGCTGCATCAACTCGGTGCACTGTCTGCGTTCGCGAAGGTCGCGGGCGCGAGCCTGCATCACGTCAAGCCGCACGGCGCGCTCTATCACATGGTCGCGCGCGATGCCCCGCTCGCGCTCGCGATGGTCGGCGCGATCCGCGATTTCGACGCGCGGCTGCGCGTGTACGGTCCCGCTGTTTCGGAACTCGCCACGGCAAGTTCCGGTGCAGGCCTGCATTTCGTGGCGGAAGGGTTCGCCGATCGGCGCTACGCCAGCAACGGACGCCTGCTGCCGCGTACCGACGCCGCCGCGCTGATCGAGGGGATCGACGATGCGGTGGCGCAAGCGCTGGTGCTCATCGAGCGCGGATTGCCTGGGGATCCATCGGGCATGCGCATGGAGACGCTGTGTCTGCACGGCGATCGCGGCGACGCTGCAACATTCGCGCGCGGGTTGAGACAAGCGCTCGAAGCCGCCGGGGTCAAAGTCACCGCGCCCGGGCGGGCGATGTCATGAACTATTGGCCATTGCTGGGCGTCGCGGTGGTGATCGCCGGATTCGCCCTGCGGCTCAATCCGATGGGTGTGGTGGTCGCAGCAGCATTCGCGACGGGATTTGGCGCGGGCATCGGACCGCTGGCGTTACTGGAGTTGCTGGGCGAGGCCTTTGCAAAGAGCCGCTTCCTGGCGATTTTTGTTCTGGCGCTCCCTGTCATTGGTCTTCTCGAGCGACACGGGTTGCGCGAGCAGGCGGAGCGCTGGGTGACTCAGCTGCGCGGCGCGACGGCCGGGCGCGTGTTGATCGCGTACCACGCGCTGCGCCAGTTGGCAGCGGCGGTAGGCCTCACCAGCATCGGCGGACACGCCCAGACAGTCAGGCCCCTGCTGGCTCCCATGGTCGAGGGTGCGGCGCGCCGCAGGCTTGCCGCTCTGCCTGAGCCGTTGCGCCTGCGTCTGCGCGCACTTTGCGCGGCAACGGACAACGTCGCGTTGTTCTTCGGCGAAGACATCTTCATCGCGTTCGGCGCGGTGTTGCTGATGCAGGCGTTTTTTGCCGAGCACGGCGTCGCGCTCGCGCCGCTGGAAATCGCACTGTGGGGAATCCCCACTGCGCTCTGCGCTTTTGCCATCCACGGTGTTCGCCTGTTGCGGCTCGATGCAGAAATCGAACGCGCGCTGGCAGCCGCTCAAGTACCCGTGCCGGCTGCGAATGACGGCGGGGGCGACGCATGATCGGCCTGGCGCCCGTCTACGCTTTGCTCGGCGGATTCATGCTGTTCGCCGCCGTGTCGAACTTGCGCCGGGCGGAGCGTGGTTCGATTAACAACGCCGCGTTCTGGGCTCTGCTCGGCAGCATCACGTTGGTGGCCGACTGGTTGCCCGCCATCGTCACCGGTGCTGCGATCGTGGCCGCCGCGGCCATAGCCGCCAGTGGACGCATGCGCGGTTCACGTACCGCGGATGCGGCGACGCCGATCGCCGCGTCCTTCTCCGCATCGGTCACCGGCGCAGGCAGCCCGTTCGGCAACCGCATCTTTATCCCGGCGCTGCTCATCCCGGCGATCACGGTCACGGCGGTGTTGGCGTTCAAGGCGGCCGAACGCGCTGGGAACCCGATGGCAACCGCACAACACGCCACGTTGCTCGCGCTTGCGCTTGCCTGCGTCGCCGCGACCCTCGGGGCTTGCGCGATGACGCGGGAGCCCGCACCAGCCCCGCTTCGTGAAGGCAGCCGTCTGCTCGACGCGATCGGCTGGGCCGCGATCCTGCCGTTGCTGCTCGCGATGCTGGGCACGGTGTTCGCCCAAGCCGGGGTCGGCGAGATCGTTGCCGAGCTGATGCGAGCATGGATTCCGACCGACAACCGCCTCGCGTGCGTCCTCGCGTATGCGCTCGGAATGGCACTCTTCACCATGCTGATGGGCAACGCGTTCGCCGCGTTCCCGGTGATCACGGCAGGCATAGGTTTGCCCCTGCTGGTGCAGCAGCACGGCGCCGACGCCGCTTCGCTTGCGGCAATCGGGATGTTGTCGGGCTATTGCGGCACCCTGCTCACGCCGATGGCCGCGAATTACAACCTGGTGCCTGCGGCCCTGCTCGAACTGCCCGATCGCAACGCCGTGATACGCGAGCAGGTTGCCACGGCATTGCCGTTGCTCGCCTGCAACATCGCGCTGATGTACCTGATCCCGTTTCGCACTGCCTGAAGCTGCATGCGTGCGGCTTGCGCTTGTTGCGCGGCTACCGTCCGCGCCTGCGTCGCGGCATCCAGGCGAATGCGACGAGGAATGCCAGCGCCGCGACCAGCCCCACCCAGTCGAGCGTTCCCGCGCGTTCGCGCGCCAGCGACAGCGCCAGTTCGGGGCCGATCTCGCGCAGGGTGCGCAGGAAATCAAAGCCCATCTCGCGGCTCACGACACCCGCTGAGCCGAGGTACTGCGCGTACAACGTGGCAAGGACAAGCAATGCGGCGTTCGGCGCGAGGAGCCGCCGGCGAGTTTGCTCGACGTTTGCGACGAGGCCGAGCTGCAGGGGTGCGGTCGCGATCAGCAGCGCCGCGGGCAAGGCCATCCAGCCCGCGGGCGTGTCGCTCCACTGGATCACCACGCCCCACACGCTGCCCGACGCGAGCGCCACCATCAAGGCCAGCGGTCCCGCGCCGGCCGCGGCGTGTCGTAGGAGTTGCATCGCACGCAGGATAACGGCGGCGCGCACCGGTGGTGCCTCAGCCTGAAATTCCGCTCGTGGAGAGTTTGTCGAACCAGGGGCGGAATCGCGGAACCGTTCATGGTGCGAGCTGGCTCACCCCGAACGGTTCCGTATTCGACGTCGAAGCGCAGCTTGAGCCCGCTTGCCGCCGCGCCTCGGCGCCTCCATCTACACTTGGACCCGGATCCAGGAGCGATCGTGCACCACTCGCGACACAGCGAACCCATCGTTTTCGAGCGCGACTGCGCAGCCGTGCTGGTGCCCGCGGGCGACGCTGTCACGCTGCCGGCTGGCCAGACCGGTTACATCACCCAGGCGCTCGGCGGCAGTTTCACGGTGTTCGTCGAGGGCAACCTGTTCCGCATCAGCGGTGGCGACGCCGATGCGATCGGCAAGGAGCCACTGACCGTGCCGGAGCTTCCAGCCGACGCGAGCGACGCGGATGTGGAGAAACTGGTGTGGTCGCAGCTGCGGACCTGTTTCGATCCCGAGATCCCGATCAACATCGTGGAGTTGGGACTGGTGTACACCTGCGACCTTGAGCGTCGCGACGATGGCGCGCGCAAGGTTCTCGTGACGATGACGCTGACCGCGCCAGGCTGTGGCATGGGCGATATCCTCGTCGAGGACGTGCGCAGCAAGCTCGAACTGGTGCCGACGGTGGCGGAAGCGGACGTGGAGCTGGTGTTCGATCCCCCGTGGCATCACGGCCTCATGTCGGAGGCGGCACGGCTGGAAACCGGCATGTTGTAGGACGACGCGCGCGCAAATCGGTTCCTGATCCCCGGGGAGAGTTCGACGATGTATCGACTGCTGCTTGCCCTGATCCTGGCGACCGCTGTGGCATCCCTGGCCGCGAACTTTCTCGAATTTGGCGGGGCGGCATTGCATCCGCGGCACGGAGATCGGCTCGCGAGTGCCGCGACACGGGACAACGTGCTGGTGCAGGTCTACACCGCCGGGGGTCGTGCGCTGCTGCCCCCTCTCAAACTCGATGACAGGGCACGATCCACCGCGCAGAGCATCTATGCCGCCGCTTTCAAAGCATTGGACCGGCAACACTCGGCAAGCGACGAGCGAACGTTGACGGACATGCTCACCGCCGTAGGTGTGTATCGCCCGGCTTGGCGCGTGTCGAATGTCTGGGCAACGCCGGTGCTGTTTGGAATCCTGCTGCTGCTGTTGATGTTCGGCCCCAGGACCGTCCACTCATTGCCCAATCAGCGCTGAAACCGAGCACAGTTCGGCTCTACACGAGCCGTCGGATCGATTTGCTCTTGTAGGGCGGAGCTCGCTGCGCTGCTATTGGCAGCTACCGCAATTCAGGCGATGGGCTCGAAGCGATTCGCGTCGACGTTCTTGCGCACGCGCGTCGGATCCCAGATGCGCCCGTTCATCGCGATGTAGACGCCATCGGGCAGCGACTGCACAGCGCCCACCGCGGTGCCGATGTTGAACACGGCATCCGAACCGCTGAAGCGCGCAGGGTTGAGCGCGCCGGTCAGGACGATAACTTTGCCCGTCAGGATTGTGAGCGTGCGTGCGGTGGCGACCATGGAGTCGGTGCCGTGCGTCACGAGCACGTGGCGCACGTCCTGCGCGGCGATCGTGTCGCGGATCAGCGCGCGGTCGGCGTCATCAATGTGCAGGCTGTCCTTGCGCAGCAGCGGAATCACCTGGAATCGGAAGTTCACTCCGAGCGCTTCGAGGATCTGGCCGATCTGCGGGTCGCCCACCTGGAAATCCGACTTCTCGTCGAAGTAGGTTTTGTCGATGGTGCCGCCCGTGGTGACGATGCAAAGACGGTCCATGCTGAGATCCATCGATGGCAGGCGGGGATTATCGCGCAGTGGCGCGCAGACGGCGCCGCTCGCGCCACGCCCACCAGCCGGGTGGAAGGATCACCAGCAGACTCAGCGCTATCTCGACCAGCGCGAGCGCGCGCGCGATCCCAGCGCCGCTCCAGGCGACCGCGACGCCGTGCGCGAAATAAAACAGCGCCAGAGCCCCGCCCCACAACACGCCCCGCGCTCGATTGCGGGCGGCCGCGGCGAGCACGAGCAGCCACGGGACCGTGGCCAACGCCGCCACCAGGACTGGATTCGAATGGCGCGGCGGGGCCAGCCAGCCGTTCCAGACCAGTTGAAGCACGACGAACGCCCCGGCGGCATTCAGCGCGAACCGCTGGGCACCGGAGCCATTGCCTTCAGGATTCATTGAAGTCACTACGAGCCGGGCGTCTTCATGGCCTCGACGCCAGCTTCAAAGCGCACCGCGTAACACGAGCAGCGGCACTGCTCAACCGGGCGGCTCGCGCATCCGCCGCGCCAGATTCGCGACACGCTGGCCGAGCGCCCGAGCGAGATGCGATTCGTCTGCGCTGAGTTCGCGCTCATTGCGCTGTCCCGCGACATGGCTCGCGCCATACGGAGTGCCGCCACCGGTCGTGGTGGTCAACGCGGGTTCTGTGTACGGCAGACCGACCGCGATCATGCCGTGATGCAGCAGCGGCAACAGCATCGAGATCAAGGTGGTTTCCTGGCCTCCGTGCATGCTCGCGGTGCTGGTGAACACGGCGGCGGGTTTGTCCACCAATGCGCCGGACGCCCATTCGGCCGCGGTGCCGTCCAGAAAATACTTGAGCGGAGCAGCCATGTTGCCGAATCGCGTGGGGCTACCGAGGATGACCGCGGCGCACTCGCGCAGGTCGGCGACCGTCGCGAATGGCGGACCCTCGCCGCGCGGGGCAACATCTTCCTTCGCGCCCGCGGGCCGCACGGAGGGCACGGTCCGCAACCGCGCCTGCATCCCTTCGACCGCGTCCACCCCGCGCGCGACCTGGCGTGCCAGAGCTTCAGTCTTGCCGTGCAACGAGTAATACACGATGAGAATTTCGCTGGTCACGGTTCGAGCTTCCCCGAAAGAGGCGCAAAACTATAGCCCGTGTACCGGTGTCAGCCATATATTTCGCCGTCAGTCAGCGTTGCAACGCTGCCGATACACTCCGCGGATGGCTTGGCAGGCGTCATTGCGAAGGGGTGCCCGTCGACTGCGCATCGACGAAGAGCGGGCGCGCGCCTTCGGCGCGTTCGTATGGCGACGATTCCTTGCGGACAACTGCCTCGAATCCGCGGGCGCTCTGAGCTACACGACCCTGTTCGCGCTAGTGCCGCTGGTGGTGGCGGCGTTCGGTCTGCTGTCGGCGTTCGCGTTCTTCGAAGGTTGGGTCGAGTCCGTGACCGGCTGGATATTCCAGAATTTCGTGCCGTCTTCCGGCGTGGTGGTGCAGGAATATCTGACGGGCTTCGCGGACAACGCGACCAAGCTCACGGGACTGGGCGTCGCAGGCGTGCTGATCTCCGCCGTCATGATGATGTGGAGCGTCGAGGAGGCCTACAACCGTATCTGGCGCGTTCCCAAGTCGCGCAGTGGCCTGTCGCGATTCAAGACCTACTGGACGACGCTCACCCTCGGTCCCCTGTTGACGGTCGGCGTGGTGGCAGTCACCAGCTACCTCTGGACCCTGCCGGCAGTGCGCACTGCCAGCGCGTGGTACGGCATCGGCAAATTCCTGTTAGTACTGGCGCCGCTGGTGGTGTTGTGGGGCGCGATCACGGCGAGTTATCTGTTGATTCCACATGCGCGCGTGCGTTTTCGGCACGCTGCGATCGGCGGACTGGTCGCGACGGTGTTGTTCAACATCGCGCAGGGCGTTTTCAGCGTGTACCTCGGCAGCGCGACGACCTACCAGCAGATCTACGGGGCACTGGCCGCGCTGCCACTATTTCTCGTCTGGATATACCTCACCTGGGTCATCGTGCTGCTCGGCGCGTCATTCGCCGCCAGTTTGTCGTCGTGGCGATTCCAGCCGCGAGCGTTGCGTGTTCCCCCGGGGCTGGAGTTTTTCGCGATGCTCAAGTCGCTTCGAGCCGTGATCGACGCCGACCGCGGTGGCGAGACCTTGAATCGCTGCGCCTTGCTCGCACAACAACCCGGCCTGACCGACGAGCAGCTCAACCACGCGCTCGAACACCTCAAGGCTCAGCGCGTCGTACACGTCAACGAGAAGCAGGACATCTCGCAGCTGCGCGAACCCGACGATGTCTCACTGCTCGAATTGTTCGAAGGGGGTCGTTACGCATGGCCGACCGGACACGACCTGGCGAGGCTGGCGGCGCTGGCCGAGCCGGCGGATCAACCCATCGCCGACCTGATCACGGAGTTGCATACTGCGTTGGCGCCGCCACTTCGGCAGTCTGCGGCGGGCGCGCTGGAGCCGGAACCCCCGATCGCGACCGCGGTCATCGGTGGGGATGAAGCAATTGCTGCGCCCGAAGTCGCAACCAGCGTGTCGAGCGGTAACGAGTTCCCGGCGCCCAGCGCCGTTCCAACTTCGCAGGAGAAGGCGTGATGTTGTTCCGAAATACCCGGCGCTGGCGTCGTCGCACGTGGGCCGGGCTGGTCGGGCTCGCTCTGCTGACTACGACGTCGCTCGCGATAGCCGCGACGCCGGCGCGACCCACCGAAGTTTCTGCAGGGAAAGCCAAGGCAGAAGAAGGCGCGATCGGCAGCACACCTGTGTTCGTCGCGACGGCGCTGGATGGCAAGAAGTTCGACCTGGCAGCGCGCCGGGGCCGTTGGCAGGTGGTCAATTTCTGGGCGACCTGGTGCGCGCCCTGCATCAAGGAAATTCCCGAGCTCGCCCGTTTCGACAAGGCGCGCGACGACGTCGATGTGGTGGGCCTTGCGTTCGAGGACAGCGAGGTCGCGGATATCCGCGCGTTTCTCGACAAGCACCCCGCGGGTTATCCGATCGCCCACGTGGACCCATACGCACCACTGGTCGGCTTTGCCGTTCCGCGAGGATTGCCGACGACGTACCTGATTGCTCCCGATGGACGCATCGCAGAGCGCCTCATTGGACCCGTCGACGGCAAGTTGCTTGCGCGCGCCATTGCTCGGCATTCGCGCAAGCCAGGCGCCGCGAAGTCGACAGGGAGCAACGCCAAGGACAAGAACAAGCTGCCGTGACCGCAAGGGCCGCCGCTTTTTTCCGCGTAACCGGTCGCGTGCAGGGCGTCGGATTTCGCGTCAGCACGGCGCACAAGGCGCGCACTCTCGGGCTGGAGGGGTCGGCTCGGAATTGCGCTGACGGCAGCGTCGAAGTCCTTGCGGCTGGCAGCCGCGAAGCGTTGGACCAACTCGGCGAATGGTTGCAGCACGGGCCGCCCTCGGCCGTCGTTGCACGCGTGGAGAGCCGACCCATGGAGGCAGCAGAGGTGCCAGCGGGTTTCGCGCTGCGTTGATCATGTCGCGCACCGTTTGCAGTGCGGGTCTCCTACTGGCGCTTTCCCTGCCGCCGATCACGGTTGAGGCGGCGGTGTTCAGCGGCATCCAGTACGGGCGCGACGGCGACAGCGCGTTGCTGCTGGATGTGCGTACGCCGACGAAGCCGGGTCCATTCCCTGTTTGGGTGGAGTGGGTCGAACCGGGTGCCGAACCACTCATCGTGCCCGATCGCGAAGTGCGCTCCGCGGACACGGTGCTGATCCGGGCACTCATGCCCGTGCGCGCCGAGACACGCAGTGACGCTGCCAGGCAGTTGTTGAGTTGGCTCCCGCATTCGACCTCGGGCTACGGCGGCGATCCCGAACGCACAATCATGATCGTGCGCGGGGCGGCCGGGCAGACGGTGCTGGACTTGTGGAAACCTGTGGTGGGGCAGCCCCAAACACCGCGAAGCGTACGCGCGCTCGTGCTCGTGAAGCCGCCGGCCAACTTGCGCGGCCACGGCGACTGGCCGGATCTGCCCCTGTTGCTGATAGACGAACCGCAGCGAAGCGATGCGTTATGGCGCACGGCCCTCGGGTTGCGCAGTCACGGCATCGCTGCCGAGCCGTCCATTGAAGGGGCGCTGACTTCCGCATCACCCGGCCTTTCAACGCAAATCGCAGCGATGCTCGCGGCCAGCGACGTGCCGCGTGTGCAACGCTTCGATCAACTGGCATTCGACCCACCCATCGCGCTCGGTGGCTGGCTGCTCGATGTGGTGCTGAACGAATCCGGCCTCGTGGCGCTGTTCCGCGACCGGCGAACCCGAACCGTATACCTCGCTTCCATAGACCAACATGGCGCCATGCGCGAGATCAGGCGATGGTCGTGGCGCGACGATGCCCGGCTGCTGAAACTCGGGGCGGCCGTGATGGTTCTCGGTAGCGACGCCGGCGGCCTGCCGCGGGCCGAGTTCCGTCTGACGGCGGAAGGCGACTGGCAGATGCTGCCGATGCAGGCACCGCCCGGGCGTCTGCGATTACACACGCTTGCGCAACGCGAGGCTCGCGGCGTGGTCGTTGCGTGGTCGCACACGCCGCGTCAGCGTCAGGCCGGTTCCTGGTTGCAACGCATCGAGATGTTCGATGGGGCGCCCCGAATCGTCGGGTCGCGCGTGATCGAGCGCGGCATCCGGGCAGTAACGTTTGCGGCAAACGATGCGATCGTCGCGCTGGGAGCTGTCGCAACTGCAGCGCCCGACTCCAGGCCCTCCTCGTTGTGGCGCTGGACGTCGGTGGATGCATGGACGCCCGTCCCGGGTGCCGACGGCACCGATTGGGACGCGCTTTTCTCGCTCGCGACCGTAGACGCGGATGTGCTGTCGCGCCCGGCGCTGCTGGGGGAGAGAGCGGGTCGGTTGTACTCGATCGATCTGTCCTGCCGGCCCCTCTGCCTGCAGGAGGAACTCGACGCGGCGGCACTCGGGGTTGGCGGTGTGCCAGGCGCAACACGAACGGCGGCGGCGTCGCAGCAGCTGCAACATCCTGAAACCGGGGAATCCTTGCTGGCCTTGATGCCGCACGCGCGCGCAGCGCGCGGATTGTCACCAGCGGCCTTGTGGCTCATCCGTCAACGCAACGGGCGATACGGAATTGCGCGCCTGCCCGACGTCGCCGGTAGGCGCAGCGATGCCTTGCGCGCGATCCTGCCGTGGCCGGGCTCGCAGCAACGCCACCGATACGCCCTGTTCGCTGGCAACCAGGGGCGGACCTTGCTGTTTCCCGCGCGGCTCCAGCGCGCCGACGTCATGCCGGGATTGTGGTGGGATCGAACGCGGTCGGGCCACGGTTTCGACCTTCGCCGTAGTGGCGAAGGCTGGCAGATGACGGTCTACACGTTCGACGAACGCGGCGCGCCTGTCTGGTATCGCGGCAACGGCGAACTCGGCGAAGGGCGCTGGCAGCCCGACCTGGAGGGCCTGCTCAGCTATCGATTTGCCCGTGGCAGAGGCGCGGTCGAGATCGACAGGCGCAGCGTGCAGGGACTCGAGATTGTATTCGCGGAAGGCGAGGTCGACGGCGACGGATCGTGCAGCACGACCTCACGACCGGGAGCCGCGGCCCTGGCACGCACGAGCCTGGTGATCGGCGAGTTGCGCAGCGAATTCTGTATCGAGCCGTTGCGACTCGCGGCAGCCGGTCGACCCGCCATCGACGCCGATGGCGTCTGGAGCCTGCGCGATGAACAAGCGCCGTGGCAGCTCTCGTTGACCACGCAAGGCCACGATCCTCTGGCGCGGATCAGCGCACTGCTCACGTACTTCGATCGCAACGGTGCGCCCCGCTGGGCATACGCCGCCGGCGACTGGCAGGGCGGGACAGTCGACCTGCAGCTGCTCGCGGTGCGCGGCGCGTGTGCGACGTGCGCACCACGCCGACCGTCGTCGAATCCCGTCGGCGGGCTGTCGCTTCGCGTCAGCGGGGAGTGCGGCGCCAACCGCGTGAATGCCTCGCTACGCATCTCCGGCGAGGCGGGCGGCGCCGGCATTCCACAAGGCCCGGTCGAACTTGCGCCGACCGCATTGCTCGGATGCTATTGATTACCTCTCGCGCAGGCGCGGCCGCAGGGACGCGAGATTGCACGGACGCGTGCGACTGTCGAGCTGGGCTTGCAGGATCTCGCGCCAGGCGGTGCGGCACGCGGACGTCGAGCCCGGCAGGCAGAACACGAACGTCCCGTTGGCAAGGCCTGCGAGCGCACGTGACTGCAGCGCGCTGGTGCCGATTTCCTTGAACGAGATCGCGCGGAACAGCTCGCCGAAGCCGGGCATCTCCTTGTCCAGCAGCGGAGCGATGGCTTCCGGCGTCGAGTCCCGGCCGGTGAATCCCGTGCCGCCGTTCACGATGACGCCATCGCAGGCGGAGTCGGCGATCCAGCGCGACACGATGGCGCGCATCGCGTAACGATCGTCGCGCACGAGCTCGCGGGCGTGCAGTTGGTGGCCCGCTTCAAGCAGCGTCGCCTGCAGCCACGCGCCCGAATCATCGTTGTCGAGGGTGCGCGAATCCGACACGGTGAGCAGCGCGATATGCAGGGGCTCGAATCCTTCGGTTTCCTTCATGCAGCGAGCTCTTCGTGGAATGGGGTGGCAAGACGCGAGACGCGCAACTTCGCCAAACGCCTGCGCCGCATCCTACAAGTCCTGCACGACCTGGTGATCGGCGCCGACCGCGAAATGCGCAGGCGCGTGGCCCCCGCGGTGCCGCTCGGACATGTGCCGCAGCGCCGCCACGAAGTCACGGGCGAAACGGGTCATGTCGAACAACGGCGCGATTGTGCGGCTGCGCGACAGTTCTGCGCGCAGCGCATGCAGTCGCTCCGGTTGGCTGCCGAGCTGCACGGCGCGCTCGACATAGGCCTCACGTGATTCGACGAGCAGCAGCCCCCCGAGTCCCAGCGTTCGCAGCAGCGAACCCGCGACGCGGCCGGCAAACGTTTCACGCGGCCAGCTGAGGAGCGGACAACCGGCCCACAGTGCGTCGCTCGCGGTGGTGTGCGCGTTGTAGGGCCAGGTGTCGAGAAAAAGATCGACGTGCGCGTAACGCGCGAGGTAATCCGCCTGCGGCAGCTTGCGCTGGAAACGCAGGCGCTGCGGATCGAGTCCCGCCGCTTTCGCCTGCTGGCGCAGGTTTGTCGCGAAGCTGGATTCGGATGCGTCGAGTAGCCACAACACGCTGTCCGGTACACCCGCAAGGATTTCGAGCCACGCTGCGAAGGGTTCCGGACCGATCTTGTAGCCGTTGTTGAAGCTCGCGAACACGACTCCGGTCGCGGGCAGGCCGCACACGGCGCGCGACGGCGGCGCATCGATCGTGCGCGTGGTGTCCGATGGCTGGAAGCAATACGGAAGCCATGCAACCTGCTCGCTGTAGTGGTCGCGCAGGTTGGGCGGCAAGACGAATCGATCCGCGATGAGATAGTCGAAATACTCAGCGCCCGAGGTGCCGGGATAAGCCAGCCAGTTCACCTGGATCGGCGCCGGTCGAAGCGCAAAGGCTTCGGTGACTCCGCCCCCGCCGTAGCCGCGCAAGTCGATCAGGATCTCCGCGCCGCTGGCGGTCAGGTCACGCGCGAGTGCGGGCATGGAGAGCCCCGACACATCGCGAAATTCGTGGAAGCCGCGACGCAACCGTCGGCGCAATTCCCCACCGTCGCCCGCGCTGGTCGCGAAGCCCAGGGTGATGACGTCGCTGTCCCGCATGCGCTCGACCAGTTCGACGATCAGCGACGCCGTCGGGTGCTGGTTGAAGCCCGAGGAAACGAATCCCACGCGCAGCGCCGCCGCAGCACCGGCCGGGACAACGCGAGGTCGTGGGATCATAGCCACCGCGAGGCTCGCTTCGGCTGCGCGCGTGCGCGCGCAGGTCAGCTGTTCGGCCGGCGTCGCGGGCTCGGCGAGAAAGGCGAACGGTTCGATGCCACTCGCGCCTACGGACGCTGCCGCTCGGATTTGTTGCGACAGCTCGTCGAGGCCCTGCCAGTCGGCGAGTCGTCGCTTCAGGAAAAGCAGATGCGCGCGCGCCGCGTGTTGCTCCGGATCGATCTCGAGGACGCGCGCGAACGCCGCCGCAGCCTGCGTGTACGCACGCGCCTCGTCTCGCGCCACGCCGAGGTTGAACCACGCACGCAGATGCCGCGGCGAGATGCTCACGGCCTGCTCGTAAGCGGCGGCCGCCGCCGCATGCTGGTTCCTCGAACTCAGGACGGTACCGAGCACGAACGAGGCATCTGCATCGTCGGGCGCGAGCGCCACCGCTGCTCGTGCGGTCGCTTCCGCGGCCGCGACCTGCCCGGCCTCGAGCTCGATGCTGGCAAGATCCAGGCGAGGCCGGAGGCGCGAGCCGTCCGCACCGATCACCGCGCGCAGGGCCGACTGCGCGAGATCGGCGTCGCGCGCGGCCAGTGCCAGGGTCGCGATCTGTTGCCAGGCATCGGGGTCCGTCCCGGCCACGGCCGCCGCGCGCCGCAGGCTGGCGATCACGTCTTCGCGCTGATCGAGCGAGCGATACAACGACGCCAGCGCGAGCCAGTTGGGTGCCGACTGCGTGTCGATCGCAACGGCGCGCGTGAGGGCATCGAAGCCTGCGCGTGGTTCGTTGCACGCGAGCAGTGCCAGTCCATGCAGGCGTTGCGCGCGATCGTCGAGCGGGAAGGATTCCGCGAGGCTGCTCGCGACCACGAGTGCGGCATGTGGCGCGCGGGACAACTGGGCGGTGACGCTGGCGAGGCGCGTGTCGTCGGCCCGTAGCGGGGCTCCGCGGTTCACGCCACGTCGGCCAGCGATTGCAGAGCGTCGGCCTGATGCTCTCGCGCGAGGGCATCCAGAACGGGATCGAGGCCACCGGCAAGCACCTCCTCAAGCGAGTACAAGGTCAGGTTGATGCGATGGTCGGTGAGCCGTCCCTGCGGAAAATTGTAGGTACGGATGCGCTGGCTGCGATCGCCCGATCCCACCTGCAGGCGTCGGGATTCCGCCTGCGCGCTGGTCTGCTTGGCGCGTTCGGCGTCGAGCAGCCGGGCCTTGAGCAAGCTCAATGCCTGCGCCTTGTTCTTGTGCTGGCTACGCTGATCCTGGCACTCGATCACGAGGCCGCTCGGCAGGTGCGTGATGCGGATCGCCGAGTCGGTCTTGTTGACGTGCTGCCCGCCCGCGCCCGAAGCCCGGAACGTATCGATGCGCAGGTCTCCGTCGCGAATCTCGATCTCGTCGATCGCATCCGCTTCCGGCAGGATCGCCACCGTCGCCGCGGACGTGTGGATGCGACCCTGCGATTCGGTCGCGGGCACGCGCTGCACGCGATGCGTACCGGATTCGAACTTGAGCTTCGAGAAGACTCCGCGTCCCTCGATGCGCGCGACCGCTTCGCGGTAACCGCCGTGCTCGCCGGGATGCGCCGACAGGATTTCGGTCTGCCAGCGCTGCGTTTCGGCGAAGCGCAGGTACATGCGCAGCAGATCCCCTGCAAAGATCGCGGCTTCGTCCCCGCCGGTGCCCGCGCGCACCTCGAGGAAGACGTTGGCCTCGTCGCGTGGATCGGGTGGAATCAACGCAAGCTCGAGTTCGCGCGTCAGCCGCGTTTGTTCCAGCTCCAGGGGAGCCAGTTCTTCCCGCGCCATTTGCGCAAGCTCCGGATCGGCGCTTGCGCCGAGCAGGTTGGCGTCGGCGATCGCCTGCTCGTTGCGCTCGTGTTGCCGAAGCAGGCCGACCACGCCCGAGAGTTGCGAATATTCGCGCGAACGCTCGGCGAATCGACCGGTGTCGGTGGTCGCGTCCGGCTCGGCGAGCATTCGGCCGAGCTCCTCGTGGCGTTCGGCGAGCGTCTCGAGTTTGCGGCGGATCGAAGGTGTCACGACGAGGGTGGTTCCGGATTGTCCGACGAAGAGTCGAACAGCCGCGCCGCTGCGCCGAGCAAATCGACGTCGCCCCGTGCCGCCGCGGCGCGCAGGTTGGCGGTGGGTGCGTGCAGCAAGCGGCCCGTGAGGGTATGCGCGAGCCACTGCAGCGTCGCCGCAGGGTCGCGGCCCGCCGCAATCTGCGCGCTCGCCTCCGCGAGCAGCTGGTCGCGCGCGGCCTCGCCTTGCGCGCGCATGCGCAGGAGCGGGCTCAGGCCCTCGACCGTGCGCCGCCAACTCATGAAGTGCTCGACCTGCAGTGCGATGATGGCTTCCGCCGCCTGCGCGGCTTCGCGCCGCGAACTCAGGTTGCCCTCGATGACGCGGCCAAGGTCGTCGATCGAATAGAGATAGGCGTCCTCGAGTTTCGCGATCGCAGGATCGATGTCGCGCGGCACTGCGAGGTCGATCAGCAGCATGGGACGGCGACGGCGCTGCAGCAGTGCGCGAGCAACAGCATCGCGATGGATCAGGATTTCTGGACTGGCGGTCGAACTCAGGATGAGATCGGCTTCCGCGAGGTGCCGATCCAGATGTTCGAGCGCCAGCGGTTGTGCGTCGATCGATGCGGCCAGCGCCTGCGCGTTCGCCAGCGTGCGGTTCGCGATCAGGATGCGTTCGGTGCCGGCCTGGTGCAGGTGTCGCGCCGCCAGTTCTATCGTGTCGCCGGCGCCGATCAGCAGCGCCGTGATCGATTTGGGATCGGCGAACACCCGTTGCGCGAGTCGCACCGCGGTGAACGCCACCGACACCGGATGCGCGCCGATGCGCGTCTCGGTGCGTACCCGCTTGGCAACCGCAAACGTCTGCTGGAACATGCGGTCCAGCATGGAGTCGAGGGTGTGCGCTTCGCGCGCGACCTGCCAGGCCTGCTTGACCTGGCCGAGAATTTGCGGCTCGCCGAGGACCATCGAGTCGAGGCCCGTGGCGACGCGGAACAGGTGCCGGACGGCGTGCGCCTCGAGGTGCCGGTACAGGAATTCGTCGAGTCGTGCGGCGACCGCCGGATGATGCTGCTTCAGCCAGGCTCCCGGTACCGCTTCGGCACCCGGCTCCACCCGACAGTAAAGCTCGGTGCGATTGCAGGTCGACAGGATCGCCGCCTCGCGTACTCCGGGCTGAGTCATCAACGCACGCAATGCCGGCCCCAAATCCTGGCTCGGGAACACTACGCGTTCGCGCAGTTCCAGCGGGGCGGTCTGGTGATTGAGGCCGAGCGCGATGAGGGTCATGACGTGCCAAAATGCGGATGCTGGCCCGACGACGCGCATGAACGCCGAGCGCCGCGGGAACGAACCTCTCAAGCGCGAGGTCGTAGGCCGGGAGATTATAGGTGCCGCGCCGCGCGAAAATCGCGCGCGCTGACCGCGCGATCTCTTCGGCAGTGGCAATCTTGGGCTTCCAGACACACTTCAAGACGGAGCGAGGCATGGGTCATGCGCAGGCCGGACACTTGAGCAGGACGGTTCAATCGGCATTGTCGTCGCGGGTGTTGGTTGCGGGCGCGCTGTTTGGCTTTGCGGTGTGCGCGAGCTCGATCGTCCTTGCGCAGACCCATCCCATGCCGGGCACATCGCCGCCCGGGCAGTTGCCGAACCCCGACGCTCCCCGTCGTATCCCTCGTGTCCCTGTCGAGGTTTCTCCGCCGATTTTCGTCATCAGTGCCGCGGAAGCCGGACCTGCCAAAGAAGGCCAGGGCTCGGCGTCCGGAGAAAAGGCCGAAGCCGCCGGCGCCGAATCCAGCGCTGAAGCACCGCGGGGTACGCGCGCGGAGGCGGAAGGCGAGGGAGCCGCGGAAGATGCAGCCGGGACTGTGGAGACCGCGGTACCGGAATCGGGCGCGGATCGGGAACTCTTCACCGCCCTCATGGCTGCGGAGTTCGCCTTGCAGGATGGGCGGATTGAATCTGCCGCGAAGCACTACGCGCGTGCCGCCCTGATGAGCAGCGATCCCAAGGTTTCCGAGCAGGCCGCGCGGATCGCGCTGCAAGCCGGGCTCTCGGACCTCGCTGCGCAGTCGCTCAAGCGCTGGCGCGTGCTGTCGCCGCAGGCCGGCGCGGACATCAAGGCCGCAGAAGCGGGGCTTGCACTGGCGCGGGGCGACATCGATGTGGCAGTTCGCGATCTGCGACCGCTGCTCGGCGGGAGCGAGGACGATCGCCGCGCGCTCGTGCAGGCGTTGCTCGCCCCCGGTGCGAAGCCGCACCTGGCCGCGACGCTTGACGCGCTCGCTGCCGGAAATGTTCCCGGCGGCGCCGATGGATTGGTGCTGTTGAGCCAGGTGAGCGAACAGGTCAAGGATCTCGATCGCGCACGACGTTTCGCGGATGCGGCGATCGCGGCCGCCCCGGAAGACGCGGACGCGCGCGTGTGGCGTGCGCATCTTCGCTTTTCCGCGCGCCAGGTCAAGGAAGGTCGCGCGGACATGGATCGCGCGCTGGCGCTCGGCAAGGACGACAAGACCCTGCGCTTCAACTATGCGTCGATGCTCTCGACCGCGGGCGAACACGCCGAGGCCGACGCCTTGTTGCGCGGGCAGCCGGTCGACGACGCCCTGCTGGCTGCGCGTGCCGCGTATGCCGCCCGCGCCAATGACGACGCCCGCTTGCGCGAGGTGTACCTGGCGCTGCAGAAGCTCGAGGAACCGCGGCCCACCGCGCGCCTTGAATTGCTCGCGAATCTCGCGGAACTTCTGGAGGAGAAACAGGACGCGCTGCGCTGGTACGGTGGAATCGGCGCGACCGACGAGCGCTATCTCTCCGCGCAAATGCGTGTCGCCGTGCTGAAGAACGAACTTGGACAGCGCAAGGAGGCGATGACGATGCTGCGCGACCTGCGCGCCGCCGGCATCGACGACCAGGCGAAGCTTGCCGAGAGTTACATGCTCGAGGCCGAGATCCTTCGCAAGGACGATCGCCCGGCCGAGGTGCTCGCGGTCTACGACCGCGCCATCGAACTGCTGCCCGAGCAACGCCAGATCGGCTACGCAAGAGCGGTGTATCTCGAGTCCATCGGGCGCGTGGATGAGGCGGTGGCCGACCTGCGTGCCTTGCTGGCCAGGAGTCCCGACGATCCGGACGCGCTCAACGCGCTCGGCTACACGTTGGCGGATCGCACCGACAAATACGACGAGGCGCTGCGCTTCATCACGCGCGCGCTCGAACAAAAACCCGATGAGTCCGCGATCATCGACAGCATGGGCTGGGTGCAATATCGACTGGGCAACAAGGACAAGGCGCTGGAACATCTGCGGCGCGCATGGGCCATGCAACCGGACGCCGAGGTCGGCGCGCATCTGGGCGAAGTGCTCTGGGTGACCGGTGACAAGGAAGCCGCGCGCACGATCTGGAAAGCTGCGGCGGAGCGGGACTCAGACAACAAGGTGCTGGCAGAAACCCGCGCCCGACTGGACAAATGAGTTCAACACTTCCGCTGCGACGAGGGGCGCTTCGCGCAGTCGCATTGCTCGTGATCGCGTCGCTGGTCGGATGCGCTGGCAATCGCGTGGTGTCGCGGTCTGCCGGCGTGGTGTCTGCGGCGCAAGGCGAGCGTGCAGCGGCAGTAGCTGCCATCGAGAATTTTTCGTTCAACGGGCGTGTGGCCGTCGGCAACGGCCGTGACGGCGGTTCCGCACAAATTGAATGGCAGCAGCGTGGCGTGCATGCAGATATCGTGCTGCGCGCGCCAGTGAGTGGCCAGACCTGGCGCCTGTCAGGCGTCGACGGATCGGGGTGGACGTTGCATGGAGCGCGCTCCGACGTTGCGCGAGGGGACGATGCAGAAGAGTTGCTGCTCCGCGAGACGGGATGGCGCCTGCCCTTCGCAGCGTTGCGTCGCTGGCTGTTCGGCCTCGCATTCGACGATGGGGACGTCGTCGAACTGCGCGAGAACGGCCTGCCGGCGCGACTGCTCTCCGCCGACGGCTGGAAAGTCGAGTACGTCGACTACGACGAGAGCCGCACGCCACCGTTGGCGACTCGCCTGCGAGCCGACCGCGCACCGCACAAGGTTCGTCTCGCGATCGGCGAATGGCGCCTCGATTAGACCCGCACGGATCCGGCGTCGCTTGGGTCCTGCCCGCACCGGCGAAACTCAATCTGTTCCTGCACGTCGTCGGGCGACGCGACGATGGTTATCACTTGTTGCAGACGGTATTCCAGTTGCTCGACTGGGGCGACGAGGTGTCGCTCCGATTGCGCGACGACGGCGTGGTGCGCATGGCGCAGCCGGTCGGGGGCGTAAGGGACACCGACAATCTTGCGCTGCGCGCCGCGCACGCCTTCAAGGCGATGTGCGGAGGCAACTGGGGAGTCGACATCGCCGTCGAAAAGCGCATTCCGATGGGAGGTGGCCTCGGCGGCGCGAGCAGTGACGCGGCTTCCGTGCTGCTGGGGCTCAACGCGCTCACGGGTTCCGGCTTCGACCTCGACCGCCTCGCGGCTATTGGCCTCGAACTTGGTGCTGACGTGCCGTTGTTCGTCCACGGACGCTCGGCGTGGGCCGATGGGATAGGCGATCGCCTGGTGCCGATGGAGTTACCGGAGTGCTGGTATCTCGTGATGGATCCCGGGGTGGGGCTGTCGACCGCGGCCGTGTTTGCCGACCCTGGTTTGACACGCAACAGTTCGCCCCTGACAATTTCGTGCTTTCTCGAGGGCGGCGCGACTCGCAACGATCTGGAGCGAGTTGCGATCGGGCTGGCTCCAGAAGTCGGCGAGGCACTCGGGTGGCTCGGGCGGTTCTCGCCGGCAAGAATGAGTGGCAGTGGCAGTTGCGTGTTCGCACCCTTTGACGCGCGCTCAGCGGCGGAGGCCGTCGCGGCGAAGGTTCCCGCCAAGTGGCGCGCCTACGTCGCGCGCGGAGTCGGGGAGTCGCCACTCAACCAGGCAATCCAGGAATTGCAGTCGCGACGATAATCCTCCGTTCGTGGTGAGCCTATAAATCTCCGTTCGTGGTGAGCCTGTCTAACCATGAACGGACGCGACAAATGAGGTGGAAAGCAGGTTTTGCAACAAGCGGTCATCGTTGGGACGTCGCCAAGTCCGGTTAAGGCACGGGATTTTGATTCCCGCATACGAAGGTTCGAATCCTTCCGTCCCAGCCAACAGCTACGAAGCCGGAGCAGGAGAAGTCAGAGGAGTCGGTGCGGAATCGCGACGTCAAGCCGACGGTGCACTAGACTGCGCGCACTGTGCCGCAGGTACCTCGAGCCGGCAGCGGATCGCAGTTCGGTCGCAATCGCAACATCGCTGGAGATCGTCCGGTGGCGCAGGCATCCAACAGCGACTCCGATGGCATCCTGATCTTCTCGGGCAATGCCAACCGACCCCTCGCCCAGGCGATTTGCCGTGAGTTGAACCTGCCGCTGGGCAAGGCGCTGGTCGGGAAGTTCTCTGACGGCGAAGCGCAGGTCGAGATCGAGGAAAACGTCAGGAAGCAGGAGGTGTACGTCATCCAGCCGACGTGCGCGCCGACTGCCGAGAACTTCATGGAGCTCGTGGTGCTGATCGACGCGCTCAAGCGCGCATCGGCCGCTACGGTCACCGCGGTGCTTCCCTATTTTGGCTATGCGCGACAGGACCGCCGTCCGCGTTCGACGCGCGTCGCCATCACCGCGAAAGTGGCTGCCAAGATACTGTCGACGGTAGGCACCGACCGGGTGCTGACGGTCGATCTGCACGCCGACCAGATCCAGGGCTTCTTCGATGTACCCGTCGACAACGTCTATGCCTCGCCGCTGCTGCTTGCCGACATCTGGCGCACGCAGGGCACCGACGGGTTGATCGTGGTGTCGCCGGATGTCGGCGGCGTGGTCCGCGCGCGAGCCATCGCGAAACGGCTGGACGACGCGGAGCTGGCGATCATCGACAAGCGGCGCCCGCGCGCCAACGAGTCGGTGGTGATGAACATCATCGGCGACGTCGAAGGCAAGATCTGCGTGCTGGTCGACGACATCGTGGATACCGCGGGGACGTTGTGCGCGGCAGCGGCGGCGTTGAAAGGCCGCGGCGCGCGCAAGGTCGTCGCGTACTGCACGCATCCGGTGCTGTCGGGTCCGGCGATCACCAACATCGAGCGCTCGCAGCTCGACGAGATGGTGGTCACCGACACGATCCCGCTCACGGCGGAAGGGCGCGCATGCAAACGCATCCGTCAGCTCAGCGTCGCCGAGCTCATGGCCGAAACCATCCGCCGCATCGCGTTTGGGCAGTCAGTGTCCAGCCTCTACGTGGACTGAGGCTGACCGGAAATTCCGGGAACGAGGCCGCAGCGCCCCGGCTCGGATTCATGGCAGCCCTCAGAGTCACAAGCCCCGCGATTTGCGCGGATGCCGTGGAGCGATTAAAGTCGCGCCCCCGATGGCAGTGTGAAAGGCGACCGAAGTCGCTCCTGCATCGAAGTCCAACGACAAGAATTCACCCCCGCTTTGGTCGCGAAGCGGGGATCACCGACCGCTTAGCGGTCTTCAACCGAGGCAACGAAAATGGCAGAACAACGCAACATCAAGGCCGAAGGCCGTACCGACCAGGGGAAAGGTGCGAGCCGCCGCCTGCGTCGTGCGGGCAAGGTCCCGGGCATCGTGTATGGCGGTGGTGCCGATCCAAAGATGATCCAGATGGACCAGCTGCAGACCCTGCGTTATGCCGAGAACGAATGGTTCTTCTCGGCGTTGCTGGAGCTCGACATCGAGGGCAAGTCCGAGCAGGTTCTGCTTCGTGACATGCACCGGCACCCGTTCAAGCCGCAACTCATGCACCTCGACTTCCAGCGCGTGAAGGCCAATGAGGCGATCCGCGTCCGCGTGCCGCTGCACTTCCTCAACGAGAAAGAAAGCCCGGCCGGCAGGATCAAGGGTGTGGTGATCAGCCACAACCTGACCGAGGTCGAGATCTCGTGTCTGCCCAGGGATCTGCCGGCGTTCATCGAGGTCGATCTCGCTGCGCTCGAGATGGACGACATTGTGCATCTGTCGGACATCAAGCTGCCCAAAGGCGTCGAGATACCCGAGCTCAAGCTCGGCAAGGAACACGACGATGCGGTGGTTACGGCGCACGAAGGCCGTGAGGAAATCGTCGAGGATCCGGCTGCCGTCGAAGGCGCAGAAGCCGCAGACGCACCGGCTGCAGCTCCGGCCAAGGGCGACAAGAAGGACAGCGACAAGAAGGACAGCGACAAGAAGGACGGCGACAAGAAGGACAGCGACAAGAAGTAAGCCTCGAGGAGTCTGCGCGGATGCCCGTGACGGTCTTCCGCGTGGTCGCCCATGGCCGTCCTTCGCCTCATCGTGGGCTTCGGCAATCCCGGGGCCGAGCACGCGGACGATCGGCACAACGCCGGCTTTCGCTGGCTCGATGCGCTGACATCGGCGCATCGGGTCACGCTGCGTCCCGACGCCAAGCTGCATGGCAGTGCGGTCCAGCTCGAGCTGGGTGGCAATGTCGTTCGCCTGCTCAAACCCTCCACTTACATGAATCGGATCGGATTGTCGGTCGGTGCGGCGCTGCGGTACTTCAAGATCGAAGCGGAGGAAATGCTGGTCGCGCACGACGAACTCGACTTGCCGCCGGGTGTGGCGAGACTCAAGTTCGATGGAGGCCACGGCGGGCAGAACGGGCTGCGCGACACCATTGAGGTGCTCGGGCACGGGCGATTCCATCGCCTGCGCATCGGGATCGGTCATCCGGGGCACAAGGACCGCGTGACGCCGTGGGTGCTGGGCCGCGCGTCGCGTGTCGACGACAAGGCCATTGGCAACGCCATCGAGGACGCGCTCGCGGTGTTACCGCTGGCGCTGGCCGGCGATTTCAATGAAGCGATGAAGCGCCTGCATACGACGCGGCCGCCGTGATCTCACACTTTCGTCGCGGGAAGCAATGAATGTTGAACCCCTCTCCCAACGGGAGAGGGGTAGGGGTGAGGGGCCGAGCTTGCCTTCACTCGATCATCGCAAGTAGGCATCCTTGCGCCACCTCCCGGCCCGCACATCCGTGTGCGGGCGTTCGGCGGGTCGCGCCAGTGGCGCGACAATTCCCGCCTCACCCTCATCCGGCGCTGCGCGCCACCTTCTCCCGTTGGGAGAAGGGCTCATCTACCCCGCTCCATTGAAGGCAATTGTTATGGGAATCCAATGCGGCATCGTGGGCCTGCCCAACGTTGGCAAGTCGACCCTGTTCAACGCGCTGACCAGCGCCGGCATCGAAGCCGCGAACTATCCGTTCTGCACCATCGAGCCCAACAAGGGCATCGTGGCCGTGCCGGACAAGCGCATCAGGGAACTCGTCTCGATCGCCAAACCGCAGAAGACCATCCCCACGGCGATGGAGTTCGTCGACATCGCGGGCCTGGTCGCGGGCGCGTCGAAAGGGGAGGGCCTAGGCAACCAGTTCCTCGCGCACATCCGCGAGGTCGACGCGATCGCGCACGTGGTGCGCTGTTTCGAGCACGCGGACATCGTGCACGTCGCTGGCAAGATCGATCCGATCTCGGACATCGAGACCATCGATACGGAGCTGCAGCTGGCGGACCTCGAGTCCGTCGACAGGGCGCTGAATCGCGCGGAGCGCTCCGCGCGCGCCGGCGACAAGGAAGCGGCCGCCAGGCGCGATGTACTGTTGCGCGTGCAGGCCGCGCTGAACCAGGGCAAGTCGGCCCGCTCGCTCGACCTCGACGCTGCGGAACGCGCGTTGTTGCGCGACCTGTTCCTGTTGACGCTCAAGCCCGTCATGTACATCGCCAACGTGCGCGAGGATGGCTTCACGAATAATCCCTACCTCGACCGCGTGCGCGAGCACGCGACCGCCGAGGGTGCCGAAGTCGTGCCGGTCTGCGCCGCGATCGAGGACGAGTTGACCAAACTCGACGAGGAAGAACGCGCGGTGTTCCTCGAAGACATGGGTCTCGACGAGCCGGGCCTCGATCGCGTGATCCACGCGGGTTATCGGCTGCTCGGCCTGCAAACCTACTTTACCGTCGGCCCCAAGGAAGTCCGCGCGTGGACGGTCAAGGCCGGCTCGACCGCACCACAGGCCGCGGGTGTCATCCACACCGACTTCGAGCGCGGCTTCATTCGCGCAGAAACCATCAGCTACGACGATTACATCAAGTACCAGGGCGAATCCGCAGCGCGCGAGGCAGGGCGGCTGCGCCTGGAGGGCAAGAACTACGTGGTCAAGGAAGGCGACGTCCTGCACTTCCTCTTCAACGTCTAGACTTCGCGCCATGCCCCGTAAATCCGACGTCACGCTGCGCTTCCTCGCCGAGCCTTCCGATGTGAACTTCGGGGGCAAGGTGCACGGCGGCATGGTGATGAAATGGATCGACCAGGCCGGCTGGGCGGCGGCGGTTGGCTGGAGCGGTCGTTACAGCGTCACCGTGTACGTGGGCGGCATCCGCTTCCTCGCGCCGATCCTCATCGGTAACGTGGTCGAAGTGACAGCGCGCATCATCTACACCGGCAACACCAGCATGCACCTCGCGGTGGACGTCTGGGCGAGCGACTCGATGACCGAAACGCGCGTGCAGGCCACGCATTGCGTGATCGTGTTCGTCGCGCTCGATGAGGCCGGCAAGCCGGTTTCCGTGCCGAAGTGGGTTCCGCAGACCGAAGAGCAGCGCAACCTTGCCGAATACGCGCAACGCCTCATGCGCCTGCGTGAAGACATCGAAACGGAAATGCAGGGCTTCATGCAGTCGCAGTCGCGCCCAACTTGAGCCGCGTTGGCGGCATCCCCGGGAGAACAATCGTGGTGAGCCTGTCGAACCATGAACGGCCTGACGGACGTATTCGCTCGTCGCGCGCCAGCACAAGCCGCCACCGTTCCCGTACAATCGCCCGTCCACACAGTCGGGGCGTAGCGCAGCCTGGTAGCGCACCACGCTGGGGGTGTGGTGGTCGCGAGTTCGAATCTCGCCGCCCCGACCATTAGATTACGAAGCAGCTCGAAGCGGCGAAGCTCCCCGCCCGTTGGTTAGCTGTGGCGCAACGCAGTTCGAAGCGTGTGGCAGAAACCTCCGCCCGTTGAAGGGCTGTGGCGCAACGCACTTCGGAGCGCGTGGAAGGAATATCCTCCCCCGAAGCGTTCTACCCGGAATGCTTCGCCGCCTGCTCATCCAGAAGGGCCCGAGCCTGTTCCGGTAGCAAGGGGCGGTGCAGCAAGTAGCCCTGCAGGCTCTCGCAGCCCAGTCGCAACAGCAGTTCGCGTTGTGCTTCGCTCTCCACGCCCTCGGCCACGACCGCCAGGCCCAGGTTGCGCGCCAGCGCAATGATGGTGCGGATGATGGGCGCGTCCTCCTGGCCCTGGACCGCCGTCGCTCCGATCTGGTGCACGAAACTCTGGTCGATCTTCAGCGTGTTGATCGGGAGCTGGTGCAGGTAACTCAGCGACGAGTATCCGGTGCCGAAATCGTCGATGGCGACACCGACGCCCATGGATCGCAATTCGAACAGGTTAGCGGACGTTTCCCGCACGCTCTGCAACAGCAGGCTTTCGGTGATCTCCAGTTCGAGTGCCTCCGGCGCCAGCTCCGTGTCGTGCAATGCGCGCCGCACCGTGTCGACCCAGTCGCGGCGATTGAATTGCGCGGCCGACACGTTGACCGACATGCGCAGCGTCGCGTGTCCGGCGCTGCGCCACGCCGCCGCCTGCGCACAGGCACGACGCAGGGCCCACTCGCCCATCGATATGATCAAGCCGCTGTCTTCGGCGATCGGTATGAAGCGCGAGGGCGCTACCTCGCCAAGCGTCGGATGCTGCCAGCGCATCAATGCCTCGAACGCGAGGATCTTGCCTAGTGGGTCGCATTGAGGCTGGTAGGCGAGGCTAAGCTGGTCGAGCACTATCGCATGGCGAAGCTGGCCCTCGATCTCCATGCGCTCGCGCGCCTGGTGGTGCATTTCGGCGGCGAACCACTGGAAATTGTCGCGGCCCCTCTCCTTGGCGCGGTACATGGCGGCATCGGCGTTGCCCATGAGCACTTCGCTCTCGGTGCCGTCGTCGGGAAAAATGCTGATCCCGAGGGACATGGTCACGAACAACTCGCGCCCTTCCACAACGAATGGCTTGCGCATCACCTCGATCATGTTCTTGGCGGCGCGCATCGCGTCGCGCGGGTTGTCGAGTTCGGTCAGCACGACGGTGAATTCGTCGCCGCCGAGGCGCGCGAGCGTATCGCTGCGTCGCAGGCAACCTTCGAGCCGCACTGCCGTCTGCCTAAGCAGCTCGTCGCCCGAGGAATGACCCAGCGTATCGTTGATGTGCTTGAAGCGGTCGAGGTCCATGTAAATGACCGCCACGTGTTGCCTGTGGCGCCTGCCGAGCGCCAGCGCCTGGCTCAGCCGGTCCTGGAACAGCAGGCGGTTGGGCAATCCGGTCAATGCATCGTGCTGAGCCTGATGCGACAGCTGGTCGGTCAGCTCGCTGTGGTCAATGGCAACGGCAGCGAGCCGGCACACCGATTCCAGCAGGTGACGGTCCGACTCTGTCGCGGCTTTTGGCGAGGCACCTATCAAGTTCAGGGTGCCAAGGACACCCCCGGTCGCCGAAAGGATCGGCACGGACCAGCAGCACCGGATTGCATGGGTGGTACAGACGTGCTGCAACTGGATCCAGTTGTCGTCCGTGGAGGTGTCGGCGACCATCGTCGGCAAGCCCGACCGCGCCGCCGCGAAGGGTCCTTTGCCGTCGAGCACCGGTGTGCCCTCCAGGCTGGAGAAAGCGTCCGCTGGCAGCGATGGACAGACGCCGCCAATCGTCTTGCCGTTCTTCGTGAGCAACAGGCACGCGCGCATCTCCGGACGCTGGTGCTCGAGCGTCTCGACGATATGCAACAGGACGCCGTTCAGCGGCTCGTTTTGCGCGACTTGCTCCAGAATCCGGCTGCGGTCGTGCTCCAGCAGTTCCTCGCGTTTGCGCACCGTGATGTCGAGGCATGCTCCCGTCAACCCGATCACGGAACCTTGTGCATCGACGAGCACTTCGCCCTGATCGAACAGTGTCCTGACCTCACCATCGGGCTTGACGATGCGCGTCTCGTGGCTGAAGGCCTCGCGACTGCGGACCACGCTCGACACCAGGTCGGCGACGAACTGGCGATCCTCGGGATGCAGCCGCCCAAGGAAATCCTCGAAAGACGGCGTGTGCGACTCGGGATCCACACCGTAGATACGGCACAGCTCGTCCGACCAGGTGAGCGTGTTGGTGACCAAGTCGAAGTTCCAGCCTCCGAAATGTGCGAGGCGCTGGGCCTCCTCCAGCCGGGCCTCGCTCAGGTGCAGAGCCTCCGCCGCCTGCTTGCGCTCGATGGCGGCCGCGACCTGGCCCGACACGAACTCGAGCAGCGTCTTGTCCCATTCGTCGTATCGCACGTCGCCCGAATAGCTTTGCACCACCAGGGCGCCAATGGTCCCGGACTTGGTCTTGAGCGGAACGCCGAGCCAGTCCAGCGACGGAGAGCCGATCACCACATCTTCCTTGTGGACGCCTTCATTCGGCGCATCGGGCGTGAACAGCAATGCCTGCCCCAAGCGGATCACTTGGCCCGAGAGCGTTCCGTCATCGAGGCGGCGCGGCGCGGGCGTCTCGTCGAATTCGTCCACGTGATAGGGAAAGCTCAACTCGTCCTTGGCTTCGTCGTAGAGCGCGACGAAGAAGTTTCGGGCCGGGAGAAGTTCGCCGACGATCTCGTGGATCCTGCGAAACAACTCCGACAACGTGGCTTCCGATTGCGTCGCCTCCGAAATGCGGTACAGCGCGGCCTGCGTTCGCTGGTCTCGCCTTTGCTGCGTCACGTCCTGCACGATGTACGAGAAACGCGGTTGCCCGGTGGGACCGAGGCCCAGGAAGGTGAGAGTGATGTCCCACCATCGATCGCCGCCCCGCACGCCGCTGGCTTGTTCGAACCTCACCGGCCGACGCGTCGACAGCGCCTCCAGGTATTGTTCGAGCCACACGCCCTTGCCAGGGCCGGCGAGGCCGAGCTCGCTGACGCGTTTGCCTTCGATCTCTTCGACGCTCATGCCCAGCGTCGCGGCGGCTGCAGGATTGACAGACACGAGGAGCATGTCCCGGTCGGGCGTCATCTCGCTGACACCCAATTGCAGCGGGGTACCGTCGAAGAACGACCTCAGCGCGTCGTTCGCCGAAGTGTCCGGTTCGTCAGGTCCGTGCACGTTGCGGAAGCCTGGGCATGCAGGAGCGCGTCGGGTTGGGCACGGCACCCCTCTCGCTGGAGCGATCGTCAATGTACCGCACCAGACCGGACTCGACCGGGCGCGCGCCGGTCAGCGAGGCGCGGTGTTCACGAACCCCGGCTTGGGTCCATTGCGGGCTCAGCTTTCGACGGCAGTCAGTTCGGACGTTGCTCTGGCGCTGGACGTCGGCACGACCTGCATGCGGGGACCGTTGCGCAAGGCATCGCGCACGCCGTCGATGATGAGGTCGACTTCGGCGCTCGTCACCGCGAAGTGAGGCGTGAAACGCAGCGAATTGACGCCCCCGTGGATGACACCGAAGCCGCGCTTGCGCATGTATTCCTCGATGCTGCCGGTGCCGTAGCACTTGAACTCGGGCGCGAGTTCGCACGAGAACAGCAGGCCGGTGCCCTGGGTGCCGGTGATGTAACCCGGCATTTCGCTGGCGAGCGAATTGAGTTTGGCTACGAATTCGGCGCCGCGTTCCCGCACGTTCGCGCGCAAGTCCGGTGTCAGCTCGCCGAGGACCGCGCAGGCGATATCCGCGCCGCGGGGATTCGACGACATGGTGTTTCCGTAGATGCCCTTGCGGTAGAGCGCCGCGGTAGTGGCGGTCACTGCCAGGACAGACAGCGGGAACTGTCCCGCATTGAGCGCCTTCGAATACGTTTCCATGTCGGGCGCGTCGAGTCCTTCGAAGCCGGGATAATCCACGATCGACAACACGCCGTGCGCGCGCAGGCCCGCCTGGATCGAATCGATCAGTAACAGCGCACCGTGCTCGCGCGTCAGGCGTCGCGCCTCCGCGTAGAACGCCGGCGTCAACGCCAGGCCTGGATTGCCTTCGCCCATGACGGGTTCGATGAAGAGCGCCTCGATGAAACGGTTGTCGCGTTCGGCGTCCACGAAAGCGCGGCGCAACTGCTCGATGTCGTACGGCGCGATGGTGACCAGCGGCGGCGTTTCGCGCGCGTAGCTCGCGAGATGCTTGATGTAGTTCTGGCGGGTCGAATCCGAATAACGCGCCGGCAATTCGGTGCGGCCGTGGAAGCCGCCGGCAATCGCCAGGCGCGTGATCTTCTTGCCGGCGTGCCGGGCACCTGCTTCGGTGAGCATCTTGGCGTTGACGTCGGCGAACCGGCCGGCGAGCGAGACCGACTCCGACCCGGAATTCAGGCAAAGGAATTTGGCGTAGGGACAGGCGCCGCGAGTGTGGCCGATCTCGGCGCGCAAGGCAGCTCCCAGCTGCACGTGCGCGAGGCTCGGCGTCATCACGTTCGCCATCACCTGCGGCTTCGCCAGCGCCTCGAGCACCACCGGCGGGTTGTGCCCGAAACCCAGCATGCCGTAGCCGCCGCAGTCGTACACGACCGCGCCCTTGGCCGTGACGAGCCACGGGCCACAGGCAGCAAGCGGCACGTAATGGTTGATTGCGTCCTCGGCGTAGAAGTTGAGGAAATCGGCTTGAGCACTGGCGAGCTGTTCCGCTTCGTCCAGGTCCAGCCACTCCGGCTGCGAGCGTCGCAGCTGCGTCTGCGCCGCGTGGGCGGCATCGACCGCGCGCACGAGATCGGGATCGCTCACGGCGAACGACTCGATCTGACTGTCGTCGAGACCGTCGGTGAGGCGGGTGCCTGCGCTTGAACGCAGGAACTTGAGGGTATCGAGTATGGCCATGGCGAAACTCCGACGACATCGCGGCAGAGGGCACGCGACCGGGCATTTTGCGCTTGAAAATCAAGCGCTTACGGGAAGCCCCCATGCTATCACGCGGGTTTCGCCGGCGTAACCCCCAGCCCCGATGAAACAACTGAGTTGCGCGCGGGACAACGCCAACTCCCCCTCTCCCTGTGAAGCGGGGAGAGGACAAGGGGTGAGGGCAGCCGGAGTGCGCGCAGCGCAACGCCATCTCTCCCTCTCCCTGGCAAGGCGGGAGTGGGCAAGGGTGAGGGGCAGCTGGCGTGGACTCATCGCACTGCTGAAGTGCGTCGCAGATTCCGCTCATGGTTCGACAAGCTCACCACGAACGGAATCATCTGAAATTCGGCGCGAACCGAATTCCGAGGCTCACCACAAAGGGAATCATGTCGCCTCGCGCATGACAGCCGTCATGTCGAAGTGCTGACGGATGGAACTGCCGCCGCGCCGCCACGGCGCGCAACCTGCGTGCATCGGAGGTGCCCCATGCACGCAACATCGAACGCGGTACAACAACCCCATCACTTCTCGCCTGCACCATCGTACGAGTCGCACGCGCGGCGCGGCGCACGCGTTCCGGTGGCGCGACTGGTCGGCGCAACCAAGCACTACGGCAAGGTGCTGGCGCTCGATTCGGTCGATCTCGACATTCATTGCGGCGAAGTGCTCGCCGTACCTGGCCCCAACGGCGCTGGAAAGACCACGGCGTTGGCGTTGCTCATGGGTTTGCGCAGCGCCGATCGCGGCCACGCAGAACTGTTCGGCGGCGACCCGCGCGACGCAAGCAGTCGGCGACGCATCGGTGTCATGTTGCAGATCGGCCAGATGCCCGAAAGCCTTACAGTCGTCGAACACATCCGCGCGTTCTCGGGCTACTACCCGAATCCGCGACCGCTGGAGCAGACGCTCGCGCTCGCTGGGCTCGCCGATCTCGGAAGCCGCCGCTACGGTGCCTTGTCGGGAGGTCAGCAACGACGGGTGCAGTTCGCGCTCGCGATCTGCGGCCGACCGCAACTGTTGTTCGTCGACGAACCGACCACGGGCCTCGACGTCACCGCGCGCCGCGACTTCTGGAACGTGCTGCGCGCGATGGCGGGCGAGGGCGTCGGCATCGTCCTCACCACGCACTATCTCGAGGAAGCCGACGCGCTGGCGCAACGGATCGTGCTCCTGCATCGTGGCCGGGTCCTCGCGGACGATACGCCCGCGGGTATCAAGGCACGCGCCGCCGGCAAGCGCATCCGCTGCAAGACCAGCCTCGACGCGATCCGTTTGCGCGCGTGGCCTGGCATCGACGCGGTGGATCTGGCGCACGGCACCACCGAGATCACGACGCGCGATGGCGAAGCGGTGCTGCGTCGGCTGTTGCTGGAAGACCCGGGCGTGGCGGGCATCGAAGTCGCGCCGCTCGGGCTCGAAGACGCATTCGTCGAACTCACCAGGGATCCCCAGTCATGAGCGCCAGCATCCTTCCCCGGCAAAGTTTCGCAGTCGACCCCGCGTCGCTGTCCGCCGCGCAGACCTTGTGCATTTACTTGCGCGAGGCCGGCCACGAGTTCCTGACGGTGTTGCGTACGCCGGCTTTCGCGCTGCCCACCCTTGCATTTCCCGCCGTGTTTTACGGGGTGTTCGCTTTGTTGTTGCCTGGTCAGTGGCCGGGGCACACGAAGGCGATCTACCTGCTGGCGACATACGGAACCTTCGGCGTGATCGGTCCTGCCTTGTTCGGTTTCGGCGTGGGCGTGGCGATCGAGCGCGAGAAGGGCTGGCTCGATCTCAAACGAGCTTCTCCCATGCCGATCGGCGCATATTTCTTCGGCAAGGCGGCGATGAGCATGATGTTCGCGGTGATCGTGCTGATGATCCTCTCGGCGCTGTCACTCGCGGCGGGCAGGACCATCGAGTTGGAAGCGTGGCTGGGTATGGTCGGGGCGCTGGTGCTGGGCACATTGCCGTTCTGCGCCATGGGCCTCTTCATCGGAACGTTGGCGCGCGGAACCGGCGCGGCCGCGATCGTCAACCTCGTCTACTTGCCGATGGCGGTGATGTCGGGACTGTGGATTCCCTTGTTCGTGTTCCCGGACATCGTTGAAAAGTTGGCCGTGTTGTGGCCGGCGTATCACCTGGCGCAGATCGCGCTGGGCCTCGCCGGCGAGGTCGACGGCGTTCGTTACGCGATGCATGCGCTGACACTGGTGTTGTTCACCGGCCTGTTCGCGACGCTCGCGGCCAACCGCCTGCGCGCGGACCGTTGAAGCCTTGAACAGGTCAGGATTCGCGAGCATTGCCTGCGCCGTCGCGCTCGTCGTGGTGCTCGGGACGTGGGTGGCACCCGCGTGTGGGGCATCGGCGTCAACGCGAGCACGGACGCGGGCGACTTCTGGTTCGAACCCGACGACGTGACCATCCAATGAGTCGGAGCAACCCCCGTACGAAGGCGATTGCGCCCGCCGCGCGCGCAGTGCAGCATCGGGAAATGGACGCAATCGAAGGGCAATCCACCAGCACCGGCGCCGCGCCGCGTCTGGCTTCCCTGATCCATCCGTCGTACGGCCCGTGGCCATACGTCAATCTCATCTATCTGTTCTTCGTGTTCCTGCCCTTGTTTTTCGACGAGGACCCGCACCCCCGCGCATGGGTCGCCACACTGGTCGCCGTCGCCGTGTTCTTGCCGGTCTATTTTCTGGGTTGGCGCTCGGGACGCTGGCAAATTCCGGCCGTCTTCGCGACGGCCGCGCTGGCCTACGCACTCATGCCGTTCAATCCGGGCGGCAACTCGCTGCTGATCTACGCCATTGCATTTGCGGGCTACATGCTCGGCACACGCAATGCCATCGCGGTGAGCGTCGTCCTGGTGGCGCTACTCATCCTGCAAGTCGCCTGGCTCGGTTATCCCCTCGCATTCGCCGCGATCACCGCGGTCATCGGTGGCATGGTGCTCTCGGGCATCCTCATGTCACGCAAAGAAGCGCGGCACAACGCCGAATTGCGGCTGAGCCAGGAGGAGATCAGGCGACTGGCGCGCGCGCACGAACGCGAGCGCATAGCCCGCGACCTGCACGACCTGCTTGGCCACACGCTCTCGGTCATTGCCGTCAAGGCGGAACTCGCGCGCCGCCTCGTGGAGCGCGATGCCGTGGGCGCTGCGGCGGAGATCGCGGAGGTCGAGCGCATCGCGCGCGAAGCGCTGACGCAGGTGCGCGGCGCCGTGGCGGATATGCGCAACGCCGGTTTCGCCTCGACTTGCGACAACGTCTGCGCGGTGCTCGAGGGAACGGGAGTAAGCGTGGAGCGAAGGACCGAAACGCTCGCACTCGGCCCGGACGCGGACCAGGCGCTGGCGTGGGTCCTGAGGGAATCGGTCACCAATATCCTGCGCCACGCGCGCGCGCAGCACGTCGTCGTGTCGTTGCGCGCGGACGGTGATGTCGCACGTCTCGGGATTGCGGACGACGGGACCGGCGGACTCATCGTGGAAGGACACGGCATTCGAGGCATGAGCGCGTGCAGGCGCTGGGTGGGTCCCTCGATGTGGAACGCGACTCTCATGGCGGCGCTTGCGTGCGCGCGTCGGTGCCATGGGGGGTGAATACCACGTCAGGAGGTTCGCTCGGCCAAACACGGGCATCCGTGCACCCGTTCCCGCTGCCCACGTTCGGTCGCTCCAACTGATGGGGGCCGCGTGATACGCATACTGCTCGCCGAGGACCAGGCGCTGCTGCGCGGCGCGCTTGCCGCGTTGCTCGGGCTCGAGCCCGACATCGAGATCGTCGCGGTCGCGCCCGACGGCGCGCAGGCGTGGGAGCTGCTCGCGCGTGGAGGCATCGATGTGCTGGTGACGGATATCGAGATGCCCGTCGTGTCAGGCCTCGATCTCGCGCTGCGGGTGCGCGACGCCGCGCTGCCGTGCAGAGTCGTGATCCTGACAACGTTCGCACGCGCGGGATATCTGCGCCGCGCGCTCGAGGCCGGCGCCAGCGGGTATCTCCTCAAGGACGCACCCGCCGAGAAGCTCGCCGATGCACTGCGCACCGTGCATCGTGGCGGCCGCGCGATCGATCCGGAGCTTGCGCTCGCGGCATGGAGCGAAAGCGACCCTTTGAGCGAACGCGAACGCCAGGTATTGCGCCTTGCGGGCGAGGGCGCCAATGCCGGCGATATTGCGCGGCAGCTGCACCTCACGCAGGGCACTGTGCGCAATTACCTGTCCGAAGCGATCGGCAAGCTGGGCGTTTCCAACCGCATCGAGGCCTTCCGCCTCGCCCGTCAGAAGGGCTGGCTGTAATTCCGGAACCAGTTTGTGTGAACGCACCCGGCTTCGAACCCCTCCCCCTCCGGGGGAGGGGTTGGGGAGAGGGTACGAACTCGCGGCGTGTTGGAACGTCTTCCGCACATCACTGGTGGTGCACGTTCGAACCCTCTCCCTCGGTCCGCACCCCGGCCTTCGCGCGCAGCGCTCAGGCGTTCATCGTCGCGCGGACCAGTGGTCCGCAAGCGCTCCTCTTCACCCCGGGGGGAGAGGGAAGAAGTGCTGAAGCTGCCGCCATTGCCAAGCGCCAGCCTTACAATGCGCGCCCCCTGCGCGCGGATCGATCTTGCTCAAGTCCGAGTTCAACTACGAACTGCCGCGTGAGTTGATCGCACAGGAGCCGCTCGAAGAACGCGCAGCGTCGCGGCTGCTGATCGTGCCGCGGAATGGCGCGTTCGTCGATTCGCGTATGCGCGATTTGCCGGAAGCCTTGCGCACCGGAGACCTGCTGGTGTTCAACGACACGCGCGTGCTTCCCGCGCGCATGCAAGGCCACAAGGATTCCGGCGGCGCAGTCGAGATCCTGCTGGAGCGTCTGGAGGACGAACACACCCTGCTCGCCCAGGTGCGCTCCAGCAAGCCGTTGCGCAAGGGACGCAGCATCACCCTGGCTGATGGCAGCAAGCTCGAGTTTGTCGCGCGCGACGGCGAATTCATGCGGCTGCAGTACGCGGGCGAGGAAGGCGCCAGCGCGTTGCTCGATCGTGTCGGCGCGATTCCGTTGCCGCCCTACATCGTGCGTGCGCCGGACGCGGCCGATCGCGATCGCTACCAGACCGTATTCGCACAGACACCGGGAGCGGTCGCGGCGCCCACCGCGGGTCTGCACTTCGACGACGCGCTGCTCGCTGCCCTGCGGTCAAGGGGCATTGAAGGCGCTGCGCTGACCCTGCACGTCGGCGCCGGTACCTTTCAGCCGCTGCGAGTCGACGACGTCAGCCAACATCGCATGCACGCGGAACGCTGCGTGGTTGGCGCGACTCTGGTCGAGAAGGTCGAATCCACCCGCACACAGGGCGGACGCGTCGTCGCGGTCGGAACCACCGTCGTGCGCGCACTGGAGTCTGCAACTGCAGACGGCGCGTTGCGACCGTTCGACGGGGAGACGAGAATTTTCATCACGCCGGGGTACCAGTTCCGCGCCGTCGACCTGTTGCTGACCAACTTCCATCTGGCGCAATCGACCCTGCTGATGCTCGTGTGCGCATTCGGCGGCCGCGCGCGGATGCTTGAGGCCTACGCACACGCAGTGACATCGCGCTACCGTTTCTTTTCCTATGGCGATGCGATGCTGATTCATCCTGCCGACGGAGTGCCGGTGAAGTGAGTGACCCGGCAAACTTCGAATTGCTGGCGGGCGATGGTGCGGCGCGGCGCGGACAACTGACTCTGCGACGCGGCAGCATTGAGACGCCCGCGTTCATGCCGGTAGGAACTTACGGTTCCGTCAAGGCCATGACACCGGATTCGCTGCGCGCGACCGGGGCCGAGATGGTTCTCGGCAATACCTTCCACCTGTTCCTGCGGCCTGGGCTCGACATCATCGAGGCGCATGGAGGTCTGCACGGTTTCATGCGCTGGCCCGGTCCCATCCTCACCGACTCCGGCGGCTTTCAGGTGTTCTCGCTGGCAGCGCGACGCAGCATCACCGAAGAGGGCGTGACCTTCGCATCGCCAGTCAACGGCGATCGCGTGTTCCTCTCACCGGAAGAGAGCATGCGCATCCAGCGCGTGCTCGATTCGGATGTGGTGATGATCTTCGACGAGTGCACGGCCTATCCGGCCACCGAATCGCGGGCGCGCGACTCGATGGAGCTTTCCCTGCGCTGGGCGGAGCGCAGCAAGCGTGCGCACGAAGGCAATCCGAATGCGTTGTTCGGCATCGTGCAGGGCGGGGTCTACCCGGAGTTGCGCACGCGATCTGCGGCTGCGCTGCGCGACATCGGCTTCGACGGCTATGCCGTGGGAGGCCTCGCAGTGGGTGAGCCCGAAGCCGATCGCAACGCAATGCTGGACCACACCTGCGCGCTGTTGCCGGCGGAGCGTGCGCGATATCTCATGGGCGTTGGCCGGCCGCAGGACATCGTCGAAGCCGTGCGCCGCGGCATCGACCTCTTCGACTGCGTGATGCCGACGCGCAACGCACGCAATGGGCACTTCTTCACGCGCGATGGCGTCGTGCGCATCCGCAATGCCCGCTACGAAGCGGACCTGCGACCGATCGAGGAAGGGTGCGCCTGCGCCGCCTGCTCCGGCGGCTTCACGCGTGCCTACCTCCGGCACCTGGATCGCTGCGGCGAAATGCTCGGACCCATGCTCGGCACCATCCACAACCTGCACCACTACCAGACACTGATGGTCGACCTGCGCGCCGCCATCTCCGCGGGGCGCCTCGAGGCGTTTGCCCAGGCTTTCCACGCCCGCCTGGGCGGTTTTCCTTCTCCTCCGGGGTGAAGGCGTGAGGAGTAAAGCCCCTCCCCGTCCGGTGGAGGGGTGGGGGAGAGGGTTCGAGTTCGCCGGAGATCTGGTTCGAGCACAGTACTTGGCAAGATCGGACCCTCTCCCCCACCCCTCTCCCGGGGGAGAGGGGCTATCGCAGGTGGCACGTGGCATAATCGCGCCCCTTTGGCCGGGCCGCGTTCGTTGCGGCCGCCACCGCGGCCGGATCGGCCCTCCACACGAAAGGTGATCGCACGTGAATCTCGACTTTTTCATCGCGCCTGCGATGGCGCAGGCTGCCGGCGCGCCCGCGCAGGGCTCGCCCTTTTCGCCCCTGATCATGATGGGCGTGGTGTTCCTCATCATGTGGTTCTTCATGGTCAGGCCGCAGATGAAGCGCGCCAAGGAACACAAGTCGCTGATCGAATCGCTGGCGGTCGGTGACGAGGTGCTGACCAATGGCGGGCTGCTCGGCCGCATCGCCGCGATCGAGGATTCGTTCGTGTCGCTGGAAATCGCGCGCGGCGTCGAGGCGAGACTCCAGAAACACGCCATCAGCGCCGTTCTGCCCAAGGGCACCTTGAAAGCCGGCTGAACAGCGCCCACTCCGGATGCCAGACATCCGTTCCAAAAGTTCTTTCCCAGCTGACTTTACCCAGGCTCCTGCATGAACGATTTTCCGCGCTGGAAGTACATCCTGATCGTGGTGGTGATCCTCGCGGGTCTCCTGTACGCCTTGCCCAACGTGTTCCCGCAGGATCCCGCGGTGCAAGTGTCGGCGAATCGTGGCTCGGTAGTTGACGCAGCGCTCAAGGAGCGCGCGCTGGGCCTGCTTGAAAAGCGCAAGATCCTGCCGCAAGGCGCGGACCTCGGCGACAAGATGCTGCTGCTGCGCTTGCGCGATCCGGATCAGCAGCTCGCCGCCGCCGAAACGCTGCGCGAGGGGTTGGGTGAAGCCTACGTCGTCGCCCTCAACTCCGCGTCGACCGTGCCGAAGTGGTTGCGCGCCATCGGCGCCAACGCGATGACGCTGGGCCTCGATCTTCGGGGTGGTGTGTACTTTCTTATGGAAGTCGATCAGAAGAGCGGCGTGACCAAGCAGGCCGAACGCTACGTGGACGACTTGCGCGGATCCCTGCGCACGCAGAAGATCCGCTATCGCTCCGTCAAGCGGACGCCGGAAGGCATCGCAGTGATGTTGCGCAGCGATGCGGATCGCGAAAAGGCGGCCAGTGCGCTGCCCCGGGAAATGCCGGAGCTCGAACTCAGCAACGGCGCAGTTTCTGTCGATGGCTACACGCTGGTCGCGCGCGTGCGCCCGGCAGCGGTGCAAGCCGAGATGGACAAGTCAATCGAGCAGAACCTCGCGACCCTGCGCAATCGAGTGAACGAGCTGGGTGTCGCGGAGCCGGTCATCCAGAGGCAAGGCGCCTCGCGTATCGTCGTGCAGCTGCCGGGCGTGCAGGACACCGCTTCCGCCAAGAAGATTCTTGGAGCCACCGCAACGCTCGAGTATCGCGCCGTGGACACCAGTGTCCTGAATCCGCTCGAAGCCGCGGCGACCGGGCGCATTCCACCGGATTCGCGCCTCTATTACGAGCGCAAGCTCGGCTTCGACGGCAAACCCATTCCGGTGATCCTCAAGAAGCGCCTGATCGTGTCCGGTGACCAGTTGGTCAACGCGTCCAGCGGTTTCGACCAGCAGACCGGCGAGCCGATGGTGTCGGTCGTGCTCAACAATGCCGGCGCGCGCCGCATGCAGGACTTCACCAATGCCAACGTCGGCAAGGGCATGGCGGTGGTGTTCATCGAACGCAGGCCGGAAGTGAGAATGGTCGATGGCAAGGAAGTGCGGACCACAAGGGTCAAGGAGGAAGTGATTTCCGTCGCGAATGTCCGCGAGCCCTTCGGCAAGAATTTCCAGACGACGGGCCTCGAATCGTCGGACGAAGCCGCCGAAACGGCGCTGCTGCTGCGCGCAGGTTCGCTCGCCGCGCCCGTCGATATCGTGCGCGAGCGCGTGGTGGGCCCGAGTCTCGGCCAGGACAACATCGCCCGCGGTTTCCGGGCGGTGATGATCGGTCTCGCTGCGATCCTCATCTTCGTGGCGCTCTACTACAAGGTGTTCGGTCTCATCGCGGACTTCGCGCTGGTGCTTAATCTGGTGCTGCTGGTCGCGATCCTGTCGGCAATCGGGGCGACCCTGACCATGCCCGGCATCGCCGGCATCGTGCTGACGCTCGGCATGGCGATCGACTCCAACGTGCTGATCTGCGAGCGCGTGCGCGAGGAACTGCGTAACGGATTGACGCCGCTGGCGGCGATCCGCGCTGGCTTCGAGAAGGCCTGGACAACGATTCTCGACGCCAATCTGACCACGATGATCGCGGCGGTCGGACTCATGCTGTTCGGGTCCGGTCCCATCTTCGGCTTTGCGCTCACGCTCGCGATCGGCATCGCGACCTCCATGTTCACCTCGGTCATGGTGACGCACGCCATCATCAATCTCGTCTTCAGCGGCCGTCGTCTGAAGTCGCTTCCCGTCTAGAGGCTCGCGCAATGGAGTTTTTCCGCAAGGAAACCAATTTCGATTTCATGGGCTGGCGCCGCGTTGCGGTCGGCGTGTCGGTCGCGCTGATGCTGGCGTCGCTGGCGTTGCTGGCGACGCGCGGCCTCAACTACGCGCTCGACTTCACCGGCGGCACGCTGATCGAGGTCGAGTTTGCGGAACCCGTCGCGGTCGCCGAAGTGCGCAGCACGCTCGAGGAGGGCGGCTTCAAGGGCGCCATGGTGCAGGGTCTCGGCGGCGCTCGCGAAGTCGCGATTCGACTGCCGCCGAGAGGCGATGCCGTGACCGACAAGGATGAGGTCGGCGCGGAAATGCGGGCCGTGCTGTCGGCGAAGTTTGCGGGCGTCGACGTCAAGCCCAGCGACTTTGTCGGGCCGCAGGTCGGCGCCGAGTTGCGCACCCAGGGCCTTGTCGCGGCGATCTTCGTCATCATCGGCATCGTCGTGTACATCGGCATGCGCTTCGAGTGGCGCTTCGCCGTGGCGGGCATCGCGGCCGAACTGCACGATGCCATTCTCACGCTGGGCTTCTTCGCGTTGACCCAGCGGGATTTCGATCTGACTGCGCTGGCAGCGCTGCTCTCCGTGATCGGCTATTCGATCAACGACAAGGTGGTGGTGTTCGACCGCGTGCGCGAGATCTTCCGCAGTGCGCGCAAGCTCGAGCCGGAGGCCGTCATCAACAAGGCTGTGAACAGCACGCTGTCGCGCACCATCATGACCGGCGTCACGACCTCGCTCGCGGTCGGCGCCCTGTACCTCTTCGGCGGTCCCGCGGTGGAGGGATTCGGCATCATCATGCTGATCGGCCTGTGGGTGGGTACCCTCTCCTCGGTGTTCTTCGCCAATCCGATCCTGTACTGGCTCGGCGTCTCGAAGAAGGACCTCATCAAGGTCACCCGCGAAGACCCCGAACTCCTGCGTCGCCCGTAAGCGAAAAAAAGGGGACGGAGGGAATTAAGGCGCACCTTAATTCCCTCCGTCCCCTTTTTATTTTTTCCTTACGCCAGCAGCGCTTCGCCGCGGTGCGGCGCGATGGCGGTGAGCAGCGCGTCGCCGACCTTGATGTTGGCGGCGACGATGTTGCCGGTGGTGATGAATTTCTCGCCGCCGGAAAAATCCGTGCAGCGCCCGCCGGCTTCGCGCAGCAGCAGACTGCCGGCAGCCACGTCCCACGGTTTCACGCCCGCCTCGAAATAGGCATCGAACCGCCCGCAGGCCACGTACGCAAGATCGAGTGCCGCGGAACCGCTGCGGCGGACATCATGCGCGGCGAGCAGCACCGAGCGGGTCATGGCCCAGTGGGCGTCGAGATGCTGGTGCTGCCGGAACGGGAAACCGGTCGCAACGAGGGAGCCTTCGAGGCTCTTGCGCTGCGACACGCGCATGCGTTTGTCGTTGAGGAAGGCGCCCCCGCCCTTGATCGCGGTGAAGAGCTCGGAGCGCAGGGGATCGAACACCACGCCGACCACGACTTCGCCGGCGTCGACGAGCGCGATGGACACGGAGAAATGCGGCACGCCGTGCAGGTAATTGCTGGTGCCGTCGAGCGGATCGACCACCCAGACATGGCGTCCCTGGCCCGCCGCGCCCGACTCTTCGGCGAGGAATGCGTGTTTCGGGAAGGCGCGCTTGATCTCGCGTACGATTTCCTTCTCGGCGTTGCGATCGACTTCCGACGCAAAGTCGTTGCGTTCCTTTTCCACGACTGGAATGCTCTCCAGGCGGTTGAGGTTGCGCAGCAGGATCTGGCCCCCTGCGCGTGCGGCTTTGATGGCGATCAGAAGGGCGCCCTTGCTCATGTCGAAACCACTCCGGGAAGACCCTGTGACGATCTGCGTTGGTGAATGGGTGTCAAAGAACTCGCGGCCGCGCGGACCGCGGCGCGCAGCCTAGCACGTGGCCTTCGAGCTTCCTGCCGATGCGGTGGAGTCCTCGGCCAACGCGCGCCTGCGCCAAGTACGCATCGTGCTGGTCCGCACTTCGCACGCCGGAAACATCGGCGCGTCGGCTCGCGCCATGCGCACCATGGGGCTCTCGGACCTCTGCCTGGTCGCGCCGCAGCGCCCCGTCGACGAGCCCGCTCGCGCCCTGGCGGCCGGCGCGGTGGACTTGCTGAACAGCGCCACGCAAGTGAATACGCTGGACGAGGCGGTCGCCAACTGTGCACGGGTGTACGGATGCACGGCGCGCAGTCGCACCGTGAGCCTGCCGCAGCTCTCGCCGCGGCGTGCCGCGCAGGCCATTGTCGAAGAGGCGCGCACCCGGGCTGTCGCACTCGTGTTCGGCAA
>Ga0183260_10000070_pt1 | contig 68286 bp, 67 predicted proteins | sample AntDrymUQ4972206_2_FD_129768 | JGI IMG/M metagenome (GOLD analysis project Ga0183260, IMG submission 129768) | Polar desert sand microbial communities from Dry Valleys, Antarctica - metaG UQ497 (22.06) (version 2) (version 2) | ecosystem: Environmental > Terrestrial > Soil > Desert | place...
GGCGGCGGCGACACAACGCTGGCAAGTCAGCCCACGGGCGACATGCGGGAATAGAGTCAGCCGCCGCCGACCGAGTCTGCGCCAGCTACCGGACGCTGCCACCCGCCAAGAGTGACATTGAGTGCGGGAATGTCGCTTGAACGCTCGGACCTCAAAGGGAATGTCCCTTGAAGAGGAGTCGGCGGCAGCGCCAGGTCCGTAGCCAGTGGAGCGCTGGATCTCGCTAGCTCGTCCCGTACTCATCGTGGCGCCGCACCCACAGCGGCCTCGTGTCGCTCTCATCGCGGCCTTTTGGCGTGCGGTCAAGCAGTGCGTAGTAGGCCATCGCGGGCTCGAGGCCGCGGGCAGTGGGCACGTACGTCCGGTAGACGGTCCCATCCTCTAACGCGTACGCGCTCAGCCCCGGCCCCTCGGTGACGTACCCCACGACGTCGGTTCCCGCGCGCGAAAGCGAGGCTGAGTACGGTTGTGAGTACGCGGGCGAGAAGAATCCCGCTCTCCCCAGAACAGAACATGCGTGTTCTCGGGAGCCGCCCGTGGGTACTCAAATCTCGATAGCGCGCTGGACGGGTGTCCGTCTCAAAGGGACCGATGAGTTCTCCCGGCAGGCACGGTCGTACTTGTGAACCCCACGAGGAGGCGACATGAGCAAGTTCCGATTCGAGATCTCGATGTCCCTGGACGGCTACGTCGCCGGCCCCGACCAGAGCGAGGAGAACCCGCTCGGAAAGGGCGGCGAGCGGCTCCACGACTGGGTGGTCGAGCTCGAGGCGTGGCGCAAGTCCCACGGCCACCCCGGCGGCGAGGTGAACGAGAGCACGCCCGTCATCGAGGAGCAGCTCGCGAACATCGGCGCCGGACTGATGGGCCGCAACATGTTCGGCCCGGTTGGCGGTGGTGACTGGGGCGACGACTCCTGGCAGGGATGGTGGGGAGACGACCCGCCGTTCCGCTATCCCGTCTTCGTGCTCACCCACCACGAGCGCGAGCCGCTCGAGCTCTCGGACACGACCTTCAACTTCGTCACCGATGGGATCGAGTCCGCCCTCGACCAGGCGAAGGAGGCGGCCGGCGACCAGAACGTGAAGCTCAGCGGTGGAGCGGACGTCGCGCGGCAGTACCTCGCCGCCGGCCTCATCGACGAGATGGAGCTGCACGTCGTGCCCGTCCTGCTGGGTAGTGGAGAGCGCCTGTTGGATGACGTCGGCGACCTGGAGCTGGAGCAGGTCCGCGCGGTCGAGGCGCCCGGCGTCACCCATCTCAAGTACCGCGTCGTCAAGTAGCCGCGGCTACAGGTGCGCGTCGAGCCAGGCGACGAGGTCGTCTATCACCTTGGCCTGCTCCGGCTCGTTGAGGATCTCGTGGTAGAGCCCCGGGGACCCAGGGCAGCTCGTGCCCCCTCCGTGCGAGCTCGTTCCCCGGCGTGTGAGCTCCTTCTCGTCCGTCAGCAGTTCGTCCCGCGCCGCCTCCCATTCCTTCTGCGTTCCGATCCTGTGCTTCGTCACGACGTGCCACCTCCTGCGTCGACGCGAGGGCGAGGCAACCCTGCAAACCGTGTACCCAGTCGGTGACGAGAAAGACCCGGCCGGATGCGTGCCTCATGGGATGGCACGTCGCGGTGTGCGAGTGTGCTCTCGCTTGAAGCACTCGCACGAGCACAGAAGTGCGCACGCGTCCCATCCGTCAAGGCAAAAGTTGGGCAAAAGTTCTGGCAGCCGATCGCCGCGGTGAGGACAGAAAAGCCCCGTTTCCGGGGCTTTCCCAGTAGCGGGGGCAGGATTTGAACCTGCGACCTCCGGGTTATGAGCCCGGCGAGCTACCAGACTGCTCCACCCCGCGACGCGAGCGTCAGTATAGCCACTTGGCGGACGTTCCTCGCTCTCGCCCATGGCACTTTCGGTTGCCGCGTACCGGCCCTCGCGCATGAGACTCGGTGTCGAAGCGGCGCTCGTCGACTACCGCCTGGTTCGAGGCGACGTGGAGGTTGCCGGAGGGTGCATCGCCGCCTACGGCCTGTCGTCACCGAGCGGACGCGGGATCGCGGTGCCCGGCTTCGTCGACCTGCAGGTGAACGGGTTCGCCGGAGTCGATCTTTGCGACGCCGACGCGGCGGGGTACCGACGAACAGGCGCGGCGCTGCTCGAGACAGGCGTCACGGCCTACCTCCCGACCTTCATCACCGCTCCCGAAGAGCAGCTCGTCGCTGCCCTCCACGAGGTGCCCGCCCTGGTGGGCTCGCCCCGAATCCTCGGCGTTCACCTCGAAGGCCCGTTCCTCTCTCCCGCGCGGCTCGGGATCCATCCCGCCGCCTCGCGCAGAGATCCGGACGGAGGACTGCTCGAGCGCCTGCTCGCCGCAGGACCCGTCCGCCTGGTGACGCTCGCACCCGAGCTTCCCGGCGCACTAGCCTTGATCCAGAGTCTGTTGCGACGGGAGGTCGTGGTCTCGTGCGGGCACTCGGACGCGACTGCCGACGAGGCAAATCTCGCGTTCAACGCGGGAGTGCGAACCGTGACCCATCTCTTCAACGCGATGCGCCCGTTTCGCCATCGCGACCCGGGAATCGCGGGCGCCGCCCTAGCACGCGATGACGTCGTCGTACAGGTGATCCTGGACGATGTCCATCTCGCTCCCGAGACTGCGAGCATCGTGTGGCGCGGAGCGGCAGGTCGGGTCTGCCTCGTGACGGACGCAATGGCGGGCGCAGGTCGTACCGATGGCTCCTATCGCCTCGGCGGGCTCGATGTCGAGGTTCGCGACGGTGCAGCGCGCGGACCGGGCGGCGTGCTCGCCGGAAGCACGCTGACCATGATCGAGGCCGTCAGGAACCTGCACGCTCTCGGCGCGTCGTTCGAACAGGCGGTACTCGCTGCGACGGCAGTGCCGGCGCGAGTCCTGCGACTCGCGGACGCGGGCCGGGTGAAGATCGGCCTGCCGGCAGACGTCGTCGTCCTGACCGACGCCCTCGAGGTCGAGCGAGTCCTCGTGGACGGACGCGATGTCGTCGGCTAGCGCAAGACGGCGGGGGTCAGACTGAAGCCTGACCCCCGCCATGTGGTCTCGGGGTCAGGCTTTAGCTGACCCCCCCGCCGTGTAGGCCCCGGGGTCAGGCTTTAGCCTGACCACCCGCCATGTGGGCCCCCGGGGTCAGGCTCGAGCCTGACCTCCGCCCGAAATCTCAGCGGCGCAGCGCCGGTTCGCGGGTCTGCGAGGCAACCTTGTCCAGTATCGCCTCGAGCAGCCGTCCCGACGAGAGGACGTGCTCGCGCGCGAGCACTCGCGCGCCCTGCGGACTTCTCGCAGTCATCGCTTCCCGGATTGCGCGGTGCTGGCGGTCGTTCTTGCGGTAGAGCTCGTCGAGGTCCGCCCCGGTCGCCCACACGGGCTTGACGAGGAACGTGCGGCGAGCAGCCTTCGCCATCCGCTCGATCAGCGGCACCTCGGCGACCGCATAGATCACGTCGTGGAACGCATGGTTGGCGTGCAGCCACTCGCGCGCGAGCTCGAGATCCTGCCGACCCGCATGACTCATCTCGACGAGATCGTGCGTGATGCCCGAGAACCGCCGCTCTGCCGCTTCGAGCTCGGCCAGGTCGCTCGACGACATCTTCGCCGTCGCGATCTCCGTGGCCAGGCTCTCCAGCTCGGCGCGAACGAGAAACGCCTCCCGAAGTTCATCCCGGGCCAGCATCCGCACGCGTACTCCGCGGTTCGGCTCGAAGCTGACGAGGCCGAGCGCGGCGAGGCGCCGCAGGGCCTCGCGCACGGGCGTACGGCTGACCTGGAACTGCTCGGAAAGATGCTCCTGCCGCAGCACGCTGCCCGGCGGGATCTCGCCCGAGACGATCGCCTCCTCGAGAGCGAGCGCGAGGTCGTCGGCCTTCGTGCCGTCGGACATCTACGACATCTCCAGCAGCCGCTCGTACGCGGGCAGGGTGAGGAACTCGGGGAAGTCCTCGCCGAGCGCGACCTGCTCGAAGAGCGCCCGGGCGTCCTCCACCACTCGCTCGGAAGGCAGCTCCGCGACGACCTCCGACACGATCCGCTCGACGTCGGCCCTCGCCACGCGCTCGTGGCGCACCCATTGCCAGATCTGAGAGCGGGAGATCTCGGCAGTCGCAGCGTCCTCCATCAGGTTGTCGATCGCCGCCGCTCCGACGCCGGACAGCCAGGAGGCGATGTACCGGATGCCGACGGAGACGTTCGCGCGCACGCCCTCCTCGGTGATCTCGCCCGGCGTCGCGACGACGTTCAGCAGGTCGGCGGCCTCGGTGGAGACGTCCTCGCGCCGTCGTTCGAGCTGGTTCGGCTTCTCGCCGAGTGCCGCGTCGAAAACCTCCTTCGCAACGGGAACGAGGTCCGGGTGCGCGACCCATGTGCCGTCGAACCCGTCGCCCGACTCTCGCACCTTGTCCTCGCGGACCTTCGCAAGCGCGATCTCGTTCACCTCGGCGTCGCGCCTGCTCGGGATGAACGCGGCCATGCCCCCGATCGCGTGTGCGCCGCGGCTGTGGCACGTGCACACGAGAAGCTCGGTGTACGCGCGCATGAACGGCACGCCCATCGTGACCTCGAGGCGATCCGGGAGCACGAACTCCTCCCGGTCCCGAAACTTCTTGATCACCGAGAAGATGTAGTCCCAGCGGCCCGCGTTGAGGCCTGCCGAGTGGTTGCGCAGCTCGTACAGGATCTCGTCCATCTCGAACGCAGCCAGGATCGTCTCGATGAGAACCGTCGCCTTGATAGTCCCCTGCGGCAGCCCAAGACGGTCCTGCGAGAAGCGGAAGACGTCGTTCCAGAGCCGTGCCTCGACGTGGCTCTCGAGCTTCGGGAGGTAGAAGTACGGGCCGGTTCCACGCTCGAGGAGGCGTGCCGCGTTCCGCGCGAAGTAGACGCCGAAGTCGAACAGGCTCGCCGACACGGGCCGGAGGTCCACCTCCACGTGCTGCTCGATGAGGTGCCACCCGCGCGGCCGGACGAGGAGCACCGCGACCTCGTCCTTCAGGGAATACCGCTTGTCCGCCGTCTCGACGGAGATCGTCCGCTCGATCGCGTCGGTCAGGTTGAGCTGACCGCCGAGGACGTTCTCCCAGGTGGGGGAGTTCGCGTCCTCGAAGTCGGCCATGTAGATCCTCGCACCGGAGTTGAGCGCGTTGATCACCATCTTCCGGTCGCCCGCGGGTCCGGTGATCTCCACTCGCCGGTCCTGCAGGTCGACAGGGACAGGTGCGACCTGCCAGTCGCCCTCGCGCACGGAGCGCGTCTCTCCGAGAAAGTCGGGCAGCTCGCCCGCGGAAATCCGCTTCTGTCGCTCCGCTCGGGCCTGCAGGACCTCGAGCCGCCTACCGCCGAACTCGCGCTCGAGCGCCTCGACGAGATCGAGCGCCTCCTGCGTCAGCACCCCCGCCTCGTCCTGCCCGCGAAGCGTGACGCCCTGACTCGTGGCCGGAGTGCTCACGCCGTGATCTTGGATTCGAACTGCGCCTCCTCTGTCGAGCCCTTCAAGGCGAGCGTCGAGCTCTGGCCGCTGGTGATCGCCTCGAGCACGGAGTCGAAGTAGCCCGCGCCGACCTCGCGCTGATGCCTGGTCGCCGTGTACCCGTGCTCCTCGGCCGCGAACTCCCGCTCCTGCAGCTCCACATAGGCGCTCATCCCCTCGTCGGCGTAGCCGCGTGCGAGGTCGAACATCGACGAACAGACCGCGTGGAAGCCGGCCAGGGTCACGAACTGGAAGCGATAGCCCATGTCTGCAAGCTGCTGCTGGAAGGATGCGATCGTCTTGTCGTCCAGGTGCTTCTTCCAGTTGAACGAGGGCGAGCAGTTGTACGCCAGCAGCTTGCCCGGATACCGGGCATGCACCGCTTCCGCGAACGCGGCCGCCTCGTCGAGGTCGGGCGTCGAAGTCTCGCACCAGAGCAGGTCCGCGTACGGGGCATAGGCGAGCGCTCGCGCGATCGGAGCCTCGATCCCGGGCTCGATGCGGAAGAAACCCTCCGGGGTGCGCTCGCCGGTGAGAAACTCGCGGTCGCGCTCGTCGACGTCGCTCGTCAAGAGCGTCGCGGAGAGGGCGTCGGTGCGTGCGACGAGTACCGTCGGCACGGCGAGCACGTCCGCAGCCAGCCGCGCGGAGATGAGCGTCCGGATGAACTGACTGGTCGGAATGAGCACCTTCCCGCCGAGATGACCGCACTTCTTCTCGGAGGAGAGCTGGTCCTCGAAGTGCACGCCTGCGGCTCCGGCCTCGATGAACGACTTCATCAGCTCGAAGGCGTTCAGCGGTCCGCCGAAGCCGGCTTCGGCGTCCGCGACCACGGGCGCGAGCCAGTACGTGCCGTTCTTGCCCTCGGCCGCGTCGATCTGATCGGCACGGAGAAGCGCGTTGTTGATCCGCTTCACGAGCGCCGGCGCGCTGTTGGCCGGGTAGAGGCTCTGGTCCGGGTACGTGTGCGCGGAGAGGTTCCCGTCGGCGGCGACCTGCCAGCCGGAGAGGTAGATCGCCTTCAGCCCAGCCTTCACCATCTGCACGGCCTGTGCGCCGGTGAGCGCGCCGAGCGCGGCGACATAGGGCTCTGCCGCCATCAGTTGCCAGAGCCGCTCAGCGCCCAGGCGCGCGATCGTGTGCTCGACGCGGAAGCGGCCTTGCAGGCGCTGGACGTCGTCCTGCGTGTACGGCCGCTCGATGCCCGTCCAACGGCCCTGTCCGTTCGTCCCCGTGCCGCTCATCTCCCGCTCCTCCCTCGCCGGATTGTGTCCCCAGATCGTACGTCTCGGATCCTAAGTGCGCAATAGGACACCGTCGTGCTGGCGCTGTCAATGGATTTTCCGCGATTACCCACGCGCATTGGATACAAAACGTTGCGTAGCCCAATCCGGAACCCTGCCCAGAGAGGTGGAGGGGGTCGGCTACGATCGCGGTCATGGCGAGCCAGCCGCCCGCGAGTACCACGGACTTCGCCACAGCGATCGGGGATGCGTACGCCACCGGCGGAGCCGCGATCGAGCTCGGTCTCGGAAAGCACGAGGGGGCGCTCGCGCCCGAAGCGGGAGTGCGCGTGCCGCTCCGGATGATGAATCGACACGGCCTGATCGCGGGTGCGACCGGGACCGGGAAGACGAGGACGCTGCAGGTGATCGCCGAGCAGCTCTCGGCAGCGGGTGTTGCGGTGTTCGCGGCCGACGTGAAGGGCGACGTGTCCGGGATCGCACTCCCCGGATCCGACGACGGTCCTGCCAGGAAGCGCGCAAGGGAGCTCGGGATCGAGTGGGCACCTACGGGTTTTCCGGTCGAGTACCTCTCGCTCGGGGGCATCGGTCCCGGGGTTCCGGTGCGCGCGACCGTGTCCGACTTCGGGCCGCTTCTGCTCGCGAAGGTCCTCGACTCGAATCAGACCCAGGAGCAGAGCCTCTCGCTCGTCTTCCACTACGCCGACCAGAAAGGCCTTCCGCTCCTCGATCTCTCGGACCTGCGCGCGCTGCTCACGTTTCTCGACTCCGACGGGGGCAAGGAGCAGCTCAAGGGCATCGGGGGGCTCTCGCCCGCGACCGTGGGAGTGTTGCTGCGCTCGCTGGTCGGCCTCGAGCAGGGCGGCGGAAACGACTTCTTCGGCGAGCCGCAGCTCGACATCGCCGACCTCCTGCGGACGGCACCCGACGGGCGCGGGGTCATCTCCTGCCTCGAGCTGCCCGCGGTGCAGGACCGGCCGAGGCTCTGGTCCACCGTCCTCATGTGGATGGTCGCCGAGCTCTTCGAGCAGCTTCCGGAGGTCGGTGACCGAGACAAGCCGAGAATCGTGTTCTTCCTCGACGAAGCGCACCTCCTCTTCAACGGCGCGAGCAAGGCCTTCGTCGAGTCGGTTACCCAGACCGTACGGCTGATCCGCTCGAAGGGCGTCGGGGTCTTCTTCGTCACGCAGACGCCGAAGGACATCCCGGCAGACGTGCTCGCCCAGCTCGGCAATCGCGTGCAGCACGCGCTGCGCGCGTTCACGCCCGACGACGCGAAGGCGCTGCGAGCGACCGTGCGCACATTCCCGACGTCCGACTACTACGACCTCGAAGAGCTGCTGACGCAGATGGGCACCGGCGAGGCGGCCGTCACGATCCTGTCCGAGTCTGGTGTTCCCACGCCGGTCGTGCACACGCGCATGCGCCCTCCGCACGCGCGCATGGGCCCGGCGGACGACGTCGACGGCACTGCCAAGAGCTCGCCGCTCTTTGCGAAGTACGGGACCCGGCTCGACAGCCAGAGCGCTCGAGAGATGCTCGCGAAGCGGCTCGAGCGGGCCGCACCCGCGGCTCCTGGCGCTCCGCCCTCGAGCGAGCGCCAGAAGAAGGCGGCTGAGGCGGCGGGCGGCGGTGCAGATGCGATCGGCGACTTCCTGAAGTCCTCGACCGGGAAGACGATCCAGCGCGAGCTCGTGCGCGGCCTCTTCGGTCTCCTGAAGAAGAGAGTCTAGGCTTCTCGCGAATGATCCTGCTCACGTTCCTCATCGGGCTCCTTCTGGTTGTCGTCGCGGGGGCGTTCTGTGCCGTGCGAGGAGTGCGCGCGTGGCGACAGCTGAAGCGGACGTCGAAGACGATGGGAGCGGAGCTGGACGCGCTCGAGGCCCGGACAGCCCGGACCGAGTCCCTGCTCGCGCAGGCCGAGTCTCGGAGCGGAGAGCTCGAGGCGGCGCTGGAGCGGCTGCGTGCCTCTCGCGCAAGCCTCCAGGTGCTGCAAGGCGCGCTCGAGTCGGCGCAAGCCCGCACCCGCTGGCTCCGCGCGTTCCTTCCGATCTAGATCGATGACGCGCGTCGCGGCGGTCGACCTCGGGACGAACTCGACCCGGCTCCTCGTCGCCGACGTCGAAGGCGACCGTCTCGACGAGGTCGTCCGCCTCTTGACGATCACCCGACTCGGGGAAGGGGTCGACCGGCGCAGGCGCCTCCTCCCCGTCCCCATCACGCGCGTACGCAACTGCCTCACGCAGTACCGCCGGACACTCGAGGAGCAGGGAGCCGAACGCACGCTCGCGATCGCGACGAGCGCGGTGCGCGATGCGGAGAACGGCGAGGCTTTTCTCGGCGAGATCGAGTGGAGCTACGGCTTCACGACGAGGCTGCTCTCCGGAACGGAGGAGGCGGCGATGATGATCCGCGGCGTGACAGCGGGCCGATCACCTCTCGACGACGTGGTCGTCGTGGACATCGGCGGCGGCTCGACCGAGCTCGTCGTCGCTGCAAACGGCGAGGTCGCCTCGGCGACGAGCCTCGACATCGGCTGCGTGCGCGTCAGCGAGCGTTTCCTCGCCTCGGATCCGCCGTCGCGGCCCGAGCTCGCAGCGGCGAGCACCTACGTGCGTGCGCTCCTCCCGCCGCTCGAGGCGGGCAGCGCGATCGGCGTCGCCGGCACGGTGACGACGCTGGCGACGCTCGATCTCGGCGACGCTCGATACGACCCGGGCCGAACGCATGGGCATCGGATCTCCCGCGACTCCGTCGAGCGCCAGCTCGATCGCCTTGCCGGGATGACCCTCGAGGAGCGGCTCGAGGTTCCCGGAATCGAGCCGGGACGCGCTTCGGTGATCGTCGCCGGAGCCGTCGTCCTGCGCGAGATCCTGGACGCGTACGGTCTCGAGGAGATCGAGGTGAGCGAGCGCGACATCCTGCACGGCGCCGCCTTCGCGGCCTCCGAGCTGCCCGAGCCGGAAGAGGGCGCGGCGCCACCGGGCGCCTACACCTGCTGCTAGGCGGCGAGAGCGGCGAAGGGAACCGCGCGAAGGCGTTCGAAGATCAGCATTCCCTCCCGCATGGCGGCCTCGTCGTCACCGCAACGACCCAGGCCGAGGAGCGCGTAAGCCGCCTGGACGACCGATCCCCATTCGGACCATTCTCGAGCCGCCTCGCGGTACAGGATCGCCGCGTCCTCTCGCGCCTCCCGTGCCTCCGCCAGGATCGCTCTCGCCGTCACCAAGGCAAGTGTCGACCCTCGGTTCGCGGTCACGTCGCGTGAGCCGGAGAGCAACTCCTCGCCGAGGTCGACGGCTCCAACGGCGACACATACGCGCAGAGCCGTGGGCAACTCGAGGACCCGCCAGTTCGGGCTTCCGCGCGTTGCACGCTCGAACTCACCGAGGAGTCGGAGCGCCTCGTCGAGCTTGCCGCCGAGCGCGCACACGAGCGCTCCCTGGACGAGCGCCGGAGTAAGTGTCTGCAGATCCTCTATCTCTCGCGCACGTGGAAGCAAGATCTCGGCGCGCCTCTCGGCCTCGGCGACATCTCCCCGCTGCGCAAGGACCGGCACGGAATACAGAAGCACGTTCACTCCGATCTGAGTCCCTCCCTGGTCCTGATCCCAACGGTGCACCTCGTCGGCCTCTCGGAGGAGCTCGTCCCACTCCCCGCGCTCGTAGAGATGAAAGAGCTTTGCGCTTCTCGTCCACATCTCGTGGTGCGTCAGGCCGCGGCGCCGCGCGAACTCGAGCGAGGCGTCGAGGAGCTCGATGGACGAGAACAGATCCTCGAACGGGGCGATCAGTTCGCCGAGATTGAGATACGACGTTCCCGTCTCGATACCGAGCCCGAGGCGCAGCGACAGGTCGAGTGCCTCGCGCAGGTCCTCCAGCCCTCCCGGATCGCCGAGCTCGATGCGACCGATTCCCCGCATCTGAAGGTGGCGCACGATGTTCTCGATGCCGAGCTCACCGGCGAGCGCGATCCCCTTCTCAGCCCATGCGATGGCCTCCTGCGGTCGTCCGCCGAGAGCATCGTGCGCTGCTGCTCGCCCGTATGCGAAAACGAGGTCGGGTCCGGGACTACGCTGGAGGATCGACACTGCCTCCAGCGCCAACTCGCGGGCGCGAACCGTTTCACCGCGCCGCCACAGGGTCCGTCCGAGCCCGAGCAGCCCGACCGCCGTCAAGCTCTCGTCCCCGGCTGCGCGGAGAGTTGCCAGGCCGTCCTCGTAGGCTTGCTCAGCGTCCGGCAGCCGACCCTGCTCCTGCAAGGCGTCGCCGAGCTTGACGAGGGGGACCGCACGAGCGGAGCTGTCTCCGGTGAGCTCCAGAGCGCGGCGGTATGACGCCTCCGCGGCGGTCATATCCAGCTGCATTGCCCGGTCGCCGGCGAGGATGAGGAAGCGTGCGAGCCGAGGCTCGAGCGGCGCTGCTCGATGCTCCTCGCCCGCCGCTCGCTGGAGCTCGAGCGCCTGCTCGAAGTGATGGACCAGGATCTCCGCGTGGTCGGAGACGCGCTCGTCTGCCTCACCTTCAATCCAGTCGGCCGCGCGCACATGCTTTGCGGCGCGCGCAGCTCTCGGAATCTGCTGGTACGCAACGTCGCGGACGAGCACGTGCCAGAACGAGAACTCCTCCTGGTCGCGCATGGACGAGACGCGCGCGGGCCGGACGAACTCGCGTTTCACGAGGTCCCGCACGCCCGCGAGCACGTCCTCGCGCGAGCGATCGCCCATCGCCGCGAGAGCGCCGGTCCAGAAGACCTTCCCGAGAACCGAGGCGTCGTGGAGAAGCGCCTTGAGCTCGGTCCCGAGCGTGTCGAGCCGCGCGGCGATGAGCGCCTGGACGGTTTCCGGTAGCGAAACGTCGCCGAAATCCTCGCGGTCGACATGCATGCGCACGAACTGCTCGGTGTAGAGCGGATTCCCGCCCGCGCGCTCGAGAAGCGCGGCCTGCGTCTCCGCCGGGAGAACCGAGCGCTGGAGCAGTGCCGCGACTAGACGTGCCGTGTCGTCGTCGGAGAGCGGCGAGAGCCCAACCGTCGCCGAGTTACGGCGACCACCACCCCAGCCGGATCGCGCGTCGTGGAGCTCGGGCCGAGCCGTCGCCAGAACCATCAGCGGCACCCCGGCCGCCCAGTCGAGGAGATGCTCGACGAAGTCGAGCAGAGCACCGTCGGCCCAGTGCAGATCCTCCAGCACGAGCACGGTCGGCCGCTGGGCGGCGAGCGCCTCCAGGTAGCGGCGCCAGGCCGAGAACGCCTCCTCGCGACCCACGCCGGCAACGTCGTCCTGCGCGCCGACGAGTGGCGCCAGTCGCTCGGCGAACCAAGCGCGCTCGGCCCCATCCTCGACCACCTCCGCGATCGAGCGCGAGAGCTTCTCGAGCGCCTGTGTAGGCGAGTCCGTCTCGAGGATTCCTGCTTCCGCCTTCAGGATTTCCCCCAGCGCCCAGAACGTGATCCCCTCCCCATACGGAAGGCAGCGGCCCTGTCGCCAGCGCACCAGATCGGGCCGCCGGTCGATCTCCTCGCGGAACTCCCAGACGAGGCGGCTCTTCCCCAGTCCCGGCTCGCCTACGACGGTCACGAGCTGCGCCGACGGCTCGCGCAGCGCACGGGCGAATGTCTCGCTGAGGAGCGCGAGCTCCGAATCGCGGCCGACGAAGAGCGTCTCCGCGCGGAGGTCGGTGTCGACCCCGAAGCGGCTACGTGCCTCCGACGCGCGCCATACCGGTATCGGCGCCTGCTTTCCCTTGGCCGCGACCGGGTCGAGCGGTTCGAATCCGATCGCGCCCTCCGAGGAGCGCATCGTGGGCGCGTCGACGATGACGGAGCCGACGGGCGCCGCGCCTTGCAGGCGCGCCGCGGTGTTGACGACATCGCCGGCGACCATGCCTTCACCCAGCTCGGGACGCGCTCCGAGCGTGACGACGGCCTGGCCCGTTGTCACGGCCGCGCGCACGGAGACGTCGAGCCCTTCTCCGCGCAGCTCCTCGATCGTCTCCAGAATCCGGAGCGCAGCGCGAACGGCCCGCTCCGCGTCGTCCTCGTGGGCGACAGGTGCGCCGAACACCGCCATCACGGCATCGCCGATGAACTTCTCCACCGTGCCGCCGAAACGCTCGATGTCGGCCTTGACACGCTCGTGGTACGGACGAAGCGTTGCTCGGACGTCCTCGGGATCGGCGCGGTCCGAACGATCCGTGAAGCCGACGAGGTCGACGAAGAGAACCGACACGACCTTGCGTTCCTCGCCCGCGGGCGCAGGCTCACCCAGCGCCCCGCCGCACGCGAGACAGAAGCGGGCGCGGTCGAGATTCTCCTCGCCGCATGCCGAGCAGACCTGCATGTGGCTGATCTTCGCAGCGGGAGGAAGTGGCGTCTACGCGGCCGGAGGGAGATCCAACGGCTCGAAGCCCTCCTCGCTCAGCTCCTCGTCCTCCGCCAGGCGCCGTTGCAGCACGCTTCGGGAGAGCACGCCGATGAGCCGGTGCCGCGCGTCCACCACGGGAACCCGCTCTGCGTCCTCGGCCTCGAGAAAGCGGAAAGCTTCCTCGAGCGGGACGTCGGGACCGATCGTGTGGTCCGGCGCCTCCGCGATCGCGCCGAGCGAGGTCGCGCGCGGGTCGAGCCCGGCTGCCACAACTTCACGGACGAGCGTCTTTCGCGTCACGACGCCAACGAGCCGCTCGTCGTCGGTGACGTAGATGGCGCGCACCTCGGGTCGCCCGAGCAACTCCCCCGCGGTCTGCGCGGACGCGTCCGCCGAGAGCTGGCCCGGATGGGACACCATCGCATCACGAACAGTGTTCAAGGAAAGATCCCCCTGGCCTCGAGAGCATTCGAGACCTCCCGGATCCCCGATACTAGGGCCGCCGTTCGCAGAGACACGTTGCGATCCTCCGCAAGATCCCACACGCGGTCGAATGCGTCGGAAAGCTTCTCCGCGAGCTTGGCGCGTATCTCGTCGCGCGTCCAGAAGAGGCGACCGAGATCCTGCACCCATTCGAAGTAGGAGACGGTCACGCCGCCGGCGTTCGTGAGGATGTCCGGCAGGACCGGAATCCCTCGCTCACCGAGGATCTGATCGGCCTCGAGCGACGTGGGGCCGTTCGCGCCTTCGGCGATCATCCGCGCCTGCACCCGCGAGGCGTTCTCGCCCGTTATCTGGTCCTCGCGAGCGGCCAGGACGAGGATGTCGCAGGCGAGCTCGAGCAGCTCCTCGTTCGTGACCCGAACACCGGCGGTGCAGCCTTCGAGCGAGCCGTGGAGATGCGCGTACTCCTCGAGCGCGGGAATGTCGAGCCCGGCTTCCGAGTGGAGCCCTCCCGAAACGTCCGAGACCGCGACGACCTGGGCGCCGAGCGCGTGGAGCTCGTGTGCGGCGATCCCACCGACGTTGCCGAATCCCTGAACGACGCACCGCTTCTCGGCGAGTGTCCAGTCGAGCTTGGCGCAGGCCCGCACAATGACCATCACGACCCCGACGCCGGTCGCCTCGTGCCGGAAGATGGAGCCGCCGATCGAAATCGGCTTCCCGGTGACGATCTCCGGCACCGCGTAGCCGCGCTGCATCGAGTACGTGTCCATCATCCAGGCCATCGTCTGCTCGTTCGTGGCCATGTCCGGTGCAGGAATGTCCTCCTGCGGCCCGATGACGGGCAGGAGATCCGAGGTGAAGCGTCGTGTCAGCCGCTCGACCTCGCCGAGGGACAGCGAGCGGGCATCGCACCGGACCCCACCCTTCGCTCCACCGTACGGGAGGCGGAGCAGCGCGCACTTCCAGGTCATCCACATGGCGAGCGCGGCGCACTCGCCGAGCGACACCTCCATGTCGTAGCGGATCCCGCCCTTCGTCGGCCCGAGAATGCTCGAGTGCTGGACGCGATACCCGGGGAACACGACCCGGTGTCCCTCGTCCATCCGGACCGGGATGCTGACGATGATCGAGCGCTCGGGATAGCGGAGGCGCTCGGCGATGTCCTCCGGGATGTCCGCGACCGGAACGGCCTGGTCGAACTGCGCCACGGCCATGCGATAGAGCGGCGTATCCCACTCGAGCGGGGCATGGGCAAGCGCTTCGGGCGGGCTCGCCACGGCCGGCGGAGTGTACCGGCGCGCCTTGCAGGAGGCGTACCGAGAGACCCAGGTGCAACCGCGAAGCGGACGCCTTCTGGGATTTTGCGCGACCGGAATCCGCGCAAGCGGATTGTGGTCTGCGCCAGATGCCGGGGGTGGGAGTCGAACCCACACGTCCCGCGAAGGGACACCTGCTTTTAAGGCAGGCGCGTCTCACCGTTTCCGCCACCCCGGCGGATGCAGTGTAGGAGGTCGTCATCCCACACCTGGGCACGCGGGCGGCTTGTGAAGTGAAGGTGCACTCCGTAGGATCGACGGGCCGTGCGTTTCGCCCTCCCACTCCTTGCAGCGCTGGTGCTGATCACGCTGGTCGCCTGTGGCGGCGAGGACGATGCAGAGACAGCGGAGCCCGCTCCGCTCGCGCAACGGGTTCTCACGGAGGAGGATGCACCCGGCTCGAAGCCCGATCCTGTCGAGACGCGTCAGACGACGGTCGACTTCGACGAGTTCATCCGCGTCCTGGGCGAGCTGGCCGTCGATCCGGACAAGGAGGAGATGACCGCAGTGTTCATGGACGCGGGCTTCGAGGCGGCCATTGTCGACACCCGTTTCTTCGGTGAGACGCACAGTCCGAGCTCCCCGCACATCTTTTCCTCGGTCATACGGCTTCAGTCTGAAGAAGGTGCGACGAGCTCCCTCGACTGGCTTGAAGCCGACATCATGAAGCCATGTCCCAAGACCTGTGCCGTGCAGATCGGCGAGTTCGATGTGGATGACATTCCGGATGCGCGCGGCGTCCATGCGAGCGCGAGCGCCGAGGACATCGAGGCGGTCGGAAACGACGACGAGCGCCCCTTCGATGCGTACTGGATTGGCTTCACCGACGGGTCGTTCGTCTACACGGTGGATCTGCATGGCCCGCCCGGATCCGTTTCCGAGCAACAAGCTGTGGACATCGCGAGCGCTCTCCACCACCGAGTCGGCGCCCTCTCGTCCTGAGGCGCGTCGCCGGAGGCGCCTAGTTGTTGCCGGGGAGCAGCGAGCTCGCCGGGAACCGCTCCGGGCCCTTGAACTGGAACCCGCTGAGGAAGGTGGAGAACGCCGCGTCATCGAACGCGGGGCACTTCGCCAGATAGCCCTTCTCTTCGTCACCGCCCGAGACCCAGGCCCCGAGCGCGATCTGGTCTCCGAGCTCGGGGTAGGGAGCCAGCAACGTCCCTCTCCCGTGGTCGTCGTAGAACGCACGTAGCTCAGCGACGACCGCGTCCGGCACGTCATCGCCGTAGAAGATGAGGATGCCGCCGTGCTCGAGGTTGTGCACGACGCGCGCGAGCTGCAGCGGCTCCTCGTACGCGCCCCAGATCACGGTGCCGAGATTTCCCGCGTCGTCGAAGCCGAAGTGAGGTCCACTCGTCGGCGGATCGGTGTTCCAGTCGGCAGTCTCGTCAGGCCCGAGCGAGTGCTGTCCACGCTGTGCCTTCACGGTTTGCAGCGTGCACCCCGCAGCCTCGAGGTCTGCGCGCACCTTCTCGGGACTCGCGTCGTTGCCGCCGAACCCGGCCAGGAAGACGGCTGCGGCGACGGCGGCGAGCGCGATCACCGTCCCGGCGCCGTACAGCAGCAGGCGACGGTTTCGAGAGGGATCGTCGGGTCTCGGGGTAGCGCGCTGCTTCGGCGCGCGGACGCGGGGCTTGTCGGCCATGGGCGCGGGCGAATGTAGCAGGAGGGTCTGGGCGGATCCGTTGGGCGTCGGTTGCGTCCGCGTCGCGCACTCCGTCCGATGGACGTCCTAGCGTTTGTCGACCCCATGGTCATCCTTGCCCTCCTCAGCGGGATTGCGGCAGGCGCTCTCGGCGTCTTCGTACTCCTGCGCCCGGCTCTCGTAGAGCGCCGCCGGCGTGTGAACGAGGTGATCGAGCTCAGGAGCGAGCTCGCCGGGACGCGTGCGGAGTTGACAGCCGAGCGAAGCGTGCTCGACGAGCGCCTCGCAGCCGCCGTGAAGACCCTGTCGACGGAGGCGCTCGATGCGAACAGCGCTCGCTTCCTCGAGCTGGCGGATTCACGCTTGTCGGGATACGTGCGCCCGCTCAAGGAGTCGCTCGAGCGGATGGATCGACAGCTTCAGGGGGTCGAGCGGATCCGGCACGAGGCCTACGGAAAGCTCACCGAGAGCGTGACGCTGCTTCGCGGCGACCAGGATCGACTCCGCATCGAGACCGGGAATCTCGCGGCCGCCCTGCAGAAGCCGCACGTGCGTGGGCGCTGGGGGGAGATCCAGCTCAAGCGGGTCATCGAGATGGCCGGAATGATCGAGCATTGTGACTTCCACGAGCAGCGCTCGACGACGGGCGAAGACGGAAATGTGCTCAGGCCCGACGTCATCGTGCGGCTTCCGGGCGAGAAGCAGGTCGTCATCGACTCGAAAGTGCCGCTGGTCGCGTACCTCGACGCCATGCGCGAGGACGCGTCCGACGACGAGCGCCGGGCACGGCTCCTCGATCACGCGCGCCACGTGAGAGACCACATTCAGCGGCTCGGGCAGAAGGCGTACTGGCGGCAGCTGCCGGCGACGCCCGAGTTCGTGGTCATGTTTCTCCCGGACGAGAGCTTCCTGCGCGCGGCTCTCGAGCAGGATGCTTCACTGATCGAGCTCGCTGTCTCCAACAACGTGATTCCCGCCTCGCCGACGAACCTCATCGGGCTGCTTCGCGCGGTCCACTACGGCTGGCAGCAGGAAACCATCGCCGAGAGCGCTCGCGAGGTCAGCGAGCTCGGACGCGAGCTGTACAAGCGCCTCGCAACCATGGGCGCGCACGTGGGACGGCTCGGCAAGTCGCTCGACGGCGCAGTCAAGGCCTACAACGAGACGGTGGGCTCGCTCGAACGTCAGGTGCTGGTCCAGGCGCGGCGGTTCGAGCAGCACGGAATCACCGGTATCGAGCAGCCCGAGCTGCAGCCCATCCAGCGTCAGACCCGCCCGTTGGCGGCGGCGGAGCTGGTCGATCCGGCCGAGACTCCGCTCGAGATCGTCTCCGCCGGCGTCGACGCCGCCTGAGTTGCGGAACACAGGACGACGTCGGGGCGTTTTCATCCGTAGGCCCGCGTTCCGGGGCTACCCTTTCGATATGGAGATGCACCTGTGAGCGATGTTCGCGACGTGATCATCATCGGCGGCGGTCCGGCCGGCTACACGGCTGCGCTCTACACCGCCCGAGCCAATCTGAGCCCGCTCGTGATCGAGGGCTTCAACTGGGGCGGCCAGCTGATGATCACGAGCGATGTCGAGAACTACCCCGGGTACGCGGACGGGATCCTCGGGCCGGCGATGATGGCCGACTTCCGCCGCCAGGAGGAGCGCTTCGGCGCCGAGTTCGTGACCGACGACGTCACGCGGGTCGACTTCTCGGAGCGTCCGTTCCGGGTCTACGTCGGAGACGAAGAGCATCGGGCGGACGCGGTGATCGTGGCCACGGGCGCGAGCGCGAGACAGCTCGGGCTGCCGTCCGAGCAGGTGCTGCAGGGCCGCGGCGTCTCCTACTGCGCGACCTGTGACGGCGCCTTCTTCCGCGACAAGGTCGTGATCGTCGTCGGCGGCGGGGACTCGGCGATGGAGGAGGCGACGTTCCTGAGCCGGTTTGCCAGCAAGGTCCTCATCGTGCACCGGCGCACCGAGTTCCGCGCCTCGCCGATCATGGTCGACCGTGCCCGGGAGAACGAAAAGATCGAGCTCGTCCTGGACGCCGTCGTGGAAGAGGTGCTCGGCGAGGCCGACGGTCATGTGACCGGCGTGCGGATCCTGGACACGGCAACGGGCGAGACACGGGTCCTCGAGGCTGACGGCGTCTTCGTCGCGATCGGCCACGACCCGACGACGGCGCTCTTCCTGGATTGGCTCGACCACGACGAGCAGGGCTACCTCGTCACGGAGGCGGGCTCGACGCGTACGAACATCACGGGGGTCTTCGCCGCGGGCGACGTGCAAGATCACACCTATCGCCAGGCGGTCACCGCGGCCGGCTCGGGCACGATGGCCGCGCTCGACGCCCAGCGCTTCCTCGAGGAGCAGCAGCACCTCCCGGAAGTCGCCGCAACGTTGGCGTAGGAGCACGCGGTTCCGACCGCAGGCGGCGCTACGCTCGCGCGTTGTGAGCACGCGTTGGATCGACCTCCTCGACCCCACCCACGAAGAGCTGCTCGCTGGGCTCCCTTCCGGAGTGGATCCAGACGTGCTGGAGACGTTGCTGGCGGCTCCCGGCGACGAGCACACGCGGCCGCTCCTGGAGAGCCACGGCGCCTACGTGCTCGGAGTCTTCCTCGACGGTCAACCACTCCCGGACGAGAACCGGATCGTCTACCGCGAGGTGGGTGTCGTCGCCACGCCCGACCTTGTCGTGACGGTTCGGAAGACGCCGGATGCCGGAACGCCCTGGGATCCCGCTCCACTCGAGATCGCGGCCGCGCGTGGGTCGTCACCCGGCGAGCTCCTCTTTCGCCTCGTCGACGACGTTGCTGCGTCCTTCCTCGATGTCGTCGTCGCGCTCGACGCCCAGATCGACGAGCTCGAAGACCACATCGACGACTGGCCGAGCGAGACCGTGCGCCGGTCGGTCGGCCGTCTGCGGCACGACCTTCTCCATGCTCGGCGAACCGTCGGCTCCATGCGAGGCGCTGTTCGCCGCATCGTCGACAAGCGTCTCGACATCGGCGACGAGAGGCTGTTTCCCGAGTCGGTCGAACGCATGGTCGCGAACACGTACGAGACCTTGGTCGGCGCCGGCGAGGAGCTGGAAGTCGCGCGGGACCTCCTGTCAAGCGTTCGCGACTACCACCAGTCGGTCATCACCGAGAAGCAGAACGACATCATCAAGACCCTCACGGTAATCGCCTCCCTGGTTCTCGTTCCGACGCTGATCGTCGGCTTCTATGGCCAGAACTTCGCCCCCGTCTTCGACGAGGACTACTGGTCGCTCGCGGCGTCGGGAGGTCTCATCGTCGCATCGACGCTCGCTCAGCTGGCGGTCTTCCGTTGGCGCCGCTGGATTTGACCGAGGCGCGAATGGAGCAGACGCCGTTCGAGCCGGATCTCTCCGCGTGGGATGCCTGGCACCCGAGCGAGGTGGCTCATCTACTACGGGATGTGGAGACGCCGTGGTACGTCACGGCCGGGTGGGCGCTTGATCTGTTTCGCGGTGGCCAGACACGCGGCCACGAAGACCTCGAGATCGCGGTGCCTGCAAACGGGTTCGTCGAGATCCAACGGGCTTTCTCGAACTACGACATCTACGTGGTCGGCGGCGGCCTCGCCCACCCGCTGACCTCGAAAACCCTGGCCGCGCACCATCAGACGTGGGTGCGCGAGCGGGCGTCTGGCCTCTGGCGGCTCGACGTCATGCGCGAGTCGTGGGACGGCGATACCTGGGTCTTTCGTCGAGATGCGCGGATTCGCCTGCCTCGCTCCCGCGTGATCGTCTGCACGGCTGACGGCACCCCGTATGCCCTGCCTGAAGTTGCATTGCTCTACAAGGCGAAGAACGCCAGGCCGAAGGACGACGACGACTTCGCGAATGTCCTTCCTCTGCTTGATTCGGCCGCGCGCCGATGGCTCGCCGAGACGCTGGCGCTCGTCCATCCCCGCCACCGCTGGCTCGACACGCTTTCGGGCTAACGATCGGCGGCGACGCGGCTCGAGGGGCAAAGAGGCTCGAGCACGCACTCTTCGCAGAGCGGGCGCCTCGCGTCGCAGATGCGGCGGCCGTGCCAGATGAGAAGGTGCGGGAAGCGGCCCCAATCCGCGCGCGGCACGATCCGCTGCAGATCTCGCTCGATCTTCACCGGATCCTCCTGGCGTGTTAGCCCGAGACGTTGAGAGAGGCGCCGGACATGCGTGTCGACGACGATTCCCTGCGCGTGGCCGAGCTCGGCGGCGACGACGTTCGCGGTCTTGCGAGCGACACCGGGGAGCTTCACGAGTTCCTCGAGCCGGCCCGGGACCTCGCCGTCGAACTCCTCGAGCAGCACGCGCATCGTGCCGCGAATCGACTTCGCCTTCTGCCTGAAGAAGCCGGTCGCGTAGATGTCTCGCTCGAGCTCCTCCTGCGGAACGGCGAGGTAGTCCTCCGGCCGGTGGTACTTCTGAAAGAGCGGTCCCGTCACGCGGTTGACATTGGTGTCGGTCGTCTGGGCCGACAGCATCACCGAGACGAGGAGCTCGAGCGGGGAGCGGAAGCGGAGCGCGATCGTCGCGTCCGCGTGCTCTGCGGCGAGCCGTTCGACGATGGGCTCAATCCGCTCGCGTCGCCGTCCAAGACCTCGGCGTCGGGCCTCGCGAACGTAGCTACGCGCCACGCTGCGCTTCGAGGAACGCCGTCGCCTCGTCTGGATCTCGCGGGTCGAGCAGCCAGCCTGTTAGTTGCTCACGGAGCCACGGTGTCGCCTCGCGAAACGAGGCCACGGCCGCATCCACGTCGTATTCGCTGTGCCTGAGCTCGATCGACGGCCCGAGGAGAGCCCAGAAGGCACCGCGGCGACCCTCGTATGGCATCCCGACGCTGCCGGCATTGACGACCCGCAACCCTCCCGGCAGCTGCCGCTCGAACTGCATGTGCGTATGGCCGCAAACGACGAGGTCGGCGTCGACGTCTCCCATGAGCTGGACGACGTCCTCGTCCGGCGTGATGCGCGTGAAGATCGGCTCGTCGGCGGTAGGCGTCGCATGGCAGAAGAGCGTCGCACCAAGTCCGTCGATCTCGAGCTCGACTGTCAGCGGCCAGCCAGCGATTGCCGCGAGGCGGTCTTCGCCCAGACGCACACGCTCTGCACTCCAATCCTGGCCGTACTCGCCAACGCCCTCCAAGACCAACCGGTCGACGTTTCCGCGCACGAATCGAACGTCCGGGAGGCTGAGCAGACGGTCGAGGACTTCGACCGGAAACGGCCCACCCACGACGTCGCCGCCGCAGACGACCGCGTCCACTCCAGCCTGCTCGACCTCGGCCAATACCGCCTCGAGTGCGGGCAGGTTGCCGTGGATGTCGTTCAGGGCGGCAACGCGCATGGCCGACCGCTAGGACCTTTCCCAGGTGCGGAGACGTGGCCCGGCGCAGACCAGGTCAAGGGCAGGGCAGTCAGCGCACGCGAACTCGCTCGGTGTGGGAACGAACACGCCGGCACGGATGCGAGAGATCGCGTCCGACAGATCGGCTTCGAGCGCCGGAAGATCAGCGACCGAGAAGGTGGCTGAGACAACATCGTCCGGTTTCTCGAGGAACTGGTAGGCGACCTCGACGTGATGCGCACCGTCCCGAAGGCAGGAAAGCGCATAGACCAGCCGCTGCAACCGATAGTCGGCTTCGACGATCTCGTGCGGGTCGGCGCCGTCGAGCAGGTTCGACTTGTAGTCGACGACGAGCGCGTTGGCGTCCTCGCGCCAGAGGACGTCCAGCCTTCCGTGCAGGAGCACACCGTCGTGCTCGAAAGCGAAAGGTCGTTCCGGACGTGCACCCGCGAGCGTGGCGATGCGCAGCGCGAGCGGCGAACGACAGTAGGCGTCGACGAGACCGGCGATGCGCACGAGGTCTGCTTCGCTCACGGCCGGGTACCACGCGCGCACGGCTGTGTCGAGCTCCGCGCGAGCCGGAGGAGCCGGAGCGTCGAGCGGGATCTCCTCCAGCAACCGGTGGACGGCGTCGCCGATCTCAGTTCCGGCGAGCCCGCTCTCATCCGCATCGATACTCCGGCGCGCGGCGACGGGAGGAAGACCGAGAACGCGCTCAGCGAAGTACCGATAGGAGCACCGCTCGAAGAGCGCAAGAGCGCTGTACGAGAGTCGGCGCACGTCGTGAAGCGGCGGGGCGGGCGGAGACGCGAGCGAGGGCAGCTCGAGCCCGACCGAAGGGAGACCCAAAGGGATCTCGCCGAAGAGCGCAAGCTGTCCTCCCTCGCTGGGCAGCGGAAGCTCGCGTGCGCGCGGCTGCTCGACCGGTCCCGTGGAGCGGTGAACGCGGAGGAGGAAGCGCGCTTCTCCCCGCTCGAGCTCCGTCGGATCCTCGCCTGCTGTTGCCACGTCCTCGCGCGCGTCGAGCCGGTCGAGCACCCATCCGATCGGGGTCTCGCGATCTGCCGCGCGCTCGTGGTCGATCGCTCCGGAGACGATCAGCCGGTCGATCGCACGCGTCATGGCCACGTAGTAGAGGCGGAGGCGCTCCGCCCGTTCCTGCTCGCGCTCGCTCTCGCGCACCTGCTCGAAGTCGAAGACGGGTCGCCGCTCACCGTGCGTCGGGTGCACCATGCGGAACCCGAAGCGACCGTCCGAGAGCGCGACGATCTCGCTTCCGCCGCGTGGCCCACCGACGTCTCGTCCTGCGTCGGCCACGATGACGACCTTGAACTCGAGACCCTTCGCGCCGTGGATCGTCAGCAGGCGCACGGCGTCTGCTCCTTCCTCCTCCGCGACCGCTTCGAGCTCCCTGGCACCCAACGCGTCCTGCTCGCGAACGAAGCGGATGAAGCCGGGAAGGTCGGTCCCACGGATCGCCTCGTACTGGCGAGCGAGCCGGCCCAGCTTTCGCAGGTTCGCGAACCGGCGCGAGCCGTCCCAGCGGGCGAGCACCGCGAGGTCGTAGTCGTGCTCGGCGAGGATCTGCTCGCACAGTCGTTCGAGCCCCACTCGCGCCGATGCCGAGACCAGCCGGTCGTAGCGCTGGAGGAAAGCGCGCAGCAGCCGCTCGTCCTCCGCGGCAAGATTCTCGGGCAGGCCTCGTTCCAGCGCCGTGAAGAGTGGCCGGCGGGTTGCGTTCCGGCGGATCAGGACGAGGGAATCGTTCGATATCCCCACGAGCGGCGACGCGAGGACGGTGGCGAGCGCGACATCGTCGTAGCGGTTGTGCAGAAGCCTCAGGTACGCGAGGAGATCGACCACCTGCTGCTGCCCGAAGTAGCCGCGCCCGGTCGCCCGGAAGGTCGGGAGCCCCTCCAGCCGAAGCGCCTCCTCGTACCGCTCGGCGTCTGTCCCGGCTGCGAAGAGGACGACGATCTCGCCCGGAAGCGCCGCTCCCGAGTCGACGAGCTCGCGGACGCGCATCGCAATCGCCCGAGCCTCGCCGTCGCGCCAGTGCTCCCCCGAATCGCGGTAGCTCGCCTTGTCAGTGACCATGAGCTCGACGGGGTGCCCGAAGACCGGGTCGGCGAACTCCGCTGACGCGGCCAGGGGCTGGTACTCGTCGCCGAAAGCGCCCGCGAAGAGGAAGTTCACGGCCGCGAGCACCTGCGGGCGAGAGCGGTAGTTGGAGCGGAGCGTGAGCAGGTTCGAGGCTCGAGCACGGCGCTCACGAAAGACCTCGACGTCGGCGTGCCGAAAGCCGTAAATCGACTGGAACTCGTCGCCGACCGTGAAGACCTCGGTCAGCTCCGGATGTGCCACCAGGTCGACGATCTCGCACTGCAGCCCGTTCGTGTCCTGGAACTCGTCGACCATCAGGAGGCGGAAGCGAAGCCGGACCGAGTCACGCACCTCCTGCGAGTCGCGAAGGAGATCTCGTGCCGCGAGCTGGAGATCCTCGAAGTCCACGACCGACTCGCGACGCTTCGCGTCGGCGTACTCGGCCGCAAAGCGCTCGAGCAGGTTCTGGAGCAGGTCACGATCGTGCGCGGCCAGCTCTTCGAGAGCCGCGCGCTCGACAGCCTTCCGCGCGAGCTCGTACGACGCCGCGCGCGGGCCGCGAGCGTAGAGCGCCGAGAGGTCGACGGCACGGACGGCCGGCGCGGAGTCCGCGATCGTGCGCAACGCTTCCGTCGCCGAGGCCCGCTGGCTCGCGGTTGCCGACTCGTCGGCGGCCAGCGAGACGGCCTCCTCGCGAAAGGCGACGATCGCAACCTCGAGCGCGGGGCGCTCTCCGAGCTCCAGCACGAGCTCGCGCCCGGCCGAGCGCAACGTCTCGTAGACCCCGGTGAGCATGCGCCGCAGGCCGTCCGCGCGATAGGTCGCGAGGAGCCGCAGCCGCTCCTCGTCGCCGCCCGCGCAGAACTCCTCGAGCGCGCGCTGGAACGCCTCCCCACGCAGAACCGCAGCGCCTGCATCCTCGAGCTCCCGGAACCGTGGATCGAGACCGACTGCGAATGGATGCGCCTTCAGAAGCCGGTTGCAGAAGCCGTGGATGGTCGAGATCCACGCGCCGTCGAGTGCGCGTGCGAGATCGGGGCGGTCACGCTCGACGAACGCTGCTCGGATGCGCGAACGCAGCTCCCCGGCCGCCTTGCGCGTGTACGTGATGACGAGTATCGAATCCGCGTCCAAGCCGCGTTCACAGACCGCGCGGACGTAGCGCTCGACGAGCACCGACGTCTTGCCGGTGCCTGCCCCGGCGGACACGAACACCGTGCCCTCTGCTTCGACAGCGGCGAGCTGCTCGTGGTTCAAGGCAGTCGTGCGCTCGACCAGGGCTGTCATGCGCGCGGCACCCGGCAGATCGGCCACAGGTCGCACCACGCCGGGCAGCCGTCGCCTTTCGGATCGTGCTGCACGTCGCCCGCGCGTATGCGCTTCGCGTTCGCGCCGGCGCGTTCGCGGGCGGACTCCACCTGGGCCCAGAACGCGTCCTCGTCCAGGTAGTCGTCCTTGGCGAAGCCGGGCAAGTCCTCCCGGGCCGAAGCGCGAAGCATCCCTCGCGTCAGCCGCTTGCCCGACAGCGCACGGTACACCCCTCCGAGAGGCTCGACACCCACAAGATCGCGAAGGGCGAGCACGTACAGCGGGATCTGGAGACGAAGATCGCGGTCGATGTCGCGCGCCGAATGCGCGCCCTTGCCCGACTTGTAGTCCTGGACGATCCCACGCGCCGAGAACGGGTCGATGTCGATCCGGTCGATCTTCCCCGAGAGGCGCAGTCCGTCGCCGAGATCGAGCCCGCGCTGAAGCTCGGGCGCTGCACGCTCGGACCCGAAGGCGACCTCCAGCCGGCGCGGCACGAAAGCCATCTCCGAGGCGGCCTCGTCGCGCAAGAACCCCTCGAGGTCCGCGATGAGCGTCTGGCGGAGCTCCGCCGCCTGGAGCTCGGTAAGGTCGAGCCGTACTCCCGACTCGAGCGCGTCGTCCAAGCAGGTTCGTACGAGGGCGAACGCGGCGTCGAGGTTCTCCGGCGTCACGCGCTCGGAGTCGAGCTCCCGAGGAAGCGCCGCGTAGAAGCGGTTCAGCGTCGTGTGCACCACCTGCCCTCTGAGCATGGGGTCGGGTTCAGCGTCGATGGTCTTGGGATCGATCACGCGCTCCACGAGCCAGGCCGAGGAGCAGTCGGCGAAACGCTCGAGCTCGGTCGCCGAGAACACCGTCTTGCTCGACATCGTCTCCAGCACCGCGGAGCTCGAGAGAGTCGTGGGACGGTCGAAGGCATGACGAGCGCGCTCGAGCCGGCGCGACCAGCCGTTGGCCGAAGCGAGCTCCTCTGCGCCGGCGGCGTCGTCGACCGTCAGACGCGCCAGGGCACGCAGGCGCTCGCGCTCGCTCGGCGCAGAGTCCAGTGTCCAGGTGAGGCTGGACAGCGGGCGGCGACGCGTTGCGCGCGCGACCTCGGATGGCGCGTAGAGCGCCCGGACGTCGTCCCAGAACGGGCTAGGCTCGCGGGGAACGCCCTCGTCGCTCGCCGCCTCGCGAACCAGAACAAGCCGGCGGGTGGCTCGAGTGCAGGCGGTGTAGAAGAGGTAGCGGTCGCGAGCGACCGTGTTCGGCCGCTCGAGCCGGCCGCCGAGCTCCCGCCGGGCGTCGTCGTCGAGCAACGGCGAGGGCCGGTCACGCCGCGGAAGGCTCCCCTCCTCGAGACCGAGCAAGAAGACCGCGTCGAAGATCCTCGTGCGCGCTCGGCCATAGTCGAGAACAGCCACGCGACCGCTCTCGCCGGCCGCGACCGGTCGCACTGCGGTCCGCTCGAGCGCGGCGACGACATCCTCCGGAGCAATCTCCCGCCCGTCCAGCTTCTCGAAATCCGAGAGCTCGTCGAAGGTGCGTGTCGCCGCACGGTACGCGCGCGCATCTCCGCGCGCATCGTCTCCCACGGGCGGCGCGTCGAGCCCCCACGCGTTTCGGATCATCGTCTTCAGCAACATGCGGGCGGCAATGATCGGATCTGCCTCCGCGCGCAACTCGACGAGTGCGGGGACGTGGGCGCCGCGCAGCTTCTCGCTTTCCTCCTCGACCCGGGCCTGGTCCACGATCGCGCGCCCGCGCAGGCGCCCTTCGACGAAATCGACCGACCGGCGCTCGAGGCCCGAGAACGGCGAACGCAGGAAGGCGAACAGCTCGCTGCGACCGCCGCCACGCCAGGCGTACCGGACCAGCGAGAGCAACGCGCCGCCGAGAGGCGTCTCGCCGAGTCGCAATGGGTGCTCGAATCCATAGGGAATGGCGAGCGGACCGAGCACGGACTCGAAGGTGGCACGCCAACGCTCGGGCGACTCGCAGACGATCCCGATCCGGTCCGGTGGCGTGTCGGCACGGACGAGGTCGAGAAGCTGCGCGGCGACCAGCTCGACGGTCCCCCGAGCTCCCGCTCCCTCGAGGAACTGCACCGAGCCCTCGAGTGATGCCTCGAGGACCTGGCCGTCGCCGAAGAGCTCGCGTTCGAGATGAGCCAACGGCAGAGGCACGGGACGTTGTTCGACGGGCGGCAGCTCCTCCACCGCGCCGGAAGCCAGCGCCGCGAGGTCGCTGACCGTGCCTTCGAGCGCGGCGAAGGCTGGTCGCGCCGGCTCGTACGGGATCGAGACGGTCACTTCCGTGCGTGCGGCGAGCGCTTCGATCAACGACCACTCCGCCCCGGTCAGGTCCTCGAAGCCGTACGCGAAGACGGGCTCCCGTCCCCAGGCACCGAGGTCGCTCTGGATCCGTTCGGCAGCGCGGCGGCGGAGGCCGTCTCGGTCCCAGAGACCCAGTCGGCCGAGCTCGGCGCGATACGCGCCGGCAAGGCGTCCGAGCTCGCCCCCGACCGCTTCGGGATCGAGGAGGGCCGACTCGAGCTCGCCTGCTGCGGACAGAAGCACCTCGATGAACCCGCTCGAGCTCGACGACGCGCCGAGCGCTTCGAGGGAGGTGTCCGCGACAGCGCGGCGCGCCGCAAGTGCACGCTGCGCGTCGCTCGCGACGCCGCGCCGTTCGGGATCTCCGGCGACGATCTGCTCGAAGAGATCGTCGAACGTGCCGATCCGGCCCGCGAGCAGCGCGGGTCGTCGCCGGAGGAGATCTCGCTCGACCCGCTCGACGTCCGCGCGGTTCGGCACGACGAGCCAGGGATCGCGTTCGAGGACCTCGAGATAGCGCCCGAGGAGCAAGGCGACCTTGCCGGCATGCGCCGGCCCGACGACGAGCGAGAGACCCATCAGCCCATGGTAATCCCGGGCTGCGACCCTCTTTCGTACGCAGGTCGCCCTTGTGAGGAAAGAGCGGGAAACGCCGGTGACCGTCACTCGCGGTGACAGCCACCGTGCCTCGGTTTACGCGGCCGCGGCTGCCTTCGGCCTCCGGCCGCGGCGGGCGACAGCGTGGCCGGGCATGCCGCCTGCGCAGTCGTCGCAGAGATCGGCCTGCTTCGAGCCACGGCGAGCATCGGTGAAGTTGAGGCGCATGAGCGCGCCCCTTCCTTCCGCGACCTCCTTCGAGCACTTGTCGCAGACGAGGATTGTTTTTCTTGCCACGATTCTTCCTCCTTAGCGGTGTCTCGGAATCAGCAGAGTACGAAATACGGACGTAAAATACAAGATGTAATGACGCTTTACATTTCGGTTCAATAGACTGTAGCCCATGAAGACGATCGTCGTTCTCGAAGGTGACCAGACCGGTCAAGAGCTGCTCGAGGAAGCACTCCGCGTTCTCGCTCCCGATGTGGTCGGAACGACACTCGAATTCCCCCGCTTCGATCTGTCGCTCGAGAACCGGCGCACGACCGAGAACCAGGTCGTCTACGAGGCGGCCGCAGCGATCAAGGAGCAAGGGTACGGCCTGAAAGCGGCCACGATCACACCCGAGCGCGCCGGGGACGTCGGCTCGCCCAATCGCATGCTTCGCGAGGAGATCGGAGGCAAGGTCATCGTCCGGACCGGCCGGCGGATTCCCGGTGTCGTGCCGTTCGGCGGTGTCCACTCGCCGATCTCCGTCGTGCGTATGGCAGTCGGCGACGCTTACGGTGCGAAGGAATGGCGCGAGGGGGAAGGCGACGACGAGGTGGCACTCCGCACCGAGCGGATCGAGAGGCGCGTTTGCCGAGCCGTCGCAGAGTTCGCCTTCCGGCAGGCGGAACGCATGGACGCGAAGGTGTTCGGAGGGCCGAAGTACACCGTCAGCCCGGTCTACGAAGGGATGCTCAAGGAGGAGATGGACGCCGCCGCCGAGCGGCATCCCGACGTCACGTACGAGCCTCAACTCATCGACGCGACGTTCGCCCTCCTCATCTCGTCCAGTGGCGCGCCGATGGTGATTCCGGCGCTGAACCGCGACGGGGACATCCTTTCCGACCTCGTCCTCCCGCTGTTCGGCTCGATCGCAGGGTCCGAGTCGCTCCTCGTCGCGTTCGGCGACGACCACGTACCGAGCGCGCTCGTGGCGGAGGCCGCACACGGCACCGCGCCCGCTCTCGAGGGCAAGGACATCGCGAATCCGATGGCAATGATCCTCGCTGCGGCCGCGCTCCTCTCGCACGCGGAGGAGGAGAAGCTCCAGGCAGCGGGTAGAGCCGTTCGTGAGTCGAGTCTCGAGGCCGTGGCCGAGGGTCTTCGGACAGCCGACCTCGGGGGCCACGCCGGCACGCGGGAGTACACCGACGAGGTGATCCGCCGCACGAAGCAGAAGCTCGAGATCTGGTCAGGCCTGTAGGGGCCGGGCATGCCCGGCCCTCCCTACCGGTTGCCTGAACAGGCCCGTCGTCCCTCCCAATAGAGTCTCCTCCGGCATGCGAGTCGCGGTTCCGAGGGAGACGGCTCCCGGCGAGCGTCGCGTGGCACTCGTACCCGAGACGGTCTCCAAGCTCCGCGGCTCGGGCTTCGAGATACGGGTCGAGCGCGGCGCTGGAACAGCCGCCGGCTTCCCGGACGAGAGCTACGTCGAGGCCGGAGCCGAGGTCGTGGACTCCGCCGCGCTCCTCGAGGGCGCGGGTGGAGTCGTCCGCGTGGCCAAGCCTTCGCCACAGGAAGTCGACGCCCTGGCTCGGGGCACCGTCCTGATCGGATTCCTGCAGCCACTGACCGACACAGAGGGAATCTCACGCCTGCGCGAGCAGGGCGTGGATGCGTTCGCGATGGAGTCGATCCCGCGAATCACGCGGGCGCAGGCGATGGACGCGCTTTCGTCCCAGGCAACCGTCGCGGGCTACAAGGCGGTGCTGCTCGCTGCCGACAGGGTGCCGAAGCTCTTTCCGATGCTGATGACGGCCGCCGGGACGATCGCCCCGGTGCGCGCGCTCGTGATCGGCGCGGGCGTTGCAGGCCTGCAGGCGATCGCGACGGCCAGGCGCCTGGGCGCGGTCGTCTCGGGTTTCGACGTGCGGCCCACCGTGCAGGAGCAGGTCGAGAGCCTCGGTGCGTCGTTCCTGGATCTGGGCGTTCGCGCAGAGGAGACCGCCGGCGGCTACGCGACCGAGCTCACGCGAGAGCAGCAGGAGCAGCAGCAGGCCGCGCTGGAGGAGCGGATTCCCGACTTCGACGTCGTCATCACGACCGCTGCCGTTCCGGGCCGGCCCGCGCCGAAGCTCATCCCGGCCTCCGCGGTCGAGCACATGCGTCCCGGCTCCGTCATCGTCGACCTCGCGGCGGAGACCGGGGGCAACTGCGAGCTGACCGTTCCCGGGGAGGTCGTCGAGCGCGGCGGCGTCTCGATCGTCGGGACGACCAACCTCCCCTCGTTGATGGCGTACCACGCGAGCCAGCTCTATTCCCGAAACGTCGCCGCGCTGCTCCAGCACCTCGCGCCGAACGGCGAGCTGGCACTCGACTGGGAGGACGAGATCACGGCTGGGGCTTGCGTGACGCGGACTACGGAGAAGAGCGCATGACCGATCTCCCGCTCGTCATCGAGCTGACGATCCTCGTGCTGGCGGCGTTCCTCGGCTTCGAGGTGATCGCGAAGGTGCCGACGATGCTGCACACCCCGCTCATGTCCGGGGCGAACTTCATCCACGGGATCGTGATCGTCGGCGCGATCATCGTTCTCGGAACTGCCGACGACACCTTCACCAAGGTCGTCGGCTTCGCCGCGCTGGTGCTCGCGACGGCCAATGTCGTCGGCGGCTGGTTCGTCACCGACCGGATGCTCGGGATGTTCAAGCGGCGACCCGAGCCCGCGAGACAGAAGAAGGACGACGAATGATCTCGGATCCCGACGTCGTCGGCCTCCTCTATCTGGTCACGATTGCCTGCTTCGTCGTCTCCCTGAAGTTCCTCTCCTCGCCGCGGCACGCGCGCAAAGGGAACTGGATCGGAGGCGCGGGGATGCTCCTCGCGATCGCGACGACGCTCCTCCTGGAGGGCCTCGAGAACTGGCTGTGGATCGTGGTCGGACTCGTGCTCGGCAGTGTCGTAGGCGTCATCGGGGCGCGCAACGTGCGCATGACCGCGATGCCGCAGATGGTGGCGATCTTCAACGGAGTCGGAGGGGGCGCGGCCGCCCTGGTCGCGCTCTCGGAATGGCACAACGCCGCGGATCCTCTGCGAGACGAGACCGTTTCGATCGTGCTCTCGGCGCTGATCGGCTCGATCTCGTTCGCCGGCTCGGTCGTCGCCTTCGCCAAGCTGCAGGAGCTCATCAGTGGGCGGCCAATCGTCTTCGCCGGCCAGAACATCGTGAACATCGCGGTCCTCGCGGGCGCCGCGGTCCTCGGCACGGCCGCCGTCGTGGGTCTCGAGGAGCAGTGGGTGCTCTACGTGCTGATCGGGCTCGCGCTCCTCTTCGGCGTCATGTTCGTGCTCCCGATCGGCGGAGCCGACATGCCCGTCGTCATCTCGCTCCTGAACGCCTTCACCGGCCTCGCCGCGTCCGCGACCGGGTTCGTCCTCGATTCCACGGTGCTCATCGTCTCGGGGATGCTGGTAGGCGCGGCAGGAACCCTGCTGACGCTGTTGATGGCGAGGGCGATGAACCGGTCCGTCACCAACGTCCTCTTCGGCGCCTTCGGACAGGTCCAGGTCGGTGCCGGCGTCGCGCGCACCGACGACGGGCGGACGGTGCGCGCCACATCGCCGGAAGACGTGGCGGTGCAGCTGTCCTACGCTCGGAAGGTCGTCGTCGCTCCCGGCTACGGGATGGCCGTGGCGCAGGCGCAGCACGACGTCCGGCAGCTCGCCGACGTCCTCGAGGAGAAAGGCATCGAGGTGAAGTACGCGATCCACCCGGTCGCGGGGCGCATGCCCGGCCACATGAACGTGCTGCTCGCGGAGGCGAACGTGCCGTACACGCAGCTGCACGAGATGGACGACATCAATCCCGACTTCCCGCAGACGGACGTCGTGCTCGTCATCGGCGCGAACGACGTGACGAACCCGGCGGCACGGAGTGACCCCGGCAGCCCGATCTACGGCATGCCGATCCTCGACGTGGACAAGGCCGCGAGCATCGTCGTCCTCAAGCGCTCGATGAGCCCGGGGTTCGCCGGGATCGACAACGAGCTCTATCTCGACGCGAAGACGACGATGCTGTTCGGGGACGCGAAGGACTCGGTGTTGAAGCTGATCTCGGCGGTGAAGAGCGCATAGGACGCCGCCGCTCGCTCGGTCGTATGCTGTCCGCTGTCCCCGACATCGGAGGTAGTCCATGCCAGTCGTGGTGGTCTTTCAGAGCCCGGGTTTCACTCAAGAGCGATTATGAGGAGTCGGTCGGCAAGCTCACGGGCGGCAAGAACAGCCTCGAGTCGCCTGCCGACTGGCCCGTCGAGGGTCTCCTGGCCCACGTTGCAGGACAAGCCGAGGGTGGCTTCCGCGTGGTCGACGTGTGGGAGTCCGAGGATGCGTTCCACCGCTTCGGGGACGTTGATACCGGTCCTCCGAGAGATGGGCGTCGATGGACAGCCGGAGGTCTACCCCGCGCATACGTTCGTCTCGGGCTGATTCCGGTCATGGTGTGCGGGCGGGGCTCGCCTCGCCCTCGCCCACCAGCCGGGCGGGCTGGAACAGGTCGAGCAGCGGATTGCGGTCGCCCAGGATCGCACGCGCTACGAGCCTCCCGCACGCGAAGCCGAGGACGTTCCCGTGCCCGGAATAGCCGCCGGCGATCCAGATTCCGTCCTCGCCGGGCACCCGGCCGACCGCGGGGAGGAAGTCGAAGATCATCCCGAAGATCCCGGCCCAGCGGTAGTCGACACGGAGCGGGCGTCCGACCAGCGACGCGACGAAGTCCTCGAGTGCCTGCTGCACCTTCGGCGTCAGGACCTCGTCGGCGGTGAACTCCTCCTGGAGCGACACGTCGCGGAAGCCGCCGGCGATAATGCGCCCGTCTTCAGCCTGATGCCAGTAGTCGTAGCCGTGACGGCCGTAGTGGGGCATCTCGAAGAGCGACTCGGCGATCGGCTCGGTGGCGATCACCTGGCCCCTCGTGGGGACGATGAGGCCTTCGAGCTCGCCCGCAAGGCCGCTCGGATAGCCGTCCGTCGCGAGGACGACTGTCTCCGCTCCCGTTTCGTCGGCCGAGGCGATACGCGTGTGCTCGTGGATCTCGACCCCGGCGGCGACCGCGCGCGAGGCGAGGCGCCGGACGACTCGCGCAGGCTGGAGCACCCCGTCCGACGGATGGAAGACTGCAGCCGGATACCGTCCTCGCAGAGGAGCGGGCAAGGCGTCATGCCACTCCACGTCGAACCCGTCAGCTCGAAGCGCCCCGTACTCAGCTTCGAGCTCCACACGCTCCTCGCCGTCTGCGGCGATCCGCAGGCTCCCGGTCGGACGAAACGCGTCGCCTGCCACCAGTGCGAGCTCCAGTAGCTCCCGCTCGGTCCAGCGCCAGAGCGCGGCAGCGTTCTCCCGGCCGATCGAGTCCACCATCACCGGATACGAGGCCGCACCACCGCGCAGCGCGAATCCCCCATTTCGCCCGCTGGCGCCGCCGGCGATCTCACGCGCCTCGTACAGCCTGACTTTCAGCCCGGCCTCTGCGAGCGCCAGCGCGCACGAGCAACCGGTGACGCCGCCTCCGACGACCGCCACGTCGGGCGTGCCGTCGAGTCGTGCTCGCGGGAGCGGATCGCGTGCCTCGTCCAACCAGTACGACCTCGTCGTCACGGCGTCTCCAACAGCTCGATCGCGCCGGCAAGCCAGCGCCTCGGCTCGTCTTCGAACCACCAACGGTCGTCGGGCTCGAGCGCCTCGTTGATCCGCAGGTAGCTGATTGCGTGGTGCACATGGGCAAGGGGGAGAGCGAGCTGGTACGCGGCACGGAGCTCGTCCCGGGCCGCAAGATCGGACCAGGCGCCGAGGTACGCGTCGAGCATCGACTCGCGCGCTCGCTCGTCGTCCGCGCGCTGGAGGAAAGTCGGGAGGTCGAAGAGCGGATGCGAGACGCATGCGTCGGACCAGTCGAAGATCCGTAGCTCGTCCCCGTCGACCATCACGTTCCAGGGATGCAGGTCGCCGTGGACGAGTGTCTGCGGGAGCGGTCCCTCGCCGAGCTCTTCGCAGCGGCTCTCGAGCTCCCTTATGGCCGGCGCGTTGCCCGCCATCCCGGCAGCCTCGAACGCGCTTTTGATCTCGATCGCAAGAGCCGCCAACCTGCGATCGTGCGCGCCGAGCTCGAAGAGCTCGCTCGTGCGAGCGCGGTGAACTCCCGCGGCCGCACGGAGGGCGTCCGCCCACGTCTCGACGCCCAGCTCGCCGATGAGCGAACCGGGGAGCTCGCGCATCAGCATCCATCCGCGCGAGAGATCGACGGCGAGAATCTCGGGGACGAGCCTCGGGTGCTCCTTCCCGAGCGCCTGGGTCAACGAGGGCTCGTGACGGAACGTCGAGAACACCGCCTTCAGGTAGACGGGTCCCCCGTCCGTCGCGCATCGAAGAACGCACGGCAGCGGCCACTGCTCCACGAGTTCGATTGGTTCTGTCTGCTGCAAATCGGCCTCTGCGATGCTCGACTCCAACCATTCCGATGCTTCTGTCAGCCATCCGGGCCGGGCCCACGGGGCTCGCCCCTCGGGCACCGGCGCGCCGCGTGCGATCGCGAGCCACTTCTCGACATAGGGCTCCAGACGCGGTGGTGAGAGCCCGGCGGGATCAGCCTCGGCGAGAGCCAGCCAGCGCAGCACGGTCGGGACCTCCCACTCGGCAGCGGGCGCGTCGAACTCGTACAGCGCCGAGCCGGCCTTGCTCTCCTCCTCGGCCGGCAGGATCCGGGCCGGGCGGAGGTAGGGGACGGCGAGCGAGTACGTCGACCGCAGTGCTTCGATGACACCCGCCGCGCCCGGCAGGCTCGTCACGCACGGAAGCCTCCCATCGCGCACGAGCATCGCCGAGCGAGCGGCGTTCGGCACGAGCACATAGGTGTCCCGCTCGCTCTGCATCGAACGGCGATCCTAGAGGCTTGATGTGGAAACTCACGGCGGGCGGATGACGGCCGCGCGTCGATTCCGCATCGAGCATCTAGACCGACACGCGATACACGCCGTCCTCCAGGGCGACACTCCGCGCCAGCTCGAGCTCGATGAGCGCCGCCGCGACCTGCGCGGGGTTCACACCCGCTGACCGTACGAGCTCGTCGGCCGTCAGCGCCCCGTCGCGCAGGTGCTCGAGCAAGCTCTGGGCTTCCGGGCCCAACGACGCCGGCGCCGGCGCCGCGGGTGCGAGGTCGAACAGCTCCAGCACGTCCGCCGCGCACGTGACCGGAACGGCACCGAGGCGGATCAACGCGTTCGTTCCGGCGGAGAGCGCGCTCGTGATCTCGCCGGGAATCGCGAGCACGTCCCTCCCCTCCTCCAGTGCGAAGTCGGACGTGATGAGCGCGCCGCTTCGCTCGCGCGCCTCGATGACGACGGTTGCCTCACACAGTCCGGCGATGATCCGGTTTCGGGCCGGAAAGCGCCACGGTGCGGGCTCGACGCCCGGCTCGTACTCCGAGACGATCAGGCCCCGCTCGCAGATTCGGCGGGCGAGCTCCGCATGGGCAGCTGGATAATCGCGGTCGATTCCACATCCGAGCACCGCTACGGTGACGCCCGCCTCGAGAGCTCCACGGTGCACCTCACCGTCGATACCTCGGGCCATTCCGCTGACGACGACGAGTCCCGCAGCCGCCAGCTCGCGCGCGAGAAAGCGCGCCACCGACCGGCCGTACGACGAGCACGCGCGAGCACCGACCACGGCGACTGCAGGTTGGGAGAGAACGTCGTCACTCCCACGACCTCGAACGAAGAGCGCCGGAGGCGGATCGTGGATCGCCGCCAGCAGTCCCGGGTATCCGGTGTCGCGCCGCCGGAGCCGGCGAATCTCCGTCATGCGGGCATCCGGTAGGACAGCGCCTCGGCGACGTGTGCGGGCTCGACCTCGTCCGCGTCTGCGAGTGCCGCGATGGTCCGCGCCACCCGCGCGACTCTGACTCGCCCGCGGCCGGAGAGCGGAAGCCTGTCGACCGCGCTCGACAGGAGCTCCGATGCCGCTTCGGTTCTGCGTGGAAGCCTGGATCGCAGACGGCCCTGCGCAGCCTCGACTCGCTCACGCACGGATGACGACCTCTCGCCCGGTGGAGCTGCCAGCTCAGCCGCCCGCGGCCGCGGCATCGCCACTGCGAGGTCGAAGCGGTCGAGCAGCGCCCGAGAAAGCTTCTCCCGGTACGCGGCGAGTCGTTGCGGCGTGCAGGCGCACTCGACGGCGGGATCGCCGCGGGCGCCGCACGGACACATGTTCATCGTGCCGACGAGCTGGAAACGCGCCGGGAACAGCGCATGCCCGCCAACGCGCGCGATCGCAACCACCCCGTCCTCGAGCGGCTGGCGGAGGGCTTCCAGGACCGAGCGTGGAAACTCGGGCAGCTCGTCGAGCAGGAGAACGCCACGGTGCGCGAGCGAGACCTCCCCCGGGCGCGGCCCCGAGCCGCCTCCGACCACAGCCGGAGCCGAGGCGCCGTGATGCGGTGCCCGAAACGGCGGCACGGTGATGAGGGGACGCCCGGGAGGCAGAAGCCCGCACACCGAGTGGATGCGGGTCACCTCGAGCGCCTCCGCTCGGCCGAGCGCAGGGAGGATTCCGGGAAGCCTCCGGGCGAGCATGGTCTTCCCCGTACCGGGAGGACCTGTCAGAAGCAGGTTGTGATCTCCCGCGGCCGCGACCTCGAGCGCGCGGCGAGCCCGTTCCTGGCCTCGCACGTCCGCCAGATCGGGAACGGCGGCCTGCTCGAGCGCATCGGTAAGGAGCGGGTCGAACTCAGGTGCATCGATCTCACCGCGGAGGTACGCGACGACCTCCCCGAGATGCCGAACGGCGATGGGCTCCACTCCGGCGAGCGCGACCTCCGGGGCCGATTCAGCAGCGCAGACGACCCGCTGCAACCCCGCTCGCCGGGCTCCTTCTGCGACCGCGAGCGCTCCGGCCACCGGCCGCACGCGACCGTCCAGCGCGAGCTCACCGACCGCAGCGTGCTCCGCGAGCCGCTCGGCGGGGATCTGGCGTGTCGCGGCCAGGACTGCCAATGCAATTGGCAGATCGAACCCGGACCCCTCCTTCCGCAACGCCGCCGGCGCGAGATTGACCGTGATCCGGCGGTTCAGCGGCCATTCGAGCGATGCAGAGACCACACCGCTCCGCACGCGGTGCTTCGCCTCCTGGCACGCCCGATCGGCAAGACCGACGATCGCGAACCCGGGAACGCCCAGTTGGAGATGGGCCTCGACCTCGACCTTCCGCGGCTCGAGCCCGACAAGAGCGTGGGTGACCGCGCGTGCGAGCACCCTGTCGAGGCTAGGCGCGGAGGCGTCACCGATGGGCAACGCCTCCGCGACGAAATGTCAAAAAGCTCCTTCTACGGTGTGTAGCAGAGGACGTGCACGGTGAACGTGCTCGTCTGCGTGCTGTCGTTCCCGCCGACGGCGAGGAACCCGACGACCTGGTTCTGCGGGTTGAGGACCGGTCCGATCTCGGACGTCCAGAGCTCGAGGTTCGGGTCGTCGTCGCTCCACGACGCGCCACCCGAGATCGCCCGTTCGTTCCCTTCGCACAGCCGCTGCACCCGGGCGGTCGAGTAGAGACCATCAGTCGCGGCCGAGCTCGGAATCGTGACCGACTGAGTCCTGACGGTGATAGCACCGATAACGCCCGCGGGACCTGCGGCTCCTGCCGGCCCTGCGGGACCTGCCGGTCCCTGCGGGCCGGTCGGCCCGGCGGGCAGCTGTCCAGGCGCGAAGTCCGCGCGCAGGAGAGAGCGGTTCCGCACCTTCGCCGAGGTGACGGCGTTGTTTCGGATCTTCGGATTCGTCACCGCGCCAAACTGCAGCTGCCTTGGCCCGACACTGTTCGCGGCGAGCTGGCTCACCGCCGCGACGCTCGTTCCTCCGAGCGCGATAAGCAGTGCCAGGCACGCGACCACCATTGCCGGCGACGGCCGCCGGATCGAGAGCTTCTTCATCTATTCCTCCTTCCAGGGAGTCTGTGCGGCCAGGCTACTCGGGGATCCGTTCGAGTCCTTCCATGCCTGTCGAGTCCTTACGCATCCCTTACCGGGATCGACAGAGGCGATCAGCACGGACTCGTAGTACTCGCCCGCGCGGCGGCCGGTTCGGCGGTTGACGTGCCGCTCGAGGCGGTCCTCGAGCCGAAGCCCGCTTCGCTGCAGGATGTCGGGGTAGAGATCCCGGCGGTCGTTGACGACGACGATGACGGGTGCGCCGGGCGCCAAGGCTTCCGTGCAGCCGCGCAAGACCTCCGAGATCCCGGAGGCGTACTCCTCGACCGCCGCCCGGCTGGTACCGCGTGCGGCCGCGCCGAGCTCGACGTCACGGCGGTCGTCCAGGCCGAGCAGCTCGTAGGCATAGCGGTGCTGCTCGTGGTAGTCGATCAGGCCGGGATACGGCGGCGACGTAAGGATCGCGTCGAAGCGGTCTTCGAGTGCAACGCCCCGCGCGTCGGCGTGCAGGATCTCCGCAGAGCGCTCCGGAGCGCGGATCCGCTGGAACGCCTTCAGGCGATCGAGGGTGTCGAGCAGATAGCGGCCCAGGAACTTGTCGGCCTCCCCGACGGGGCGGCAGGTTCGCCGATGCTTGTGGCACCAGTACGGCTCGTGCTGCGGCGAGCGCGGGAACTCGAGGTCGAAGTGGGTCGTCAACCGAGCCGACCTTGCTGCGCGGGCAAGCACGACCCGCAGGACGTCAGCGTGCTCGTAGTCGGCGACGATGCTCTGGAAGTGGCGGAGCTCGGACGCGGCGCGCGGTGCGTACCACTCCGCGAGATAGCCGCGGGCCCGGCCGCTCATGCGGCCGCGTCGCGAGTCCGCGTCGCACAGCTCCTCTTCGAGCCGGAGCACGTCATAGCGGGCGGTCTTGACGCGCATGAGCAGGCAGTTGAAGGACGCGACGTCCACGCCCACGGCGTCGTATCCCGACTCGAGCGCTTGCACGAGCGTCGTCCCGGAGCCCGCGAAGGGATCGAGCACACGACCCCCGCGAGGCACGTACCTCGTCAGCAGCGCTTCGACCAGCTGGGGGACGAACTTCCCGAGGTATGGGTGGAGACGGTGAACGTGCTTCGTGCGCTCACGTTCCGGCAGTTGCGCCTCCGACCACGAGAGCTGGAGCTCCTCGTCGAGCTCGCGGTAGAGCACGGTCTGCGTCGGGGCCATGCTCCGTGGTTCGGACCGGAGAGCCGAGGTCCTTCCGAGAGTCCTGATTTCCAGCCGGGGTCAGGCTTCAGCCTGACCCAGGCGTTCAGGCGAGGGGGACGCGCTCGACGCGACGGCCCTGGACGCCCGCGGCCTCGAGCTCGACGTCGAGCTCCGCGAGCTCGGGGTGGGCCGCGAGCCACGCGCTCGCCGCGTGTGACACGCGGCGAGCCTTCTCGGGGCCGATCATCTCGAGCGGGTGCCCGAACCGGTCGCCGCCTTTCTCCTTGACCTCGACGACGAGCAGCCGGCGGCCTCTGCGCAGGACGAGGTCGAGCTCGTACCCGCCGGCACGGGCGTTGGCGTCGAGCAGGCGGTAGCCGCGAAGCCGGTAGTGGCGGAGGGCGCGGCGCTCGCCGCGATTCACGCCGCCTCGTAGCAGCGCGCCTGGAAGGACCGGCGATGGAGAGCCGAAGCGCCGAAGACTCGAACGGCCCGCGAGTGCGCCGGAGTGATGTAGCCGACGTGGGACATGAACCCGTAGCGCGGATAGACCGCATCGAGTCGGCGCATCACGCGATCGCGAACGACCTTCGCCACGATCGAGGCGGCTGCGATCGCAGCACTCCGCGCGTCGCCGTCGACGAGCGCACGATGCGGAGGCGCGGTCGACCCCAGCCGAAACCCGTCGACCAGACATGCGTCCGCAGGGGGGTGGAGATCTCCCAGGACCGCTCGCAGCGCAGCGAGGTTCGACCGGTGCAGACCCGATCGGTCGATCTCGAAGGCCGACACCACGCGAACGCTGATCTGCGTGGCCGAGCTGACGACCGCGTGGAAGAGCGTCTCACGCTCGTCCGAGGAGACCTGCTTGGAGTCGTTCAGCCCGGCAAGCGGACGCACCCGGGCACCGCGGAGCAGCTCGTAGTCGAGGAGCACGCCGGCAACGACGAGCGGGCCGGCGAGGGAGCCCCGCCCAGCCTCGTCCGCACCCGCGACGAAGCGAACGCCGAGACGCCGGTCATGTGTGAGAAGCCGCTGGCCGCTCGATCTCGGCACGTGACCGAGAATAGACGCTAGCTCTGTCGGAGCTCCCGGACGCGCGCCTTCTTTCCCACTCTCTTTCGCAAGTAGTAGAGCTTTGCGCGCCGGACGTCGCCCACCGACATCAGCTCGAGCTTCTCGATCTTGGGCGAGTGGAGCGGGAACGTCCGCTCGACTCCCACGCCGAACGACTGCTTCCTGACCGTGAAGGTCTCGCGAAAGCCGGAGCCCTGGCGCTTGATGCAGATGCCCTCGAAGACCTGAATTCGCTGACGGTTCCCCTCGATCACCTTGAAGTGGACGCGCATCGTGTCCCCCGCCTTGAAGCGAGCCAGGTCCGTGCGCAGGTTGCGCTGCTCGAGGCTCTCGATCGTCGCGTTCATCGTGAGGAGGCCCTTCGGCCGGGTCGGAATGCTAGCGGAACGGGACTCGCCGCGCGTACAGGCGACGGACACGGGAGGCGACTAAACGAGCGACTTCACACCCCGAGGATGCCGATCTCGGGCACCCCAGAAAGGGGTCTGCTTGTCGCGCGACCGGGATCTGCGCTAGCGGATCCTGGTCGCTGCGGAGGAAGGATCAGCGAAAGCTGATTCGGTTGGGCGGCCAGTACGTCATGAAGACCTTGCCGATCAGGTTCTCCTCGGGGACGAAGCCCCACACGCGCGAATCACAGGACTGGGCGCGGTTGTCCCCCATGACGAAGTAGTGATCGAGCGGGACACGGAAGCGCTCGCCGGGCCCGATGTCCCGCCGGTCCTGCTCGATGTACGGCTCCTCGAGTCGCTGGCCGTCGATGTACACGAACGCCGCCCCGCGGCGGAGCCTGAGCGCCACCGTCTCCCCCGGCAATCCGATGATCCGTTTTACGAACGTCCCGCCGGCGCCGCATTTGGCTCTCGCCTGCGGCGGCGTCTCGAAGACGACGACGTCGCCCCGTTCGGGATCGCTGAAGCGGTAGATGAAGCGGTTCGCGAGCACGCGATCGGAGAACCGCGTCTCGCAACCCTGGGCCGGGCGGGCGCAGTGCAGCGTCGGCTCCATCGACGACGAGGGAATCCGGTACGGGTTGACCACCCACGCCTTGATGGCGAGGACGATCGCGATCGCCCCGACGATCGTGACGATCCAGTCGACCGCGATGCGGAGTCGGCGGGGAAGGTTTCCGGTGACGCGGTCGAGCGGATGATGGAATTCGTGCTTCGGAGGCTCGTCTTCCGAGTTCGGCCAGGAGAACGGGGGCGCCGGAGGCGGAACCTCCCGCGGCTGCGGTTGCGATCCCTCCGGCAGAGTCCACTCGGATGGCTCCGAGCCGTCCTTCCCGGGCTCGGGCTCGGGTGGTGTTTCGACCGCCCAGCGGTCGCGTGAATCGCTCACGTGCTGCTCCGCACCATCTCCTGGCGCCAGGAGGCGATGCGGCCGTGGTCGCCCGAGAGAAGGATCTCGGGAACCGGCCACCCACGGAAGTCGGCGGGGCGGGTGTAGTGCGGATACTCGAGGCCCCCGTTCAGTGCAGCCGAGAAGCTCTCGACCTCGCCCGAGCCCTCCGTGAGCGCGCCGGGTAGTCGGCGCACGACCGCATCGACCACAGCCAGGGCGGGAATCTCCCCGCCCGAGAGCACGTACGGGCCGATCGAGATCGAGTCGGTGCAGAGGTGGTCGAGGATGCGCTGGTCGAAGCCTTCGAAGCGCGCGGAGAGGAGCGTCAATGCGGGCTCTCGAGCAAGCTCCTCCACGAGATTCTGATCGAGCGGGCAGCCCACCGGGCTGAGCGCAACCACGCGGTGCTCCGGAAGCCCGCCGTACACCGCGTCGAAGGCGGCCGCCACCACATCCACGCGGAGCACCATCCCCCGCCCGCCGCCGTAGGGCTCGTCGTCGACCTGGCCGGCGCTGAGCGGAGTCGAGTCACGATAGTTGAAGACGTTCAGCTCGAGCTCGTTCCCGAGCACCGCGGCCACGGGTCGCCGCTCCTTCAGCCACTCGAAGGCGCCCGGGATCAGCGTGAAGACATCGAGGCGCATAGGGGTGTCGAGGTTACCGGTGGTCCGAGAAACCAGGAGCCACGACGACCCGGCGCTGCACGAGATCAACATCGCGTACGCAGTCCTCGACGAGTGGTAGGAGGAGCCCGGTGTCGAGCTCGAGCGCATCGTTCGCGACGCCTGGCAGGACGTCCGTGACGACACCGAGGTACTCACCGTCCGTCTCGACGACCTCGAGTCCGACGAGGTCGGCAACGTAGTACGACCCCGGCTCCGGCGAAGGCAGCTCCTCGCGGAGAACGGTCAGCTCGCCGCCTCGTGAGACTGCGCGGTCGAGCTTGATCGCGGGACGCCCACGGCCCACCCGTCGAGAGAGAACGACGACGGCCTCCTCCCCGTTCACGCGCAGCATCGCCCCGACTTCGAACCGGCTCGCATCCTCACTCGCCTCCTCGACGACGAAGGCGCCGTCGAGGCCGTGCGGCCGACCCACCCGGCCGACCCGCACGAACGCTTCGTCAGCCGGCAATCTCGAGCACGTAACGCTCTTCGGCTCGCGCGCCCGCGGCCCGCACGATGCTACGAAGAGCACGCGCCATCCGCCCTTGCCTCCCGATCACCTTCCCGACGTCGTCGGCGGCGACGAAGAGCTTGAAGACGACGGCGTCCTCGCGCTCCTCGGTCTCGACCCGGACGGCGTCGGGCTCGTCGACGAGCCGCCGCGCGACCCACTCGAGCAGCTCAGCCACTAGTGGTCTCTCCGGGAAGTACGGTGCTGCTCGGCCCAGCGAAAACCGAGCAGCGCTAGGACGTAGGGAGCCCCGATATTGGTGAATATCGGGGCGACTGAGGACGACGCGATGCGAAGCGTTTGCAGCCGGCCGAGCGGTGCCGTATTTCTCGGGGAGACCACTAGATCACTCCCTGTTGATGCCCGCGACCTTGATCAGCCGCGCGACGGGCTCGGAGGGCTGAGCGCCCTTCGCGAGCCATTCTTTCACCTTGGCCTCGTCGAGGTCGATCGTGGACGGGTCCGTCTGCGGGTTGTAGCGCCCGATGATCTCGATGAAGCGACCGTCTCGCGGCGAGCGCGAGTCGGCGACGACGACGCGGTAGATCGGGTTCTTCTTCGACCCCACGCGCGTCAACCTGAGCCTTACAGCCATTTGTCTCCTTGAATGCAGTTCCTGTGGACGGGTAATTGTGCCGTTTTCAGCGCCGGCCCGCGGGCGGCATCCCGGGAAGCGACGGCATCTTCCCCTTGCCCATCTGTTTCATCATCTTCGCCATCTGCTTGCGGGCGGCCATGAGCTTGTTCACCTCGTCGAGCGACGTGCCGCTGCCGGCCGCGATGCGACGCCGCCGCTGGGTGTTGATGACGTGCGGCACCGCACGTTCGTGCGGCGTCATCGAGAGTACGATCGCCTCCACGCGCGCGAGCTGGCCCTCATCCACGTCGAGGCCCTGGAGCTGCTTGCCGAGACCGGGGACGAGCTTCAGGACACCCTGCAGCGGGCCCATCTTGCGCAGCATGCGATAGCTCGAGAGGAAGTCGTCGAACGTGAACTCGCCGGCGCGCATTCGGCGCTCCATCTCCTCTTGCTCGTCGACCTCGACCGCCGCCTCGGCCTTCTCGATCAGCGTGAGCACGTCACCCATGCCGAGAATCCGCGAGGCCATGCGGTCCGGGTGGAAGTACTCGAGCTGGTCGAGCTTCTCACCCACCGAGGCGAGCTTGACCGGCCGGCCGGTGACCGCCCTGACCGACAGCGCGGCCCCGCCGCGCGCGTCGCCGTCGAGCTTGGTCAGGACGACTCCGTCGAAGGCGATCCGCTCCTGGAAAGCCAGCGCGACCGCCACGGCCTCCTGGCCGGTCATCGCGTCCAGCACCATGAGGACGTTCGTCGGCTTCGTCTCGTCACGGACGCGCGCGAGCTCGTCCATAAGCTCCTCGTCGATCTGCAGCCGTCCGGCGGTGTCGAGGATCACGACGTCGAGCCCGTCGCGACGGGCCTGCTCGAGCCCGTGACGCGCCGCAGCGACGGCGTCCTTCGTCTCCAGCCGGTAGACCGGGATCTGGATCTGGCGGCCGAGCTGCTCCAGCTGCTCGATCGCCGCGGGCCGTTGGAGGTCGCAGGCCACGACCGCCGGTCGCTTGCCCTCCTTGCGCAGGAGAAGCGCGAGCTTGGCAGCGGTGGTCGTCTTGCCCGATCCCTGGAGCCCGGCGAGCAGGATCACCGTCGGCGGGCGGCCGAACGCGAGCCGGGAGTCGCCCGAGCCCATCAACGCGGTCAGCTCCTCGTGGACGATCTTCACGACCTGCTGGCCGGGAGACAGGCTCTTCAGGACGTCCTGGCCTAGCGCACGCTCCTTTAGGGAAGCTGTGAAGTCCTTGGCGACCTCGAAGTTGACATCGGCCTCGAGCAGCGCGAGGCGAATCTCGCGCATCGCTTTCGAGACCGACTCCTCGTCGAGTCGGCCGCCTCTGCCGAGGCCGCCGAGAGTCGCCTGGAGCTTGTCCGAGAGTGTGTCGAACACAGGTGCGCAGTGTAGAGAGAGCATCGCGAGAGCCTGGTCGCACGCAGCAATGGCTCGTACACTCGGAGGCGTGTCCAGAAGTGACGATTCGCGCAAGCGGTTGCCGAGCGGGACGATAACGCTGCTCTTCGCCGACATCGAAGGATCGACGCGCCTCCTCCACGCTCTCGGAGAGCGTTTCGGCCCCATCCGGGCGCGAATGCGGGAACTCGTTCGGGCGGCCGCGACGACGCACGGCGGACACGAAGTCGACTGGGCAGGAGACGGCGCCTTTCTCGCTTTCTCTCGCGCGCGCGACGCGGTGGCAGCAGCCGCCGAGATTCAGCAGGCGCTCGCCCGTGAGGCCTGGCCCCCGGAGGGGGCGCTACGCGTGAGGACGGGCATCCACACCGGCGAGCCGGAGCTCGGCGAGGAGGGGTACGTCGGAATGGACGTCGTCGTCGCGGCGCGCATCTGCGCGGCGGGCCACGGTGATCAGATCATCGTCTCGCGAGCCGCGCGAGACCTCGCCGGCAACGAGCCGTTGCCCGGTTCCTCGTTCCGGTCGCTGGGTCGGCACCGGCTCAAGGACGTCCCGAACCCCGAACAGCTCTTTCAGCTCGTCGGCCCTGACCTTCCCGATGCGTTTCCCCCGCTCCGCACACTCGGCGGCGCGACGCTGCCTGCGCTACATCACAGGCTCATAGGCAGAGGCTCGGATCTTTCCGCCATCAAGCACCTTCTCTCCCGCCCGGATGTCAGGCTCGTCACCATCACCGGCCCAGGGGGAGCGGGCAAGAGCAGGCTCGCGCTCGAGGTCGCGGGCGCGGCAGCCGTCGAGCGACCCGTGCATCTCGTCGGGCTTGCGCCCATCTCCGATCCGGATCTCGTTCCCGCGGCGATCGCCCGGACCGTCGGAATCCGAGAGTCTCCCGAGATTGCGCTGATCGACGTGGTCGGCGACGCTTTGACCGGTACCAGCTCCCTGCTCGTACTGGACAACCTCGAACACCTGCCGGCGGCAGCGACGCACGTCGCGCGTCTACTCGATCGCGCATCAGACATCACGCTGCTTGCTACCAGTCGGGTTCCACTTCGCCTCGCAGGCGAACACGTCGTGCCCCTGGGCGCGCTGCCGATCGACGACGCTTCCGAGCTCTTCGCCGAACTGGCCGCCGCGCGTGGTGTCGTGTTACAGAAGGAGGCTCTTCCCTCGGTGCAGGAGATCTGCCGCAGGCTGGATGGTCTGCCGCTCGCCATCGAGCTGGTCGCCGCACGTCTCGTCGTCCTCCCTCCCGCCCAGATCCTGGAGGCTTTGGACCAGGGGCTCGCGCTGGAGATGGAGGGGCCGATCGATCTTCCCGAGCGGCAGCGAACGCTTCGTGCGACCATCGAGTGGAGCTACGGCCTTCTCACCGACCGACAGAGGGAGATCCACGAGGCGCTAGCCGTCTTCGCCGGCGGATGCACCCTCACCGACGCAGGCGTCATCGCCGAGTCCGGGCCACGCTTTCTCGGCGATCTCGAGTCGCTCGTCGCCTTGAGTCTTCTGCGCAGCGACGTCGCGGACGGGGAGGTTCGGTTGTCCATGCTCGAAACCGTTCGTGGACATGCCGTCTCCATGCTCGAGTCGGACGGACGGTTAGACGAGCTGCGCAGGCGCCACGCGGAGCGTTTTCTCGAGCTCGCCGTACAGGCAGAGGAGGAACTAGCGGGCCCGAGGCAGTCGGATTGGCTTGCTCGCGTCGAAAGCGAGTTGGACAACATCCGTGCGGCTCTGGACTGGAGCCTCTCGTCCGGACGCGTCGAAGAGGCCCTCCGAGCGGTCTCGGCGCTCGGCCGATTCTGGCGCGCGCACGGCCATGTGAGGGAAGCGCGCAGATGGTTGTCGATGGGCTTGGCGCTCGCGAGTGAGCTGCCGGACGACGTCCGCGCAGATGCGCTCTGGACGGCCGCCCGGCAGGCAACCGCCCAGGGTGACTTCGACAACGCCGCTCCGCTTCTGGAAGAGGCGGCGGCAATCTTCCGGCGCCTCGGTCGCCTGCGTCACGCCGCGTTCGCGCTTTCCGAGCTCGGGTGGGTCGTCCTCGAGCGAGGCGAGTCTGACGACGCGGAGGGGTTCTGTCGAGAAGCGCTCGCGCTTGCCGAAGAGTCGGGCGACGCGCGGGCAAGGTCAGGAGCGCTCAGGGTCCTGTCGGATGTGTTCGCCGCCCGCGACGATCTACCTCAGGCGATCGCGCTGCAAGAGGAGGCCCTGGCGCTGCGCCGCGCGCTCGGCGATCCGCTGCTCGTATCGGATGCGACCTACCACCTCGGGGTCAGCCTCTTTCGGAAAGGTGATATCGACGAGGCGCGCCACGCCTTGGAGGAGTCGCTCACTCTCGCGCGTGAGCTCGGAGAAGAGAGCCAGCAAGCAGCGGCGCTGTTCATGATGGCCGAGCTCGACCTTCTTGCCGGCGACCTCGATCGTGCGGAGACGCAGGTTCGCGAAAGCCTCGCCGTCTATACGCGAGTCGAGAACGACCGTGACCGAGCCGAGTGCCTCGTCGTCATGGCTGGAATCGCGACGGCGAGGAAATCGTTCGAGCAAGCGGCTCGGCTTCTCGGCGAAGCGGACGCGTTAAGAGGCGACTCACCGCTCGATCTCTATGAGGTACCCGTACTCGAGCGCTTCGTGCCGGATCTCGAGGCTGCCCTCGGGGACGACCAGTTCGCTCGTCTGCGGGCCGAGGGAGCACGTCAGGGCTCCGGAACGTCCATCCGGGAAGTTGTCCCAGTGGGCACCGAGGAGTAGGGTCGCGTCGTCAATCCGGAAGGGAGGATGCGATGCCCGAGAACGACACGATGCCCGAGGACGAGACGATCCGCGGCCACACCATCGAGGTGTTCGTCGGCATCTCCGAAGGCCGAACTCAGTCGGAGCCGGCAACGCTCGGGAAGGCGATTCACGACGCAGGACTCCAGGCAGCACGCGCCGGGTTCACGGAGCAGCCCCTGCAGGTCGTTCACATCGAGTTCACGGCGCACAACCCGCATATCACGCAGTACAAGGTGATCGCAGCGCCCGGTATCTAGCCTGCATGCAGGACCGGAGTCCACTCACGTGGATTCCGGTCCTCGCAAGGCCGCTCGACTTTATCCTGGCCGAGTGTGGTTCATCGCCTTGAAACCGCCCAACTCGGCGACCGTCACGTCGGCGACGACGCCGCTCAGTCCCAGCAGGGCGACGAGGCGGCTGCCCTTGAGGATCCCGAGCACGAGCAGCGCGAGGCCCGTCAGGCCCACCGGCCCGAAGGCAATGGTCAGATCGCGATTCCCATCCACGGGGCGAATCTAGCGCAGGCGCGGCTACGAAGCCGCGCCTGCGCCCGAGTCAGACGGCCCAGCTCGCTACCGCGGCGGGCACGGATACCGTGCCGATCCGGTCGATCATGTCCGGGTCGGCGGCGTAGAGGTTGTGCAGCTGCACGAGCTCGATCTCGGGTTGTCCTTCGAGATTCAGCTCGTTCGCGACCGGCAGGAACCGGTTCTCGAAGAAACCGCGGAAGGCTTGCTCGGTCTGCCACACGTCGCACACTTCGAGGCCCCATTCGGTCAGGGCCGCTACGTGAAGCACACCGCCGGCAGCGGGGTTCGAGTCGAGCTCGAGCCTCGCCATGACGGAGTCGTACTGATCGGATGTGACGCCCGACCAGCGCATGAACATCGCGACAGCCATCCCAGCCTCCTTCCCCGGTCGCGTACAGGGATTTGCGCACAGCGTACGCGGTGACCCCGCCGGACGCAATTGATCGTGGGCGAACCAAGGGTGCCCCCACGTGCCCCTCCTCGAGCATGGGCGAACCACATGGTTCTCCCATGTGCCCCCTCCTTCTCGATCACGGACGAACCCCTGGTTCCCCCGTGCACCCCCTCCTTCTGAGCAACGCAGTGAGTTCGCTGCGCCAGGCCTCCCGGCCGGCGAAGCCGGCCTCCGGCGTGGTCGTTGCTCGCGCCCGAATCGAGTGAGCAAACGCTCTAACCGGAGACGAGTGCCCGTGCGTAGTCGTGCGCGTCGAAGGGGCGCAGATCGTCGACCCCCTCGCCCACGCCGACGAGCTTGACCGGAAGTCCGAGCTCGACAGCGATCGCGATCGCGACTCCCCCGCGCGCGCTGCCGTCCAGCTTCGTCAGCGCGACTCCGGTAACGCCGACCGCCTCGCGGAAGAGCCGCGCCTGTTGAAGCCCGTTCTGCCCGGTCGTGGCGTCGACCACCAGGAGCGTCTCGTGCGGAGCTCCCTCGATTCGACCTGCGATGACGCGCCGGATCTTCTCGAGCTCGGCCATCAGGTTCGCCTGCGTGTGCAGGCGGCCTGCAGTGTCGACGATGACGACGTCGCGCCCGCGCGCGCGGGCAGCCTCGACCGCGTCGTACGCGACGGCGGCGGGATCAGCCCCTCGTGACGCGCCGACGAAGTCGGCGCCTGCACGCTCCGCCCAGATCTCGAGCTGCTCCTCGGCAGCCGCGCGAAACGTGTCCGCCGCCCCTACCAGGACGGAGCGGCCGTGCTCGCGCAGCTTCTGGGCGAGCTTGCCGATCGTCGTCGTCTTGCCGGTTCCGTTCACGCCGACGACGAGGACGACGCTCGGACGAGCGTCGAGGGCAAGCGTCGGCGGCCCGCCGAACAACGCTTCGGCTTCCTCGGCGAGCGCGTCCTCGAGCTCTCCCACCTCACCCCGCGCCTCGAGCCGGCTGACGAGCTCGGCCGTCGCCGGCGCGCCCACGTCGCTGCGGATGAGCGCCTCCTCCAGGCGCTCCCACGCTTCGTCGTCAGCCGGGTCGAACGCCGCGGACGCGAGCTCGGCGGTCAGCGCGCGCCGGCTCTTGGCGAGCGATTCGCGCATTCGCGCAAAGACGCCTGCTCGCTCCGGCTCGTCGACCGCAGTCGGCTCGTCTCCGAGCAGCTCGGCCCAGGTGCGACTCATCGGGCGAGCTTACGCGGCAGGGCGCCAGAGGGGTCTGGCTGAAGCCAGACCCCAGGCGTGGGGCGCTTGGCGCGCTCGGGGGTCTGGGGGCATTTGGCGCGCTTGGGAGGGGTCTGGCTTCAGCCAGACCCCGTCTTGGAAGCCTCACACAATGAGGCCTCGTGTGTTGGAGGCTCTCAGGCTGCGGCGTGCTCGCGCTGCGGGAGCCGCCGCGACACGACCTGCGACACCCCGTCCGGGCCCATCGTGACGCCGTAGAGGACGTCGGCCGCCTCCATCGTCCGCTTCTGGTGCGTGACGACGACGAACTGCGCGCGGTCCGAGTAGCGGCGGAGCAGCTCCACGAAGCGTGCGATGTTGGCATCGTCCAGGGCAGCCTCGACCTCGTCGAGTAGGTAGAAGGCGCACGGCCGCGCGAGGAACAGCGCGAAGAGGAACGAGATCGCGCCCAGCGCCTTCTCTCCTCCGGACAGGAGCGAGAGTCGCGTGATCCGCTTGCCGGCAGGACGGAGCTCCACCTCGACTCCGTGCTCGGACTCCTCCTCGTCGGGCTCGACTAGCCGCAACCGTCCTTCGCCCCCCGGGAACAGCGTCGCGGCGACCTCCTCGAAGTTCTGCGCGACGGAGGCGAAGGTCTCCGCGAACCTGCGGTCGACGGTCTCGGCGAGATCCGCACGTAGCCGCTCGAGCTCGTCGAGGCTCCGCTCGAGGTCCTGGCGCTGCGTCTCCAGGTCGGTCAACCGCTCCTTCTCGATGTCGTACTCCTCGCGGGCGAGCGGGTTCACCTGTCCGAGCGCCGTTCGCCTGATCTCCAGACGTTCGGCACGGGCTGCAAGCTCGTCGCGATCGTCGCCTTCCGCGGGCTCTGCCGCCGCAGCCCCGAGCCTTCGTCTTGCCTCCTCGGTCTCTGCGTCCAGGCGCGCGAGGTCGACCTCGGCCGTGGTGACCCGCTCCGTCGCCTCCTCGAGCTCCTGTCGAAGCCCCACTTCCGCGGCGCCGAGCCGGCGGAGCTCGTCGCCGAGCTCGCCGGATCGCAGCGCCCCTGCATCGACGCGTGCTCGGAGCGGAGCGTCGAACCGCTCTGCCGCGGCCCGGGCGACGCCGAGCGCTGCCGCGAGGCCCGTGGCGCATTCGTGGATGCGCACAAGGAGCTCGCGATCGATCGCTCGCGTGAGCGAGGGGACGGGAACGTCTCCGAGGGCAGCCGAGGCGGCCCCTGCCCGAGCAGCCGTCTCATCTGCAGTGCGAACCGCGTCCTTCGCGCGCTGCCCGAGCTCGGCTGCTTGCGCCGCGACCTCCCGGCGCCGGGCTTCCAGCTCGAGCAACACCGCTTCGGCCGTCTCGCCCGCGAACCACAGCTCTCGCCGCGCGGGGTCGTAGCCGAATCCTTCCGGAGTGACGGACGGTACGGAGGCGGCGAGCAGCTCGTCCTTCGGTACGACCGGGAACTCCGCCACGAGCTCCTGCGGCTTGGCTCCCGCAAGCACCGTGAGGCTGCCGAGGCCCTCGGCGCGGGCCCGCTCGAGCAGCTCGAGCGCCGCGCGGGGATCATCGGCCAGGACCGCGGAAGCGCGGGCGCGCAGAGCGGCAGCGACCGCCCGCTCGGAGCCGGGCTCGACTTCGAGAGCTCCGAGCGCAAGACGTGCTCCACGTTCGGCGAGAGCGCGCGCAGCCGGGGGGAGGCCCTCCTGCTCCGCGAGGACGCGCTCGAGAGACCGGAGACGCTCGCTCGCGAGGCGTGCCTGCTCCGCAAGACCGTCTCGCTCGGCTGAGGCGCGTCGGGCGGCCACAGCCGAGTCGAGGGCTTCGTGCTCGAGCGCCCTCCTGCCGTTCGTCTCGCCGGCGGGCATCGGCTCGAGCGCCGCAAGCTCCCGTCCGAGCCGATCACGAAGCGTGACGGCGGACTCGTTCCGGAGCTCGAGGCGCTCACTCCCACCCTGCAGACGGTAGAGGGCGGCGACGGCGGCCTCACGGCGGCCAGCAGCGTCCGAGAGCTCGTCCTCCGCGCGTGTACGGTCGGTGAGGAGACCTTCGAGCCGCGACTGGGCTCCGCGCCGGACGAGCGCTGCGGCATCGCGGCGCACCTCGACCTCGCTGCGCCGGTGACCCGCATCGGCGACGTCGAGCTCGGCAACCCGAGCGCGCAGGGCGGCGATCTCGACGGCGAGCTTCTCGGCCCGCCCGGCCGCCGTGGCCTGCAGCGCGAGCGGCCGGAGTCGTTTCCGGACCTCCTCCTCGACATCTCGGGCGCGCTCCACCTGCAGCGCGACGCGCGCCAGCTTCAGCTCTGCACGATGCCTTCGACGCTTGAACTTTCCGAGCCCGGCGGCCTCTTCGACCAGCGCCCGCCGGTCCTCCGGCTTCGAGGCGAGCACCTGCTCGACCTTGCCCTGGCCGACGATCGAGTGCATCGCCGATCCGAGCCCGACGTCGGCGAGCAGCTCGACGAGGTCGGTCCTGCGCACAGGCGTCTTGTTGACGAGGTACTGCCCCTCGCCGCCCCGGACGAGCCTGCGCGCGATCGAGACCTCGCTGAAGTCGAGCTCCGGCCAGTTCCCGTCCTCGTTGTCGAACACGAGCTCGACCTCGCAGTGCTCGGCGGCCTTCCGATCGCTGCCGCCGGCGAAGAGCACGTCGTCCGGCTTCTCGGCGCGGAGCTCCGAAGGCGTGAGCGAGCCCGCTGCCCACACGACCGCGTCCGCGATGTTCGACTTCCCGGAGCCGTTCGGGCCGACGACGACCGCAACCCCTTGCTCGAGATCGATCTCGAGCGGACCGGGGAAGGATTTGAAGCCGCGGATCTTGATCGACTTCAGGTGCACCGACCGCGTATTCTCGCGTCCCCGACGGACGGCGGACGCGCCGCGGAGCCCAGGAGGGTGCGGTCTACGAGGCGCTTCTCGTGCGTCACCGACTCACGCGGCGGCGGCGGCGGAGCCCACGTCATGATCGAGCGCACGACCGGAACGCTGAGCACGCAGCGTGCTGCGACGCATGTTGCCGACTTGTTACACATAGGTGCTACATTCCTGACACGATGGAGACTGTGAGCGTCCGTGAGCTGCGTCAGCACCTGAGCCGATATCTGCGCCGCGTCGAGCAAGGCGAGCATCTCCTCGTCACCGAACGGCGACAACCCGTCGCGGTGCTTGGCCCACTGCCGGAGCACGTCGACATCCTCGACCTGATGATCGCAACGGGCGAGGCGACGGCTCCGATCGGTGATCTCCTCGATCTTCCGCTATCGCCGCCGAGCGCCCCAGGGCACTCGACCTCCGAGATCTGGGACGACCTTCGCGCCGACCGTGTCTGAGGTCGCGTACCTCGACTCCTCCGCGCTCGTCAAGCTCGCTCTGGTGGAAGTAGACAGCGAGGCGCTGCGGTGCGAGCTGCGTAGCTGGCCCCGGCGCGTTACGAGCCGTCTAGCTGTCGTCGAGGTGCTGCGTGCCGTGCGGCGGGAAGACGCCGCTCGGGAGCCGCTCGCGCGGGGCATTCTCACTCGAGTGGCGCTGGTGGCGATGAGTGACAGCATCCTCGCGGAAGCGGTGCAGCTCGCCCCGGCGAAAATCCGCTCACTCGACGCGATCCACCTGGCGACTGCGCTTCGCGTCGGGGACGGCATCGCCGCTTTCGTGAGCTACGACAAGCGGCAGCTCGAAGCTGCGGATGCCCTGGGGCTGCCTGTCGCGTCTCCGCACTGACGATCAGATGCGCTCGGGCTCGACGCCGAGTGCGTCGAGCGCCTGCAGGGCGGCCTCCTGCTCGGCAGCCTTCTTGGTCGACCCCCTCCCGACCCCGAGCTGGACGCCGGCGACGTGGGCCGCGCACACGAAGCGGCGGTCGTGCGCCGGCCCCTCGACCTCGAGCACCGTGTAGTGCACCTGGCGACCTGACCGCGCCAACGCCTCCTGAAGCTCGGTCTTGTAGTCGACATGACTCGAACGGGCGTACTCGATCTTCTCGGAGAACGCCGCCACGATCGCGGGCTCGATCTGCTCGAACCCGTGCTCGAGATAGAGCGCAGCCATGGCCGCCTCGAGCACGGCCGCGAGGACGTTTCGGCTCCGTGAGATGCGCTGAAGCTCATCCGGGGCAACGGCTCCGGCGTATTCCGCAAGACGTTCCCCCAGGCCGAGCTCTTTCGCGATCCCCGCGCAGGTCTGCCGAGAGACCACATGAGCACGAATCTTCGCGAGCCGCCCCTCCGCTGCATCCTCGAAGCGGTCGAAGACTGCGCGCGCGATCGCGAGCTCGAGGACGCTGTCCCCCAGGAACTCGAGCCGCTCGTACGACTCGGCACGGTCCTCCGCCCAAGACGCGTGCGTGAAGACCTGGTCGAGCCGGTCCTTCGGAAGCTCGGCGATCAGACGCCCGAGCTCGGCAGATCCCGCCGCGTCTTCCGGCGGGCTCTCGCTTCCCAAGCTACTCCTGGTGTGCGATGACGTAGTCGATCGCCTTGCCGACGGTTGTGAGCCCGCGCGCGTCGTCGTCGGGGATCTTGAGCCCGAACTGGTCCTCGAGGTCCATGACGACCTCCACGAGATCGAGCGAGTCGGCACCCAGGTCTTCCTCGAAAGACGCCTCTTCGGTTATCTCGCTCTCCTCGATACCGAGCTTCTCCGAGAGCGCGCCCTTCACCTGCTCGAGAACCTCTTCACGCGAGTGTGCCACCTGGAAACCTCACCTCTCTGCCGTCGGGGTCGTAGAGCGCGCCGATGCTAACACGCCCAGGCGCTCCTCCACTCGCTCGACGACCGCATGCTCGACGCCCCGCGCCGCAAGCCGTATGGCGTTGGCGATTGCGACGCTCGAGCTCGACCCGTGCGCGATGACGACGAGGCCGCGCAGTCCGAGCAGATAGGCGCCTCCGTACGTCTCCGGATCGAGCCTCGAGCGCACCTGCCTGGCCGAGGGGCGGATGAGAAGCCCGCCGAGCCTTCCGCGCGCGGACGAGCTCAGCTCCTCGCGCAGGACGTCGAGCACGCTCCTGATCGTCCCCTCGAGCGCCTTCAGAGCGATGTTGCCGGTGAAGCCGTCGGTCACGACCACGTCGGAGTCGCCCTCGAGGAGGCTCCGGCTCTCGGTGTTGCCGCCGAAGCGAAGCGAGCTGGTCCGGAGCAGCGCATGCGCGTCGAGAGCGAGCTGATTCCCCTTTTCGTCCTCCTCGCCGATCGACAGCAGCCGAACGAGTGGGTCCTCGACGCCGAGAATCTCGTGAGCGAAAAGGGTGCCCATGTGGGCGAACTGGACGAGGTCCTCCGGCCGCGCGTCGGCATTCGCACCGGCGTCGATCAGCACCGTTGGGCCGCGGCGAGCGGGAATCACGACCGCGATCGCAGGGCGCCGAACGCCCGGCAGGCGCCTGATGTGCAGCAAGGAGGCTGCGAGCATCGCGCCGGTCGAGCCCGCGGATACGACCGCGTCCGCCTCACCCGCTGCCACGCTCCGCACGGCCGCGACGAGGGACGACTCGGGCTTGGCGCGCACCGACTCCACCGGGTGGTCGTCCATCTCGATCACGTCGGCCGTCTCGACGAAGGGCATCCCACCCGTCTCGAGGCCGGGCGATCCGTACAGCACGGGCTCGATCTCGGCCGAAGCCGCGGCGGCGGCGCCCGCGACGATCTCGCCGGGAGCACGATCGCCGCCCATCGCGTCGACGGCCACTCGAATCACGTGTGGTGTATCTAAACCGACTGGCTCTAGATGCGCAGCGGCTCGACGTCCCGGCCCTTGTACGTCTTGCAGTTCGGGCAGACGCGGTGCGGGAGCTTCGGCTGCCTGCAATTCGGGCACACTTGGACGCGCGAGATGGAGATCCCGTGCTGCGCGCGGCGCTTGTCGCGCCGGGATTTGGACGTTTTCCGCTTGGGGACAGCCATGAGCGGCTGCGGAGTATACAGGCGGCCCCCCTTTTTCCCCGACCACCATGCAAGGGGTCCGTGAGGCCGTCGTAAGCGTTGCGTAAGCGTCTCCCACCTGCGCTTTACCGCGGAGTCCAAAGGGTAGACACGTAACGCAAATCGGAGAGAACGCAGGAGGGAAAGGAGCACAGAACATGCGGAGAACGACTCAGTACCGAGGTGTGCATCGCGCCTACCTCGCCATCCTCGGCGGGGCGACGCTCGTCGCTCTGATCGGCGCCGCGTTTGCCGCGACGCTCGTCGGCACGTCGGCGGCAGCGACAACCGTGGCGCCGAACAACGTCACGGAGCCCCAGATCACCGGGACGCCTCGCGTCGGTCAGGTTCAGCGAGCGACGCGAGGGACGTGGACCGGGACGGCCCCGATCAGTTACGAGTTCCGCTGGTACCGCTGCGACGGCCGCGGCGCGGCAGACGCATCCGACTGCACGCGGATCACGAACGCGAGTGACAACACCTACGTCGCGCGGCAGGCCGATTCCGGCTTCCGGCTTCGCGTTCAGGTCATCGGCCGAAACGCCGACGGCCAGGACACTGCGACCTCGAATCCGACAGAGGTCATCACCTCGGCGGGCCCGACCAACCGGACGGAGCCCTCGATCACGGGCACGGCAACCGTCGGTAGCACCCTGCAGGCCAATCGCGGCGAGTGGTCGGGCCAGCAGCCGATCACCTACAGCTACCAGTGGCTGCGCTGCAGCGCGCAGGGCGACAACTGCAGCGAGATCCAGGGTGCGAACGACACGAACTACGAGGTTCGGGACTCAGACAGCGGCCGGACGCTCCGTGTCCGGGTGACCGCGAGGAACGATCGCGGCCAGAACTCCGCGATCTCGAACCCGACCGGCGTGGTCGGCGGCGGCCAGACTCCGCCTCCGGCTCCGGCTCCGGGCAACTCGGTGCCGGTGGGAGACCTGAGAGCGGCCGGCGATCGACTCGTCGTCGCTTCGGTCGGCTTCAATCCGAACCCGGTGACGAGCCGCACCGCACCGATCACCGTCCGCGTGAAGATCACCGCCAGGCAAGGCCGACCGGTCAGCGGCGCACGCGTGTTCATGCGCGCGACGCCGAGAGTCGTCTCGGGTCAGACGCAGACGACCGGAGCGGACGGATTCGTGACGCTCACGCTGATCCCCAACCAGGCGTTCCCGCAGCCTCGCAGCGGGTTCAACGTGCAGTTCTTCATCAAGGCGTCTCGACCGGGCGACCCGGGGCTCGGCGGCATCGCCGGCTACCGCCTCGTGCAGGTTCGGCTGGCTGGCTGACGCAGCAAGGCCGTAAGAGTGTGATGCGAGAGGCGGCTTCGGCCGCCTCTCGTCATTTCTAAGTGTTTCGTTTGGGTCTGTTAGCGGTCCGCAAGTAATCGCAGCCACAAGCGCCCGGATGCGTCTAAATCGACGGACGCACGTGAGCAAAGGGAGGGAGGACGGCATGGTTCCTTTCGGCGACTGCGGAAGTCACAAGAAGGTATGGGGTCCGGTTGCGGTGCTTGCGCTCGCGCTGGCGGCACTCACGCTGACCTCGGCCGCCGGAGTCGCAGCTCCGACCGCGCGGCCGAGCAACACCAGCGAGCCCGACATCAGCGGACGGGCGGAGCAGGGCAGGACGCTCTCGGCTTCGCGAGGACGGTGGACCGGGACCGGGTCGCTCTCCTACGCGTTCCGCTGGGTGCGCTGTGGAGCGAACGGCGGACGCCCGGATGGAAGCGACTGCGGCTTCATCCTCGGGGCGACGCGCTCGAGCTATCAGGTCGCCAGTGCGGACGTCGGAGCCCGCTTGCGCGTCCGCGTTACGGCGACGAACGCCGAGGGCGAGCAGACGGTCGCATCGAATCCGACTGCGGTCGTCGTCGGGCTCCCGGTGAACACATCGATCCCGCTCGTGAGCGGTACGGCGCTCGTCGGTTCGCTGGCCACGGTGCAGCCAGGGAGCTGGACCGGCCGTCAGCCCATCTCGTTCTCCTTCGCCTGGCTGCGCTGCAACAGCGCGGGCGGCGAGTGCGCCGCGATCGGCGCGTTGGGTCGGAGCTACCGGTTCGCCGCGAGTGACGTCAACCACAAGATCCGCGTGAACGTCACTGCACGAAACGCGATCGGCTCGACGACCGTGCTCTCCGGCGAATCCGGCGTCGTGGGCGTTCCCCTTCCTGCCGGTGCCATCCGGCTCGGAACCGGAGAGATCTCGATCCCCGCCACGAGCGTGCCGAGTGACCAGCGGCTGATCGTGTCACGGGTCGCCTTCGCACCGAACCCCGTGACCACGCGCGCGCGACCGCTCACCGTCCGCGTGCGCGTCGTGGATACGAGGAACTACGTCGTCCGGGACGCCCTCGTCTTCGTCCGTGCGACACCGCGGGTCACGACCGGAGGCCGGCTGCTGACGGCGACCGACGGCTGGGTGACGTTCCGGTTGCAGCCATTGGCCGGATTCCCGCTCAAGAAGCAGGGGAACGTGCAGTTCTTCGTCAAGGCGTACCGGTCGGGCGACGCGTCACTCGGAGGGGTCGCCGGGTATCGGCTAGTTCAGGTGAGAACCGCGCGCGTCTGACAATGCGGATGCCGTAGGGGCGAGGCATGCCTCGCCCCTACAGGAGGTCTCTCAGCTCCTCGAGGGGCGTCCAGCGCGGATCGACATCGCGCTCGGTGTGCTCGTGCGGCTCCACGTTCAGGTCCTTGCCGCATACGGGGCAGAGCCCGGCGCAGTCGGGCCGGCAGACGATCTGCTCGGGCAAGGCGAGGCCGATCGCATCCCGCGCCCAGGATGCGACCTCGAGCCGGTCGTCGATGACGTAGTCGGAGCGAAGCACGTCCGCCGGCGGAGCCGACGGGTCGTAGAACTCGCGTGCCGTCGCGTCGACCTCGACCTCTGCGAACCCGAGGCAGCGCATGCATGGCCCGGTCAGGCGGATGTGCAGCCGCAGATCGAACACGGTCGTATCCGACGCCTGCGTGATCTCGACGTCGACCGGCGCAGTCTCGGGATGCGCCTCGTAGCGCTGCCCGCCGAGCAGGAACGGATCGAGCTCGACGTCGACCCGCTCGCTGCGCACCTCGCCGGGCCGGAGCCCGAGCCGGCGGACATCGATCGAGCTCATGCTCGGAGGGTAGCGTCGCGGGCTGCGGGGTGGAGCATTAGCTCGCGTGGTCGATTGCTAGCATGCGATCATGGACGCTGATCGCTGGATGGGACTCGACCTCCGCCATCTGGTGGCGCTCAAGACGATCGCGGACGTAGGCTCGTTCGGCAGGGCTGCGGAGAGTCTCGGCTACACGCAATCCGCGATCTCACAGCAGATCGCCGCGCTGGAACGGATCGTCGGCCTCCGCCTCATCGAGCGGCCCGGTGGCCCCCGTCCCATCTCGTTGACCGAGGCCGGGCAGGTTCTGCTCCGTCACGCCGAAGCGATCCATGCGCGGCTGCTCGCGGCGAAGGCGGACATGCTGGCACTCGAAGCGGGCGACACCGGACGGCTCCGCGTCGGAACCTTCCAGAGCGTGGGTGCACGCGTTCTGCCCACGCTGCTGCGCCGCTTCACCGAGACGCACCCTGGCGTCGAGATCGTCCTTCGGGAGTCCGTGAACGAGGAGGAGCTGCTCGAGATGGTCGAGCGGGGCGAGCTCGACGTCACGTTCTGGACGCTGCCGGTGGGGACGGGCCCGTACGAGTGGAGCGAGCTCCTCACCGACCCCTACGTCCTCGTCGTCCCTTCCGGCTCCCCGCTTGCGGCCCTCAAGCGCACTCCCACGCTCAAGGAGATCTCGCTCCAGCCACTCGTCGGCTTCAGCTACTGCGCCGCGATGAACCACGTGGAGTCGCAGCTCGCCGCCAGCGGACGCGCTCCGAACGTGGTGTTCCGCTCCGACAACAACGGCACCGTCCAGGGTCTCGTCGGCGCGGGAGTCGGAGTCAGCGTCTCACCGCTTCTGACCGTGGACGAGGACGACCCCGACGTCGTCGTCATCGACCTCTTGGGCCGGATCCCGCCGCGGGTCATCGGCCTCGTCTGGCACCGGGACCGTCATCGCAGCCCGGCCGCCGAGGCGTTCGTCGAAACCGCGCGCGCAGTGTGCGGCGAGCTCACCGTCGAGCCCGCGGCGGCCTGAGCTAGCGACCGCGAAGCGGACGCCTTCAGGGATTGTCGCGCCGTCGGAATCGGCCCTAGCGGATTCCGACCTGGCGCAGAGTCAGGGCGTGAAGCGCTCGAGCTCTTCCGGCTCGAACGGCTCGGGGCCGATCCCGGCGACGACGGTCTCCTGGGAGCGCTCATGGAGCCGCTCGCGACCCCGCCTCACCGCCCCGAGGAACTTGTCGAGGTTCACCTCGAGCGTCGAGAGAATGCTGTCGGCCCAGTCCTCCATCTCGAGCCGGGTTTCGCGCGCTTTCCGCTTCGCGTCGTCGACGATGTCGTCGGCCTGGCGCTCGGCGAGCTTGACGATCTCCGTCTGCGAAGCCTCGCGCACCGCCTGCTCGCGGGCCTCCTGGACGATCCGGTCGCACTCGCGCTTGGCCTCGGCGAGCATCTCCTGTCGCTCCTTGACGATCCAGCGGGCCTGCTTGATCTCCTCCGGGATCGTCGCGCGCATCTGGTCGAGGATCTCGTAGATCTCCTCGCGGTCGAGGCGAACCTGGTCGGTCAGCGGCACGGCCTTCGCGTTGTGCACGAGGTCGTCGAGCTTGTCGATGAGAACGAGTACGTCCATAGGGCGGAAAGTCTACTCTTGGGGTGAGACGGGGGCGCCTGGGCGACCGTCCGGGTACAGCTCTCGGAAGCGCAGCGCGACCGCTTTCGGCACCAGCTCGTCCACCTTCCCGCCGAAGGACGCGATCTCCTTGACGCCGCTCGAGGAGACGAAGCTGAAGAGCGGGCTCGCCATCACGTAGACGGTCTCGATCTCGGGTGCGAGCTGGCGGTTCAGGTGGTTCATCTGGAACTCCCACTCGAAGTCGGAGATGACCCGTAGCCCCTTGACCATGGTCTGGGCGCTGTGCTTGCGGGCGAAGTCGACGACGAGCTCCGCGAACACGTCGACGACGACGTTGTCGAGCTCGCCGAGGGCGCCCTCGAGGAACGCCACGCGCTCCTCGACCGAAAAGAGCGTCTGCTTGTGGAGCGGGTCGCGGATGACGCCGACGACGATCCTGTCGAAGATCGACGACGCTCGGTGGATGACGTCGACGTGCCCGTTCGTGACGGGGTCGTAGCTGCCTGGGCAGATGGCTGTGATCATCGGGAGAAGACCGTGATGCGTGCGGAACCGTAGCGACGCGTCGTGACGAGGGCGAGCGGAAGCTCGGGCTCGACGCGGGACGAGGTCTCGATCACCGCCAGGCCGTCAGTGTCCAGGAGATCGCGAAGTAACTCGCCCAACGCCCTTTCGTGGCGCTCCCAGTCCTCGTAGGGAGCGTCGACGAGGATCAGCTCGTAGCACCGGCCCCGGGCGGCCTCCTCCCGCATAGTGCGGTTGGCCTCCTGACAGAGGACGATCGCTCCGGTCAGCCGCAGCTTTTCCAGATTGCGTTGAATCACCTTGCAGGCGCCCTTGTCGCGCTCGACGAACACGCAGCGCGTCGCACCACGTGAGAGCGCTTCGAGGCCCATCGCCCCCGACCCGGCGAAGACGTCCAGTACCTTGGCTCCGTCGACGGGGCCGACGAGCGCGAAGGCCGCTTCGCGGACGCGGTCTCCCGTCGGTCGGGTGACGACACCCTTCGGCGCCTCGATTCGGTGACCCTTCCGGGAGCCGGCGACGATCCTCACGATTCGCCGAGGTGCTCCGCCTCGCCGAGCAGGCGGTTCGCCTCCTCGGCCAGCAGCTCGTTGCCGTGGAGCTGACGCGCCGCGTCCCGAGCGCGGTCGAGCAGCTCCCGGTCGCGCCGAAGTCGCACGAAGCGGAGATCGGAGAGGCCCGACTGGCGCGCGCCGAGCAGCTGGCCCTCTCCGCGGATCTCCAGATCTCGCTCCGCCAGCTCGAACCCGTCGTTCGAGGCGACCAGGGCCTCGAGCCGCTCGATCGCACCCTCGGTCAGCTCCTCCCGCGGCCTCGAGACGAGGAGACAGTAGGACTGCTCGGCACCCCGCCCCACTCGTCCGCGGAGCTGGTGCAGCTGCGCGAGGCCGAACCGATCCGCTTCCTGCACGATCATGATCGTCGCATTCGGGACGTCGACGCCGACCTCGATCACCGTCGTCGCGACGAGCACGTCGAGCTCGCGGGCCTTGAAGCTCGCCATCACGCTCCGCCGGTCGGCGGGCCTGAGGCGCCCGTGCAGGCACCCGACCCGGTAACCCTCGAGCTCCGCGTCTCGCAAGCGGTCCGCCTCGGCCTCGGCAGCGCGAGCGATGCCGGTCTCCGACTCCTCGATCAGCGGGCAGACGACGTACGCCTGCCGCCCTTCGTCGAGGTGGCGCCGGAGCCTCTGGTACGCCTCCGAGCTCCGATCCTCGGTGACCCAGCCGGTGACGATCGGTTTCCGATCTGCCGGCGGGAGCGCCAGCTCGCTCGTGTCCAGGTCGCCGTAGACCGTGAGCGCCAGCGTACGAGGGATCGGGGTTGCCGTCAGATGCAGAACGTGCGGGCTCCGCCCCTCGACGAGGGCGGTTCGCTGGCCCACCCCGAAGCGGTGCTGCTCGTCGACCACGGCAACTGCGAGGTCGCGGAAGTCGACCTCCTCCTGAATCAGCGCGTGTGTTCCGACGACCAGCGGTGCGTCGCCCGATGCGATCAGCTGGCGCACGGCGCGACGGTCGCGCGCGCCCAGGGAGCTCGTGAGCAGCGAGACCCGGACGCCGAGCGGCGTGCAGAGCTCGTCGATCGTGAGGAAGTGCTGCTCGGCCAGCGTCTCCGTCGGAGCCATGAGCGCCCCCTGCCGGTCGGCTTCGACCGCCCGCAGGAGCGCATGGAGGGCGACGACCGTCTTCCCGGAGCCCACCTCTCCCTGCAGGAGGCGCTGCATCGGGGTCGAGCGCTCGAGGTCGGCGTCGATCTCCGAGATCGCACGCTCCTGGTCGGGCGTCAGCGTGAACGGAAGCGACGCGTGATAGCGCTCGATCAGCTCGCCTGCCTGCGGCAGGGGATCGGCGGAGGACCGGGCCCGCGTAGCAGCCGAGCGGGCCAGGGCGACCTGGAGCACCACCAGCTCCTCGAAGGCAAGCCGCACACGTCCGGTCTCGGCCTCGTCGAGCTTGCGTGGCCGGTGCAGGGCGGCTAGCGCGTCGGCACGCAGCGGAAGGCCCTCGCGCGCGAGCAGCGCCGCCGGCAGTGGTTCCCCCGCGTCGCGCACGAGCGGGAGCACCTGCGCGCGAAGCTCGCGGAGCTTCTTCTGCGAGACGTCCTCGCTCGCGGGATACACGGGCGCGAAGTCGGCGGTCTCGACCTCGCCTTCGAGGTCGTACGACGAGACGGCGAAGCCGAACTTGTTCGGACGCCCTCGCAGCCGAATCCGGGTGCCAGGCGTGAGGCGCTGCTCGAGCCAGGGCTGGTTGAACCACGTCGCCTTGATCTCACCGCTCGCGTCGGCGACCCGGGCGGTGAGGATCTTGAGCCGCCCCCGTCGACGGCTGGAGAGCGATCGAACCTCCACCTCGACGACGGCCTCGTCGTCGCCGAAGAGCTCGCTGACGAGCTTCGCGGGAACGGGCTCCTCGTAGCGCCTCGGGCGCTGCCAGAGAAGATCGCCGACTCGCTCGATGTCGATTCGCGCGAGTCGTCGTGCGAGCGCCGGGCCGGCCCCGTTCAGGCTCTCGATGGGTGCTTCGAGGCGCTCGGGCCTCGGGACGCTTCGCGGGCGAGGCCAGGCGGCGGGAGCTTGCCGGCCGGCGAAGGCCGTGATCCGGGGTGCGCTGGGGTCAGGCTTCAGCCTGACCTCGGTGAGAGGTTGCCGAACACCCTGAGACCGGGGTCAGGCTTAAGCCTGACCCCACGTGTTGGTCGTCCGGAGTCAGGCTTCAGCCCGACCACGTGTAACGCGTCACTCATCCTGGAACCAGAAGAAGCCGACAGCGCCGGGGCCTGTGTGCGTGCTGACCACCGCGCCGAGCGTTGCCGTGAACTCGATCTCCGCCTTCGGGCGAACGCGCCAGACCAGCTCGCTCAGGGTTCCGACCCACTCCGGAGCGTCCGCGTGTGCGATCGCGACCCGCAGTCCCGGACGATCCTCGGTCGCTTCCGTGAAGCGGCGCTCGAACTCGGCAAGTGCTTTCTTGCCCCCTCGCACTCGTGCGACCGCGACGACCTCGCCGTCGGAGACGCTGAGGATCGGGCGGACGTTCAAGAGCGAGCCGGCGAGCGCTGCCGCCCTGCCGATGCGACCTCCGCGCTGCAGGTACTCCAGCGTTTCGAGAGTGAAGACCACGGTGTTGTCGCGCTGGAACCGCTCGACGAGCGCGGCGAGCTCGACATCGGTCGTCCCGCGGGCGAGACGGCGCTGAACGGCGTGGGCGAGCATGGCGATGGCGAGCGACGCCGTCTTCGAGTCGACCGTGCGCACCCGGTCGCCGCCGAGCTCGGACGCGGCGAGCTCTGCGCTCTGGAACGTGCCCGACAGCTTGGCGGAGACATGCAGTGAGTAGATCCTCTCGTAGCCGGCGAGGCTCTCGTAGGTCTCGAGGAAGTCCTGCGGGGTCGGCTGCGACGTCGCAGGTAGGACCGGAGACGTGCGCAGCTTCGAGTAGAACTCGGCGGGTCCCAGCTCCGTGTAGTCCTTGTACGTCTCGTCGCCGAAGCGGACGTACAGCGGGACGAAACGCATGTTGGGGAAGCGCGAGGGGGCGTCTGGGTAGTCCGAGGTCGAGTCGAGGACGACGGCGGTGTTCTCAGCGGTCAGGTTCATGCTCCTATCCTTCCATCGTCGCGCGCACCGCGCCGACGAGGACGTCGACTCCCTCGTCCTTGCGCACGAGCGCCACCCCGGAGCTTCGCGCGGCGGCGGCCTCGTCCCTGCCGGTCGAAGCGCTCAGGAAGACGACGGACGCCTCGGGACAGCGTTCCCGGATCTCCGCGGCGACCTCGGAGCCGTCCACGTCGGGGAGCCGGTAGTCGATCACGACGACATCCGCTGCGAGCTCCGCGCAGGCGCGGGCGGCGGCTGCGCCCATCGCCACGGAGCCCACGACCTCGAGCCCGTCGTACCGGTCGAGCAGGAACTCGAGAGAGGCGCGGTACACATCGTTGTCCTCGACGAGCAGCACGCGAATCGTCCGTCCCATCGCCTCACTCCGCGACCAGGAGCAAGGGGTAGTGCGGCTGTCCTCCGTCGTGGGGCTCGATCTCCACGTCCGGATGATCGCGCTGAAGCGCCGCCACCAGCTCCTCGAGGGGCGGCGCATCCTCCCCTGCGAGCAGGGCCAGCCATTCCCGCTCGCCTTCGAGAACGCGGCCGACGACGTCCTTGACAACCGTGTCGAAATCGTCGTTCGCCACGACCGCGGAGTCGTTCACGAGCCCGAGAAACGCTCCCTTGCGGATCGTGATGCCGTCGAGCTTTGCGTCGCGCGAGGCGACGGTCACCTCGCCGGTCGTAACGGACGCGAGCGCTTCGAGCATCGCGGCTTCGTTCTCCTCGGGCGAAAGCGTCGGGATGTAGCGAGCGATCGCGGCGAAGCCCGCCTGCACGGACCGGGACGGAACCACGCGCACGGGCTTCGTGCTGAGCTCCGCCGCCTGCTCGGCCGTGAGGATGACGTTCGAGTTGTTCGGGAGGACGATCACCTCCGGAGCCGGCGTCGCCTCGACCGCCTCGACGATGTCCGCGGCAGAGGGGTTCATCGTCTGGCCACCCTCGATGACGCGCGTCGCGCCGTACTGCTCGAAGAGGCGGCGGTTGCCGCGACCGGGGCAGATGGCCACGAGGCCGGTCTCGAGCGTGGTCAACGCAGGTAGCTGGCTCAAAGTCGTGGCCGCTTCCGAGAGGCGCTCCTCCCTCTGGGTGGTCTGGACGTGCATGTTCGCGATCTCGACGCCTTCGACGACACCGACTGCCGTCGCCGCCGAGAGGGCGAGCCCGGGGTCGTCCGTGTGGACGTGCACCTTGAGGGCGGTCTCGTCTCCGACGACGAGGAGAGAATCTCCGAGCGGTTCGAGCACCGCCTCCAACGCCGCTTGGTCGAGTCTGTCCCCCTCTACGACGAACACCGTGCAGTATCGGTAGGCCGACAGCTCCAGGTGGACCGCGTCGATTCCCAGAGCCTCGCTCGCGACCGGCGCGTCCGGGAGCGCCTCGCCGGAAATGGCGAGGGCGAGCCCGCGAGTGATCTCGACGAGCCCGGCGCCGCCCGCATCTACGACACCCGCATCGCGGAGGACATCCAGCATCTCGGGCGTGCGGGCGACAGCGTCCTCCCCCCGGGTTAGCACGGCTGCGAGAAACTTCGGGGGCGAGAGGCGCCGGTTCTCCTTGCGTTCCCCCTCCTCGGCCATCTCGCGGATCACGGTGAGCATGGTCCCCTCGACGGGGCGCTTGACGGCTCGGTAGGCGGCATCGCTCGCCCCCCGGAACGCACGGCGAAGGCGTGGAGTGCTCGCGTCGTCGGAACGGGCGAGCACGTCGACGAAGCCGCGGACGATCTGCGAGAAGATCACGCCCGAGTTTCCTCGAGCGCCCATCAGCGCAGCGCGCGAGACCTCCTTCGCCACCGCTTCGCTCCCCACGGCGCTCGACTTGTCGAGTGTCTCGACGATCGAGCGCAACGTCAGCACCAGATTGGTGCCCGTGTCGCCGTCGGGCACCGGATACACGTTCAGGTCGTCGATGCGCTGCCGGTGCGCTTCGAGGTTCTGAAGCGCGGCGCGGGCGACCTCGCGCACGATCTCGAGCTGCATCAGCGTCCTCGCACCTTGTCGATGTGGACCTCGAGCGCCGCGACCGGCAGGCCAGTCATCCGCTCGAGCTCGTAGAGCACGCGAGCGCGGACGGCCGTGGCGACCTCGGCGAGCTTGAGTCCGCGCTGGACGACGACACGGAGCTCGATCACGAGCCCGTCGTCACGCCGCTCGATCTCGATCCCCTTCTTGCCGCTTCGGAAGCGCGACCAGAGACCCTGACCCAGAAGCGCGACGACGCCGTAGCTCTCGGCTGCCGAGTAGCGAACGATCTGAGCGATCGCCGCCTCGGAGACGTAGACGTTGCCGAACTCGGTCGCCGCGAGGACGTGGTGGCCGCGTTCCACGGCGCGAGCTTAGTGCTTCTCGCCGTGGATACGGTGGTGACTCGCCGGCGAGAATCGAGCAGGCCTAGGACGCAGGGAGCGCCAATATTCTTGAATATTGGCGCGACTGAGGACGACGGCATGCGAAGTGTTCGCAGCCGCGCGAGGCCCGCCGTATCCACGGCGAGAAGCACTCGCACCTAGGCCGTTAGAGCGCTTTTTGGACTTTGCCGGCCTTGAGGCAGCGCGTGCAGACGTAGGCGCGCCTCGCCCGGCCTTCCAGAAGCACCCGGACACGCTGCAGGTTGGGGTTGAAGCGGCGGCGCGTGGCAACCATCGAATGGCTCCGGTTGTTCCCGAAGCCGGGCTTCTTCCCACAGATCGCGCAGACCTTGGACATGCGGCCGAGGAGTGTAGCTGCTGGCTGACGCAAGGCTGGGGGTCAGGCTCGAGCCTGACCCCCAGCAGGCTCTTCAGCGAGCCGCAGCTGCGCGCAGATGCGAAAAGACGTCTGCCATCTCGAGCGCGGTGCGAACGGCCTCCGCGCCCTTCTCCACGCGCGACTCGGCCTGTTCGATGCGATCGAGCGTGAGGAGGCCGAAGGAGACCGGGACTCCGGTCTCGAGCGCGGCCAGCTGGAGCCCGCTCGCCGCCTCGCTGGCGACGTAGTCGAAGTGCGGAGTGTCTCCGCGGATGACACAGCCGAGGGCGACGATGCAGGCGAAGCGGCGGGTCTTGGCCAGCGCGGTCGCGGCGACCGGGAGCTCGAACGCTCCCGGGACGACCATGATGGTGATCGCGTCCCGGCGCACGCCCACGACCTCGAGCTCCTCGAGCGCGCGGTCGAGAAGGCGCGACGTGACGTTGCCGTTGAAGCGCGAGACGACGATGCCGACCGCCCGCCGACCGCCGTCGGGAACGCCCTCGAGAACCGCGTATCCCTCAGGAATCTCGAGATCCCCGGCAGCGTGCTCGAACGACGGCGCGACCACGATCGCGGTGCCGCTCTCAGCGTCGGGCTCCGACTCAGGCAACTCGGAATCGAGCTCGAACAGCTCCGGCTCCGGCTCCGGCTCGTGCAGCTCCGGCTCAGGCGCCGGCTCGTGCTCTGCCTCCTCCTGAGGGGCTGGCGCCGCGATCGACCACGCTTCGACTCCGTCCGCA
>Ga0183260_10000071_pt1 | contig 68146 bp, 69 predicted proteins | sample AntDrymUQ4972206_2_FD_129768 | JGI IMG/M metagenome (GOLD analysis project Ga0183260, IMG submission 129768) | Polar desert sand microbial communities from Dry Valleys, Antarctica - metaG UQ497 (22.06) (version 2) (version 2) | ecosystem: Environmental > Terrestrial > Soil > Desert | place...
GTCATTACGGAATTATGGCTCAGGATTTTTATAAGGCCTTTGGCCATGATCAATTTGGTGTCATTGGCAATGATACTACAGTAAATCCCATTGATATGATTGGGATCGATATGACCGCAATACAGGCGCTGGAGAAAAGAACAACGGATCTTCAGCATGAAAACGAAAGCCTGAAAGCATCTCTAGGTGAATTACAAAATAAGTTTGCAGAACAGCAAAAATTAATAGAACAAATACTTAACGATACAAAAAAACAAAAATAATAACTGCGTTTACTAAAAAAAGATTAAATGCAACAAAATAAAAAAATAGTATGAAAAAAATAATTTTAATCCCACTTCTTACATTCATCACTGTTACATTTTCCTTTGCGCAAAATGTAGGGATCAATGCAGATGGAACATTGCCAAACAGCAGCGCTATGCTGGATGTGAAAAGCACTAATAAAGGATTTTTACCGCCAAGGATGACGGCTGTACAACGCGATGCAATATTATCCCCTGCAACCGGGTTAATGATTTATTGTACCGATTGCGGGGCCACAGGTGAGCCTGAGTATTATAATGGCACCCGTTGGGTGAATATGATAGGAGGTGCTGCCGCTCTACCTCAACTTGCTATTGGCCAAGCTGCTTTAGGTGGTACAATTGCTTATATTTTAGTATCGGGCGACCCCGGATATGACGCAACTGTACAACATGGTTTGGTTGCAGCCACTGCAGACCAAAGTACGGGGATACAATGGTATAATGGGTCTAATACAACAACAGGAGCTTCCGGAACTTCAATAGGAACAGGGTTGGCTAACACGAATGCCATTATTTCTAATCAGGGATCTCCGGCTACAAGTTATGCAGCAGGTTTGGCAAGAGCGCATAATGGAGGAGGTTATACAGATTGGTTTTTACCGAGTAAAGACGAATTAAACAAACTCTATATAAATAGAGTTGCTATTGGTGGTTTTGCTAATAGCTTCTATTGGAGTTCCAGCGAGTTCGATATCAACTCCGCAAGGGCCCAGAATTTAGGCAATAGTTTCCAGAGCGGCCTCCAGGGCGGCAACGCCAAAGGTACCGGAAACTATGTGCGTGCTGTTCGGGCTTTTTAACTATTTCCTTAACTGCCTGCCGGTGGGCAGGTTTAACTATTAATAATTACTGCTCAGCTTTCGGAATTTTAAAACAAGAAATAAAAATAAATTGTATGAAAAAAATTATTTTCCCGTTACTTTTAACAGCCATCTGCACAAACTGTTTTTCACAAAGCAGCTTATACGTTTCCACAGGTGCTAACTTTTACATCACCAGCGGCACGTATGTTTACATAGATGGCTTGCAGGTAAAGCCTACTGCTAATTATAATATTACCGGTGAAAACAGGGTAACAAGGGATGCTATTGCAACTCCGCCGCCAGCTACTACTTATATACAAAGAGTGTATCACTTGTTACAAACACTGCCCACCTACAGTGGCGACATTACTATTTATTACCAGGATTCGGAACTAAACGGCTTAAATGAAAACACCCTGAATTTAAATGTATATAATGGCAGCACATGGAATGCCTATACTGCTACTGCAAGAGATGCTGCCAATAATTTTGTTACCACGACAGGACTTTCGATCATTGCTGTTAATCAGGCAACCCTTGCAGCTCCCGGTGCAGCTTTACCGGTAACACTCTCCGGCTTTACGGTTCAAAACAACAGTTGTACTGCCAACCTCAAATGGACCACTGCCTCCGAGCAAAACAGCAAACACTTTGAAGTGCAACACAGTACTGATGGCATCACCTTTTCCACTAAAGGTCTTGTGGCTGCCAGTGGTAACTCTAATGTAGAAAAAAGGTACAGTTTCAACACCCTGCTTAGCGATGGAAACAATTACTTCCGACTGCGCACAGTGGATATAGATGGAAGCAGTGAACTCAGTGCTATTGTAAGCGTACGCAGTAATTGCAATGCCAATGTGATCAGTTTGTATCCCAACCCGGCAAGGAACATGGTTACAGTTACAGGTCTTAATGGAGCTAACCAGTTAAGGTTACTTGATAATCTGGGACAGGTACTCACGACAATTAAAACCACCAATCAATCAGAAAGAATCAATCTTTCCAATATGACTGCCGGAACTTATATAATTCAGGTAGTACAAGACGGTAAGGTGATAGAAAATATGAAAGTGGTGAAAGAGTAAGAAAGTAAGCAACCAATACTAACAGCAAAGAGCCTCGGGGGGAGGCTCATTCTGTAAATAATTAAAGCCCTTTTTATATCTTTTTGAAAATATCAATAAAATATTTAAGTATGAAGCAAATAAAATATTTCCTGTTTTTTTCAGTGCCCTTCTTTTTCTTGCTACCTGTAGCAGCGTACAAAAACGAAAAATGTGATTGGGAAGACAATAGAAACCAGAAATAAACTGCATCCACAATGTCCATTACTTTAAAATATTCAGGGCTGCCTTCGGGTAGCCTTAAATATTTGTATCATCAGACTACTTCTTTATTTTAAATATCTCTGCTCCTAAAGCAAAAATCCAGGGATGCTATCAGCCTTTTAGCGAAATAAATATATTGAGTATCAAACAGTTGTACTTGTGTACACGGTTTGTCTATGCTCATTATTAGGAATTAAACAATCGCTTTCAGAATATTTGGTAGTTCACAGAAGCATAACTGACAGCGGGTTAAAAAGCAGAGGTTGGTTTCTTGTTCATTAAAACTAATTCATGAGAAAGATTATTTTGTTTGAAGGCTTTTGTAGAAAAGTGGGAGGCAGAAGTTTAAAAACCTATCTGCTATTTTTAGTAATTATAGGAGTAAGTAATAATACCTTTTCCCAGCAAAAAAGTCCGACTGCCATTGCCGCTGCCGGTGGCATTTCCGGTTCTGCTAATATTATATTGGAGTGGACGGTAGGAGAAGCCTTTATAGAAACTATTTCTACTTTTTCTAATTTATATACTCAAGGATTTCATCAACCTATTTTAGATGTGCAGCAAGCGGGTCGTTCGAAAAGCGGGCTGGTAAGAAAGAATACAATGCAGGTTTACCCTAATCCTGTTACCGCTATTTTAAATGTGCGGTTGGAAAGCATCCCTGACAAACCAATGTTTGTTTCGCTTGTGGACGTAAACGGAAGAGTACTGTTGAAGCAATATTTTGCTGATAAGAGCTCTCTTTTAAGTATTGACGTCCGCCCCTTCTCACCCGGATCTTATTTCTTACGCATTATTGCACCCTCCGGAGGCATAGAGGGAGAATATAAAGTAATCAAAGCCCCGACTTATTCAACTAACAAAACTTTTTAATATTAAACCCGTCACGACAATGAAAAAATCAATTCTACTTGCCCTGTTCTCATTATTATTCTTTGGGGGTATTTACGCCCAGACCGTTCCGCAGGGAATGAATTACCAGGCTGTAGCCCGGAATACAACAGGCAATGTGTTGGCTAATCAGCAGATTTCTTTAAGGATAAACCTGGTTACTAAAACCAAAGCTGCAACTGTACACTATAGTGAAGTGCATGCTGTTACCACTAATCAGTTAGGCTTATTTACCTTAGTGATAGGTGAAGGAAAAGTAGAAAAAGGAACTTTCAAAAAAGTACCCTGGAGTACAGACGATATCTGGATGGAAGTAAGTATAAAAGATAAAGATGCTTCTACATTTGTGGCTATCAGCTCCAGTAAACTCCTGGCTGTGCCTTATGCATTTCATGCTGGTACTGCAAATCAATTGGTTTCAGGTTCTAAGTCATCTGAATCTTTATCTCTTGCTCCTGCTGCTGCTGCTTCTTCTCCAGGTGTTCCATCTTCCGTGTGGTCAACTAAAGGAAACTCCAAAACAGACCCCCTTTCTGATCGCTTAGGCACTACAGATGTTGCAGACCTCTTAGTCATCACTAATAATATTGAGCGTTTACGGATTCTTGCAAACGGGGATATAAAAACCACCAATACAACTGAATCAAATTCCATCAATGATGGTGCTTTGGTGGTTGCCGGTGGAGTAGGGATTGCTAAAAATTTAAATGTTGGTGGAAAAATCAATATAACCGGAGGTGTTACTATTCAGGGAGCAACAAGTATCAACAACAAACTGGATGTAACAGGAATAACATCTATCAAGAATAATACATCATCCACTGCTTCAAATAATGGTGCCCTGGTGGTGTCAGGTGGAGTGGGAATAGGAGAAAATTTAAATGTAGGTGGGAGTGTCAATTTTAAAGGAGCTTCTACATTAGGCGGCCAACTGCATATAACTGATAAAACATCTTCAACATCCACAATCACAGGCGCCTTAGTAGTAGATGGCGGAACAGGGATAGCGGAAAATTTGAATGTGGGCGGTATGGCAAATGTAACAGGGGCTACTACCTTGAGTAACACATTAAGTGTAACAGGAGCTACAACCCTTGCCAACTCATTAGATGTAACAGGAGCCACAACTTTAATCAGCACATTCGATGTAAGCGGCAAATCAAGATTTCGCGATTCAGTTACGTTTGACAAAACTGTTTCTACCAGCGGAGCTATGACTTCTACAAGCCTTGCAATTTCAGGTAACAGCAGTAACTACCTGGCTACGTTTGAAAATAAAAATGATGGCGAAGGTGATGGTTTGAAAATTAAATTAGGAAGGGCAAAATCTTCTTACACAATTCCAGCTGCTCCGGATTTAGGCGCATCAGATGCATTTGCTGATCTGTTAAGTTGCAAAATTCCCGAAACGGAAAAAGTAACAATCTTGTTTAATATTGCTAAAGATGATGCCATAGAAACCGCAAAGACAATGGCTGGTATAGCCGTTTCTGCAGGTAATATGATTATAAATGTTATAAACAGTGGATTGCAACTGCCACTTTCCATTCCTGATATAACAATACCTGCATTTCACATATCTGATGCAATTGATGTGACAGGACCAATTAATACTAAATTGAACCTGCCAATTGTACTTCCTGCTATAACGGTTCCTGAAATTAAATTTCCGAAATTAAGCACACCTGGCATAACAATCGATGTTCCGCTTATTCCAACTTTTACAATTCCAGGGGCTACTATAATTAATGAATATCAACTTGTACCTCCTATCAATCTAATTGGTGCAACAACAGTAATGCCTAAATTACCAGCACTTACAATTCCCGCACTCGATATCCCCCGAACAACCATATTGACAAGCAGAGAAGTAATGCCTAAACTACCTAAGATAGATCTTACCTCTATCGGTATTCCGGAAATAGATATTTCAAGTCTTAAATTCTGGGGTCTTGATATCAACATTTGTCTGGATGAAAAGTCATCTTCGCCATTGAATAATTCAAACGAATTCATTCGCTTTGCGGATAAGAATGATGCACAGGTAGGTGCTATCAGAGGCGTATCAGTAGCTAACTGGTCAGCTAATTACTTAAATCCCGTATTCTTCAACAAATTGCGTGGTGCTTTTTTAAGTAGTAAAGCCGATAAATTTCATGCTCAATACCATTTCAAACAAGAAGTAGGCACCGCTTTGGCCAGCTATGCAAAAATAGGTGTGGAGTACAGTTCAGGAAATGGCGATTATGCTGAGTGGTTGGAGCGTTCAGATAAGGCGGAAGTTGTATCTGCCGGTGATATAGTAAGTGTAAAAGGCGGCAAAATAACTAAAGACCTAAGCAACGCAGAGCAGGTGATGGTTGTTTCTCATGCACCTATTATGCTTGGCAATGTGCCTGAAGGCAATAAAACAGATCTTGGAAACAGTATCGTGTTTATAGGACAGGCACCTGTAAAAATTCTAGGCCCGGTTAAGAGTGGTGATTTTATCATCGGCCAAATTTCTACACCAGGTTATGGTATAGCTAAGCATCCAAATGATATGACTGTGGAAGACTTTAAACTGGCTGTGGGCAGATCATGGGATACAGATGAAACGGAAGGTATCAAAATGGCGAACACCGTTATCGGTGTGCACAACAGCGCTTTTTTAAATCTAATAAAAGATTTGAAAGAAAAAGCTGATACGAATGATGCAAGGCTTAAGGCTATTGAAGCAAAATTGGGCATCGCAGCTCCGGTAAAAAAGGGTTCCACTGCAACTAAAACCAAAAAATAAAATCAAGTTTCCACTCAAGTTATCATTACCAGATGCACAGTAAAACTTTTTCAATAAACCTTCTCGTATTTTTGATTACAGCACTTTGTTTTGCATCTGCAAAAAGTTATGGCCAAACAGACGTGCCACTTGTAGTTGAGAGTGCTAAAAAATATGAATCGGGTATCGCCTGGCTAAAAGATTTATATGAGCCGGGTGTTACCATGCAGGCAGATTCTCTCCTGATTAACAAAGAAGCAGAGCGGTTACTGAATGATGCACAATACAGGCAAACCATTTATCCCGCAAAATATACCTGGGAAGCTGCAGCCCGTTTTATACAGAAGCAGGAGATAAAAAAAGCAGTTTGGTATTTTATCAATTTATACAACTTAAATGATGAGAATAAAGAGTTAGTAATAAAATCTCTTTTAGTTTATGATAAGTATTTTAAAATGGATAAAGTGCTGATGAGCTCATTTTACACATACAGCTTAACGGATCCGGAGATAGGTAAAATTGAAGATGGTCATTCCGAGATTACTGCTCCTCATATCATGGAAAAAAAGCTAAATGCCTTGAAAGCCATGCTTTTTTACCTTGATAAATACAAGTCGGAGGGTAAGAAAGAATATACACCGGTAAAGAACTGAATTCCTTTTTGTTCCAAATGACTGATGTTACTTTAAAGAAGTCTTACCTTTCTCATCACGATTTACAGTTGTGAACGACAGGCTTACTGATATGCCGATGTGCTGAAATGACGATGTGCCGATAAGGTGGTGTAAAGAAACTCCCGTTGGTACTGGGTTTGTACTGGGATGAATAAGTGTTTTTCATGTGTCACTCCTTTCATCCTTTCATTGTTAAATGTCGTTCTTAAACCTTTTTCATTTCTTTCCAGCTCTGATCCTGGAAAACAGATGATGGATCGAAATTGGGATTATCACTCATAATGAAACTGCCGCCATCGCTCCGGCTCCAGGCATGATTGTAACCTGAACTTAATTCTATTACGCCCGTTTCATCACGGTATGTTTCTACTTCACGAATGGCTTTTACAAAATCAGTATGCATGCTGTCCCCTGATTGGGGCTTTGCTTCCCAGTTCCGTATATTGATTTCCATTTGGGCGCGGTGATTACTGTCCATTTGCGCCAGGCGCTGTTGCCCTTGTCTGATGGTATTGGCTCCTATTTGCCGGGTGCGTTCATCTATCATTCTTATATTGCCAATATGTGTTTGGTGACTTTGCTGTCTAACGCCGAGCCAAAAATGGTCAACAGCATTCTTCCAGTCTGTATTGGTTCTTATACTCCCCATCATCACACTCAGCATACGGGTTGCTTTTTCACTTTCACCTTCAGGATGCATAAACACAACACGTTCAGTTGCCACAGTAATATAATTGGTGCTGCTGGTGCCGTTATATACATTTGGCACAAAGGTTTCCATAATATTTACACCGCAAAGAACGATGCCTTCAAACCCATTCGGCCATTTTATGGTAGCATGAATTCCGGATGGATAAAAATTCATTCCGCTGGCACCATACTGCATTAGTTCCTGCCTGCTCTTGTTATTCGATTGCTGCATAGCTTCCACACCCATAGTGTTTTCATGTATAGCTGTTATTTCAGGATTACCCAACTCATTGGGTGCAAATACATTTCTGAAATAAGCTTCTGCATTCATTGGTGCACCGTACCAGCAATAAGGCACATTTGGATTCATCGGTCCCTGATCGGGTGCGAAAGCCCACATGTCATTAGGCAACATTTCAAATCTAAACTTGCCGTCGGGCGAGTCGGCTCTTAAGTGCAGGTTGTTTCCTGCACAGGGAGTGCCTGGTGGGTTCCAGATAATCTGACCCTGAAATAGCCAATCCTTTGGCGTTAAGATGCTCAATGCTTCAACCGGTTCCGGAAACCCTACGGTATCCATCACACGGGCCCTTACAAATTCTGCGTAATTATTTTCTTCTGTATAATTTTCTTTATTTGGGTTCATATAAAGGAATATTCAAATTGATTTCATAGAAAGACGATTTGCCTTTGAGCAGATGGTGCAAACATCTTTTTAGCTCAAAATAATCTTTGGTCATTCAAAACGTAGATGCTGGAATAAGAGCCAGGCTAAATGCAAATAATAATTTTATGGAAAACTAAAAATACTATTGTTGCTTTGTTAATTTATATAATCCAAATGGATAATTTTTTTCGCTGATAAGGTTTTTTTAAAAATTATATTCTAAATTTCAAGTCATACGTATCTGATAAATTCATCGTGAATGACTATTCTTTTGTAAAAATTTTCTTTATCAGCACTATCTGTCCGAGATGATAATGAGTATGTTCTATAATTCCCTGTATATTTCTGTAGTAGGTACCATATTTGTTTTCAGAAAAAACTTCACCAAGCATACTTTCAGGTAAATGTTCTATGAGGCTGGCAAAATGTTCTGCATGAGTCCAGGTTTTATTCAGCAAATTTTTCCAATCTTCTTCAGAAAGAATCGGGGGATGGTCAAAGCTCCATTTATCGTGGGCATTAAGAGGCTCACCTTCTAAAACTTTTATGACAGCAGATACATAATAATTTATATGAAATACAAGTGCAGCAATTGTATTAAGAGAATAAACCTGTGCGGTAGCTTGTTGCCAGCTTACATCTGATAAATGTTCTTTTAAATGAGAAGTTGTCCAGTTTCCCCCAAAGTGAACTTCTCTAAATTGCTTCGCTAATTGAGCTGTCAGGTTCATATCATTGTACTTTTTTTCCAACTCAAAACTTAATTTCAATCTCACAACATTTCAATGAAAAAGAAAAAAGTAGTTGTATTATAAGTTTTCAATAATCATATCGCCACATCAGCTGATCATCTAAATCTACTTCGCGGCCTTTTGCACTTCATCCAATTTTGCAATGTAAATACTACGCCCATGCGTACCCAATACTATTTCGTTTTCTCTTTCCTGAATCGCAATATCATGCACCGGAACAGAACGTGGTAAACCTGCTGACCACATCATAAAAGAAACGCCTTTATTGAAGCTTACATACAAACCTCCGTCGGTGCCTACATAAATAATATTTTCATTTTTTGGATCTTCACGAACTACGTTTATCGGCTCCGCCGGAAGGTCGTTACCTATTGCTTTCCATGTGCTTCCATGGTCATCACTCACATACAGGTAGGGGGTGAAATCATCATTTCGATATCCATTCAGAGAGGTATAAACCCTTGCCTCTTTATGCCGGGATGCAATGATCCTGCTCACCCACAAACCTTGCGCTAATGCGGCATCAGATACTTTTTGCGGACGATTATTAATTAAAGTAAAACTATATCCTGCATCTTTTGATACATGAATATTACCATCATCAGTGCCTGTATAAAGCAAGCCAAAACGTAAAGGCGATTCCGAGATAGTAGTGATCGTACCATAAGGAACATTCCCATTTTTTGATCCCCGCGTAATGTCGCCCGTCAAAGCTATCATAGTATCTCCCCGGTTGAATGAACGATATAATTTATTACTTCCGAAATATAAAATATCATTGTTGTGCGGGCTTAAAAGTATTGGTGATTGCCAGTTAAAGCGTAATGGATTTTCACCGAGTTCATGCCTTGGTGTTATCCTTTTTGTGCCTTCTCTTGTTAACCGATTCGACCTTTGGTAAGCACCAAATTGAGATCCATAATATACTGTGGCATTATCGCGGTTATCTACCTGCACCTGCATGCCATCGCCGCCACCAAGGTTTCTTTCTGTACCATCGGATTGACCCAATCCTGAATTGGCGAATGAATTTCTAGGCAACGAAGAAGGTACATACCAGACACCATTGTCCTGCAATCCACCATATACATTATATGGTTTTGCATTGTCAACTGTTATGGCATAAAATTGTCCGACGGCAGGTGTGTTGGCTTTGTACCAATGCTCTCCATTGTCGTAGGTTATATTTACTCCTCCATCATTTCCATTTATCAGGTGCGAATCTTTTTTCGGATTAATCCAAAGTGCATGATGGTCTGCATGCACATTTCCTTTATCCATATTCTTCCAGGTTTTACCTCCATCATTCGAAACTTCAGAATAAAAACCAAGTGCATAGACTTTATCAGGATTGTAGGGGGATATATAGATTTTTGCAAAATAATAACCATAAGTAAAAAAGATCGGCAACTCTTTTTCATTTGTTTTCCGCCATGTTTCTCCGCCATTGTCACTTCTATACACTTCGGCACCTATTGGCGTACTTTCAAAGCCGGTATTTACATTCATATAATCATAGAGCACAGTAGGCTTCAATTTATTGTTCGCTACTGCTTCTTTCAGTGTTTTTGCAGAATGCATCGATAGCCTTTGCCTTTTCAACATTGTATCTACTTTTAGATCATCTAATCTTGCAAACTCTTGTTTCGTTAGATCTTTTAAATCTTTTAATGCATACACCGCCGTATCTCTTCTTGATGTATCAGGCTTGGCTTTCTGGTTGTCTAAAATGGCATAAATGATCTTTGGATCTTTTGGATACACTGCTATCCCAATTCTTCCGAGTTTGCCTCCTGGTGCAAAACCTGAAGTTCCTTTAGTGATGTTTTTCCAGGTATTACCACCATCTATACTTTTATAAATACCACTTGATGCGCCGGCTTCTTCGAAGCTCCATGCCCGGCGTGTACGGTACCATGCTGCTGCATATACTTCATCCGGATTTTGTGGGTTGATATCGAGGTCCACAGCACCTGTGTTTTCATCAATGTATAAAGTTTGTTTCCATGTAGCACCACCGTCTGTTGTTTTATAAACACCTCTTTCTTTGTTGGGTGTATAAAGGTGGCCAAGCACGGCTACCCATGCGGTATTAGGGTCCCTGGGATGCAATTGAACTTTCCCGATATGATGCGATTCCGGCAAGCCCATGTACTGCCATGATTTGCCATTATTATTGCTTTTGTAAATACCGATTCCTGCATACGACGAACGGCTGCTATTTACCTCACCTGTACCTACCCAAATAGTTTTCGATTTCCAATCCACAGCAATATCGCCAATACCAATTACTTCTGCACTGTCGAAGATGGGGGTAAAAGAAAGCCCATTGTTAATGGTGTGCCACAACCCTCCGGTCGCGTAAGCCACATAAAACTCCGTTGGGTCTTCAGGATTTGCATCAATATCATCTACCCGTCCACTCATTACTGTCGGACCTACGTTCCGGAATTTCGTATTATTAATAGAAGACTTTTTTTCTAAGACACTGCGTTGTTGCAGGCTTTTCAGTCTCTCGGCACCGGTTACATACCTGGCCTGTGCATTTGACAAAACTGTAACGAATAGACAACAAATTAGTAGCAAAAAGCTGGGTAACTTTGAAAGCATATAATAGCACTTTTAGCGTTATAGAAGGGAATCATTCAAACTTACTAAACTATGCGATACCTATTTATTCTTCTTTGCTTTATTTCTTTTGAGATCTCTGCGCAATGCAAAACATCAATTACCGGCGTGAATGGCGATAAGCTGAATTGTATTGACATTAATGGAAAGAAACAAGGCCGCTGGGTAGTGAAAGTAGAAAGCCTTCGTGGTGAAAGGGGATATGAAGAAGAGGGCGAATACAAAAATGGAAAAAAGGAAGGGATATGGAGAAGATATTCATTGGAGGGCGACATTATAGCCATGGAAAATTTTCGTTTTGGAGAAAAGCATGGACGCAATGTTTATTTCAACCATATAGGTGAACCTTTGCGGGAAGAAGCCTGGCGGGCTATTGATCCTGCTAATCCTTATGATACGGTAAATGTTTATGATGTGAACGATCCTACTAAAATAATTGGCAGGCAGGTTGTAAAACTCGAAGGCCTTACAGTTAAGCATGGTACCTGGAAATATTTCGATCCTATGACCGGACGAATTGAAAAATCAGAGAACTGGGTTTTTGATAAACTCAAAATGCCAGTGTCTGAAGATGATGAACTTGCTCCAATAGATATAAGCACAGATACAAAAGCAGAAGGTGCAACGGCAAAAAAAGAAGTAAAAAAAGTTTCATCAAAAAAACCACAGGCAATTTTAGATTACGAAAAGAAAAATGCGGGTAAGAAAAAGATAAAAGTGAGGGATGGTAATACGGGTGGATGATTAGACCATGTGACGATGTGACGATTAGCGGTATGACCGATGGGGCGATATGACGACTAGCTTAGAGGTGGCTTCTTAAACTTGTGAACTTCTCAACTTCTCATCTTTCAACTTAAAGTGTCAACTTCCCAACCTCCAAATTCCTATCAAAATAATTTCTAAAAAATAACAACTGGTACTCCACTGCTGTTCTCCAGTAATTCCAGTCGTGCTTTCCCGGGCGTTCTATGTAATCATGCGGGATTTTTAGTGCAAGCATTTTCTGGTGCACTACACGGCTCATGTCAATAATAAAATCTTCTACTCCGCAGTCTATGATTACAGCAATAGAATCTTTTGGATAATTTTCCATTTCTTTCATTATAGAATACTCGCGGTAACGATCCGTAAGACTGGTGTCGCCTAAACGTTTATATACATTATAGTTTCTGTCTTTTATGAACTCAATGAGCAGTGCTCCACTCATGCTGCCGCATGCACCAAAGAAATCGGCATGCCTGAAACCTAAAAATAATCCTCCATGTCCACCCATGCTTAATCCGGTTATGGCCCTGGCTTTTCTGTCTTTTATTGTACGATATCGGGCATCAATAAAAGCGGGCACTTCAGTGGCAACAAATGTTTCATATCGCATACTACTATCAATAGGACTATCAAAATACCAACTGGATCCTGCACCATCAGGGCAAACGATCAATACCCCAAATTGGTCAGCAAAACCCTTTAATTCATTTACCCTCCTTATCCAATTATCATAACGTCCACCATGCCCATGTAAAAGATAAATTGTTGGGTAGGATTCAGCTTTATTTTTATAGGCATCCGGTTTTATTACAACGCATTTTATATTTTTCTTCATGCTGGTACTACGGATGGAAACAGTATCAACAGTACCGGCATAAAGTATTTGGAAACAAAGGATTAAAGAAATGATGAGGAAAGTTTTCATCAAATAAATTTACGCTTTACCTGGTAATCTTAGAACAATAACTGCTTGTCACTCACTTTTTTTGTATCAGTACACATAATATTTTTTATAAAATCTATTTTATAGAATCTCTAAAGGGAGTATCTTGTCATCTAATAAATTGAGCACTATGATTAAAATTCAAGTTATCGGACGCATCGGAAAAGACTGCGTTGTAAACACAGTCAATGGTAAAAATGTTATCAATTTTACTGTTGCCCATTCAGAAAAGTATAAAGACTCCCAGGGCACTCCTCAGGAAAAAACCACCTGGGTAGATTGTGCATACTGGACAGACAGAACTGCTGTGGCACCTTACCTGTTAAAAGGTACGCAGGTATTTGTAGAAGGGTCTCCAGAAGTACGATCCTTTCAACGTAATGATGGTACAGCCGGAGCTTCACTTTCTATGCGTGTACGTGAAGTACAGTTGCTGGGATCAAAGAGCGATAACACAGGGGGCGGAGGGGGAACCCAGGAATATAATTCGAATCAGCAAAACCGTCAGGAGTCAACCACCTCTGCAAATCTAAATGAAGAGGGATCTGACGACCTTCCTTTTTAAAATGATGTTTTTTCTCTAACTGCCTCGCTATTCTGCGGGGCTTTTTTTTAACCATCAGTAGGATGGTAAATATTGTATTGAAAAAAAGCACTTCATGTACACTCAAACTTACCACTCCCTAAAACCTTTATCTTGCAGGCATGAGTGTGACTGTTGAGCCATACCAAAAATTGTTTCAATTCAGTAAAAATGTATTTCTAAATATTGGATGTAATGAAGAAGATGCAATACTTGCTGCCAGCGTACTTTTATCAGCTGACCTTAGAGGCATAGATTCTCATGGTATAGCACGGTTAAGTGGTTATGTACGGTTATGGGATGCAGAAAGGGTGAATACAAATCCAAATCTGAAAATTATTCATCAAACCCCCTCAACTGCTACACTCGATGGAGACAGAGCCTTAGGTTTAGTGATTGCTCCAAAAGCAATGCAGATCGCCATTGACAAAGCAAAGCTTGTGGGTACAGGATGGGTATGTGTTCAAAATAGTAATCATTTCGGCATTGCCGGTTATCATGCTATGCTTGCATTGGAGCATGACATGATCGGCATCTGCATGACAAATGCAAGTCCTTTGGTAGCGCCTACATTTTCATTAGAAAAACTTTTGGGTACCAATCCCATTTGTGTAGCCGTGCCTGCGGGAGAAGAACCTTCCTTTGTAGCAGACTTCGCTACTACTACTGCAGCTAATGGAAAGCTGGAAATTTTACAAAGAAAAAATGGAGTGGCTCCGGTTGGGTGGATACAAAATAAAAATGGTAAGTCATCTACAGACCCACATGAGCTGAAGGTAGGTGGTGCATTGTTGCCGTTGGGTGGCGACCGCGAACACGGTAGCCATAAAGGATATGCTTTAGGCGCTATAGTTGATATTTTTTCTGGCGTTTTAAGTGGTGCAAATTATGGTCCCTGGGTACCGCCATTTCCAAGCTATATCCCGATGCCTCCTGATATGCCCGGTAAAGGAATTGGACATTTTTTTGGTGCAATGCGTATTGATTCTTTTCGGCCTGCAACAGAATTCAAGGAGCACATGGACCAATGGATAAAACGTTTTCGTGCAGCCAAAACAATAGCAGGATATGAAAAAGTTATCATTCCCGGAGATCCCGAAAGAGAAATGAATAAGATCAGAATGAATGAAGGCATCCCACTATTAGGACCTGTACTCGATGATCTTCATTATCTCTCAGAACGGTTCCAATTGGTGTTTTAAAATATTCGTATTGAGCATGTTGACTATTTGGCTTTTCAAAGTCCAATCATTCACGGCTATATTTGCGGAAATACAATTTCACATTAAGTGTAAGTGATGAAAGTAATGAAGTTTGGCGGCACCTCTGTAGGAATGCCGCAACGAATGCATGGTGTAGCAAAATTAATATCTGAAAATACAGGCTCGAAAATAGTAGTACTAAGTGCTATTGCGGGCACTACTAATTCACTTGTTGCCATTTCAGATCTGTTATCGAAAAGTGATCGCATTGGCGCTAAGCAACAGATAGTTGCACTGGAAAAACAATATCGGACATTCATACAGGAGTTAGTAATTAACCCATCATCATTACAGGTAGCAGAAAATATTTTAAAAGAACATTTTGAGTTCCTTAATATTATCCTCAGGATATCGTATAGTGAAGCACTGAATAAAGATATACTGGCACAAGGAGAGTTGCTTTCCTCTAAATTGTTCAGCGCTTACCTCCAAGAGCAGGGTATAGATCATGTGTTGATTTCAGCGCTCGAATTTATGACTATTGATAGTGATGACGAACCTCAGATAGGCAACATCAAAGTAAAGCTCTCACAATTGTTGCAACAGCATAAAAGCAAGAATCTTTTCATTACGCAAGGCTTTGTATGTCGCAATGCAAAAGGCGAAGTGGATAATCTGAAAAGGGGCGGCAGCGACTACAGTGCTTCCCTGATATCTGCAGCTGTGGGAGCTGAAGTTTGCGAAATATGGACCGATATTAGTGGAATGCATAATTGCGATCCTGCTTTTGTAAATAATACAATACCCATAGATAATTTAAGCTTTGATGAAGCCGCTGAGCTGGCTTATTTCGGAGCTAAAATATTACACCCCGCATCCATTTGGCCGGCACAGCAGTATAATATTCCTGTAAAATTGCTGAACACTATGGAGCCCCATGCCAAAGGGACATTCATCAATGCGGACGCAACTTCGAAAGGAGTGAAGGCAATTGCTGCCAAAGATGGTATCACAGCTATTAATATTAAAAGCAGCCGTATGCTGCTTGCTTATGGATTTTTGAGAAAGGTGTTTCAAATATTTGAAAAATACAAAACACCGATAGATATGGTCACCACATCTGAGGTAGCTGTTTCTGTCACTATTGACAACCTTTCTTTTTTAAAAAATATCATCAAAGAATTAGATCTACTTGGTGTGGTTTCCGTTGACAGAGACCAAACGATTGTGTGTATTGTAGGAAATGAACTTGCTTCTGATGCAAGTTTTCTTACCAAGGTTTTCGACAATTTATCTGAGACTGATGTGCGGATGGTTTCTTATGGAGGAAGTGCACATAATATATCTATTCTGATACCGGGAATTCAAAAAAAAGCTGTGCTTCAAAAATTGAATAAGGGCTTATTCGGATAGTAGTGATTTAAGATTATTGAGATATTATCTTTTCAGTATAAAGTGGTTTTCCATCTTCTGTAAACCCAATGATCACAACTCTATATTTTTTGGTAATATCGTTATTATAAAACCTGATTTTCATTTTTCCTGTACTGTCCGCGTTCATATTTGTATTCCAATATAAAACTTCACGGGTATCATTTTCTATTGACTTATAAAAATCATGAGTATAATCAACAATTGGAAAAGGGACTGCCCGCCTATAGCCTTTCAATACACTATTCGGCAAACCATTGAATAACGGAGATCCTCCGTCACCTCTTTTTGTGTAAATTAATAGAGCAGCACCACCTCCCAGCATCATAGTATTTGATTGAAATTTTACAAGCGCTATATCAGATAATGGAATCATTCTTACATAAGACTGATCGGATTGCATTTCATCTACGTATAAAGAAATCAATGAATTTCTATACATTGGAAAAGTTGCCATTCCTGAGACATGCCCTCTAGCCCAATCAAGCACATTCATACTACCACCTCTATATTGGCCGGGATCGGTAAAATCATATACCCTTTCGTCCATAGAGCGAAAAGCAGCAGAACTTAGTTTTTTATTCAGTTCTTCTTTGGCAGATTTTAATTTTGACCTTACGATTACTTCATTTAATTGCAGGTAGCGTTTGTCAATTTTATTTTGATTATTTAAAGCCTGAAGGTTTCGTCTTATGCTGTAGGGAATTGAATCGGAAGATTTACGTTGCACTAATGTAAATGCTGACTCGGGTAAGCTTCCATTCCAACTTTGAAATTTGTTATTTTCCTCAAAAAGAATTTTTATAGCTTTCGCTCCGGCTCTCTTAGAATCCAATTGATAGTAAAGGGTAGCCTTATCCATAAACTCCATTCCCTTAAGTGTAAAGGACGCAGTACTATCTGTTTGCGCCTGACTGATTTGAACAGTAGAATCATGGCGAAAGATGAGGTTTATAGGTTTATTCAATTGCATCTTTTTGCCCAGGAAAACAGTGCCTGTATAAGATAAATAATTATCCGGTTGAAATTTGATTTCCGGCAAACGATTGTTCATTAAATTTTGCCAGTTAAACCAACGCCATTTATCACTGATCAAAAGGGCATCTAAAGCTTCTGAGCGATTATGAGATTTTTCATCAAAATACCAGGATGGTTCTGATATGGTAAACGAAATATCATTACTCAGCAAAAAACTAGTCCAAAAATGGGGAGTCATAACAGGAGCATCAATGTCTGTAATTAAAACAGAATAGGTTCCAAATGTTGAAGAGTCAACAGGAAATGAATAAATGTTCAGGCCTCTTTTTTCAAAAGATATTTTTTCAGTTTCTAATGCTACAGTTGCACGGGGCTCTGCTTCTACAAAAAATAAGCGTTCAGCAATAGCATTTTGTTTTTCGTCGAATAATGTAATATGTAAAATACCATTTACTAATTTACTGACAGGTATCCTCGCAGTAATTATAGAATCACTTCGTTTTACCAGTGCATGGTATATAACCTGGTTATGCATTTGACCAATTAACTGATACGGTTTTGTTAGAGAGGAAATATTTTTAAATTTAAGATTGCAAATGATATTATTTCCTTGTCTATGTACCTGCAAAAGCGCTCCGAAAGGCTTTGATGCAGCTAAGAGAACTTTTTGTTGATTGCCTAGATTGTCTGTTACCTGTATCTCATAGGATTTACCAGCTTCAGGTATAAACTCAAATGCACCTATTTCTTTATTATAGGATGAAAATTCAGCAACTTGTTTTTGTAATGCTGTTTCCCGTACCACTCCTTCCAACTACTAGGTAGCCGGCTGTTCGTAAATAAACGTACAGCAACTTTATTTTTTATTCCTTGTACCAATGCACCCGATTCAGGATAGGCATAAGCAGTCCAGTGTACTGGCTTTGCTACAAGTTTTTTTTCTGAAGCTAGATTATAAATGGGAAATGAATACAAATAGGGAGCCTGTCTGCCAAAGTTTAAAGACCAGAGTGTATATGCTCTTATAAAATAAATGCCTTCAGCAGTTGTTTCTTTTATTGAAAAACTTCCTTCGCCTGCACCATCTTTTAAAGGCACTATTAATTTGTCGAGTAATTTCTTTTCCTGATTATATAATTCGAGATAAAGGTTAGTAGATATGAGGCTTAAACTGGATTCTGAAAAGACATAGCTTTTAAAAAAAATCTCATCTCCTGCTATGTAACCGGCCTTATCGTACTGTAAAAAGATTTTCTCAACAGGAAATTTATTTTGAAAATTTTCTAACGCCTTTGAAGGTGTCAATTGAGCAACACAAAGTAGAGATAAGCAAAAGAGAAAAAGTAGGCTTATTAATTTCTTCATGCATGAGATTGATGAAACTAAACTAACTACTTCTTAGAATAAAGTTTGTTAAATGAAATCTTTAATAACGGAACAATCTAAAAAAGTAAAACTCTATATAACAATCATAGCATCACCGTAACTAAAGAAGCGATATTTATCTTTAATAGCTTTTTTATAAGCTTCCATAGTAAGTTCATAACCTGCAAAAGCACAACACATAATCATAAGGCTCGTTTTAGGCAAATGAAAATTGGTAACCAGGGCATCAGCAATATTGAAATTATAAGGCGGATGTATAAAAGTATTAGTCCATCCCTCTGAAGATTTCAACATGCCTTGTGCAGTGAATGATGATTCCAGACACCGCATGGTAGTGGTGCCAATTGAGCAAATCCGGTTTCCTTTTTCTTTCGCTTTATTTACTATGGCACATGCTGGTTCTTCTATACGATAATATTCTGCGTCCATTTTATGTTTGCTCAAATCTTCTACTTCGATAGGCCGGAATGTACCGAGACCAGTGTGTAATGTAACTTCTGAAAAACGGATGCCTTTGATCTCGCAACGTTTTATCAGTTCGCGGCTGAAGTGCAATCCTGCAGTCGGTGCTGCAACTGCGCCTTCATATTTGGCATACACGGTTTGAAAACGTTCACGGTCTTCTTCGTCTGGTTTGCGTTTGATGTATTTGGGTAAAGGCGTTTCACCATGTTTTTCCAGAATCTGGCGAAAACCTTCATCATCTCCTTCAAATAAAAACTTGATTGTCCGTCCACGTGAAGTGGTATTGTCAATGACTTCAGCTACGAGGTCTTCATCATCACCAAAATAAAGTTTATTGCCAACACGTATCTTCCTTGCGGGATCAACGATCACATCCCAAAGGCGGTGTTCCTTATTCAATTCGCGAAGGAGAAACACTTCTATTTTGGCGCCAGTTTTTTCTTTACGTCCGTACATCCTTGCGGGAAAAACCTTTGTATTGTTTACCACAAAAACATCTTTATCATCGAAATATTCAAGAATATCGCGGAAATGCCTGTTATCCATCTGTCCTGTTTTCCGGTTGATCACCATCATACGTGAATCTTCACGGCGCTTGGCAGGAGTTTGGGCAATAAGATTGAGAGGGAGGTCGAACTTAAATTGTGAAAGCTTCATGGACTAATTACTATTAATATGATAGCCTCATGACAGGAACCGTGCAGGGGGTTGCGGTTAGATTTTACTGTCCAAAACCACGGTCTTACGGCACCGGGCCTGGTCATTTAGCCTTTTAAAGGCGGCAAAGGTAAGAAAATCGGGTGAGTGAGTTTAAATAAATTTTTGATTAAACCAGTGTTAATGATATCTGCCATAATATTAATTAAATGTAGCGGCCATTTTTTTTAATGATGATATATGATGGATTAAGTTGTCGAATAGAATTACAATACCCTGAACGGAGCGTCGCAACCACAGCCTGATAGAAGCACTATCTTCTGCCTAAAATTTATCCTTTAATTTCGGAATCGCGTTCAATAAAGCCTTAGTATAAGCGGTATCCGGATTATTATAAATCCTTTCTGCATCACCAAGTTCTACTATTTTTCCTTCTTTCATCACAGCTATTCGGTCACTCATATAGCGTACTACCGAGAGGTCATGCGAAATAAAAAGCATAGTAAGACCCAGATCTTTTTTAAGATCATTCAGCAGGTTGAGCACCTGTGCCTGCACGCTTACGTCAAGTGCTGAAACCGACTCATCGCATACAAGCAAAGTAGGTTCTAATGCCAATGCCCGGGCAATTACAATTCTTTGTCTTTGCCCACCGGAAAACTCGTGCGGATAGCGATGAGAAATGTTTGCCGGAAGATTTACCTGTTCCAGCAATTCCGCTACTTTTTTTTGTTTGACTTTTTTTGTGCTTGCCATACCAGCAACATTCATCGGTTCGGCAATAGCATCGCCGATACTAAGTCGCGGATTGAGGGAAGAATATGGATCCTGGAAAACCAATTGTACATTCTTACGCAGTGCAATTAGGTCGTTTTTGCTGAGCGCCGTTATGTCTTTTCCATCATAAATTATTTGTCCTGAAGAAGGTTCGATTAGTCTTAGTAAAGTTCTGCCCAAAGTAGTTTTGCCACAGCCGCTTTCACCTACAAGACCAAGAGTTTCTCCTTTCCATATTTGCAAAGACACATCATCTACGGCTGCTGTACTGCTTAGTACTTTTCCAAACAAATTTGTTTTGTTTGAAAAACGTACCATTAAGTTTTTTATATCAGCCAACACTTCGTTTGCAGGTACAGGCAGCGATGTTTTATTTTTTTCTTCTGATGCCTTTTTTCCTTCAAGAAAGTCTGCCACAATGGGTAGCTTCTCTCCTTTGGTATGTGCTGCAGGCCGGCATGCCAGCAAAGCTTTTGTATAGGGATGCTGAGGGGTATTAAAAATATCCCTGGCATCTCCCTGCTCTACGATTTCTCCTTTATACATAATAGCCACACGGTCAGCTATTTCTGCTACTACACCCAGGTCGTGTGTAATGAAAAGCACACCCATGTTTTGCTCTTGCTGCAAAGTTTTTATTAATTCAAGAATCGTTTTTTGCACGGTGACATCGAGTGCTGTAGTGGGCTCATCGCATATAAGCAAAGAAGGTTCGCAAGTCATAGCCATGGCTATCAACACTCTTTGTTTTTGCCCCCCACTCAACTGGTGCGGAAAGCGATTGTACATTCCCTCAGCATCAGGCAATCTTACTTTACGGAACAATTCTATTGTCTGGACTCTTGCTTGTGCAACAGAAATATTTTTATGTTCTAACAAGGCTTCCGCTACCTGCCTGCCGCAACTCATGACCGGGTTTAACGATGTCATGGGTTCCTGAAAGATCATGGCAATGCGGTTGCCGCGTATATTTTCTAAAGTCTTACGTTCAATTTTTAGCAGATCAACATTTTCTTTTTCCAATTCACTAAAGTGTATGGCGCCTTTGTAATGCGCAGGAGGAACCGGAAGCAATTGCAGAATAGAAAGTGAGGTCACTGATTTACCCGAACCCGATTCGCCAACCAGCGCAACGATCTCTCCCCGGTTAATGGTTAGTGAAATATTTCTTACCGCATGTGTCGTTTCAAATTCAGAAATGAAATCAACAGATAGGTTTTCTATATGCAAAAGTGGTGTCATCAAAAACGTAAGTGTCGAACCGTTTTTCCACCGTTGATTAATTGTTTGAGGGAATCAATGCCAATCTTTAAATGACGTTCTACAAATTGTTCTGTGATCTTTCTATCGCTTTCTTCTGTTTTTACACCTTCCGGGGTCATCGGTTGATCGCTTACCAATAGTAAGGCGCCGGTTGGAATTTTATTGTAAAAACCCACGGTAAAAATAGTAGCTGTTTCCATATCTATTGCGTAAGCCCTTATTTTTTGCAGGTATGCTTTGAACTCTTCATCGTGTTCCCACACCCTGCGATTGGTGGTATATACGGTGCCCGTCCAATAGTCAACTTCATAATCGCGGATAGTAGTTGAGATTGCTTTTTGCAATGCGAATGCAGGCATTGCCGGTACTTCTACAGGAAAATAATCATTAGAAGTACCTTCTCCACGAATAGCAGCAATAGGCAGAATAAGATCGCCTAATTTATTTCTTTTTTTGAGACCCCCGCATTTACCAAGGAACAATACAGCTTCCGGTTCAATAGCAGTAAGCAGGTCCATGACTGTTGCAGCAGTAGGGGAGCCCATTCCGAAATTGATAATAGTAATACCTTCGGCAGTGGCACACTGCATCGGCTTGTCCAAACCGCTTACAACGGCGCCCGTCCATTCAGAGAACATGCGTACATAATTGCTGAAATTAGTAAGCAGTATATATTTTCCAAAAGTATCGAGTTGCTCTCCTGTGTAACGGGGAAGCCAGTTTTTTACGATGTCATCTTTCGTCTTCATGTACACGAATTTAATCATTAGGTTTGAAGCATGATAAAGGTGCAGTATCCTTCTTATGATTTTAAATTGAAACATGAGGGAGAAAAGCACTCGGTTTTTTGCATAATACGGAAGCAATGGCTCGTGCTGACAGAAGAAGAATGGGTGCGGCAAAACTTTGTCGCTTACCTCATCACTGTATTACATTATCCGGCAACACTTATTGCTGTTGAAAAAGAAATCTTGTTGAATGGGCTCAAAAAACGCTTTGATATATTGGTGTATGACCGATCGCACAAACCATGGATGATGATTGAATGCAAAGAACCAAAGGTTCAATTAAGTGAAAATGTTTTGCAGCAGGTATTGCGGTATCATATGACGGTGTCTGTGGAATATATTGTTATTACGAATGGGAGTAGTACGATAGCCTGGAAAAAGAATGAGGGGGCATTGGTATTGTTGAATGAGTTGCCGGGGTTTGGGGTGAGAAATTTTAAATAAATCGTATTTGATAAAGCTTCGTGCTTCTGCCTCAACTACTTTTGCTTTTGATTATATCGTCTATAATGTTCAGGTGATGTTTCGTATGAATTTTCAGAAACTTCAGAGCCGGCTTTAATTTAAAATCACCCAGGAATGGGTGTGTAAAAAAGTTCCCTTCTTTTAAGGTATCAATACTTTTCATTTTTACTCTTGCTAGTTGGATGTGTTGTCGAAGAGTTTCAGTATTAAAGTTAACATTTGGCTGAACTACACCCGGCGCTTTTACTCTTCCTCTGGGAATTTTCCCTGTTGTCATCACTAAAATTCGCCTAAAATCAAACCTGCTTTTATAGTCCTCCGGATTCGATTTTCCCAATACATCAATTATTAAATTCAATGTCAATAGTGAGTGCTCAATATGCCAGCCAACTGAACCCTTCGAAACTCCTGGGTTGGTAAGATCATGATCCTGGATTTTGCTTTCGAGATTAGTAATTAAGTTTTCCAATTTCTTCATAGTAGTTAAGTGAAGTTTTGATTACTTGATACTAATGACGACTACGATTTAGGTATTGCTGCAGGTGGGATATTTTATCATGTCTGGCTCCACTGGTAGAAAAGCCTACCCCATAGGAAGGCCTTGATAAATATAATAAGTGCTTACGGAAAAATTCCCAATTCTGCATAGCTCGTACCTACTTTATTGATTGCAACTACAAATGCAGCCGTACGCATATCAGGTATTTGTGGATTGCGTTTCCATTCATCCATGATCTCCTTGGTTGCTGCGATCATCGTTTCTTCGAGGCCGCTATACACAAGATCCACTTCATCGGGGCCATGCATGATGAACTGGCGTTCCCGATCAACTACTTTCTTATTGGTTAGTTCTTCTATTTGTCCAAGTATATGGTGATTCAAATTTTCTGTAAAACGTTTTTCCATGCGCCCATACCGCACATGGCTTAGATTTTTTAACCATTCGAAATACGATACGGTAACACCACCCGCATTCAAGTACATGTCCGGTACTACAAGCGTGCCTTTGGTTATAAACACTTCATCAGCTTCCGGTGTAAGTGGCCCGTTAGCACCTTCACCTATGATCTTAGCTGTTACACGCATTGCATTTTCACCATTGATCACATTTTCCAGTGCAGCGGGAATAAGGATGTCGCAATCGTATTCCAATGCATCTGTATTTTTTGAAAAGTTTTCTGCTCCGGGAAAATTCAGGATCGATCCGGTAGTTTTGCGGTGTTGAAATACTTCATCCACATCGAGTCCTGCATCGTTTCTGATCGCCCCTTCATATTCTATCAACGAAATGATCTTTGCTCCTGCATTTTGAAAAAACTTTGCAGCATGGTAACCTACATTACCCAATCCCTGCACTACGATTCGTTTGCCTTCAATGCCGGTTGAAAGAGATAATTTATCCATCACATCGGGCATATTACAAAGCTCACGGATACCATAAAAAATACCTAATCCTGTAGCTTCTCTACGACCCCGTACACCACCTTGTGTAACAGGCTTACCCGTAACACAACCTGCCGCATCTATCTCACCTGGGCGTAAGCTGGCATAGGTGTCAACAATCCAGGCCATCTCACGTTCACCAGTACCGTAGTCGGGTGCAGGTACATCCGTTCCCGGACCAATAAAATTTTTCTTCACTAATTCTGCAGTGTAGCGGCGGGTTATTTTTTCTAACTCATAAACAGAATATTTTTTTGGTGAAATTTTAATACCGCCTTTACCTCCACCAAAAGGAACATTTACAATTGCGCATTTATATGTCATCAATGCTGCCAGTGCCATTACTTCATCCTGGTTTACCTCTGCTGCAAAGCGAATTCCTCCTTTGCAGGGAGCTTTATGATGTGAGTGCTGTACACGATAAGCTTCTATCACCTCTATACGTCCATCATCCATCCGTACAGGAAATTTCATTTGATATACCGAATTACATTCTTTGATTTGCTCTAAAATGCCCGGGTCCCATTTAGTGAAATTGGCTGCTTTATTAAAGCTCTTGACTACACTTTGAAAAAAACTATATTCTGTTGTTGATGACATAAGCTAAAATTTAGATGTTATTGCTTTAAGAAGTTTGCTTTTCGAGTTTGGAAATTTTTCTGTCCAGTCGAATCAGGTAAATGATTATTCCTGCAAGGATGGTGAGGATTACTGCAACCACAACATAAATTTTTCCATCCTTACGCATCATATCAGCCATATCTACACCACCTCCTTGCGCAAATGAAAGTATGAAGGAAAAAAGAAATATTATAGTAAGTTGAATATTTTTCATCTGTTTAATAAAGTTTTTTCTTTCAGGAAACTTAATCGCACCTTGAGTGTTGCTATCCATACTCCAAGCAAAGTCCAGCCTAAAATAGCAGGATAGAATACGAGTCGCATGTTGGGTGCAAGTTCTTTATAGTCCAGGGCAGGATTGCCCTCGCTTCCCTCTCCGCCCGGATGGAGACTGGGCAGCAGGCGGGGTAAGATCCAGATGGAAGGGAACAAAAAAGCAAAAGCGAAAATGTTATATACAGAGCTTATCCTTGCTTTTTTATCTATATCCTGAACAGAGTCTCTCAATACTAAATAGGCAAAATAAATGAGCAATGCAATGGCTGCCCCAATTAATTTGGGATCACGTGCAATGGCGCCAAATGAGGCATATACAGGGTTATTGGGATCTACCCAGGTATAAGAAAGCCAGATGATACCAGTAGCATAACCAAGCAAACCGAAAATAATTCCCATGACTGCATAGTGCCGTGAGCGTATATCCGACCTGAGATTATTAAACCTTAAATACTTAACAGCATGTACTACAGATATGGTGAACAAGATCATCATGCTGAACCACATGCATACATGAAAATAAAGATTGCGGATCGTTTCATTGAGTACAGGCACCTGGGGAACCGGGGATAATAATCCTGCAAGAATTGTGTAAACGAGCAATACGATAGCCAATATTTTCCACCACCATTTATTCATAGCATGCAATGATCCTGTTTACATGTGAGCTGTGATGCATTATAATTCTAAAACACCAATGTATAACTTTTTGCCAGGTGGCTGCAAATTTAAGGGGGATTGATTGAAACTGGCAGGAGAGGTTTTGGGGTATGTAAATAGTATTGTTTCAGAGGCGCCTACTAAAATGGCTAATCGAAATCTTCATTTAGTCTTTCCATAAAAAAGGAAATAAAATATAAGCAAGCATGATGACAAGTATATCAAACACTATAAGCAGAAAGACAGGAGTCAAAGGTATGACTGCCGTATTACTGAATGCAGCTCCTGAAATTTTTACGAGCATGATCAATTGTGGTATGATAAGAGGAAAACCCATAATAGCAATGATAGCTGCATTCTGTTGGGCTTTCGCTGCGATGGCTGCAAGAAAGCTAAATACAAGACTTAAGCTGAGGCCACCTAAAAATACAATCCCTGTAAACGACAAACTTTGCTCTGCGGGATTACCAAGAAATAAACTGAAAAGGAGTAAACTGAGTCCGCTCATTACGAGCATTAATAAAGAATTGAAAAATAATTTGGCTAATATAAAATGGGTTGGGCTGACAATAGATTGGAAATACAATATACGACCACGGCTTTCCTGTAAAAAGCTTTTAGCTACAGCATTAATGCAAATAAATAATTGAATAACCCAAAACAATCCGTTCCATACCCTGCTTTCCGGATTTTCTATGGAAAGGAATAATACAAATATGGTGGAAGCAATGTAAAGTAATATGCCATAGAAAGAGTATCGCTGGCGTACTTCGAGAAGCAAATCTTTTTGAAAAAGTGTCCAGATTTTATTCAATGAAAGAGATTAAAATGATAAACTGGAAAACTTTCTAAGTTTTTTGTCATTGGAAATTAGAAGGGCATTTGCATCAAGGCTTTGTGCTGCTATAATTGCAAAGTCTTTAGTCCCACTCATCTCTCAGTTTTCTTTGCTCGGCAACAGAATCGCCTTCCCATTGAAGTTTTCCAACAAATTGGGAAAAATCATACTTTTTTTTTGCCTCTTCCGTGTCTTGCAATGGCAATACAATTACTTCCACTTTTATGTTGTGGTACTCTTCCGGGAGCTCAATTGTAAGTGGGTTTGTAGCGTTATCAATTATTTTACGTACTGCATCCATGCTTTAAAAATACAATATATTTTTTCTTTATTGATCAATAGCACCATCCAAAGTATAGCATCGCCTGCACCTGGGCTCATACACATCTTTTTCTCCAAGCATGATCCGGTCTTCATTCGGTATTTTACGGTATGAAAAAGCTGCAATGTTGCCGCATTTCATGCAAATAGCATGAAGCTTGGTAATGTAATCGGCCTTTGCAAGCATAAAAGGGATTTGGCCAAAAGGGTTGCCTAAATAATCCATATCCAAACCTGCTACGATCACTCTTACCCCGCGGCGTGCAAGTTGTTCGCATGCATCTGGCAACCCGTCGTCAAAAAACTGGGCTTCGTCAATGCCGATCACATCCACACCCTGTGCCAATAATAAAATCCTTTGAGAATTATCAACAGGTGTTGAATGGATATAATTTTCGTCATGCGAAACGATCTTTATTTCATCATAACGGATATCAATACCGGGTTTGAAAATTTCTACTTTCAGGTTAGCAATCTTTGCCCGCTTAAGTCTTCGTATCAATTCTTCAGTTTTTCCGGAAAACATAGATCCGCATATCACTTCTATCCATCCACCAAAATCACCTTTTATGTGTGGTTCAATAAACATTTTATAAAGAAATTAGCAGCTATAATAGATTTTTAAATCCATTTATACTATTACTGCAATATTTACGTACTATTATTGCAATATTGGTGAAAGTTGCTAAAACTACCTAATCAGATGGAGCGAATTCAGGTTTTCATTGATAAATTAAAAGAACAATCATCACGTGGAGATACGATTGCTCAATTGATGGTAACTGTACAGTCTCTCCAGCAAGAACTCATCCATTTACAACAAAATACAAAACAGCAAATGCAAACTAAGGTTGCTGTCACATTACCTTCTTTTTTGTACACAAACGTAGAAGACGTTAAGGATAAAAGAACTGATAAAGAAGTATTTGAACTTCAAATCAATGAAGCTGATTTGGACGAAACGGAAATGGTAGAAGAACAAAAGCCACAGAAATCGGATTATGCATTAAACAAAGTGGTACAACCTCCTCCCATAACGGAGCCACCTATTGTACCTGATGTGAAAAAGCAAATTCACCACATGCCTTTTTCCGTTGAAGAAGAAGCGCCAACTCTTGTGCAGCATATTTCCACTGTGAAAAAAGAAATTCATGAATCAATTGGGGATCAAAAAGAATCGTGGAATGACAAGTTGAAACAACAAAAAATCGAATTGGCTCATGTACTCAAAGATGCACCTATAAAAGATTTGCGTAAGGGCATAGGAGTTAATGATAAATTTTTATTCATCAATGAACTCTTTCGTGGAGATGAAGCCATGTACGACCGCAGCATACGTACGATAAATGCATTTAATATACTACCCGAAGCAGAATATTGGATAAACAGAGAACTAAAAGTGAAACTCGGCTGGAATGACAATAAAGATGTAGTTCAGCATTTTTATGCTGTTGTAAGAAGACGGTTTTCCTGAATGTATTTTATTATCATATCAGTTGCACCCCTGTTTATATAAACATACTGTTTAGCCTCAAAACTGGCTTTGCGCATTGTTTCCTTATCCTTCATTAAATTATTGATTACTCCATTTAGTTCATCTACAGTGCTAAAACTAAATGCCGCTTTGTTGTTCAATAGTTCTTTTGCCTCTTTGAATTTATGATAACCAGGACCAAAAATTACCGGCTTGCCCCATACCGCTGCTTCCAATGTATTGTGAATACCGGATTTATTGAAACCTCCGCCAATATAGGTTATAGTAGCATAATGATACAGTCTTGAAAGCATCCCGGTATTATCAATAATTAAAACATCTGAAGTTTTATCGGCCTCCTCCGAAAGCGAAGAATAAGTAATAGCAGTTGGAAAAAGATCAAGAAGCTTATTGATATGTCCCATATTGACTTCATGAGGAGCTATTATCAATTTTAAGTTTCTTTCATTTATCAATGATACGTGGGATAAAAAACTCTCATCTTTGGGCCAGGTACTGCCTGCAACCAGTACAGGTTGATTGGCAATAAATTTTTCTATGTAGGGCACTTCCTTAAAAGACTCCTTAATACTTGTAACACGATCGAACCGCGTATCGCCACTTACTGAGCAATTTTGGATTTGGATAGAATGGAGCAATGCCAATGAACCTTCATCCTGGACAAAAATTTGTGTAAAAAAACCCAACATTTTTCGGTGCAGAGCGCCATAAGATCTAAAAAAAATCTGATTTTTCCTGAATAGTGATGCGATCAATAATAGCGGAATCTTGTGTTGGTGAATGGCTTCTAAATGATAATACCAAAAATCATATTTTACAAATATTACTAACTGTGGCTTTATGATGTTCACAAAACGTGATGCATTTTCCCTGGTATCTAATGGCAGGTAAGAAATAATATCTGCACCACTATACTTTTTACCCGCTAAAAACCCGGAAGGTGAAAATAAAGTAATTAAATATTTATGTGTAGGATATAATTTTTTTAAATCTTCCAATATGGGCTTACCCTGCTCCAACTCACCCGCAGATGCGCAATGCATCCATATTACCTGATCTGATGTTCCAACCAACAATTGTAAACTTGTAAATACCTCCTTTCTTCCTTTCACCCATGCTTTTGCTTTTTCATTCCAAAGCGATGCTATCCTGATAAAAAAATAATATAGTAAAATGAAAAGTTTGTAGAAAAATAACAAAGCTGTTCTGGTTATGTAATTAAAAATGCAAATGTAAAACCAATACGGAGTGGCAAACCATATTTTGCTATTTTTGCCCGCCCGAAATAAAAAAGGTTTATGGGTTTGGAAGGAAAAAAAGTGGGGACGTTCTAAAAAATTATTAAATGCGGCCAATACAGATGGTGGATCTGAAGCACCAGTATCAGAAAATAAAGACAGAGATTGATGATGCTGTATTGGATGTATTGGCTAATGCAGCCTTTATTAATGGCCCACAGGTACAGCAGTTTACTGATGCATTAAGCAAATATAATGGCTCTAAGCATGTAATTCCTTGTGCTAATGGTACAGATGCGCTTCAGATTGCGCTAATGGCTTTAGACCTGAATCTAGGTGATGAAGTAATAACTCCATCTTTTACCTTTATAGCCACAACAGAAGTCATTGCTCTTTTAAAACTCACTCCGGTATTTGTAGATGTGGATCCTAAAACATATTGTATAGACCCGCAGGCATTGGCTGAAGCCATCACACCAAGAACAAAAGCGATCATACCGGTGCACTTATATGGTCAGGCGGCTAATATGGAGGAGATTATGAAAATAGCTTATCAGCACAACCTCACTGTAATAGAAGATAATGCCCAGGCTATAGGAAGCGATTATTACTTTTCAAATGGCAGTACAAAAAAAACTGGATCCATTGGGGCAATATCTACAACATCTTTTTTTCCTGCAAAGAATTTAGGTTGCTATGGTGATGGCGGCGCTATAATGACAAATAATGATGCCCTTTCTGTGAAATTAACAATGATATCCAATCATGGGCAAAGTAAGCGTTACTATCATGATGTAGTGGGTTGCAACAGCAGACTCGATACTTTGCAAGCTGCAGTTTTAGAAATCAAATTGAAATATTTAGATGAATATATAAATGCCAGGAGAAAAGTAGCTGACTATTATGATGCAGCTTTTGCAGCACATCCGAACATTAATATTCCTTTCAGGGCAACTTGGTGTAAACATGTGTTTCACCAATATACTTTAGTGTTAAATAATGTAAACAGAAATGAATTGAACAGATATTTAGCAGAGAAAAATATTCCTTCAATGATATATTATCCAGTTCCCGTGCACAAACAAAAAATGTTTGAATCTTTTAACTCTGGAAGTACTAACCTTCCGGTAACAGAGTGGCTTTCTGAAAGAGTAATTTCTTTACCCATACATACTGAAATGGATGAAGAACAACTGAAAAAAATAACGACCTCAGTTTTAGAATTTATAAATTAATTGGCATATGAAAATTACAGTAGTAGGTACAGGATATGTAGGTTTAGTAACAGGTACCTGTTTTGCAGAAACGGGTAACCAGGTGATTTGTGTAGATATTGACGAACGCAAAGTAAATAAACTTAAATCGGGCGAGATTACTATTTATGAACCTGGATTAGAAAAATTATTTCAACGAAACCTAAAGGAAGACCGATTACATTTTACTACAAACCTTGAAGAGGGTATAAAAGAAGCCCAGATTATTTTTTTAGCTCTTCCTACTCCTCCGGGTGAAGATGGATCTGCAGATTTGAAATACGTCTTGGGAGTTGCAGAAGATATGGGAAAACTATTAAATGAATACAAAGTAATAGTAAATAAAAGCACTGTCCCTGTAGGCACTGCGAAAAAAGTGTATGATGCTATCCATAAGAATTACAGTGGTGAATATGATGTCGTATCTAACCCGGAGTTTTTGCGTGAAGGTGTAGCGGTAGAAGATTTTATGAAACCAGACAGGGTAGTGATCGGCACGTCATCTGAACTTGCAAAAAAGTTGATGGGAGATCTCTATGCTCCATTTGTAAGACAAGGAAATCCTGTAATATTTATGGACGAGTCTTCTGCAGAACTTACCAAATATGCTGCTAATTCTTTTTTGGCTACCAAGATCTCTTTTATGAATGAAGTAGCCCGCCTATGTGAAAAATTGGGTGCTGACGTGGATATGGTAAGAAAAGGAATTGGTAGTGATGAGCGTATAGGAAGACGATTTTTATTTCCGGGTATCGGTTATGGAGGAAGTTGTTTTCCAAAAGATGTGCAGGCATTGGTACGTTCTTCTCACGAGGTAGATTACGATTTTAAAATATTAGAATCTGTGATGACTGTGAATGAAGATCAGAAGCTTCATCTGCTTCCAAAAATTAAAAACTACTTTGAAGGAAGTCTAGTAGGAAAGCATTTCGCTTTATGGGGCTTGGCTTTCAAACCTAATACAGACGATATAAGAGAAGCGCCGTCATTATATATTATTAAGGCACTGCTTGGTGAAGGCGCCACCATCAGTGTCTTTGATCCTGAGGCAATGAATAATGTAAAGCAGCAGATGGACAGCCTGATCGAGTATGCAGAAAATCAATACGATTGTCTCGATAATGCAGATGCACTGATTATCGCTACAGAATGGAATGAATTTCGTACCCCCGATTTTGATGCCATCACTTCTAAATTAACGGGTAAAGTAATTTTTGACGGTCGTAATCTTTTTGATGTTTCCGAAATGGAAACCATGGGCTTTCATTATGAAAGCGTAGGAAGGAGAACAGTAAATTAAATTATGAAAAAGAGAGTATTAATAACTGGAGCAGCAGGATTTTTAGGATCGCACCTTTGCGAACGTTTCATACAAGAAGACTGCCATGTGATAGCAATGGATAACCTGATCACCGGAGATTTAAGAAATATTGAACACCTTTTTAAATTACCCCAATTCGAATTTTATCATCACGACGTTACTAAGTTTATACATATACCAGGGGATCTTGATTATATACTTCATTTTGCTTCACCAGCCAGTCCTATTGATTATTTAAAAATTCCCATTCAAACTTTAAAGGTGGGTGCAATGGGAACCCACAATTGCTTAGGTCTTGCTAAAGCGAAAGGAGCCCGAATGTTGGTAGCTTCTACCAGTGAGGTGTATGGTGATCCATTGGTACATCCTCAAACCGAAGAATATTGGGGAAATGTAAATCCAGTTGGTCCGCGTGGTGTTTATGATGAAGCTAAGCGTTACATGGAATCCATCACCATGGCCTATCATACATTTCATAATGTGGATACCAGGATCGTAAGAATCTTCAATACTTATGGTCCTCGTATGCGATTGAATGACGGAAGGGCATTACCTGCTTTTATCGGCCAGGCTTTAAGAGGCGAAGACATGACCGTATTCGGAGATGGATCACAAACCCGCTCATTCTGCTATGTAGATGATCTTATTGAGGGAATATACAGGTTGCTGCAAAGTGATTACAAAATGCCCATAAATGTTGGTAATCCTAATGAAATTACACTGAAGCAGTTTGCAGAAGAAGTGCTCGAATTGACAGGAAATAAAGTAAATATCATTTATAAACCACTTCCTGTTGACGATCCCAAACAACGGAAACCGGATATTACAAAAGCGAAAGAGATTCTTGGATGGGAGCCAAAAGTAGAGCGGAAAGAAGGGCTTACAAAAACTTATGACTATTTCAAATCTTTGCCATCCGAAGAATGGGGAAAACAACCAAAAGAGTTCGTTAGCCAAAAATAATTTAACAACAGTAGACACTTAGTGGAAATAATGTACCAGCAACTTATAGATAAAAAAGAAAAACTTGCAATCATAGGTCTCGGATATGTAGGACTTCCTATAGCATTGGAATTTGCAAAAAAGATTTCAGTTATCGGATTTGATATCAATGAAAAGAGAGTTGCCTTAATGGAGCAGGGCATTGACCCGAGTAATGAATTGGAGAAAGAAGCATTCAATGATTGCGATATCAAATTCACTACATCGTTAGACGTATTGAAAGAAGCTAAATTTTTCATTGTGGCTGTACCTACACCTGTAGATGAACATAATGTACCTGATCTGACCCCGGTAAAAAAAGCTTCAGAAACTATAGGGAAAGTATTAAAGAAAGGAGATTATGTAGTGTTTGAATCAACAGTTTATCCAGGCTGTACAGAAGAAGATTGCCTGCCGATCATCGAAAAACTTTCAGGATTAACATGTGGTGTTGATTTTAAAATTGGATATTCACCTGAGCGGATCAATCCTGGAGATAAGCAACATACATTACCAAATATTATCAAAGTTGTTTCAGGTTGCGATAATGTATCTCTCGATACTATAGCACAGGTATATGAGATAGTGGTAAATGCTGGTGTGCATAAAGCATCATCCATCAAAGTAGCGGAAGCTGCCAAGATCATTGAAAATACCCAAAGAGATCTCAACATTGCATTGATGAATGAGTTATCCATTATTTTCGATAAAATGGGCATCAATACTTACGAAGTACTGGAAGCAGCCGGTACTAAATGGAATTTTTTAAAATTTTATCCGGGCCTTGTAGGCGGACATTGCATAGGTGTGGACCCGTATTATCTCACTTATAAGGCAAGTGAGTTAGGATATAATTCAAGAGTGATTTTGGCAGGAAGGCATATCAATGATAATATGTCAATTTATTTAGCAAAGAAAGTCGTGCAACATATTATAAAAAATGTAGATGATGTAAAATCAGCTAAAGTATTGGTGATGGGAGCCACTTTCAAGGAGAATGTAAGTGATATTAGAAACTCTAAAGTTGCTGATGTGGTAAAAGAATTGCAATCTTTCAATCTGAATGTAGATGTTCATGATCCGTATGCCGATTCGCAAGAGTTAGATCATGAATATGGTTTTGGACTTGTTGATCGAATCGGCAGTGATTATGATGCAGTAATTATTACTGTAAATCATGAACCCTATTTGGACTATGATGATATTTATTTTTCATCTATTACTAAACCGGGTGGTTTGATTGCGGATCTTAAAGGCACATATAGAGGAAAAATTCAAAACCGCCAATACTGGAGCTTTTAATTTATGCGATTTTCAACTTGTGATTTACCGGGTTTAGTCATAGTAGAACCTACCGTTTTTGAAGACAGCCGGGGCTATTTTTATGAAGCCTACAATCAAAGGATTTTTCAGGACAATGGCATCGGGTGCAATTTCGTTCAGGATAATCAGTCCCGCTCCGCGTATGGAGTGATCCGTGGTTTGCATTACCAGTCACAGCCATATGCTCAGTCGAAATTAGTAAGAGTATTGGAAGGTGAAATATTAGATGTTGCTGTTGACATCAGAAAGTCTTCACCTACATACGGTCAACATTTTTCACAACGGCTAAGTGCTGAAAATAGAAAGCAACTATTTATTCCACCTGGATTTGCCCATGGCTTTTCTGTATTATCTTCTATCGCTGTGGTACTTTATAAATGCGATTCTTTTTACAAAAAAGAAAGCGAAGGGGGTATTCTTTTTAATGATGATGAACTCAATATAGATTGGGGTGTTCCTGAGAAATATATGGTGGTTTCGGAAAAAGATAAAATTCTAATTCCTCTAAAAAATTGCAAAACTAACTTTGAGTATCACACATAAAATGAATTCAATCATCGTTACCGGCGCTAATGGGCAATTGGGTCGGGAGATCAGAGATTTAGAGAAAGCTTATCCTTCAATTCGTTTTTATTTTTTTTCTAGAGAAGAATTGAATATTGGTGACGATGCACATGTAGAAAAAATATTTACAGAAATACAACCCCGTTTTTGCATAAACTGTGCAGCATATACCGCAGTAGATAAAGCCGAATCTGAAACTGAAAAAGCATTTTTGATTAATGCCTTAGGTGCACAAAATTTAGCAAAAAGCAGCTCGAAACATAACACCAGATTCATTCACATTTCTACTGACTATGTATTTGATGGAAATGCTTCTGAACCTTATAATGAGGGCCATCCTACAAATCCTATGGGAGTGTATGGCGCCTCGAAATTAGAAGGAGAACGATTAAGCCTGGAGGCAGCACCTGATTGCATTATTATCCGCACTTCGTGGGTGTATAGTGTATATGGAAATAACTTTGTAAAAACCATGCTGCGCCTGTTGCATGCAAAACCTGAGTTGAATGTAGTGGCAGATCAATTGGGTACACCTACCTATGCACATGATCTGGCAAATGCAATCATGCATATTATTACAAGCAATAAATGGGTGGCAGGTATTTATCATTTCAGCAATGAAGGAATAACCACCTGGTTTGAATTTGCAACAGAAATAGGATCGCTCAGCAATGCAGATTGTATAGTACATCCTATTGCCACTTCTCAATACCCTACAGCAGCCCAACGTCCGCAATATTCTGTAATAAGCAAAGAAAAAATAAAATCCATTTATCATCTCAATCTTCTGGATTGGAAAGAAAGCTTGAGTAACTGCATTGAGCGTATGCCTGCTCCCTGATCTTGCTATTTTTCAAATAATAATTTATACGCTTTAAATTATCTTGTGCTAAGCATTCATTTATAGAATAATTGGGTACGATTGTACCATTACATTAAAAATTCACCAGAAATGGGAAAAGAAATAAATGAAAAAGAAAAAGCTGAAGAAGAATTAAAAATATTAAACACCCAATTGAATGAAGCACAGGAAATTGCAAAGATGGGTCATTGGCAGTGGCATATTGCTTCTAATAAAGTCACATGGTCTAATGGTTTATTTAAAATATATGGCTTACCACCTAAAGATAATGGGCTGACTTATGAAGAAATGCTGAGTAGAATTCATCCTGGAGATAAAGACTTTGTGAACCGGACTATACAAGAATCGCTTATCAGGAAAGTATTGCCCCCATACACTTACCGGATCTTATTAGACGACGGATCTGTTCGTACAGTGCAGGCAAAAGGTGAAATCATTTCAGACAATGAGGACAAAGTAGTGAAAATAATAGGAACGGCACAAGACATTACAGATCCATATAAAGCGCAACAAATGTTGTTGGATAAGACCCATGAACTGGAAGAGACCAACACCGAACTTAAAAAATTTGCTTTTATTGCTTCACATGATTTGCAGGAACCCTTGCGTAAAATATTGACATTCTCATCCTTGTTACAATCGGAAGCTGCACAACACTTCAATGAAAAATCCAGGATGTACATAGATAAGATCGTGTCTTCATCTACACGAATGCAGAAATTGATTGATGATATTTTACAATTTTCAAGCTTGAGAGCAGATGAAGATTCTTTCCAACTTGTGGATCTGAATTCAATCATTCAGCACATGTTATCCGATATGGAAATAATAATTTTCGACGCCGGGGCTGAGGTGCATGTTCAAAATTTACCGGTAATTGAAGCTATTCCTTTCCAGATGGGGCAGCTATTTCAAAACTTTTTAAGCAATGCCATTAAATTCAGAAAACCAGAAACAAAGCCTATCGTTTATATAAGCGCTGAAGTAATGAACGCCAATGAACTTTTTATGCACGCTGATGAGCCCAATATAAATCACCAGGGACATTGGCAAAGGGAACGCATCGTGCGGATCACTATCACAGATAATGGAATCGGCTTTGATGAATCTTATAAAGAAAAAGTATTCGAAATATTTCAACGATTACACAGCAATAAGCTTTATGAAGGCACGGGCATTGGTCTGGCTATTTGTAAAAAAATCGTTGACAACCATCATGGAAGCATTCAGGTAATCAGTAAACCTGATAAAGGTTCCACCTTCACAATCACATTACCGGTTTCGCAGGAGCATTTTAAATGAAAAAGCGAAGATCGGCTCCGCTTTAATGAGTTGACCGGCAAGGACACCAATCGAACTCTAGACCGCCTCCTTACCTTTCTGCAGATCGTCAAAGTGGCATAAATATAACCATGTCACAAACTGTCACATCCGCTTCAGTACTGCATTCTAAAAAGCGATAATTCTCGCTTTTTAGCTGTGCAAAAAAAGACCGACCTGGCGTTGGGTTTAAACTATAACAGACAATTCGAGAATTTAAAACTTGTAAAAATATTATCCCAACTGTATGCTATACAGCATATAGTTGCTGCCGACGGCCGCATCATTCCTGCAACCCATCCGCATAAAACCCTTTTTTTGTGAGGCATACACGACCTCTTTTGTCCCCCAAAACCATTTCGCAGGAAATTTTCTTCCATTCATTTTTAAGACCAAATCAATTTTACTACTGCAATAATTGCTATCTACTTCTATCGGAAAACAATATATAATGACACTACTAAAAAAGGAATCTAAAGTTTATTTTTGCAACGGCAGCAGCGCTATGAACTTTTCCATTTGTAACACATGCCCAAACTCACCCACTTCACAATAACCATCAAATCTAAAAGCTACCTTCAAAAATACTTTTCTACCATCGGTGAATACCCTATGCCCCTGAATCAAAGTGATCATTTATTTAATACCATACTCACCAAGCTTTGCAACAAAGGGAATTTTCGGGTAAGAGGCAAAAACTTAAACATCTGCAATGCAGCGATCAAGAAATACCAAGGCGAGCTTACATTTAAAATACCCTTTGATTTCTTTTACCGTATAGAAAAAAATCCACCACCGGCACTTGTTTATAATATAAACCTATACCTGCAACAAGTATTTGAAGCTGATTTTTGCGATGTAGTTAACCGTGCTACATGGTTAGGCATTGAAAGAAGAACAACCATAGAAAAATTTGCTGAAAATCACAATATAATCATTGAGGAAGATATTTCTTATGAAGCCCTAAAGCGTGTTGATTATCGTTATCGCAAGAACAAAAAAAAATTTATGGAAAAATTGTCACTTCAGAAATCACCCTTTACAAAACCAAACGAATAAGATAAAATCTTGCGTTAGGCATCCTCCCTTTTTTCGTGTCCCCTCATCTAACGTTCTTCATTATTATGTTTACAGAATGGGAACCGGACATTTTACCAAAGCATCGATAGACAGAGCATTTGCCCAGATGATCAATGAAAGAGGGGTGCACAATAAAGTTGAGAAATCAAGTGAAGCTGTGCGCCAATACCGCACCCAGCTAAAAAACGGTATTCCAATATCAATGAATCTTAAGCTGGATTTACTGCAGCGTACAGGATGGAAAAGTAAAGACTTTGATTATACAGCGTCTGATCTTCTTAGCCTGGTAAAGTTTGCGTTAAGTACCAGCGATAGTGCGGAAAATTTTGGGCCTGCTTATATTATTGAAAAATGGGAGGATGAGCGCAAGTAGTTAATTTTTATAAATGTAAAAACAAATATTATGGAGAAGACCTTAGTCTATTTTAATGAAGTCAAGTACCAACAGGAAATCGGATCTCTTAATAACTCCATCAAGAAGTTCAAATCAATTATTGCATATTATAACAGCCTGGGCGTTGGTGAATTTCGGTCAGAAGAAGCACCTGATCTATTCTTCAACACAGAAAAATTTATTGCAAACAAAATTAGGGACGCCAATCCTGACAACTTTCCGGTATTTATAAAAGAAGAATTCTTCACAGATTATATTAAATACCCTAAGGAATATAAAGAACTATTATCAACACTAACGATGTGGAAAAAATTCACCTCAGAGCGCATTGAGCAAGATGGATCTGGCGTCACTTTAGAAGAATATTTCGATAATTTTAGTTTCTACTATAACGGAGATATCGAAATTAAAGCTGAAACCATTGAGGCTATTAAAAGCAAGCATCAGCGATTTATCGAAACAATTTTTGGAAAGAACACTCATGACTTTATTGTAAACGTAGTAAGTCTTTTAGAAGATGAAGAACGGAGAAATCAATTAAGAATTAACGATGCAAGATCGCTTTCCGAATTTTTCATGAAGGCTGTCGAATGGGAAGCCGGAAAACCAAAAGCATCAATAAATTTCATTTGTACACGTGATAAGTATGCAAAATTTCCTCTAACCCTTTAAAATAAATAAAAATGCCTAATTACGGACATATTCCCAAACCTTCCAATCCAGATGCCGCACGGGGTGGATATAAGAATGTACTTCTTGTCATTCCGCGTGCAGATTTTTTAACCTTCGCTAAACCACCGGCAGCACCGGCAGCACTTGGAGATGGTTATAAAATAAACACAGCGCACACGTTTGCAGCGAACAAAGGATATTATGAGTGGGCATCAAAACTAAAATCTGTTGTAGGCAAAGGTACCACTGGTGGTGATGAAGGTGCTTATCAGATGAAGTATTCTTTTGAGGGAGTAGTGATCGGTGATAGCGCCAGCACACAAGAGCAGATGCACAGGGCTTTGAACGATGACCTGGTATGGTTTGTAAAAGACAGCAATTGCCTGGTAACAGACAGCTATATTCAGTATGGCGACGAGTGCGACAGTCCTGTAATAAAGGCGGAATTTGACAGCCAAAACAGTGATGGTACAAAGAACTGGAAGATCAGCGGAGAAGTTAGCGGCAAACGTTTCTTCTACAATGCAGCGCTTGTAAAAGCAGCATAATTGGACGTGGCAACTGTATGCTATACAGCATATAGTTGCTGCCGACGGCCGGCTTAAGAAAAATGGTTTGTTTGCATGGCAGAATATGGTCTCTGCAGACCATACACGACATTGCAATTCTGAACTTTGTTTCATATTGAGTTTCAAAACAAAGAAGTGAGCGACAAATTTGATATCACTTTTGGCGATAAGCAAAAAGATCAGCACATACATGTACCGGGTAAATACAATGGTCCGCTGAGCGGAATTACTCTGGAAGCTGCAGAAGCTTATGTAGAGCAGAAAGGAAACATCCTGAAACCAAAAGCATCAAAGAGATCTGTCACTGGCGCTGACAATAAGGTTTCATAAACATCATTAACAAAAACATTGATGAAAGTATTATTACAGGCACTTGCCCGTCCCTGGTTCATTGAAGCATCAAAAGCCCATTATTGGGCCGGTATTGCAAGAGATATATTCATAACAAGATCGCTCGATGCTGTACCCAATAGGGATCGTCGAGATCCGGATCATGACTATGAGTTTACAAGAGTGAATGCTGGCGGCAACATTGATGCTGCAGGGCAGATACAGCTTGTTAAAATAGAAGGTCCATTGATGAAATATGACAATAGCGCCTTCCTAGGTATGGAATCTTTGCAACAGGGAATACATGCTTCAGCTAAAGATGAAACGATTAGTTCTATTGTATTAATAATTGACAGTCCTGGCGGTACAGTAGATGGCACACACAATCTTGCCAGGGAAATTGAAAAAATAAAAAAACCAGTTGTTGCATTTGTAAATGGTTATATGTGCAGTGCTGCTTACTGGATAGGTTGCGGAGCCAGAGAAATTATTTGCGATGAGGCCAACGACGGCTATAATGCAACGATAGGAAGCATTGGCACTGTGGCCCGCTGGTACGATAAAAAAGAGGCAGATAAAAAGGCCGGAATCAAAGAGATCGTAGTTACCGCTTCCAAAAGCACACGCAAAAATTCTTATTCAGATAGTATAGATAAAGCACAATACGATCGACTGATCAAAGACCTGGATAACCTGAATGACACATTTGTTTCAGCCGTTAAAAAAAACCGTGCAGGGAAATTAAATCTTGAAAGCGAAGATGTACTGGCAGGTGATATATACGATGGTAAGGATGCCTTGAAATTTGGGTTGATAGATAAGATAGCAGATCTGCAGTACGCAATAAAACGCAGCCTGCAAATGGCACAAACAGTACAGTTATAAGCAAGCTTAGTAAAATTTGTAAAGTTATGAGCAAGCTCGATTACACATCCCTCAATACCAAAGTAGAATCCTGGGGAAAGGATGTAGTTAATGATATTAAGAAAACCGCATCTTCCATGGGTGTAGAGCATAGGGCTTCAAGTCCTAATAAAAGCGCTTCGCTGCCTAAAATAATTGATCGATATAAAATAAGAGATGGTATTGTTACTGTAGTCAAGATTTCATTTCCGCAATCACTTATATGGACGCATAAAGGAGCGGGCAGAGGACAAGGTGGGACAAAGGGAAGCAGGTGGGTTGATAAGTATGGAAATCCAAAAACCACCAACCCCCAAAGTCTGGGAAAGATGAATACCGGCAATAGAAAATCAAAACCGTTTTTCAATTCTGCTTTGGATAATGAAAGTGGGATAAATGAGTTAGCAGATATCGTCGCAAACGAATTAGGTACCTCCATTATTGACAAGATGTTCATCAAATAAATATGGCAAAAACAGAATCTAGGACGCTCAACATCTACATCCAAAGTGGTGAGGCACAGAAGGCCCTGGATAATCTTTTGAGCAAAGAAAAGCAGCTTAAAGATGAACTGGTAAAAGCTACGGATCCCCGTACGGTTAAGAACCTGGAGGCTGCACTGGATAGGTTGAAAGAACCGATAGACCGTGCAACAAAAAAGTTGAAGGGAGATCTCACTCCTTCATTCAGAGACGCGGAGGCCACAGTCCGCAAGCTAGGCATAGCTTTAAAGAGTGCCACAGATCCTAAAGACATTGAACGTCTCACCAGGGAATACCGAGAGGCTACAGTTGCACTTGAAAGTCATCGCCGCCAACTCGGCTTAGTAAAGCAGGCAGGCGCAAGCTTAGCAAAAGAAAATCCCTTCGGGCGCATGTTCGACTTTGCCAAAGGGGCACTGATCGCATCAGGCATTACCGCGGCCACACAGGGAATCACACAATTTTTTGGCGATGCAGTTGATGAGGCTATTGAGGCCGAGCAGGCTACAGCACGTCTGAGGGTTACACTTGATAATTTGGGCCGGACAGATGCATTTGACAGGTTGAACGCAAAGGCAAACGAAATGGCCGCAACCTTTAAATACATTGATAATGATGAAGTGTTGGGAGTATTCGAGAAATTGATTGACTATGGTAAATTAACTGAAACACAGATCACTGATCTACTTCCAGTGATCATAAATTTTGCTGCAAAGCAGGGTATTTCTATTTCCGATAGTGCTGACACCATTATCAAAGCACTCGCCGGGAACGGCAAGGCTTTGAAAGGCTACGGCATCAATATGGCAGATGCCAAAACAGATGCTGAAAGGCTGGCGCTGGTAATGGACACATTAGCTAAAAAAGTGGATGGTGCTGGTGAAGCTTTTCAAAATTCAACTACTGGTGGCCTTGCAGCCGCCAGGCAACAGTTTGCTAATTTAAAAGAAGATACTGGCAATAAATTATTACCTATTCTAACAAACGTTTACTCATTCTTCAATAAAGTGCTGGATGCCGCCAACAACATGCGCCAGGTAATGAGGGATGCTTGGCAGGATATCAAGAATATATCACAATTTGGTTTCGAAGGCGCGAATGCGCTTGCAGCTGCCCGCGACCTAATTAGAAAAAAAGAGGCAAATGCAGGAAAAATCGGAGATGCAGCTGCAGGAGCCGCCAAAAGCGACAATAAAGTACTAGGTTTTGGAGATGATGATAATAAAAATGATGCTGCTGCAAAAGAAAAAGATCGGCTAAAAAAACAACAGCAACAGGCGGCCCAGCTGAAAACACAACGTCAACAGGATGCCAGGCGGGAGCATGAAAAAATCATTGCAGATCGTAAGCGCTTAGCAGAAGAATTTGACAAGCTATCTCTAGAATTATTAGGCGAAGGTCAGCACAAGGAGCTAAAGCTTCTTGAAAAAAAATATACTGACTTACGGGAGCTTGCCCACGGAGATAAAAAGCAATTGCTTGAAGCAGAAACTCGATACCAGGAAGAACGCCGGGCAATTAATAACAAATATTTTCTTGATGGATTGGCAGCAGTGCGTGAACGAACAGCCGAGGAAATAAAAGTCCAGGAAAAAGCTAATGCCGAAAAGATTTCAAAAGCAATTTTGTTTGTCAAAAAACTTGAAGAAGCCATTGCATCCGCGACTGAAACGTTTGCCCAGGATCAGAAAGCTAAGAGAGAGCTTGATCTGGAATTAGCAAAGGGTAAAAAGAAACTGAAGCTAAAAAAAGAGGCATTAAAAGCTGAAGAGGATGAAGAAATAAAAGCAGCTCTCAAAAACAACGGGTTGAGGGGAGATCAAGAGCACATCATACAGAACATAATTGCTGGCATAAAAAAACAATACAGAGACCTTGAAAACGAAGAGGAGAAATCACATATTATCGGCACCATAGAAAAAATACTTGTCTATGCTCAACATGCACTCGATATATACACTGTATTTGCAAATGCAAAAGCACAAAGAGAAAATGCAGATCTTAACCGGGACAAGGCTATAAATGATAAGAAAAAAAGAAACCTTGAAGCCCGGTTGAAATCAGGTGTAGTTACCCAATTGGAGCATGACCGGGAAATAGAAAAGATTCAAAGAGAATCTGAAAAAAAAGAAGCGGCAATCCGGCTTAAGCAATTCAAGCGTGACCAGCGAATACAAATTACTCAAACGTTAATGAATGCTGCTGAAGGTGGAATTAAGCTATGGGCTAGCCCGGGTTTTCCGGCAGCAATTCCGTTGCTTGCAATCTTGGCAATACAGACTGCAGCATCAATAGCATCAATATCTTCTAAAAAACCAACTTTTGAAAGAGGTGGTAGATTACTTGGCCCATCACATGCAGAAAACAACGGTATGCCCGTTGTAGATCCAAGGTCCGGTCACGTACAAGCATATCTTGAAGGAGGTGAAGGCATCGTAAATAAAAAATCTATGCAGGATAGAAATGTCTATGCTGCATCCGGAACACCATCACAAATCACTAGTATATTAAATGCAAAGCATGGCGGTGTACATTGGGAGAGTGGTGCCCAATTCATCCCTGCCTGGAGTGTTCAAAAAATGAAACCGATCAATTTTCCTGCGATCAATGCCGCTATAGAAAATACAAGAATGTATGCCAGGGGTGGTATGTATGATCAACGCCAATCAGTAACCGATACCCGGGTCACTGAGGATATAGAAATGAAACAAACCATGCTTAACATGAATGATATAATGCTGAGTTTAAAATCTCAACTGCAAAAACCCATAAAAGCATATTCGGTAATCACCGAACAGGAGGCGCAGCAGAATCGGTTGGATGCGATTAGAGATGATGCAACGATGCGATAGATCCATCGGTAGCAACTACCGTCTGATCAGACGGTACACGACGCCTCTATGAGGCTTCAAAAAATGGTGTGTACTTGCTCATTTACTTTAGCTGTATATTTGATATTGCCCTACTTGCTGAGGCTTTAGAAGTAGCACCTAAAAAGCGTGGGACATACAAAAAAGCTGATAAGATGAATTAAAAGTTTTTCCTTAGTTTTTGAAGAATCTCGGCTGTTAAATCACAAAAATAATTTGGATTTTATCGGTAAAATTGTAATATTGGTTTACTTATTGAGTAATTTGATTGCGTTTGTACTCCTTAGCTTGCTTATAGCAATAATATGACACCTAATAAAAAAAATGCTGTGATTAGATTAGATGCCAGTCCGATTATAAAGAAAAAATATTGGAGTGTACGTGAAGTTTTAAATCACGAGACAGATAAAAAAGATCCTAATTCAAACCCATATATTTTTATTAAAAAAGAATCATGTAATTCAGGTAAAAAAACATAAGAATAAATTATATATGTTATATTTAGCCCCCTTATTAGGGGGCTTTTTCTTTGCTCGTAAATAGATTGTTATGAATGAACTAAACTTAACCGATGTTGGCGGTAATGGTCACGATATAGAGGATGGTGAAACCCCAATTGCGCCGATAGGGAGTGAATTGCAAGCCGATGCAGCCCCGGCAGATAAGCCGGATTCAGGGACGGTGACAAAAAGCGCTTTGGTAACTGCAATATTTACTGCCTACTCCGATACTGGGACCGAAGATATGCAATCAGAATGCAACAACTTGATAAAGGCATATTTGAAGCAAGTTTCCAAAGAACATGACTGCTGCCGTGCTTACAACGTATTGGTTCTATATGATAACGGCACACTTGTAAAAAGTGATGCAGATCGTATTTACAATTCAGTTACAAAGCTAACAGAGCAGAAGCCTCTTTTATTAGTGCTTTACTCAGGCGGTGGCGTAGCGGGCTCGGCGTATCTAATTGGCAAGCTGTGTATTGATAGCTCGAATGGTAAATTTATAATTACCGTGCCTCGAATGGCAAAATCGGCAGCAACTTTAATTTGTTGTGCAGCTAATGAAATTCACATGGGTAGTTTATCGGAATTGGGGCCAATTGATCCGCAAATAAACGAATTACCTGCATTAGGTTTAAAAAATTCAATTGAGCATATTGCAGAATTAGTGAAAAAACACCCGGCATCATCTGATATGTTTGCAAAGTATCTAAACTCATCCCTTCCATTAATCCATTTAGGTTACTATGAAAGGGTTGCTGAATCAGCAATGCAATATGCGGAGAAGCTGCTAAATAAACATAAAGAAAACCTTGAAAAAAGTCCGAAAGACATTGCCAACGAATTGGTTTATAAATACAAAGATCACAGTTTTGTTATAGATAAATCTGAAGCAGAAGAGATATTCGGTGCGAATATAATTAAGACCAATACGGAGGAATATGAACTTGGGAATACTCTATATATGGCCTTAGGTTTCATATATAGAATGGCAGATTTACTTAACTACAACTTTTATTTTACCGGCTCACTCGACTCAGACCCCGTGTTTACTAAAAGGAAGTAAACTTTCAAACTGACCCACTACCGTATATTTTATTTCTTATTATACTTATTGAATTTGTTGTATGTTTGGTATGCAACATTCTCAATCATGAACCATATCAATCAATGTAATTATTTTAACGAGCGGCGTACGGTTGCAAGTACCGCATGTCTTTTCTGGTTCACCAGAGGATGTTGCAGCGACCGCTCTATTATTTCATATAATAAACCTTTTAAAAATGCAGCAACATCCAAAAAAGAATCCTACCCACAGCCACCCAAACATGGTAGTAAAGCTGGTAACAGCTGAACAGAATGATTTACTAGATTTTTTAAACGAAGATGGGCACAACCTGTGGTGGCATCTCAGCGAACCAGTCGCCTTACTCACTAATGCCGGTATTAAGAGTAATGGTGTTTCTCCTATGCTACCGTTCATAGGGTGTGTTTACTCATTTCTAACCAAGCTTACGAAGGTGTCAAACCTAAGAAAGTTAACCTACTGCGCAGAAAGTGAAAGACGTGTGTGTGCAGAAGTAGTAGGGAAGCACATGTGTCCTACGCTGATACCTGGGAGTAACCTGGTTCTACAGCCTTTATTAGATCAAAAATTACTTTACTGGGGTGAGTTATACTTTGTAGTGGACAAGCGGGGCGGGGCGAAAGTAAGGAGAGTATATGAATCAAAGGGTGGATTGGAGATGCGGTGCGACAATCCTAACCAAAAGTTATATCCACCTGAACTGTTAACGTGGGGCCAAGTGTCTAGGATTTATAAAGTGAAGGCTTCACTAACCAAACATTAAAAAGGCAGCTATCCCGCAGTGGCGGGATAGTGTCTGCAAGATACCATTAAGGTAATAACTATGCAGCACTGCCCTTAAGGCATTGTTGCACCATTTGAAACGGATATCTATAAGGGCAATCATATTTCTATGTTTATTAAACATCCGCCGAAATAGTGGACAGGGGATTTATTAACATCTTTGGGGGTTATTGAATGTTTTTAAATTAAAGGTTATATAAAACATTAACTATCAAGTATTTATAGTTTTTTACCTACCAAATTGGTGGTAACGGGCTGCTTTTTCTAAGAAAACCACCAAAGCCGCTACTGTATTATGTTTGGCGTGTTTTTACCGTTTTAAACCGTTAAAAATTTATAACGCTTTAAGTATGACTAAGGATCAAATTCACATACTCATGAAAGATGGTGACCTAAGTCATTTAGTAGAACCTGGGTGGAACAAAACCGCCAGTGTAGTACGGTTGAATAACGATCATTATTTATTAAGCAGTGTCTTGCATAATATCATCCAACATCTTTTTGAATGGCATTATGAAAATGCTTATAAGACCACATTGAAGTTTTTTGAAACAAGAATTAATTCGCGAATAGAAGGCAAAAAAATCGATGAAAAAATCTCTTTTCTTAAGAAAGAGCGCAATAAATATAAGAACCGGAAGGAGCTCATGAATATCCCTCAGGGAGTAGAGCTCAACAACCTTTCCACTTTTTGGAAATCATATATTTATAATAATGATGTTGAGCAAATAATTGAGTGCCTTAAATTCAAAGTGTTCCTGGGTGAAAGGATAGTGCTTTTTGATCTAGATCGCAAAGAGGCCTTATATCCAGCACTTCAACAAAGGTTGGGTTTACTGGATCCATTTTTCCACACAGCCGAAATGTTTAAAGTTTACGCAAGCATGCTTGTTTTTAATAAAATAAAGTATGTGAAGAAGAAACTATCTAAAATTGAAAAAGCTGACGTAAAGCTGCCAGTATCAGAGATAGCAACCACAAATGAAAATCCTGAGGGAAACCTGCCAGTATCAGAGATAGCAATCACAAAGAAAAATCCTACTGCTGCGACATTAGCTATAACTTTTTTTGTTAATGATATGGATGTTACATATCCGATTGATGTCCAGGACGTGGTGGACCAGTTAAAAATTTCAGATATTACGCTTACACGTACTTTAAAAAAAAACGTAGTCGAAATGCGGGCACATTTCAAAGACTGGCCGGCCATTTTAACAACCAAACCCCACCCAAATTCCATAATAGAAAGGATTAAATCATTAGAATTTGCGTTAGATTATCCAGGTGATAAAAAAACAGAAATTTCAGATGCTATTACAACTTTAAAAGAGAAGTAAAGTTATTCACATATCTCAAAATATACCCCCCGTAACACCCCCCTCTGAATAGTGTTTTATTGCAATTTTGGTGCTTAAACATGCATTAAAATGAGCGCACCCAAGACCAAGCAGTTACCCCCACAAATAACAAATCCATTTTCTACCATATTGGAAGGGATTGAAGAAATCAAGGCCCTGGTAGCAAAGTCTTCTACACCAGTCGCCAGTAATGATGTTTCTAAAAAAAATGAGAAACCCGTACGAGTAAAAATTGCTGCAGAAACCATTGACTGTTCTGTTCGTCATGTTTACAAATTGTGCGCTGATGGCAAGCTCCCTCATTTGAGAAATGGAAAGGGTCGATTTCTGTTCTATAAAAGTGAACTTATCTCATGGATCGAAAATGGACGCAAAGGCCCTATCAGCAATAATGTTTAAAACGATATCATGAATAAACTAATTCTAATATTAGATGGGAAAAACGGCTCAGATAAAACAGCATTTCACTTAACCAAATCATTAAAATATGCCAGGAATTCGAACGATAAAACCGCAATTTTTTTTGAATGAGGAGTTGGCAGAATTGCCGGCTATAACCAGGCTTCTTTTTATTGGCTTATGGACGCAGTCTGATTTCGAAGGAAGATTGCTTGATAAACCCAAAAGGCTAAAGGCCCAAATATTTCCATATGATAACAGTGACGTTGATCAAAATCTATCACTGCTTCAAAGTGCAGGTTTTATTAAAAGATATGAAGTTAGCGAACTGAAAGTGATACAGGTGATTAACTTCAAAAGGCATCAACAGATTACCGGATCTGAAGCAGAAACAAAGAGCGAACTGCCTGAAGAAGTCCTTGCTGGTAATAATGATGTAGCAAAATTCTGGGATGTGATCCAAACCCTGCTTGCTTTGGAGTTGATACAGGAAGGAAAAGACTTTTCCGTGGAAGATGGATACATCTATCTACGGCTCATGCAGGTGTATCCATTATACAAGAAGGAACTGCGGCAGCGTGGAGATGCCAACGTATTGGCCAAACCTACCCTGGAGCACTATCTAAAGCTTGACAAAACGGTTTTCGAAGAATATGTGCGCAAGAGGTTCCATGATGGCAGTAACAACTGGTGTTATAAAATGAAGTACGACAAATTGGGTATAGATATGATTAAGATCAAACAAATGGAGCATACCTCAATTGAGCATCACCAAACAGAAGTAGATAAAAAGTACAGGGCAATGGGGATTGCCATCGGAGATCCAGAATGTGTCGTAGCTGAACTGCCTTTTTTAGATTAAGCTGGAACATTCCAGCAGGTAAGGCCGTAAGACCTTCATTTTTTTATTTTTTAAACCATTTTTAAAAAAAGCTTTAAATCGCTTGGAACACATGGAACAGATGGAACAAAAATATAAATTATTGATTTATAGTATAGTTACAGAGGTGGTAAGCGCCAAAAATGTTCCAAACTGTTCCGCAATGTTCCATCGTGTTCCAATGTTCCATTGTTCCATCACCAATAAATGGCTTTTCAGAGGCTTTTTATTTTTTTTTCATCATTAAATAAATCATTATGCGTAAAATGACTAATCGTGTACAACCTCTAAAACTTGCCAAAGATAATAATAAGCTGCAATGCGCCGGCTTTATTCCTCTTACTGATTCACCACTGCGAGCAACAGTAGAAGTCACTGGTAAGAGTATGAGCCCCACTCAGGAACCAGGAGACAAACTGGCAATAAATATGGAAAAGCAAAAAAGAAGAGTAGCCGAAATAAGTGTATCCTACCACCCAAAGCATTCTCTTAATCCAGTCGTCACTTGTTCTATTCACGCTTATGTATTGTTCAAAGCATTCTTTCCTACAGACACCATACATCTTCAGGAGCGCTTTGTTGCCATGTACCTCAACAGAGCAAACCGTTTGATTGGGCTTTACCTGGTTTCCATAGGTGGAACTATAGAAGTAATTGCAGACATCAGGCTTATCCTTTCTGTGGCACTAAAAACAGCAGCCACAAGCATAATGCTTGCTCACAATCATCCTTCAGGTGCTCTGTCTCCTTCACCTGCTGACAGAGTCATCACTTCTCAAATACACGAAGCGGCAAACCTTATGGATATAAAACTCCTCGATCACATCATTCTTTCTCCTAAAGCTGGAGAGTACTACAGTTTTGTTGATGATGGTATGTTGTAAAAAATAATGAGCATTGCCTGCAAGCATGTATTAGCATCTTCACAAAGCTTAAGGCCGTAAGACCTTCATTTTTTTATTTTTTAAACCATTTTAAAAAAAAGCTTTAAATCGCTTGGAACACATGGAACAGATGGAACAAAAATATAAATTATTGATTTATAGTATAGTTACAAAGCTTTACCGTTGCCTAAATGTTAAAAACTGTTCCATCGTGTTCCAATGTTCCATTATTCCATCACCAAAAAATGGCTTTTCTGAGGCTTTTTATTTTTTCTTCATCATTAAATTAATTCATTAAAAGAGAAGAATTACCATTTGGTTAATTGGAATTTAAAATAATTGCAAGAAGCTAACACTATATCGCCTTTATTCATTGTGCCAGTTGAGCCCCAGGCACCGGTGATAGTTTTGCTGTCTCCGGAGGAGAAACAATTGGTAGATTTGATTGTAAACATTCTAGTAAACCAGGCAATAGAAAATATACATGAAAAAAGGAATCAGGTATCATCGCTTCAGCGATAAAGATCAAAGCCAGTACAGCATAGAGCGGCAGGATATGGTCACTGATCAATGGGCCACTAGCAACGATGTACAAATCATAGATACCTTCAAAGATGAAGGCTTTACAGCCCGCACCTTCGACCGGCCGGATATCAAAGAACTTTTTGAATTCATCCGCCGCAACAATGGTATAGACTATCTTATTGTATCTGACCTTACCAGGTTTAGCCGTAAAGCAGGTGAAGCCATTACTACAATTGAGAAAATACAGCAGATCCACAATATAAAAATTGTAAGTGCCGGCAGGTCCGTTATTTACGACTGCACCGACCACAACTCTTTTTTTATGTTGGTACTTGAGTTTGGGATGGGCAATTCAGAAAACATTAAACGCCAAAATGATATCAATGGCGGTATATATGCTGCTAAAGCCAAAGAAGGAAGATACGTAGGCGCACGGCCCCCCTTTGGTTATAAAATTGAAGGGCATGGCAAAACAAGAAAACTGGTTCCGGATCCAGATACCGCACAGGTAGTCAGTAAAATATTTGAATCATTCCTTATCGGTACACCATATTGTTTGCTGAAAAAACAAGCAAAGGAAATGGGGTATAAAACAAAAGGATCATCATGTGTAAGGGATCACATCTTACTCAACCCGATTTATGCAGGTATGCTCAGGGTGAAAGCATATAAGAATTTTGCAGGTGGTTTGTTTCAGGCTATCCATGAGCCACTTATTGATATGCACAGGTGGCAACTGGCGCAGCAAAAACTATCAAGGCCAGACAAGCCAAAAACGATCTTATCAGATGAAATGCCATTGCGCGGAGTCTTGAAATGCCATTGTGGTGCATGGTTAAGCGGATCGCCGGCAATAAAGAAGTCGGGTAAGGTGTACAATTATTATAAATGCATTCATAGCAGTCATAATCACATAAGCACTATAAAGGTGCACAATCAGCTGTCGCAGGTATTACAATACATGAGCCTTCCAGATAGGCTGCTAGTTGCTATAAAAGACCAGGGCGAACAAGCGATGGAGCAAAGACTTCAGGAAAATATAAAATCGGCAATGAAGCACCGGCGGCAATTAGAAGGGGTGGAGGAGAAGTTGTATTCTTTAGAAGAAAAATTTTTAGCCGACCAGGTGAGTGCCGATACATATCAGAAATGGCATAGTGACCTTTCAAATAAAAAAATAACATTAAAGGCAACGATTGATGGTTGCACAAGAGACGGACAAGAGAGCAGGTTGATTTTTAAAGACGGACTGGAGCAGCTATCTGATCTTAATTACGTGTGGAATGGAATAAGTACGGTGCAGAAGCAGGAGTTCATCCGGATTTTGTTCGATAACAGCCTTTACTACAAAGAACATCTCTATCGAACTCCCTACATAATGCCCGTCTTCAACCATAACATATTGATTTTAAAACAAAAACAGCTACTATTGATAGATGAGCAGAAACAAAAAGAAGGACTAAATCCTTCTATGTTGAGTTATAAGGATTCGAACCTTAACTGACTGGACCAAAACCAGTAGTGCTACCGTTACACCATAACTCAATCGTAAAGGCAGGCAAAAATAAGGCAGGCTTCCCTCTTAACAAAATCTGACTCAGGTATTTATTGAAGAGAGGTCTGTTAATTTTACTGTCTTGGAATTTTGGTCTTCCTGATCTTTCAGGCCTTTAATTTTATCCAGCGCCCCGGCGACTACATCGCACATAATGGTAACCAGGCTTCCTTCTTTAGCATTTTGATATACATAATCAATCGCTTCATTTTCATTGGGGATCACCATTGTTGGTAAAGATGGATTTACAGATTGAATGCCCTCCTGCAGTAAGCCGATGATTTCTTCAGGGCTTCTGCCCCTCAAATTTTTATCGCAACGAATAATGATCTCGTTGAAATATCGGGCTGATATTTCACCTAAAGCTCTGATGTCTTCATCACGACGATCACCTGTACCACTGATCAGGGCAATTTTATAAGGATAATCCAATTTACTCACAAAGTCGCAGAGCAATTGTAAACCATGCGGATTGTGCGCAAAATCCGCTAAAAAGGTACAACGCTTAAATTGGAAGAAATTTAATCTTCCAGGGGTTTGAGTGGATGAAGGAACAAATGATTGTAATGCCTGGCGGATATCTTCAATGGTGATATCGCGGAAGAGGTAGGTAGAAAGTACTGCCGGCAGTACATTTGCTATATTGTGTAACGCTTTTCCACCGTACGTAACCGGTATATCTTTTACAGGCATCACACGTACTTTCCAGGCCCCTTTCATTATACTCACATACCCGTTTTCGTAAATAGTAGCTAGCCCTCCTTTTGCACAATGTTTTTTTATTCTTGGGTTATTCTCATCCATGCTGAACAAGGCAACATTGCAATCAAGCTCTTTACCCATACTATAAGAAAGATCATCGTCTGCATTCAATATTGCATAACCATTGGGGAACACAGTTTCAGGAACCACCTGCTTCACCTTAGCCATTTGGTCTACTGAATTTATACCACCTAATCCAATATGATCGGCAGCTACATTGGTGACGATGGCTACATTGCAATGCCGGAATGCAAGACCTGATTTTAAAATACCACCTCTTGCACATTCCAGCACTGCAAAATCAACAGTAGGATCTTTCAATACAAACTGCGAAGAGAGCGGTCCGGTGCAGTCTCCACGCATCATCAGTTGATTTTGAATATATACACCATCCGAAGTGGTGTATCCAACTTTTTTGCCTGCAGTGCGTGCTATGTGTGCCGTTATTCTTGTTGTAGTGGTTTTACCATTTGTTCCTGTTATGGCAATGATCGGAATTCGTCCGTCACTTCCTTTTGGAAACAGCATATCTACTACAGGTTCAGCTACGTTTCGAGCCAGGCCTGTTGCAGGTTCTACATGCATGCGGAAGCCCGGTGCTGCGTTCACTTCCAGAATAGCTCCGCCATTTTCTGAAATAGGACTTCTTAAATCCGCCGCCATTATATCTATTCCACAAATGTCCAGCCCTACTATGCGTGCAATTCTTTCGGACATAAAAATATTAGCGGGATGCACTTCATCGGTAACGTCAGTGGAAGTTCCACCGGTACTTAAGTTGGCAGTTGGTTTTAATAAAACCAGTTCGTCAACAGGAGGTATCGTTTCCAATGTATAACCCTTCATGTCGAGTTGCCTAAGGGTATTATGATCAACTGTTATTTGTGTCAATACTTTTTCATGGCCATATCCCCTGCGAGGATCATAATTGGTTTCATCAATTAGTTGTTGGATACTGCTCTTTCCATCGCCTGTTACAGCAGCAGGTGTACGTAATGCAGCACAAATAAATTTATAATTAATTACCAGCACACGAAAATCGAATCCAGTAATAAAACGTTCGCAGATAATGTTTCTTCCAAACTTCTGTGCATCTGCCAATGCCTTTACAGCACCGGCCTTATCCGTAATATCCGTAGTAGCACCTTTGCCGTGGTTTCCATCTACAGGCTTTAAAACGAGTGGGTAACCGAGTTTGTCAATTGCTCTGGTTAAATCTTCTTCGTCTCTTATAATCACGCCCTGAGGCACAGGCACTTCGGCAGCCAACAACAGGTTTTTTGTCTCTTCCTTATCGCAGGCTATGTCCACCGCTATGTTAGATGTAGTAGAAGCAATGGTTGCTCTTATTCTTTTTTGGTGCACACCATAACCCAGTTGTACCAGTGAATGTTTGTTCAGCCTTATATAAGGTATATTTCTTTTGGCAGCTTCCTCCACTATGCTGCCGGTAGAAGGCCCAAGCCGGGTCTCTTCCCTTAGTTCACGAAGTTTGTGAATGTCTTCTTCCAGATTATAATCTTTATTGTTTATTAAAGCTAGCGCTATACGTACCGATGCTTTTGCAGCATAAATGCCGGCATCTTCTTCCATATAATCGTACACCACAAAATAAACTCCTTCGCGTTCGCCTGTGCTCCTTGTACGTCCAAAGCCACAATCCATCCCGGCAAGTGTTTGCAATTCCAAAGCGATGTGCTCGATCACATGTCCCATCCAGGTGCCTTCTTCCACACGCATGAAGAAACCATTGCGTACGCCTTCACTGCAACGGTGTTCTATCATGGTTGGAAATAATTTTTCTATACGCTCCAAAAAACCTTCAATAGTATTTGTAGGTCTTTGTTCCAACTCTTCCAGATCCAACTTCATTTGAATGAGTTTGGTCCGGCGTACACTCCAGTAATTAGGCCCTCTTAATACTTTTATTTCCAGTACTTGCATATAAAAAACTTGAATTACGGAAATTAGTTTTTTTCTTTTGGGTAGCCAACAATTGTAGTGCTATTGGGCGACATTGGCGACGCTCCATTCAGGTATAGAATGTGAAGGGGCAATATGAACATTAGCATACTATATGCATTTTCAGGAACTTTCGAAAGGATACAAAATTTTTAATACATGTAAGTGCAAAACAATCTTACCTCTTCTAAACTATTTAAAAAGTAAACAGGCTTACTAACCACTTCTACGCATTCTTTTAGGTCCATACCAAAGCCAGAACCCTGTAATGGTAAATATCAATAAAGCAATTCCCATGATGGTCGTATAAATCAACTTAATTATTCCGTTCGTGCCAAGGTAATTGTCAAGTATGGAACCGTCATGTATATTTTCAACAAAGTCCGATCTTCTTCTTTCTATTTGTAAAAGTTTCCCGGTAGCGCCATCGAGTTGTATGCCCCAATAGTGTTCGGTAAAAACAAACTTCACCACTCCTTTTTCTTTTCTGATATCTATCCTGTCAAGGTCAAGAGATAAATCTGCGGATACAGAATCGTGTAAGACCCTGCAGGCGATGGAATGGAGGCTGTCCATTGGAAGCCATTCCTTAAGGTCTGTAGAACTGCCTTCAATTGTGGGAGCTAGCAAAAAGCCGCCCGTATTTTTTTTCCACCCCAACAATAAACCTGTGATAGAGACAACAAAGAAAAACGCGAATAATGATGCACCGGTCATCCTGTGAACTTTTCTGAATATTCTTAATGTTTTTGCCTGCTTTTGCCTGGCCGATTTTTCAGTCATCTTATTTGTCCTAAATTATCATGGTTGTTTTAGAAAAACGAGAGTGAAAATTAGTTTTTCTTTTGGTGGTGGCTAATGATGAATTTCGTTTTAGCTTTTAATTTTATTGTGATAGTCACGTTTAGTACTATTGAATATATTAGGACGTCGTGAGAAAATTCAGGACTTCATTCAGGCGAATTGGCTCATTATAGCGCTTCGTTGCCAGGCAAGCACTTTTACACCGGGTGAATAATGTATCAGGTTAGGTTTGCGGTCTAAAGAAAGATTTCCAAATTCATAATCTGTTTTGAGGTAGATCATCTCAACGTTGTGTAAGCTCCAAGGCTCGTGATGTATATCATACCAGTATATTTTATCGTTGTGGTCAAAGTAGAGACAATAACGTTCGGTCAGCGAGTGTTCAATATCTGTTTTCTTCGATAATTCTTTACCGGGTTTGAAGCTTGTGTCAAGCGCACGGCCTTTGTTTCTATTGGTCGAAAAATATTCCTGTCCATTCTTTCTGCTGTACCGCTTTATTCTTGCTTTTTCATAAGGCAGTTTTGATACAAACTTTGAAATAACTGTTGAAAGATATTTTTCTGATTCAATGTTCAGGAAATAGACGCCTGGTTTATCATCCCTGATGACGTAAGTACGAATATTTACTTCATGAAAGTTTGAGAGCATTGAAATAGAAGGAATACCCCTGGACCTTACTTTTTCCATTGTGAATGCAACGAGCGATACCCAGCAAGCTCCATCAATGGTGTCAATGGTAAGCTCCTGAGGAACTAATTTTCTTAATTCTTCATAAGCAACTTTCCAATGGAGAAAGAGCGCATGATTCCATTCCTGGTAATAAAGCCATGGTTCTTTGGGCAACTCCCAGGGACGGTGAGCAATTTTTTGGAGTAAATCGTCTGCTGCTGACATTATCATTGTTTGTTAAGTTAACAACTAACGGTTGTCATGGCAATGCAGTTGCAATATTTAATCTTTGTATAAGTCTTAGCTAACTTAATCTTCTGCTGCATAAAGCCATTCCCACACTTCACCATCCTCTGGATCCATCACTGTTCCGAGCAATCTGAAATTGTTGTTTTGTAATACCCTGGTTGAAAAATTTTCTTCAGAGATAGTTCTTGCGGTGATTTTGATGGATGGATCTTTTTTAAGCGAAACGTCTATGAGGAGCTTACAGATTGCTGTGCCTATTCCACGCTTCCTATATTCTTCAAATGTGCCATAAGCAATTTCAACTCTTCCTTTTATTGGAGGTCCCTTGAAACCTGCACTTCCCACCAGATCATTATTTTGGCGGGCGAAATAACCTACCCAAGGCGGTAAAAACCCAACTTTTTTGTAAAATTCAATTGTCATGTGCACTATTTCGAAACACACTGGATTTTTTAATAATTCGTCATTTTCCTCTAACGTTTCTTTTATTAGTATAAGTTCCATTATTTCTTTTTAGATAAATGCTTTAACAATTAATTTTTCAAAACATACACTGTTTTCAATTCCGGCATACTGTCCATAATTTGCAGTAATTAAATAACCATTTTTTTTATATAATTCGATGGCTTCAGGTTGATTTTTTCCGGTTTCCAAAATGCATTTTTCAAACTGCAATTCAGATGCCCATACTTCAAGTTCAGTTAACACTTTGGAAGCAACTCCTTTTCCCCTGTTTTCCGGTGATGTGTACATTCGTTTTATTTCCATGGTTTTGGAGTTGTATTCCTTCATGGCACCGCAACCGGTTGCTTTGCCATTGTCGTAAAAAAGAATTACATATTTTATCTTGCCAATTTTATTGAATTGAGCATAGAATTGGTGGTCATCTCCATCTCTTATTGCTAAGTCTGCGTCAAGATATTTTACAAGCTTAATAAAGTCAGGATGGTCAGAGTTTGTTCTTATTATTTTAATCATCTTTTTTTCTAAAAAGCAATGTTAAAATTCGCGGAATCTTTGTTCGGTCATTGTTATCAAAGTATTCATTGACGCTTTCAATTTGAAATCCATTTTCTTTCGCACTTTTTGTAAAGTCCGAAAGATGGTGACTGAAAGAATTTACAACTTGTTGCCCTTCTTCGGTGTCAAATCTTGCTTTGCTTCCTGCGTACTGTTTGTAAGGATGTAATTCCCCGATATATAAATAAGCATTGGGCGCTGTTGCCTTGGAGACTTTTTTGAAGATGTCGTTTAGGTTTTCAATATGCTCAAGTACCAGACTAAAGGTTATAAGGTCAAATCTATTTTCTGTAAAAGCCCAGGGTTCGGTAATGTCAAATCTTTGAAATTCTACATTGCCTGATTTGATCTTTTGTTTGGCAACGGCAAGCATTTCTTCTGAAAGATCTACTGCGGTGACCTCGGCTGATTTTAAAGCAAGCCATTCAGTATTTTTTCCTGTACCGCAACCTATCTCCAAACATTGTTTAAAATTAAAATCCTCGAGCGTTTCACGCAGTGATCCGGCTTCAAGGTCTCTTGTTTTGTTACCGTTGGTGTCGTATTGGCCTGCCCACCGGTTATATGCTTCTCTTACTTCCATAAACTCTTGATTTTAAATTAAAATGATCTTTCGATATGAGTAGCTGAACGAAGCTGATGCCGACAGTTAATTACGATTGCCAAAGCTTATTAATTATAGTCAGTATTAGTTCGATGAGTATCAATAATCATGTTTCATTTTTTATTATGTCTTAAGCTTCTCTAAAGTCTTAATGTCTTTTGTGCCGTTGAAAAACCTCTTCAATACTAAATCAAAAACCGGATTGACACCCATGCAGGAAAACAAGGTCATAGAAGATTTTAATTTTAGATCATCAGGACTGCCGAAAATTGCGTGGGCATTGTTGGTTTCCAACTGCAGCAATGCATTGCTGATTTCAATAAGCCTGCTCCCTAACACAGGATGCTGCAAATACTTTTCCGCCTCGCTCTTGTTTTTGATTGCGTAAAACTTTGATGTGTCACTGAAGCCTAATCCATGTATTTGAGGAAATATATACCACATCCAATGGCTGCGCTTTCTGCCATTAGTAATTTCTTTTAAAGCAATGGGGTACAATGACTCTTGTGCGTCTAAAAATCTTTTTAGGTTGTTCACATTGACCATTTTACTTTTGGGTTTTAGATCAACAGATGAAAATCCTGGTTTATATAATCAGAAAGTGGAATTAAATTCCATTAGTCAAACCGCACACCATACTTACCACATATCTGAGCCACTTTTGGAAAATCCGGGGGCCCTGCAGGTAACTCATTCAATTCTTCAAACATATTTTCAAGGCCTGAAGGAAAAATAATGAGGCTGGTTTTAGCATTAGAAGTACCCACTACATGGAATGAATGAGGAATGCCTCTTGGTAAAAAAATAGTATCGCCTTTTTTTGCAGTTAGTTTTTGATCGCCAATTTCAAATGCTATCTCACCTTCGAAAATTTGATATACTTCGTCTTCGTTAGTGTGCACATGCTTTGGGATTTGTGTATTGGGTGGGTTGTCTTGTCTTGTGTTACTACAGTAAGTTGTCCATTCGTATCAAGTCCGGTTAATTTTATAAGCTGGTTGTCTCCCAGTACATTGAGTTTCTTTCCTTCAGAATCTGGTATAATTTTCTCTAACATATTTTTATTTTTGGATGAAATCAAAAGCTTTTTCCCTACCATTTGGCATTGAAAATGGATTAAACCTTGTGAGTCTTAATAATAGGTTTATGTAAAATAGGAAAGTTACAGGAGTTAGCTATATAACAAAGTTTGTTTGCCTGGTGATGTAAATCTTTTGCTTTTTTTATCATAGAGTCATCGCTTACTATAACATAAGGATGCAAAATAACTTCGGTGAAATGCCCTCCGCCTCCTGCTATTTCTTTCATCTTACCAATTGCCTCATCACTGTAGTTGACCACTGTAACTCCGGTTTCAGAACATAGATGTAGGTACCACAATAAATGACAGGATGAAATGGATGCCAGTAACAACTCTTCGGGATTGTGTTTTGTTTTGTCGCTATTGAATGCGGTATCTGAGGTGGCTAAAATATCAACTTTATTTGCTGTTGAAATCGTAAGGCTTCGTTCGTAAGAGCGGTAATTACTTGTTCCATCACCCGTATTGCCTGTCCAGGTGGTCGTTAATTTATAAAGGTGTTCTTTGGTCATAGGAATCAATACTTTATTTTAAATAATATTTGTTCATGATGATGCACTTCAATTGGTGTTATCCGCTGGTTTTCTTTTTCAGCAAGGTGTTTCTCCAGAGTTCAAAGTATCTGTTTTAGGTTTAATCAAACTTAAAATACTTCCAATGAGGTATGGGCAACTCATACTTATGTTTGTCTCCTCTTCTTATATTAAGCTCTTCTCCTGAATATTCTAAAATATCCATATCATGGCTTGTCATTGCATGTTCATCCAGCTTGTTATACATTACTATTTCTTTGATATCTAATTCGTCTGAAAATTGCTCAAAGTAAAGATTGTAGGCATTTCCAATCGGTTCGTAATGATACTCTTTGATACCGATAACAGATGGTTCGTAGTCTTTGTTGACAGAAAGCAACGAAAGTGGGTATTGTCCATTTTTTTTATGATATGCCTCGATGTCTTGTATTAATTGCTCACTTTGCCTTATGGCATAGTTTCTACTATATTCTTTAGCTGGAACTATAAGCATAAAACGAATGAGTGCTACAACAATTGGAATGCAGATGAGGTACAATGGTGCCCGGTCGAAACTTCCATTCGCTGCATTTTTCATTTGCTTCAATCTGAGCATAAGCTTTGAAAATATGTAGATACAAAAAACTAATGTAATAATACCTAAAGAACGGTTGTTATTTCCAAAAGCTCCAAGCGTAACAACAATGATAACTATACCTGCTGCCACCAGAGCAGCTACTGCAAAGTGATATGACTTAACCTTTGTAAGTTTCCAATCCTTCTTTCTCTGCTTTATTACTTCGTATGTTAACCATATTAATCCTATTGGAACCAGGATCAGTCCAGCCATTCCAAACAACTGCGACATGAACGACAGTGTCACAGCTAAGCTATCATAGCTCCCAGGCATAAATGGTAGAAACATAAAGGTCAGTACCAAAATAATTATTACTGATATTCGGAATAAATGTATAGTCATGTCCCGTCAGTTTAAATGGTTGCACCATTGTTTAAGCCTTTTACACTCTAATTTATGGCACTCAAACCATTTTCAAAAACACATATTGTAAACCAGTTACTTAATCTTCATCTTTTTAATTGTTGTGACTCCAATACAATTACCACCTTATTTCATACTTCTCATCTTGTGTAACCCTCTTAAGAGAATTACTTCATAACTTGTTGTAGGGAAAAACGCTATAAGATTTTTTCAAAAACCAAAAACGCAAAATAATACCATCAATAATTTGATGGGCATTTTATAAAATACCTCAATAAAGTATGGATTGTAAAATATATTATAACAAGGTTTTGCAGACATTCATTTGTTTTGGTTTTCTTCTTTTATTGATATCAGGTTGTAAAAACAAGCGTAAAAAGATCAGCGAAAAAGAAATAGTGTCGCAGCCATCGGAGATTGCCCCATCCAGTGCAGAAATCATGAGGGCAGCCATTGCAGATGCTATAGAAAATAAAGAGAAGGTAAGTGGCGTGCAATTAAAATACCCATTGGTAGTCCGGCATTTTTACGAACAAACTGACTATGCCCCATTTTGGTCTGAAGATGGGACATGGAAAGAAAAAAGCGATTCATTAATGCATTTCATTTCAGAAGCGGGGCAGTACGGACTCTTTCCGGGCGATTACTTTTCGATTCCACTAAAACAAATAAAACAAAAAATAGGGGATAGTACTGTAAAAGAAAACAGATTGGATGCATCTCTGTGGGCACAAGCTGATTTATTAATGACTTCAGGATTAATACAATTAATTAAAGACCTGAAAATTGGCAGGCTGGTGCATGATTCAACATTAGAAAAGGACACTTCAATAGATAAAAATTTTTACTGGGCTCAATTCAATTCTTTTCAAACTAATGGTGCTGAAGTATTTGCAGCGAAGCTTGAACCAAAGCACAGCCGATATCACGAGCTCAAAAAAGCTGTACAACATTTTTTAGATTCTGCAGATTTAGCAACCTATACTTATGTGAATGTAAAAGATAGCGCTAACGTCAAAAGGTTATTGACTAAGCGCCTGAAGGAAGTGGATACAACACTTCATTCTATATCTGAGCCCGATTCTTTGCAAGTAGCATCAGCAATAAGGCGTTATCAAATCCGAAAAAGATTAAAACCTGATGGAAAGTTTTCTGTATCGCTGGCCAGTTCATTGAATGAATCCGACAAAGAAAAATTTATTCGTCTTGCCATCACACTCGATCGCTATAAGCAAATGCCGGCACTGCCAGGTCAGTATATATGGGTCAATATTCCTGCATATCAACTGACTGTATGGGAAGATAACAATCCAGTGCTCACATCGAAAGTAGTGGTGGGTAAACCTTATACAAGAACACCCATATTAACAAGTGCCATCAGTGATATGATCACCTATCCCCTTTGGCATATTCCAAATAGCATCATTGCAAAAGAGATTTTACCAAATCTTAAAAAAGACCCTGGTTATCTTTCCAGGAAAGGATATAGCCTGGTAGATGGAAAGGGAAATCAAATAGATCCTTACCTGATAGATTGGAGTCAATATGAGAAAACAATTCCTTATCGTGTAATACAGGGGAGTGGAGACGATAATGCACTTGGTGTCATCAAATTTAATTTCCCCAATAAATATTCCGTGTATTTGCACGACACCAATCAACGCTATCTGTTTGCGAATCGTAAGAGGGCATTGAGTCATGGGTGCGTACGTGTACAGGAATGGGATAAGCTGGCCAGGTATATTTTAAATCAGGATGGTATGATCAATACCGGGTCGGTCCCGGTTGATTCTATGATGACCTGGCTGGCACTAAAAGAAAAACATGTGATCCCATTACGTAAACGCATTCCACTTTACATCCGCTATTTTACCTGCGAAGCGAAAGACAATAATTTGGTCATGCATGAAGATATTTATGCCGAAGACCGCAAGCTTCGTGATAAATATTTTGCCAATAAATAAAATATTATGCATCCACCAAGCCTGATATTTTTTATCCTGTTCAGTTCCTTTCTTCTTTCATTTTTTTCATACCCATTGCAAATTCCTGTTCAGTTATCAAAGCAGGAGACTATGCAGGCAATTACAAAACCAAAAGTTCTTTATGGCACGGCAAGCTTTTATGCCGATAAATTTACCGGACGAAAAACCGCAACCGGTGCTATCTATTCACACAATAAAATGACTGCAGCATGTAATGTGCTTCCACTCGGCACATGGATACGGGTGACAAATTTAAGAAACGAAAGGAGTGTTATTGCCTTTGTGAATGACAGACTTCATCCAAAAAATAAGAGGATTGTTGATATGAGTAAAATGGGAGCCGAAAGGCTGGGATTTGTATCGAGAGGGTTAACGCAAGTGAAAGTGGAGGTACTAGAAAAAGTAATAAAAACGGGGGATAAAAGTCAGGATAAATAAATTCACCGTTTTACTTCAGAGCCGTTATTTTTGTTTTCATATAAAAAACCAAACTACGCATTATGAAGAATTTTTTGGTGGCCATAAGCGCATTTATTTTATTTGGATCAATTTGTAGCGCACAGTCCGCAAATTATATTCGCCCAAGCTCAATTGGCGTAAGTTTTATTTTAAATGATTTCGAGACGGCGGAACGAATTCGTAGCAGTTCACTATCGTCAGTGATCAATAAAGATCAAATCAGCAAATTGCGGGAAATGACGCCTGGTCTGGCTGTCAGTTATTTTAAAGGATTAAAAAATCATATTGATTTCGCCGGCACTTTAGCGGGATCATTTGCGCGGTTTTCAATAAACGATCAAACACCAACGAGTGACCAATTTCTATTGGAGAGTGATGCGTCAGTGAATTTCAAATTGTTCAGCGACAAATATCTTTTTACTCCATATATAAACGTTGGTATAGGATTAAGTTTGTACGACGGGGAGTTTGGTACCTTTTTACCGCTTGGTGGAGGGCTCAAACTAAACCTATTTGACGAAGCTGCGATATTTGTGAATTCTCAATACCGTGTCCCTGTTACTTCTGAAACAAACAGTTATCATTTTATGGGCAGCATTGGCATCGCAGGCACTATTGGAGGAAAAAAATAAGTTCTTTTATTACTTCCTTGTGAACAATTAGCGTTTACTGCCCTGTCGTTTCTTTTTATTATATACGATGGTTAGCCGGCGTCATTAATGGCTTCTGTTATTTTAAGGCAAGAAGAGTAATTCTTTTGCACATGCCAATGATTATCTTCGCCGCTAAATTTTCCCCACATGAATCTGCACGAATACCAGGCAAAAGAATTGTTGAAAAAGTATAATGTTCCCATACAGGAAGGTTTTGCCTGCAGCACGGTACAGGAAGCTGAGAATGCATACCGTAATATCAAGACAACATACAACAGCCCTTTTGCGGTAGTGAAGGCACAAATACATGCAGGGGGGCGTGGCAAAGGCAAAATCAGAGAAACTGGTATGAACGGTGTAAAAGTGGCTAAGTCCCTGGAAGATATAACCGACTTTGCTTCCAAGATATTGAATGGCACTTTGGTTACTATTCAAACGGGGAAAGCCGGTAAAGTGGTTAATAAAATATACGTTGCTCAGGACATGTATTACGATGGAGCCAGTGAACGCAAAGAGTATTATTTATCCATTCTTCTTGACCGTGCAAAAGGAATGAATGTAATTATGTATAGCACTGAAGGCGGTATGGATATAGAGGAAGTGGCACATAAAACACCAGAGAAAATTTTTAAAGAATGGGTTCATCCCGGTAGTTTGTTGCAGGGTTACCAGGCTCGTAAGATTGCTTTTAATTTTGGGTTGACTGGGCCTGCTTTTAAGAATATGATCAAATTCGTTACTGATCTTTATTGTGCTTATGTAAGCCTGGATTGTGCAATGCTTGAAATAAATCCTTTGTTCAAAGCATCAGATGATAAAATAATTGCTGTTGATTGTAAAATGAATATTGACGATAATGCTTTGATGCGTCATCCTGATCTGGCAGTGTTGCGGGATGTGAGTGAAGAAGATCCCACAGAAGTGGAAGCTGGAAAGTTCAATCTGAATTTTGTGAAACTCGAGGGTAATGTGGGTTGTATGGTAAATGGTGCAGGACTTGCCATGGCGACAATGGATATGATCAAGTTGAGTGGTGGTGAGCCTGCCAACTTTCTCGATGTAGGTGGCACAGCAAATGCTCAGACGGTGGAAGCAGGTTTCCGGATTATATTGAAAGACCCTAAAGTAAAAGCTATACTCATTAATATATTTGGCGGTATCGTACGCTGCGACCGTGTGGCACAAGGTGTGATAGATGCTTATAAAAACATGGGCAATATAAATATCCCGATCATCGTGCGCTTGCAAGGAACCAATGCCGAGGAAGCAAAAAAATTAATTGATAAAAGTGGTTTGAAAGTTCAGTCTGCCATTCAATTAAGTGAAGCTGCGGAGCTCGTGAATAAAGCAGTAGCTCCATAATAATTTTTTTATTTAGATTTCATTGGCCATTTCAAGGCTTGTCTTTATTTTCTTTTAGCCAATAATAGGGTGTGGTTGTCACGTGTCCAATAAGGTCGAATAGGGCTTTAAGCAATAAAAAAACAAGTCCATGTTCCCATTTCATAAATGCAGGAGTATTATTGTTAAGTGCATTGGAATTATACGCAGGTAAGGAGTGAAAAACAGGTTACTTAATTTAGGGGTGTATGATTTAAAAATTATTTTATTTTGAACAAAATGAATAAGCTGCAAGCCCAATAAGCTCCATAAGCCCATTTCTAAAAAGCCTCTGTCTGTATTATCAAATCCAAATTGAATACTAAGGAAAATAAAATATCCAATATGAAAGATTTGATAATGCAAAAGAAAAAACCAGGAGTAACAACCTCTTGATTTTGCCGGATCAATTGCCTTGCCATTTAGTGTAAAATCCCCTGCGAGTACATTTTTAGTAGTATATAGTTCAAAGAATTTAAACAAGCCTATCAATACGCTCAGGCACCAGTAAAGCCAGATAATTGTAGTGTATTTACCGGGATCATCTTTATACTGGTATATAAAAAATATATTGAATGCAATAAGTGCATAGATGGAAGGGTCTTTTAAAACTTTAAGGAGGGGTTTCACATTACGAATGTACCGGCACTTAAATAGAATATAATACCATTGTGTGGGTATAATTTTTTAAAGTCATCAAAGCTGAATTTATAATGTTCGAAACCTTCAATACCGTTTATAAGTTTCGAAGTGATTAATTTCCTGGACTCGATACAAGATAGTATCTCAAAAAAATACATTCACCAGAATTGACCTATTTTTTTTAACGATTTTTATAATTATGCATCCAACGATTTCCATCCGCAACATAGAAGAAAAGGATAACCCTGCGATGGCGCAAATTATTCGATCTACTTTAAAAGAGTTTGGTGCAAATAGGCAGGGAACAGTTTATTATGATAGTACTACAGACAATCTATATGAAGTATTCAAAACCCCGGGTTCAGTATATTATGTGGCTGAATGTAATGGCCAACTAGTAGGCGGCGGTGGTATATTTCCTTCAGTAGGTCTGCCTCCATTCACTTGCGAACTGGTAAAAATGTACCTTCTTCACAATGCAAGAGGAGTAGGATTGGGTAAACTGATGATTGAAAAATGCCTGGCCTTTGCAAAGGAATGGGGCTACGAGCAAATATATTTAGAGACTATGCCTGAATTAAAACAAGCGCTAAAGACATATGCAAAATTTGGTTTTCGGAATATTGATAAGCCATTAGGAAATACCGGCCATTTTGGTTGCGAACTTTGGATGTTGAAAGATTTATATAGTTCTTGATGTTATAAATATTGATTGCCCAAACATCAGACATCAAAAAATCAGGCATCAGAAATCAGATGCATCCATCAAACATCATCCCTCTTCGGAACCACCGTCCATCATCCATTATCTGTCATCATACAGGTTCCACTTCGTATACAGGGCTGAACAAATACATGCGACCACTTTTTACCTCAGTGCATTGAAATCGTTTTCGCAGTTTATTTTCTTTTCTGAAAATTTTTCCATCGTGGGTGCGGAAAAGTGAAAGCGGAGATAGGTCTTCCACCATTTTTAAATTACTATCGTGGCTGTCATATTTCTTCAAAGATTTTAAAAGTTGTTCGTCTGCACAACTGCTTGCTGCTGCATTATTGATTGACCGGTGCAGGGCTTCCTTAATATCAGGGGGAAAAATATTGTTTTGAATAAATTGTGAAAGCAATTGCCCAAAGATGGCTTTCCACTCTTTCCCATGCGCATATATTCTATTGCCATATTTTTCATATTGAAGCAAATGAGCAAGTTCATGAATCAATGTAATTAGAAATGAATACCTGTTTAGGTTTCCATTCACACTTATCCTGTGATTTTTGCCAGGCATTGCATGGCGGTAATCGCCCAGAATACTTTTACGTTCGCGGGCTATAGTTAGTTGCACGTGGTATTGCTTTAAGTATAGCAATA
>Ga0183260_10000072_pt1 | contig 67780 bp, 70 predicted proteins | sample AntDrymUQ4972206_2_FD_129768 | JGI IMG/M metagenome (GOLD analysis project Ga0183260, IMG submission 129768) | Polar desert sand microbial communities from Dry Valleys, Antarctica - metaG UQ497 (22.06) (version 2) (version 2) | ecosystem: Environmental > Terrestrial > Soil > Desert | place...
AGGAGGGACAGGAGGAGAAGGGATAGGAGGAGGAGGAGGGGCAAGAGGGACGGGCCTGACCAGGGGCCTCCGCGCCGCCGGCCTCGAGGAGCTGCAGACAAGGGCGAAGCTTGCGGGCTACGGAGCACTTCCGGGGGCCTGGGGCGAGGCCCTCGCTCCCCAGCCGCTCGTCGCCGTGGGGAACGGCGACCCTGGCCGTCCGTTCCCGACGCCCGCGCGCGCGGGGCGCTGGACGCTCTATGCGGCGATGGACACAGACGGGATCGTGGCGCGGGCCGCGGTGTCACCCGGGCTCCTCGAGGAGGCGCCCGGCGCACCGTTCGGAGTTCGCTCCGACGCTGCCTCCATGCAAGCGGCCGTCGACGACGCGCTCCGGCTGCCGTGCGCCTCGGTGGTGATCGACCAGGGCGACCTCACCCGGGCCGACCGTCTGGCGTGGACCACCGGGCGGACGCCGGCGGCTCCCCGGGCCAGGGCGCTCGAGGCCGCCGACCGGCTTCTCGGCCACCTCCTCGAAGGGCTGGATCTCGACAGGGACCTGCTGATGGTCCTGTCGCCGACGTCCCCGGCGTGGGCACGGGAGGCCCATCTGGGCGTGGCCGTGGCGGTCGGCCGCGGCTTCCCGAGCGGCTCGACCCTGCAATCCGCGTCGACGAGGCGGCCGGGGCTCGTTACGCTCCCGGACGTCGCCCCGACGGCGTTGAGGCATTCGGGGCACGACCAACCGTCGGCAATGAACGGAACCCCGTGGACCGCGGTCGAGGCGGTGTCGCCCGATCGCATGAAGGCGGCCGTCGAGCTTGACGCCGAGTCGGTCTTCATCGAGTCGGTCAAGGCCGAGATCTCGTCCGCCTATGTGGTGTTCCAGGTGTTTCTCTACTTCGGAGCGGTGGGATTTTTGGGCTGGCGCGAACGTGGCGGCTCGGACGGCGGGAACGGAGACGGGCCGCTCGAAACCGGGCTCGAGCTCGCCGCCCTTGCGGTGGTCGGCTTCTTCGCGGCCACCTATCTCGCCGGCTTGATCGACGGCCATGTCCTGGGCCGCGTCGGCTACTGGCTGCTGCTCGCAGCTATCGACGTCGCACTGGTGGCGGCGGCCGTCGTCTTCATTCGGGCGCCGCTCGACCGGCTGCTTGCAATGGCTGCGCTCACGACCGCCGTGACCGCCGTGGACCTGCTCATGGGCGCGCCGCTTCAGTTCAACACCGTGTTCGGCTACACGCCGATCATCGCCGGACGATTCGCAGGCCTCGGAAACACCGGCTTTGCGGCGCTCGGGGCCGCAGCCCTGTTGACCGGTGCTCTGATCGTCCATCGTTTCGACGGAGGCGGCGCAGCGCTGGGGGCGGCTGCGGCCCTGTTCGTCGGTGTGGTGGTGTTGGACGGCGCGCCGCAGTGGGGCAGCGATGTGGGCGGCGTCATTGCGCTTGTCCCCGGCCTCGGCATCTCCTGGATATTGCTCTCCGGCCGCCGCCCCGGATTCCGGCTCCTCGCCCTGAGCGCCGTAGGTGCGCTGGTCTTCCTTGCCCTCTTCCTGGCTCTCGACCTCGCCCGGCCCCCGCAGTCCCAGACCCACCTCGCCCGCCTCTTCCTCGACGTGCGGGGCCGCGGAGTTGCAGTCCTCGTGGACACGATCCAGCGCAAGGCCGAGGCCAACCTCCGGGTCTTCCGCACGACGATCTACACCTACTTCGTGCCCCCTGCACTGGTCGCGCTCGCCTGGCTGCTGGGGCGTCCGAGAGGTCGATGGCACCGACTGGCGATCGCGGCCCCGCGACTGCGCGCCGGCCTCCTCGGGGGGTTGGTGCTCTCCCTGCTGGGATTCGCCCTCAACGACTCGGGCATCGTCATTCCGGCGGTGATCCTTTCGTTCCTGGTGCCCCTGGCCCTGATGGTGCACCTCCACGTCGCTAGGCAGGAGGCGGTGTGACCCTCGATACCGCAGTGACGGCTCTCGCCGGGGCCCTGGCCGGGTATGCGACCGCAAAGGTCCTGGCCGCCGTGCGCACCAAGGCGCCTCCGGCGCGCTCGATGCGCATCAACGTCAACGGCAAGAGGGTCCCGGTGGTGCTGGGGGGGCCGCTTGCGGTGGGGGCCCTGACCGGGATGGCCCTGGTGGCGATGGCGGGCGCGGTCGGGTGGGACCCGGCCCGCGCCGGCCCTGTCACCTCCGGGACGGCGCTCCTGATCGTTGCGCTGACCCTTGCGGGAGGGCTGGACGACCGCCGAGGGAACGAGCCCGACAGGGGCTTCCGGGGCCATCTGCGGGCGGCCCGGGCGGGGCGCGTCACCGGGGGACTGGTGAAGCTCGTGACCGGGGGGCTGGCGGGCCTCGGGGCAGGCGCTCTCGTGAGCAGCGGCGCGATGGTCGTGGTCGTAGGCGCCTCGGTGGCGCTGGGGGCCAACCTCCTCAACCTCACCGACAGGGCACCCGGGCGGGCCGGGAAGGTGTGGCTGGTGCTCGTCCTTCCGCTTTTCATCTGGGGGGACGCGGCGTGGGTCGTGGCGGCCTCCCCGATGGCCGGGGCTCTGCTCGGCTGCCTCGGGGCCGACCTGCGGGAACGGGCGATGCTCGGGGACGCCGGGGCCAACCCACTCGGAGCGGTGATGGGCCTGGGTCTCGCCGCCTCGCTGCCGGCCCCAGGCCTGCTGATTGCCGTCGCCGTCCTCCTCGCCGCGAACCTCGCATCCGAGAGATGGTCATTCTCGAGCGCCATCGACAAGAGAAGGTGGCTGAGGGCCGTCGACCGATTGGGTCGCAAATGAGGCGGCCCGCCTCCTCGGCACGTTATCGTGAGACGACACCCCGCGGAACGGCTCTGCCTCGTCCAGGACGTCTGGGGCGTCACCGCTTCAAGAGCGGACAACGCGGCCTGAAAGGATGGGAGGTCTGGTGGCGAAGTATGTTTTCGTGACGGGTGGCGTGGTTTCGAGTCTCGGCAAGGGGCTGACGGCGGCGTCTCTCGGGCGCCTGCTGAAGGCGCGGGGGCTCAGGGTCATGATGCAGAAGCTCGACCCCTACATCAACGTCGATCCCGGGACGATGAACCCGTTTCAGCACGGCGAGGTCTTCGTTACCGAGGACGGCGGCGAGACCGATCTCGACCTCGGCCACTATGAACGTCTGATCGATGAGAACCTGTTCAAGACTTCCAACGTCACGACCGGCGCCATCTACCAGTCCGTTATCGCGCAAGAGCGCAGGGGCGAGTTCCTCGGGGACACCGTCCAGGTGATTCCCCACATCACCAACGCGATCAAAGAGCGCATCCTCGCGTTGGGCGAAGACAGCGCGGCCGACGTGTTGATCACCGAGATAGGGGGGACGGTGGGTGACATCGAATCGCTTCCGTTCCTCGAATCCATACGTCAGCTGAGAACCGAGCTTGGCCGTGACGACACCTGCTACATCCACGTCACGCTCGTGCCGTACATGGCGCCCGCCGAGGAGATCAAGACCAAGCCGACCCAACACTCGGTGCGCGAGCTTCGAAGTGTCGGGATACAGCCGGATGCAATCGTCTGTCGCTCCGACCGCCCGATCGGCCAGGAGCTGAAGCGAAAGATCTCGCTCCTGTGTGACGTGCAGATGGACGCAATCGTGTCCGCAGTCGACTCCGCCAATATCTACGAGATCCCGCTGGTGATGCAGTCAGAGGGCCTCGATGATTTCGTCGTGGACCATTTCCGCATTGCGAACGCCGGCGCGCCGGATCTGACGCACTGGAAAGAGCTAGTTGCGCGCATCGACAAGACCGTCTCCGCGCCTGGGCCCCAGTACTCGCCTGCCAACGGAGGCGCGTTGCGAATCGGTGTCATCGGGAAGTACGTGCGCCTGCCCGATGCTTATCTATCGGTTGTCGAAGCGTTGAAGCACGCGAGCTTTGCGCACGAGGCTCCGCTTGACATCGCATGGATACCGTCCGACAGCCTCGAGACGGATGACCTGCAAGAGGCGCTGGGATACCTCGACGGTATTCTCGTCCCCGGCGGGTTTGGCGTTCGCGGCATCGAAGGCAAGGTTCAGGCCGTGCGTTGGGCACGCGAGCAGCAGGTGCCGTTCCTGGGGCTCTGTCTCGGATTGCAGTGCGCGGTCATCGAGTTCGCCCGCCACGTCGCCGGGCTCGACGGTGCGAACTCCACCGAGTTCGACAGCTCCACGCAGCACCCGGTCATCGACATCCTTGCCGGACAGGACCTCGGCGCGCTCGGGGGAACGATGCGTCTCGGCGCCTACCCGTGCCGCCTCAGCCCCGGCTCGAAAGCAGCAAACGCATATGATCGCGAGTTGATATACGAGCGCCATCGTCATCGTTATGAGGTGAACCCCCGATGGAGAACCCGTCTCGAGCGGGCCGGCCTCGTCGCGTCGGGTGAGTCACCGGACGGCACCCTCGTCGAGATGATCGAGCTGACCGGCCATCCCTGGTTCGTCGGCAGCCAGTTCCATCCCGAGTTCAAGAGCCGCCCCGATCGTCCGCACCCCCTGTTCCATGACTTCATCGGAGCTGCAATCCAACGCCGGGCCCTAACCGGTTCGACCAGCGATACGTTCACCGCCGCCGACCTGAAGTAGGGTTCCAGACATGAAGGTGGGGGTGCCGAAAGAGGTCAAGGACAACGAGTACCGAGTCGCGATAACGCCTTCGGGTGTGCGCGAGCTCGTGGTCGACGATCATGAGGTGCTCATCGAGAGATCGGCCGGCTCCGGCTCCAGTATCTCCGACGAACAATACGAACGGGCCGGTGCGACTATCGTCGCCGACGCCGACACGGTCTTCGGCGACGCCGACATGGTGTTGAAGGTCAAAGAGCCGATACCCGAGGAGTTCCATCGTCTGCGCGAGGGGCTCGTCCTCTTCACCTACCTCCATCTCGCTGCGGCGAAGGACGTCACCGAGGCCCTGTTGGAGGCAGGCACCACTGCGGTTGCGTACGAGACCGTCGAGCTCGCAGATGGCTCCCTGCCGCTGCTGGCCCCCATGAGTGAGGTCGCCGGGCGCATGTCACCTCACGTCGGGGCTCACTATCTCGAACGCGGCAACGGTGGGCTCGGTGTCCTCATGGGGGGCGTCTCCGGAGTCAGGCCCGCGCGCGTGGTGATCATCGGCGCAGGGATGGCGGGGATGAACGCCGCGTGGATCGCGCAGGGCATGGAGGCCGAGGTTGTCGTGCTCGACAACAACATCAACAAGCTGCGCGACATCGACCAGATACACAAAGGAAGAATCCTTACGATTGCGTCGAATCGGCTGTCGGTTGAAGAGGCGGTCGTATCTGCGGACCTCGTGATCGGCGCCGTGCTCGTCCCCGGGGCCCTGGCGCCTAAAGTCGTCACCGAGGACATCGTCAAAGAGATGCGGCCGGGGTCGGTCATGGTCGACATCGCGATCGACCAGGGAGGGTCGTTCGAAACGTCCACCGTGACGACTCACTCCGATCCCACTTTCACCATGCATGACGTCGTCCATTACTGCGTGGGCAACATGCCCGGCGCCGTTCCACACACGTCCACGTACGCGCTCACCAATGCAACGCTTCCGTATGTGGCGGCCCTGGCGGGCAGGGGTTTCGTGGGCGCGGTGAAACAAGATCCCGCGCTGGCCGAAGGTGTGAACGCTCATCGGGGGTCGTTGACCTACGCCCCGGTCGCCGAAGCCCATGGCCTCGAGTCGATTTCCCTCGACGAGCTCCTCTGACGCAGCCCCCCGGTTGGAACCTCTCGACCGGTGGATCGACGAGTTCATCGTCCACTCACAGATCGAACGCGGGCTGGCGGAAAACACAATCTCGTCGTATCGGCGCGATCTCCAGAGGTGGAGGGAGTTCTGCGGGCTTGCCGGCGTCGATGCGGGGCGGGTAGTTCCCGAGCAGGTTACCGACTATCTGGCGCGGCTAAGGTCCGGCGCGCCGCCTGCGACGCGCGCCTACCGTCCGGCGACGGTCGCACGGATGCTCGTCACCGTAAGAGTCTTCTACCGGTGGCTCGTCCGGGAAGGTCAGCTCACCGTTGACCCGACCGCGAAGGTCGGCGCGCCGATACGCCCCCTGTCGCTCCCGAAGGCGATCGCGCTGGAGCAGGTGGTAAGGCTGATCGAGCTGCCGTCGGAGGATCCCATGGGGAGGCGGGACCGCGCCATCCTGGAGACGCTCTACGGTGCGGGGCTTCGTATCTCAGAGCTCGTGAGCCTCGACGTCGACGATCTCGATCTCGAGGCCGGCTCGGTGCTCGTGAGGACCGCCAAGGGCGGCCGGGCCCGGCGCATCCCCCTGGGACGGGCGGCCTGCCACACGACCGGCGCCTACCTCACCGTCACCCGTCCCGATCTGGCGACGCGCGCCCCTGCCGGGGCTCCTTCCGGAGCGCTGTGGTTGAACGCGCGCGGAGGACGGCTCACACGACAGGGGGCTTGGAAGCTGCTCAAGGGCTATGCGCGCCTCGCCGGACTCGACGCCGCCGTGACGCCGCACACCCTGAGGCATTCTTTCGCCACCCACATGCTCGATGCGGGCGCCGACATCCGCGTCGTGCAGGAGCTCCTGGGCCACGCAAGCCTGACCACGACCCAGATTTACACTCTGGTGAGCCAGAGCCGGCTCGAGGAGGTCTACCTGACGTCGCACCCTCGCGCCCGCATTCACCGACCGGACCTTCCCGGGGCGAAGAACCATCCTGCGCGCCTGGTGCGGCTTCAGGAGTAGCGTTCAGACCCACGACGACCCAAATAGTGGGCGAAGGAGCCGAGCCATGGACCCCCGAACGGCCCGCACGACCGACGCCGGCGGGCTCCGCGCGGTGGTCCTCATCGTCCTGGATTCGGTAGGGATCGGTGGGGCGCCCGACGCCGGTGATTTCGGGGACGCCGGGTCGGCGACACTGCCGAACCTGGCAACCGAGGTAGGCGGTATCCGCCTTCCGGGCCTGGGCGCACTTGGGCTGGCCAACGTCGTCGCGGTGGAGGGCGTCGACCGGGTGGCCGAGCCGGCAGGAGCTTATGGGTCCATGACCGAGCTCTCACCCGGAAAGGACACCACCACCGGCCATTGGGAGATCGCCGGGGTGATCCTGGATCGGCCGTTTCCGCTCTACCCTGAAGGATTCCCGGCCGAGGTCATCGAGCCCTTCGAGCGGGGTATCGGGACCGGAACGTTGGGCAACATCGCCGCCTCCGGCACCGAGATCATCGACCGGCTGGGCGCCGAGCACATGTCTACAGGTAAACCTATTGTCTACACTTCGGGGGACAGCGTCTTCCAGATCGCCGCTCACGTCGACGTGGTGCCGCTCGAGAAGCTCTACGACATGTGCAAGCTTGCCCGCGACATCCTCCGGGGGCCTCACGAAGTGGGGCGGGTGATCGCGAGACCGTTCGAGGGTGGTCCCGGAGCCTTCGCCCGCACGAGCGACCGTCATGACTACTCGGTAATGCCTCCGCGCGACACCGTCCTCGACGCCATCGCCGGCGCCGGCCTCGAGGTTCGAGGGGTAGGGAAGATCTCCGACATCTTCGGAGGCAGGGGAGTGACGTCGTCTCATCCGACTGGTTCCAACGAGGAGGGTGTTGATGCCATACTCGAGGAGATCGAGAGGCTCGAACGAGGTCTGGTGTGGGCCAATCTCGTCGACTTCGATCAAAGCTATGGGCATCGCAACGATGCCGAAGGCTATGCCAAAGCGTTAGAAAGCTTCGACAGTCGCGTTCCGGAGCTCCTCGGGGCGTTGGGACCGCAAGATTTGTTGATCGTGACCGCCGACCACGGCAACGATCCCACGACTCCGTCCACAGATCACTCACGCGAACGGGTCCCGGTTCTGTGCGCCGGCCCGGTGGTTGCATCCGGGATACCGCTGGGCACGCGCGCGTCGTTCGCCGATTGCGGCGCAACCGTCGCAGAGCTCCTCGGCGTCGCAACGTCGGGCCCGGGTACCTCGTGGGCCAAGGAGATGTTGACGTCGGCCTGAGCATCGGTCAACGAGTCCACAAAGCGTCTGATCAACTTAGCGACTTGTAGACATGAGATTTCCCGAGACGCAAACTCCGCAGTGACAAACTCGTGACACAACCCTTGTAGTCGGCGCCCGGTTCCATTACCCTCGCCTGGGGACAAGCGGACTTGTCGACAAGTGGGCACTTTTCTCGAGCCGGTGGGAGGCCTGTGCAGCAGGAGGCAGGGACCGTTCGCATCATCGCCCTCGCCAATCAGAAGGGCGGGGTAGGCAAGACCACCACGGCGATCAATCTGGCAGCGGCGTTCGCCGAGCTCGACCAACGTGTCCTGCTCGTCGACTTCGATCCGCAGGGCGGATGTGCCCTCGGGCTGGGGGTCGAACCCGGAGCCCTCGAGGTGTCGGTGTACAACGCTCTACTGGACCCGTCCTGCGACGTGCATAACGTGGTGCTCAGATCCGTGTTCCCGGGAGTCGATCTTCTTCCCTCGAACGTCGACCTGGCGGCGGCCGAGCTCATGCTCGTCCAGGAGGTGGCGCGCGAGCAGAGCCTGAGACGGATCCTGGAACCTCTAAGCCTAAACTACGACCTTATGCTTGTGGATTGTCCTCCGTCGCTGGGCCTCTTGACGGTCAACGCCCTGACAGCGGCACACGGTGTGATCGTGCCGCTGGAATGCGAGTACTACGCCCTTCGAGGCATGGCGAACCTGATGGAGTCGATCGACCGCATCAGGCAGCGGTTGAACCCGTCGCTGGAGCTTGACGGCATAGTCGCGACGATGTACGACGTGCGAACGCTCCACAGCAAAGAGGTGCTCGAGAGGGTGCGAGAGGCGTTCGGCAGCGTCGTGTTCGACACCGTGATCCGGAAGACCATCCGCTTCGCGGAGGCTCCGGTGTCCGGCAAGCCGATTCTGTCGTACGCACCGGCCTCGCCCGGCTCGGCCGCCTATCGGAAGCTCGCAAGAGAGGTGATGGATCGTGTCTCCCCGCGCGAGCCTGCCTGGAGCTGACGAGCTATTTCGGCCGACCACGACCCCAGAGCGACGCACCAAGCCGTCGAGCCGCTCAAGGGGACAAGAAGACAAGTCGACAAGTCTTCAAGTTGCCGATGAGGCCCCCGCCACAGCAGAGGGCAGGAAGGCTCCGAAGCACGACGAGAAAGTCACCTTCTACTGCACCGCGCAGGACCTCATGGCGCTCGAACGCGCCCGGTTGAGCCTCCGGGCCGAACACGGGGTCGCCGCCGACAGGGGGCGGATGGTCCGGGCGGCCCTCGCCTACATCCTCGAGGACTTCGAGACGCGCGGCGCCGACTCGGTCCTTCTGCGCCAACTTCGACAGGACCGCTGAGCGCTCCTGCGCGTAGGTCCCGTCGGGCCCGGACCGCCCTGCATCGGCGGGCCCCTAGGAAACCGACCCGTCGGACCCTTCGATTACGAACGCCACTTTGCAATGAACCTTGTAGAGCGACAGCTCGCCGTTGGCGCCCACATCGGCGGTGCTCCCGATCACCTCCACCCCCTGGATGTTGCGGACCGACTGTGACGCCGTCTTCACCGCGTTCTTCACCGCCTCACTGAACGAGTTCGGCGAGCTTCCGACGAGCTCGATTATCTTGACGACACTCTGCACGTGATCGGCCATGCGACCCACCTCCACCTTCCCGAAGACTGTTGGTCCCGACCATAGCCGGGCCGCCGCGGTGCTTGCACTCCCCGGCGGTCTCTGGGAGAGTCGGCTCGCCGGGTTTGGACGGCGAGAGGAGACCGGTGGCGGAGACACAGACCCGATCGTGGCAGTTGGCCGGACACACCAGAGCGTTGTTCCTGAACACGATGGCCCTGTTCACGGTCACGGTGCTGATAGGTATCTTGAACGGGCTCGACCTCGTCGAGTTCAGTCACAACCAGCTGCTCACCCACGTGCACGCGGGGACGCTCGGGTGGATAACGCTGTCGGTGTTCGGCGCATCGCTGTGGTTGTTCTCTGAGAACCGCGTTTTGTCCGACGGTGAGCTACGCCGGACGAAGACCACGGCGATGCTGGCCGCGGTTCTGATCACCCTGTATGCGGCCGCCTTCTTCGTCGGCAGCACCACCCTGAGGGTGATCCTTGGAACGCTCACGCTGCTCGCCATCGGAGCGTTCCACGGATGGGCGATGAGCGCCCGCAAGAGCCTCGAGATGACGATCCCGCATCTTGCGATGCTGGCGGCGCTCACCAGCCTCGTTATCGGGGCCATCCTCGGGGTGCTGCTGGGACTCCAGACTGCGGGGCTGGACATCTCCACGCGCCTGTTCGCCGGTCATCCGGCCACCATGGTCATCGGCTATCTCTTGTTGGCCGGAATGGCCATCACCGAGTGGCGGCTGGTGCCGTCTCCGGAGCCGATGTCGGCCGACAAAGCGGGTGTGGTGCAGGTGGCGCTGCTGTTCCTCGGGGGAATCATCCTCATGCTCGGCATCCTTCTGGACGTCTTCCCTCTCCTTACGCTCAACGTCCCGTGCGAGGTGATCGGTGTGGGCATCTTCCTGGTGCGTATGCGAAAGCAACTTGCGAAGGCGGAATGGTCCTCCCCTGGAAGCAGGCGGTTGTTTGCGATCAGCGCCTTGTTCCTGATCGCCAACGTCGTGCTGCTCGCTTACTTGATCGTCAACTATGCAGACGACTTTGAGGCAGTGCCCTCGTGGCTACTCTTTGGTCTTGATCACTCGGTCTTCATCGGAGTGATGACAAACGCCCTTTTCGGATTGATCGATACGTGGTCGGGTGGGGCGGAGGCGGAACGGCCATGGGTGGGCAACGTGGCTTTCTACGGTGTGAACGCCGGATTGATCGGTTTCGTGGCGGGTTTGATGACGCAATCCGACTTGTTGAAACACATCTTTGCGCCGATCATGGGGATCTCGATTCTGGTAACCATGGCGGTTTTCGCCATGCGCCTGACCTCCGGAGGCAACCGGCCGGTCGAGGCATCAGCATAGGACGGCAGCTTGCGCGCCGATTCGGCGGCCTAGGGTGATGCCAGCGTCGTAAGACTCTTCATTTGATCCCGGGTCTGCGGATACAGGCTCGTGTAGACATCATACAGCTCCCCATAGGCGTCGGAACGTCCGGCGTCAGGTTCCACGACCTCGTCCTGCATCGTGATGCTCGAGCAGGCGGCGGCGACGTCCCGGTAGGCGCCGGCGGCGACTCCCGCAAGCAGGGCCGCCCCGAAGGCGGGGCCCTCTTCGGCGCTCGTGCGGTGAATCGGCAAACCATAGATGTCGGCCTGGAGGCTCCGCCACAACGGGTTCCGTGCTCCGCCGCCGGTTGCCCGTACCTCGTCGCAGGAAACTTCCAGACCGGCCATGATCTCCAGGCTCTGCTTGAGGCTGAAGACCACTCCCTCCATCAAAGCGCGCGTCAAATGCGCCCTGGTGTGGCGTGATGTGAGCCCGAACCAGGCGCCGCGTGCCGACGGGTCCAGGTGCGGAGTTCGTTCGCCGGACAGGTAGGGCAGAAAGATGAGACCGTCTGCGCCGGGGGGCACGTCGGTTGCGGCACCGACAAGCTCGTCGTAGGTCACGTCGCCTCCGAGCACATTGCGCCACCAACCCAGAGAACCTCCGGCGGACAGGGTCACGCCCATCACGTGATACTCATCCGGCACGGCATGACAAAAGGCGTGGATGCGCCCCGTGGGGTCGGGCGTGAACCGCGCGGTGTGGGCAAACAGCACCCCGCTGGTTCCGATCGAAGAGCTCACGATTCCCGCGCTGATGGTGGCGGTGCCGACTGCGGCCGCGGCGTTGTCTCCGCCACCCGCAGCGACGGGCACTCTTGCGGGAAGCCCGAGGGAGCGCGCCAACCCGGCTGCCACCCGGCCCGTCGTCTCGGGCCCTTCGTACAACTGCGGCAGCCATGCTGCGGGGATCTCGAGCGCCTCGAGAATCTCAGGAGACCAGTTTCGTTCGCCCACGTCGAGCAACAACGTTCCCGACGCGTCGGAGGCATCGGTCGCAAGCTCTCCGGTGAGCCGGTAGCGCACGTAGTCCTTGGGCAGGAGCACCCGCCGCACCCTTGCATAGTGGTCGGGCTCCTCGTCGCGCAGCCACAGGATCTTGGGAGCCTGAAATCCCGTCAGCGCCGGGTTGCCCGCGACGGCGATGAGGCGGTCGGCGCCGACCCTTTCCGTTATTGCGTCGCACTGCGCTTCGGTGCGCTGGTCGTTCCACAACAGGGCGGGACGAATCACGTCACCATGCTCGTCCAGAAACACCGAGCCGTGCATCTGTCCGGTCAACCCGATCCCGGTGACCTCGTCATCGAGCTCGCTGATCACTGTGGCAAGCGCCCGCTGAGTGGCCGTCCACCAGTCCTGCGGATCCTGCTCCGCCCATCCCGGTCGCGGCGCCGCCAGCGGGAAGCCCTCGGATGCGTCTGCGACCACCTCGCCGCCGGCCGTGACTCCGACGACGCGGGCCCCGGTGGTTCCCACGTCGATGCCGAGCAACACCCCCATTAGTCAGAAACCAGCGATCGCCAGGACCCAGCCCTCAACGGTATTGATGATCGGGCTGAGGATCGTGAACCCTCCGAAGAACAGGATCGCCAACAGGATGACGAAGCCGTAGCGATCCAAAAAGAAGATGATGTTCTGCCGGTTGGGCGGCAGAAAGATAGTCAGAAGCCTCGAGCCGTCGAGGGGCGGCAGCGGGATGAGGTTGAAGACGGCCAGAACCACGTTGATCCTGACGAAGATCCTCAAGAAGAGGAACAGGGTGCCCGACTGCGTGTCCGGCGACAGGATCAAGAGCGCCAGGGCACCGAGCACCGCCAGCAGCAGATTCATCATCGGCCCGGCCAGCGCCACGATCGCGGCCCCGAACCGCTGCGATGACAGGGCCTGGGTCCGGAACTCGACCGGCTTGCCCCACCCGAAGCCGATGAGGAATATCGCTATAGTCCCGATCGGGTCGAGGTGGCGCACGGGGTTCAGGGTCAGGCGCCCCATGGCGCGCGGGAGGCGGTCGCCCTGCAGGTCCGCAGCCAGTGCATGCCCGTACTCGTGCAGGGCGATGGCGCCCAACAGCGAAGCCGAGAGCAGGACGAAGACCAGCGGATCGGTGCGAAGTAAAGAGAGAAGGCCACCCATAGGTGCTCGGTATTCTAGGTTGCGCCGGCTCGAACGAATCCGGCCCCCGATAACCACCTACGGCACAGAGGAATCCATGAGCTCGAACGAGGCCGGCCAGAAGGTCTTCAGCGGCATTCAGCCCGACGGCGAGCTGCACCTGGGGAACTACCTGGGGGCGGTCCGCCATTGGGTTGCGCTGCAGGACAGCTACAGCTCGTTCTTCTGCATCGTCGACCTCCATGCGATGACACTGCCGTGGGACCCGGCGGCGCTGAAGGAAACGACCCTCAGGACGGGTGCTCTGCTCCTTGCCTGCGGGGTCGATCCCGAGAGGTCGACTCTGTTCGTCCAGTCGGAGGTGGGCGAGCATCCCGAGCTTGCGTGGGTATTGAGCTGCGTTGCCCGCATGGGCGAGCTGCGCCGAATGGTTCAATTCAAAGAGAAGTCCAAGGGCGAGACCGAATCGGTGGGAGTGGGCCTGTTCACCTACCCGGTGCTGCAGGCGGCCGACGTCCTCCTCTACCAGGCACACGGAGTCCCGGTGGGGGAGGACCAACGCCAGCACATCGAGCTGATGAGAGACCTGGCGGTGCGCTTCAACTCGACTTTCGGGGACACCTTCACGGTTCCTCAGCCGTTGATCTCTCCGGCCGGCGCCCGCATCATGAGCCTCGACGAGCCCACCCAGAAGATGAGCAAGTCCGCCGCACGTCCCGGCTCGAAGATCTTGCTGACCGACTCGCCCGACACGATCCTCAAGAAGGTGCGTTCGGCCGTCACCGACTCGGGGCGGGAGGTCGCGGCGGGGGACGACAAACCGGCCCTCACGAACCTGCTTACGATCTTCTCGGCTGTCGACGGAAGCGATGTCACAGCAATCGAAAGCCGGTTCGCCGGATCGGGCTACGGGGCCTTCAAGACCGCTCTCGCCGAGGCGTTGATAGAGCGGCTTGCCCCGGTCCGGAATCGTTACGCCGATCTCATCGCAGATCCGGCCGAGACCCGGCGACTCCTCTCGGCCGGGGCGGCCAGGGCGGCCGAGGTGGCCGGGCCGACCATGGACGAGGTGAGGGCGCGCACGGGCCTCGTGCCGCGCCGATCCTCCCGGACCGCCGGCGCCCCCTGAAGACGCGTCGGGCGTCGGCCAGTGGAGGGGCTCAATCCCGTCCCGGGCACGGATCCGGGGATAGGCTCGGCAGGGAAAGGGTTCATTGATCGGTAGACAAATCGACAAGTAGACGGTTCAGGAGGAGGCTGCGGCGGTGCCCTACGAGGTCAAGCTCGACGTGTTCGAGGGCCCCATCGACCTGCTGCTCAATCTCATCGGGCGCCGGCGCGTGGATATCTACGACGTCCCCCTCGCCGCCATCACCGACGAATACATGGGGGTGCTCGCCCGGATGCAGACCACCGACCTCGAGACCTCCACCGGTTTCCTGGTGGTGGCGGCCACCCTTCTCGAGCTCAAGAGCAGCCGGTTGCTCCCGGCCCGGGAGCCGGCCGAGGTGGACACGGCTCTGCTAGAGGGCCGGGACCTGTTGCTCGCCCGCTTGCTCGAGTGCGCCACCTATCGTGAGGCGGGGGCGTGGATCGCAGCGGGACTCGAGATCGGCGCCGCCTGGCACGGGCGCACCGCCGGCCTGGAGCCTCAGCTCGTCGACCTTGCCCCGGACCTTCTCGCGGGCACCTCGACGCAGGACCTCGCCCGCGCCGCGGCCTCGGCGTTGACGCCCCGGCCCGCAGCCGAGTTCGATGGCTCATTCGTCCCCCCGGCGACGGTCTCCGTCAGAGAGGCGATCCTCGAGGTGGCGGCCGAGCTCGAGCGCAGAGGTGCGGCGACCCTCGAGGAGCTGTGCGGGGTGCGCCGGGCCCCCGTCGAGGTCGTGGCCCGCTTTCTCGCCCTGCTCGAGTTGTTCAAGACCGGCGCCGTGGACCTCCGTCAAACCGAGCGGTTCGGGGCGATCGAAGCCGCGTGGACCGGGAAGGCGAACGTGGCGACGGCCCTGGACGCGGCCGAAGAATACTCGGAGGGAGAGAGTCGATGACAGTGCCCGAACGCAAGATCCTTGAAGCGATCCTGCTCCTGGCGGACGAGCCGCTGCCGGCGGGACATATCGGAGAGGTGCTCGAGAGGCCTCGAGTAGAGGTTGAGACTTCTCTCCGAGAGCTCGCACGAGCCTACTCCGAGGAGGATCGGGGGTTCGTCCTGCGCGAGGTGGCAGGCGGCTGGCGCTTCTACACCCACCCCGACTGCGCGCCCTGGCTGGAGCGCTTCGTCCGGGAACGCAGAAGCGCTCGCCTGAGCGGCGCCGCGTTGGAGGTGCTGTCCATCGTCGCCTACCGGGCACCGATCTCACGGGCGCAGATCGCCGAGATCCGCGGGGTCGACTCCGACGGAGTGGTCAGAACGCTCCTTCAGCGGGATCTGATCACCGAATCGGGGCGGGACGGCGGCCCGGGAGCACCGCTTCTGCTGACCGTCAGCCGTAATTTCCTCGAGCGGATGGGTTTGCGCTCGACCGACGATCTGCCCGCTCTTACGGGCTTCATGCCCGACTCCGAGGCAGTGGAGGAGATGGAATCCAAACTGTCCCCGGGAGCGTGAGCCCTGAAGGCGAGCGGCTCCAGAAGGTGCTTGCAAAGGCCGGGCTCGGATCGCGGCGGTCGGTCGAGGACCAGATAAGGGCAGGGCGCATCATTGTGAACGGGCGCCGGGCCGTCCTCGGGCAAAGAATCGATCCCACCACGGATGAAGTTGCAGTAGACGGTTCGCGCGTCCCCCTGAAGGCCGACCTCGTCTACTACCTGTTCAACAAGCCGATCGACGTGGTTACGACGGCGGCCGACACCGAGGGGCGCTCAACCGTCCAGGATTACATCGAGATGCCCCAGCGGGTGTGGCCGGTAGGCAGGCTCGACATGGACTCGGAGGGGGCTCTGCTTCTGACCAACGACGGCGAGCTCACCCATCGCCTGACCCATCCCCGCTTCGGCGTGCCGAAGGTCTATCTGGCGTACGCGCGGGGGACCGTCGGGGCCCGCGCCCTGAAGGCGCTCGCCGTGGGGGTTCGGTTGGACGACGGGGTGACGGGGCCTGCCCGGGTGCGCCTCGTGGAGCGATTCCCGGGGGGGACCCTCGTCGAGATCGAGCTGAGGGAGGGCCGCAACCGTCAGGTGCGGCGGATGTTCGAATCCCTCGACCATCCTCTGAAGCGTCTGGTCAGGACGGCGGTCGGCCCGGTGATGCTGGGCCACCTCAAACCCGGCACTCTGCGGCGTCTGGGCCCCGAGGAGGCCCGGGCGCTCTATCGGGCATGCAAGCTGTAGACAAAGTGACTTATGAACAAGCTGATGAAACTATAAGTAGACAGAGCCGGACGGGCCGGGCGGGCCTGTGAGCGCTCGGGTTCGAGGGCTCAGGGGGGCGACGACGGTCGCTCACGACGACGCCGATGCCATCGTCGCAGCGACCGAGGACCTCCTCGAGACGATGTTGGAGCGCAACGAGGTGGCTACCGACGACCTCGTCAGCGTGGTGTTCACCTCGACCCCGGACCTCACCGCCGAGTTTCCCGCCGCGGCGGCGCGCCGCCTGGGGATCGACCACATCCCCCTTCTCTGCGCCCGGGAGATAGACGTCCCGGGATCGGTCCCACGCTGCATCCGGGTCCTCATGCACCTCTACACTGAGAGGGACCACGGCACTCTCCGCCACGTCTATCTGAAAGAGGCCCGCCGGCTCCGGAGCGACCTGCCGGAGTAGCCGACAGGGCCTGCAGTAACCCTCTAGGACAGGTGTAGTTTTTGACCAGGCACGTCGCAGTGGTGGGAACCGGGCTCATCGGGGGATCGATCGCGCTGGGATTGCGCCGGTCCCGGCCGACCGGCCCCGTGGTCGGGTACGACCGCGACCCGGCGGCGCTGGAGGCGGCGCTGGAGGTCGGCGCCCTGACTGAGGGCGCTGCGTCGGCCGAAGAGGCGGTGTCCGGCGCCGAGCTGGTGGTGCTCGCCATGCCGGTCGATCAGATCCCCACCGTCTGCGAGGTCCTGGCAGACGCGGTGCCGCGCGATGCCATCGTCACCGACGTCGGCAGCGCCAAGGTCGACGTCGTGGCTCACGGAGAGGCGGCGTTCGGTGAGCGGTTCGCCGGTGGTCACCCCATGGCCGGCTCCGAGCGCCACGGGATCGCTGCGGCGGAAGCAGAGCTGTTCGATTCGGCGTGGTGGATCCTGACCCCCACGCAGAGGACCTCTCACACCGCCTACCGGGGGGTGGCCCGCCTCGCCACCCGGCTCGGGGCCAGGCCGGTCGCGGTTGATCCCTCGGTCCACGACACGCTGGTGGCTCGGCTGAGCCACCTGCCCCAGCTGACTGCGAGCGCGCTCGTGGATACCGCCGCGACGGCCGGAGATCGGGAGGCCCTGCTGGGGCTGGCGGCGGGGGGATTCCGGGATGTCACCCGGATCGCCGCGAGCAACCCCGACCTCTGGGTAGCCATTCTCAGGTCCAACCGTAAAGCGGTGCTCGAGGCTTTGGGAGCGCTCCGGGGACGTCTGGCGCAGCTCGAGGCGATGATCGAGGCGGGGGAGTGGGCCACGGTGAGGGAATTCCTCGACGCGGCGCGGCGGGCGCGCCTCGAACTCTTCTCCAAGCCCGTCTACGTGGGAACCCCCGTGACGCTGTCGACCATGATCCCCGACCGTCCCGGCGTGCTGGCGGAGGTCACCACCGCCGCCGGTGAGCTGGGGGCGAACATCGAGGATCTGAGGATCGTGCACTCGAGTGAGGGAGGCAAGGGTCGCCTGGAGCTCGTCGTGGCGGGAGACGCCTCCGCCGGGCTGCTGGCTTCGGCCCTGACAGCGATGGGCTACCGGGTGGAACGATCCGGGGTCGACAAGGGTGCTTGAAGACAAGTTGACAAATCGCTATGGCGACTAATTGTGAACGGGTGGAGGATGCCTCCACCCGGGTGGACGGCCCCTCGGAGGCGCTGCGCGGCGTCACCAGGGTCCCCGGTGACAAGTCGATCTCGCACCGGGCTCTCATCCTCGCGGCCCTCGCCCACGGACGATCTCGTGTCACGGGGATGAACCTGGGACGCGACGTTCTCGCCACCGCGATGGGCCTCACCCAATTGGGTGCGACCATACGCCGGGGCGACCCTGAAGCACAGGTAGAGATCGAGGGCTGGGGCGCGGCAGGACCAGGTGAGCCCGATGATGTGCTCGACGCGGGCAACTCCGGGACGACCCTGAGATGCCTGCTCGGAGTATGCGCGGGAGCGACCGGTGCCTTCGCCTTCACCGGGGACGCGTCGCTACGCCGACGACCCATGGGCCGGATCGTGGCCCCCTTGCGCGCAATGGGCGCCCGGATCGACGGACGGGCCGAAGGCGAGCTCCCGCCCCTGTCGGTTCGGGGGACCAGTCTGACGGGCGTCGCCCACACGCTGCCCGTAGCCAGCGCCCAGGTCAAGACCGCGCTCCTGTTGGCGGGGCTCCGCGCCCAGGGGTCGACCTCGGTGACCGAGCCCCGGCCGAGCCGGGACCACACCGAAAGGATGCTGGTCGCTTCGGGAGTCCCCATCGGCAGACGCTCCCTCACCGCCACGATCGCAGGAGGGGGGAGGGTGAGCGCGGGGACGAGGCGAGTCCCCGGCGACCTGTCGTCGGCCGCCTTCATCCTCGCTGCCGCGATACTTGTTCCCGGCTCCGACGTCGTGCTGCCGGAGGTGGGCGTCAACCCCACCCGGGCCGGGATCCTCAGGGTTTTGGCGGCCATGGGCGCGGACATCGAGGTCGAGCCCGCCGGCGAGTGGGGCGGTGAGCCGGTGGGTGCCCTGAGGGCCCGGTCCTCGGCGCTTCGGGGCGTGGTCGTCGACGAGACTGAGGTCCCGGCCCTCATAGACGAGCTGCCGATCCTGGCGGTGGTTGCCACCCAGGCGGCCAGCCGGACCCTGATCCGGGGGGCGGGGGAGCTGCGGGTGAAGGAGAGCGACCGCATAGCGACGATGGCGGCCGGGCTGAGCGCCCTCGGCGCCGAGGTCGAGGCGCTCCCGGATGGGCTCTCCATCGAGGGGCCGACGCCGCTTCGGCCGGCGGAGGTCGATTCCGAGGGTGATCACAGGGTGGCGATGTCGCTTGCGGTGGCAGGGCTGATCGTGGACGGGCCCGTGACCGTACGAGGCTGGGATTGCGTCGACACGTCGTTCCCCGGCTTCCTGGCGACGCTGGGCGTCCTGCGATCCGGCAGCTCATCGAGGCGCCGTCCATGACCGTTGTCGCGATCGACGGGCCCGCGGGCGCGGGGAAGAGCACCGTCGCCCGGCGCGTTGCGTCGGCTCTCGGCTACCGGCACCTCGATACCGGCGCCATGTACCGAGCGGTGGCGCTTGCGGCGATCGAGCGGGGAGTGCACCCCGAGCAAACCGCCTCCCTCGAGCGGCTTGCCGCAGATCTCGACCTCGCAATCGAAGGTGACACGGTCGTGGTCGAGGGCAGAGACGTCAGCAGACGCGTCAGGCAGCCGGATGTGACCGCAGCGGTCTCGGCCTACTCCGCAGTGCCGGGTGTCCGAGCGCTTCTGGTTGAAAGACAGCGTGAGCTCGCGGCGCAGAGGGATGTGGTCATGGAGGGCAGGGACATCGGGACTGCGGTTGTTCCGGACGCGGAGATCAAGATCTTCCTGACTGCGAGCATACGCGAGCGCGCCCTCCGGCGACTTGCAGACCAGGGCGCCGACGGCGCCGCCACGCTGGCCGAGCACGAGGCCTCGATAGCCGCTCGGGACGAAGCCGACGCCACCAGAGCAGCCTCTCCGTTCGTGCGCGCGCCGGACGCGGTCGTCGTCGACTCGACCGGCAAAGATGTGGACGATGTCGTGGCCGAGCTGCTGGCGCTGGTCGGCGAGCGCGATCGAAGATGACCGGCTCGATGACCACCGGCCGCTCTCTGCCGGTCGTTGCAGTGGTAGGACGTCCCAACGTGGGGAAGTCCTCGTTGGTCAATCGCATACTCGGCCGCCGCGAGGCGATCGTCGAGGCGACGCCGGGGGTGACGCGCGACCGGGGAGGCTTCTCGGCGGCATGGGCGGGCCGGCAGTTCGAGGTCGTCGACACCGGGGGGCTCGAAGCCGGAAACGAGGGCTTGGAGGCGCGCGCCGGAGAGCAGGCACACGTTGCGATCGACGTCGCCGATGTCATCATGCTCGTTGTCGACGCAGCCGCCGGCGTTCTCGAGGATGATCTCGTCGTGGCCGACGTCCTGCGACGCTCGGGCAAGCCGTTGCTGGTTGCGGCCAACAAGGTGGACGACGCCCGGGACGAGCCGGGGGTGGCCGCCTTCTACCGCCTGGGGCTCGGCGATCCAATCGCCGTCTCGGCCCTGCACGGAAGAGGCTCGGGCGACCTTCTCGACTCTCTGACGCGACTCCTGGGATCGAAGGGGGACGCTTCGGCTCAGGACGAGTGGGCGTCCGCAGCGATAATCGGACGCCCCAATGTGGGGAAGTCTTCGATTCTCAATGCCCTGCTCGGAGATGAGCGCGCCCTCGTCGACGCGCTTCCGGGGACGACGCGGGATCCGGTCGACTCGCATGTGGCCATGCCGGACGGACGCGTGCTGCGCATCGTCGATACGGCCGGGATGCGCCGGCGGGTGGAGATCAAAGAGCCGCTCGAGTACTTCAGCTGGGTGCGTTCGCGTGCGACCCTCGGCCGCGTCGATGTCGCTCTTTTGGTGATCGACGCAGCAACCGGGGTGACCAGCCACGACCAGCGGCTTGCGGAAGAGATCGTGGAATCGGGGCGCGCCTGCGTGGTGGCCGTGAACAAGTGGGACCTGGCGGCGGCCGACCCCGCAGACAGGCTGCGCCTCGAACAGGACATGGCCGAGCGGCTGCGCTTCCTCGACTGGGCGGTGACGGTGAGGACCTCGGCCCTCACCCGGCGGGGGATAGCCCGCCTACTCCCCGCGCTGGATGAAGCGGTCGCCTCGCACCGCCGGCGGCTCTCAACCGGCGCACTCAACCGTTTCATCAGCGAGGCTCAGGAACGGAGCCCGCATCCGCGCACCGGCGGGCGCTCGGTTCGAATCCTCTACTCGGTCCAGGCGTCGGTTGCGCCTCCCACGGTGGTTCTCTTCACCACCGCCCGCCTGGAGGTGGGCTACCTGCGCTACATCGAGAACCGGTTGCGGGAGCGCGAGCCGTTCAGGGGCAGTCCCATCGTCACCCAGGTCCGTACACGACCGGCTCGGCGGCGCTGACCCCGCACGCGTAGCGGGGACGGGTATCATCTGCCATTCGGGACGTGGCGCAGCTTGGTTAGCGCACTGGTCTGGGGGACCAGGGGTCGCCGGTTCAAATCCGGCCGTCCCGACAAATGGGGAGGACGACCGCAGCGTGGGGGCCGACGTGAGCATCGAGGAGCCTTCGAACAGATGGGCGACCTTACCCAACGCCCTCTCATTGGCGCGGCTCGGCACCGCCCCCGTATTCCTGAGGCTCTTTACAACCGGCCGTGAGGACGCGGCGGTGATCCTCTACGGCGCCGGCGCCATCACCGACTTCTGGGACGGATACCTCGCCCGGCGCACGCATTCGGTGAGCAAGCTCGGGACGCTCCTGGACCCGGTGGCCGACCGGGTGTTCATAGCGACGCTCGCAGGGGCGCTCGTCTCACGCGGCGACCTGGCGCCGTGGCTGGCCCTTTCGATGGTCGGGCGCGACGTCCTGGTCGTTGCGGGGTTCGGTGTGTTGGAGCGGCGCGGGGTCGGCCGGATAGCAGTCAACCGGACCGGAAAGGCCGCCACGGCCAGCCTTCTGCTCGGCTTGTCGTTGCTTGCCGCCTCGGCGACCAGCTTCATGGAGGGCGACGGGATCCGGCGTCCGGGGGTGCTGGCGACGACCCTCGGTACGGGCCTTTACTGGATCGCGGGGATGATGTACGCAAGGGAGGCGCGGGACCGGCTCGCTCGAGTTGCAGCGACTTATCAACTTATCGATAAGTAGACACCTGCATCACCGTAGGGCGAGCGCCACTCAGCTGCTGGAAGCACCACCACCACTAAGGCGGGAACGACAGGAAGGAGTCGGGGTGACCGAACTACCCTCGGACCGGCGTTACACGGACCAGCATGAGTGGGCCCGGCAGGACGAGAGCCGCGTCACAGTCGGTATCACGGACTTCGCCCAGGACCAGCTCGGCGACATCGTCTTCGTGGGGCTTCCCGCCGCCGGGACCGAGGTGCAGGTGGGAGCGCCCCTCGGCGAGGTCGAGTCGACCAAGTCGGTGTCGGACATCTACAGCCCCGTGACCGGAACCGTGGTCGAGAGCAACGGCGATCTCGACGACAACCCGGAGCTCGTCAACACCGACCCCTATGGCGACGGGTGGCTCGTGATCATCGAGCCTGCACAGGACGGCGCGTTGGAAGGGCTGATGAGCGCCGAGGACTACGGCCGGGCCATTGAGGAGGCCTGAGCTTGACCAGAGCCTTTACTAAAGCTCAGCTACGCCTATAGGTTCATCACATGTTCTGCACGAATTGCGGGCACCGCAACCCGGACGGGTCGAATTTCTGTGCGTCATGCGGGTCTCCGCTTGCCGAGGGCGCGGGCGGGGACACGACCGTGAACTTTCTCCCGGCCGAGCTCGAGGCCGACCTCGAGGAGGAAGTGCACATCTCCCCCGAGGAGCTGGAGGGGGGCCGGGGGGTGCTGATCGTCAAACGAGGACCGAATGCCGGGAGCAAATTCTTCCTCGACACCGAGGGGGTCCAGCTGGGGCGGCATCCCGACAGCGATATCTTCCTCGACGACATAACGGTTTCCCGTCGCCACGTCGAGATCCGGCGGGTGGACGACGTCTTCGGCTTGAGGGACGTCGGAAGCCTCAACGGCACCTATGTGAACCGGGAGAGGGTCGAGGAGGCGGAGCTTCGCTCGGGGGACGAGATACAGATCGGGAAGTTCAAACTGGTTTTCTTGACCGGAGGCTGATCGCCCAATGCCGCTGTCCAAGTCACGCGATTACTACAGCATCGGAGAGGTCCTCGAGCTCCTGAGGCCGGAGTTCCCCGATGTCAGCATCTCCAAGCTGCGGTTCCTCGAATCGGAGGCCCTTGTGGCGCCGGAGAGAACCCCGTCGGGATACCGCAAGTTCTTCACCAAAGACGTCGAGCGGCTACGCTACATCCTCGCTCTTCAGCGGGACCAGTTCCTGCCCCTGAAGGTGATTCGAAAGAGGCTGGAGGGCGGAGGGGCGGCAGAGGATAACCGTGATCTCGAGGTAGAGGCTTTGAGGTCGGGGGCGTCGGCCCCGCCCGCAGCCCCTCCCGCCAGCCAGCGGGCGAATGCGGCCGACGCCGACGCCCGCTCGGTTGACCTCACCGGCGTGCAGTTGAGCCGCGACGAGCTGAAAGCAGCCGCCCAACTGTCCGACGAGGGGCTGACCACCCTGGAGGAGTACGGCCTGCTTCCAGCCCAGGACGCCGGCGCCGCCTACAACGAGGACGATCTGATGGTGGCCAAAGCGGCCGGCGGCTTCTTTCGCCATGGTCTCGAAGCCCGTCATCTCAGGATGTACCGGCAGTTCGCCGACCGGGAGGCGACCTTCTACGGCCAGATCGTGGCCCCCTTGGCTCACCGAAAGGACTCCGAGTCCCGAACCCGGGCCTACGAAACCCTGCAGGAGCTGGTCGAGCTGTCCCGTCGGATGCGCGAGGGGATGCTGCGATCGAGCCTTCGCAACCTCCCTTGATGTCCGCTTATCGACAAGTCGCCTTATAGATTTGTCCGCCGAAGCGGTTCGGCCGGCCGAGGTCCTGCTCGCACGGGAGCGGATCGCGCAACGGGTAGGGGAGTTGGCCGGGCAGTTGACGAGCGACTACCTGCAGCGCCCCGAGGCCCCAGTGTTCGTGGGTGTCCTGAGGGGCGCTGCGATCTTTCTCGCCGATCTGATACGGGCTGCGCCGATCGATATCGTCACCGACTTCATGTCGATCTCGTCCTACGACGCATCGGAGGGCCAATCGGGGGTGGTACGGATCGTCAAGGACCTCGACCTCGACGTCAGCGGGCGTGACGTGGTCGTGGTTGAAGACATAGTCGATACGGGGCTCACCCTCAACTACCTCCGCAACGCTCTCGAACAGAGGCAGCCCGCTTCGGTGAGGGCGGTGACGTTGATGGACAAGGCGGCGCGCCGGATCGCCCCGGTGCCGCTCGAGTATGTGGGATTCGAGGTGCCCGACCTCTTCGTCGTCGGTTACGGACTTGACTTTCAGGGTCGCTACCGCAATCTCCCCGATGTCCTTGCGGTGCATGACCTGGCGCGCCTGATTAACGACCCGGGCCTGCTGCAGTAAGGTCACGCCAATCCGAACTTTCGGTGTTAGCCTCCGACCATGGTGGAGCTATCGCTTGTGGGAGTGAGGGTGGAGCTCCCCTCCAATCAGCCGATCGTGTTGCTCAAGGAAACCACGGGGGAGCGATACCTCCCCATCTGGATAGGAGCGGTGGAGGCGACCGCGATAGCATTCGCCCTTCAGGGGATCGAAACGCCGCGTCCCATGACCCACGACCTGCTCCGGGACATCCTCACCGAGACGCAGGTCCAGGTTGAGCGGATCCTGGTGAGCGAGCTGAAGGACCGCACATTCTTCGCGACCATCCAGATGCATCGGGACGGCCGCTCCTCCGAGGTGTCGTCGCGCCCCAGCGATGCGATAGCGCTCGCGGTCCGGATCAACGCGCCCATCTTCGCAGCCGAAGAGGTGCTCGACCAAGCCGGCATCGAGTTGAAGGACGACGAGGAGACCGAGGTCGAGAAGTTCCGGGAGTTCCTCGACCAGGTCAGCCCCGAAGATTTCGAACCGGGCCAGTAAGCCGGCGGCTCACCGCCGAGGCTTCGACCTCTCCGTGATCGTTGGTGTTGCGGGCGGGGTTGTTGACAGTGCATCACCTCCGCCCTACTCTCTTCCATGGGCGTAACTACGCCCATGTACTTCCCCGCAGTGGACGGTGCCGCGCCGGCCGTCCAGAGAACGGAGGCCAGAGCATGGACGGAGCGGGTTACCGAGGTCCCCAGACGTGCAAGATCGTCGGCATCACCTACCGGCAGCTCGACTACTGGACGCGCACCGGCCTCGTGTCGCCTTCCATCCAGGAGGCCAAGGGCTCCGGGACCCAGCGCGTTTACTCCTTCAACGACCTCCTCCAGCTAAAGGTGATCAAGGGCCTGACCGATGCAGGTGCCAGCTTGCAGAGGGTCCGGCAGGCAGTCGACTACGTGCGCGAGCACCTGGAAGGGGATTGGGCCGAGTTGACGATCGTGACCGACGGGGCCGGCGTCTACGCATGCACCTCGGACGCCGAAGTGGTTGACCTGCTGAGGTCGGGCCAGGGGGTGCTCGGCGCGGTGGTTGCGGTGGACAAGATCCGCGATCAGCTTGCAGGAACGCTGCGTGAGCTGCGCCCTTTGCAGATTGAGCCCCACGAAGTCGGTGCCCCCAGGGCCCACCCGGGCGGGGCCGGGCGGGGTTAGGCATCCACCCAGTCACGGGCGAGCAGCCGGCGCCGACGGGCCTGCCTCCGCACCGCCGGGTGGCCTTTGCCCACAACAGCGAGCGCCAGTTCGCAACCCTGCTCGACTTCTACCTCATCGACTGGGAGTACGAACCCACCACGTTCGACATCCAGTGGGGCCGAGAAGGACTTCCGACCCAGCGGTTCTCTCCGGACTTCTATCTCCCCGCCTTCGATCTGTACATCGAGATCACAACCCTCAACCAGAAGCTCGTCACCAAGAAGAACCGGAAGGTTCGGCGTCTGATGGCGCTCTATCCAGACGTCAAGTGCAAGGTTCTGTATCAGCGTGACTACCTGCAGCTCCTGATCAAGTACGGGCTCGAGCAGCCCTCCCAGGGCCCGTTGTCCCCGAGCCGTCCGCAGCCGGTCACCACCACCTTCGACGAGGCGGTATTCGCCGGCTGAATCGCGCGGCACAATGTCGGGATGGCGTCGAGGCGGGCTTCACCACTGCTCGAGCAGCATCGGAAGCTTGGCGCAAGGCTGACCGAGTTCGGAGGCTGGGAGATGCCCCTTCAGTACACGGGGGTGGTTGCGGAGCACAACGCGGTACGGACGTCGGCGGGGCTCTTCGACGTCTCACATCTTGGCAAGCTGCGGGTAAGCGGCGAAACGGGTACGGCGGCTCTGCAGCGTGCAGTGACAACAGATGTAGGGTCCCTCGCCCCGGGAAGGGCCGCCTACGCCCTGGTGCTCGATGACGGAGGCGGCTGCATCGACGATCTCTTCTGCTACAGCATGGGCACGGACGACTGGATGGTGGTCCCCAACGCAGCCAACACCCGAGCTGTGACGGAGTCCCTCGAGGTCTGCGGGGCGGAGGTGGTGGACGAGTGGGACAGGTGGGCGATCATGGCCCTCCAGGGCCCTCATTCGTTCGACGTCTTCAGCCGGGCGTGGCCCACGAGTGAAGCACCCGGCCTCCGGCTGCACTCGTGGTGCGGCGTGGATGTCGACGGCCACCGCGGGTTCGTGGCCCGGACGGGCTATACAGGGGAGCGCGGCTTCGAGCTCTACGCTCCCGCCGAGGTCGCGCCGGCGGCCTGGTCCCGCCTGATCGATTGCGGAGCCACGCCGGTGGGATTGGGCGCCAGGGACACGCTGAGGCTCGAGATGGGATACGCGCTCTACGGTCACGAGCTGGAGCGAACGGTCAACCCTCTCGAAGCCAACCTGGGCTGGGCCCTCGCATGGGCCACTCCCTTCCGGGGCAAGGAGGCGCTGACCGAGATCAAGAAGCGGGGGCCGGCGCGCCGGCTGTTCGGGATCCGTTGCAGATCGCGCGGCGTCCCGCGTCAGGGCCATGCCGTCGTGGTCGACGGCGAGTCCGTCGGTGAGGTGACCAGCGGGAACTTCTCGCCCATGCTGGGGCGTGGGATCGCGCTTGCCCTTGGGCCGTCGGATCGAGTGCCGTCACCGGGCCGGCCCGTCGAAGTCGTCGCTCGGTCGCGGCGACTCGAGGGCGATACCCTGAAGCCGCCTTTCATAGAACGGTAGCGGGAAGCGAAAGTGGACATGTCGACAACGCGACAAATGGATCTGTAGCCGGTGGATTTTTCTCCTCACACCGATCAGGACGAGCGCGCCATGCTCGAGGTGATCGGGGTCGACGGCATCGAGTCGCTCTTCGAGCCGATACCCGGCTCGGTTCGCCTCCGTGATCCCCTGGGTGTTCCACCGCCGCTCACCGAGCCGGAGCTCGTGGCCGAGCTCGGCGCCCTCGCGTCACGCAACAGTGCTCGAGACCTCGTGTGCTTCGCCGGGGGCGGCGCCTACGACCATCACATTCCGGCCGCGGTGAGGTCGCTTGCGGCGCGGGCCGAGTTCGCAACCTCCTACACGCCCTATCAGGCGGAGCTGTCGCAGGGAATCCTCCAGGCGCTGTTCGAGTTCCAGAGCCTCATCTGTGCCATCTACGGAATGGATGTCGCCAACGCATCGCTCTACGACGGCGCAAACAGCGTGGTGGAAGCGGTGAACCTCGCCGTGAGAGCCACGGGCAGAGAGCGCGTCCTCGTGGCTTCGACCCTGCACCCGCACTACACCGAAGTGCTCCGCACCTATATCACCGGTTTAGGTTTAGACATCGACACCATCCCGTACACCGGTGAGGGGGTGGTCGACTGGTCGAGGGTTGACGCAACCGGTGCTGCGGCGGTCGTGGTGGCCTATCCCAACGTGTTCGGGCGCCTCGAAGATGCCCGCGCCGCCTGTGATGCGGCCCACGCCCATGACGCCCTGGCGGTGGTCGCCGCCGACCCGACCGCCATGGGCATCTTGAGATCCCCCGGCGAGATGGGCGCCGACATCGCAGTGGGGGAGGGTCAGGCGCTGGGGAACGCGCTGTTCTACGGTGGGCCCTATGTCGGCTTGTTCGCCACCACGGAACGGCTCGTGCGTCAGGTCCCGGGCAGGATCTCAGGCGAGACCGTCGATGCCGACGGTCGAAGAGCGTACGTCCTGACCCTCCAGGCCCGCGAGCAGCACATTCGGCGAGCCAAGGCGACGTCCAACGTTTGCACCAATCAGACCCTGCTTGCGGTTGCCGCCGGGGTGCATCTGTCTTGGCTGGGCCCGGCCGGTCTGGCGGCGCTGGGCAGGACGTGCGCCTCGAGGGCCGCCGTCGCCGCCGCCAGGCTCGCAGAAATACCGGGGTGCAGCCTGAAGTTCCCGGGCCCCCGCTTCAAGGAGCTGGTCCTCGAGACACCGGTCGACGGCCGGGAGCTGGCCCGGCGGCTGGCGCGGCGCGGCTGGCTTGCCGGGCCCGGCCTCGGGGACTGGTATCCGGAGCTCGACCGCTGCCTGCTCGTGGCGGCCACCGAACGCCGGACCGAGGACGAGATCTTCAGGTTCGCGGAGGCGGTCGAGAAGGAGCTCACCGAGCCGTGAGCGGACCGGGCAACTTCCCCACGATCTTCGAGCTCTCCAAGCCGGGGCGGAGAGCGTGGTCGCTCCCCGAAGCGCAGGAGGGCTCGGACACACTCATCCCGGACGAGCACCGGCGTACGGAGCCCCCTCGCCTCCCCGAGGTGAGCGAGCTCGATCTCGTCCGTCACTACACGCGTCTGTCGCACCGGAACTGGTCCATAGACACGGGCGCCTATCCGCTCGGGTCGTGCTCGATGAAGTACAACCCGAAAGTGGCCGAGGAGGTCGCCGGCGTCCCCGGATGGCAGGACCTCCATCCCCTCGCCGACGACGAGCTCGTGCAGGGCGCCCTGCAGCTGCTCGGCGAGCTCGAGAGCGCCCTTTGCGCCGCGACCGGCATGGCCCGTCTGACCTTCCAGCCCGCGGCCGGCGCGCAGGGAGAGCTGACCGGCCTGTTGATCATGCGAGCGTGGCATGCCAAGAAGGGCGATGTCCGCAAGCGAGTCATCGTGCCCGACTCGGCGCATGGAACCAACCCTGCAAGCGTCACGCTCGCGGGGTGGAAGGCACAGGAGGTGCGGTCGGACGCCCGAGGCTTGGTCGACTTCGACGCCCTGAAAGAGGTGCTCGATACCGATGTCGCGGGATTGATGCTGACCAACCCGAACACCCTCGGTCTGTTCGAGCGCGACATCGAGAAGATCGCCCAGGCGGTGCACGAGGTAGGCGGTCTGCTCTACTACGACGGCGCCAACTTCAACTCGATCGTCGGCAAAGTCAGGCCCGGCGACATGGGTTTCGATGTCGTCCATCTGAATTTGCACAAGACCTTTGCCACGCCCCACGGCGGGGGAGGGCCGGGGTCGGGCCCGCTTGCGGTGAGCGAGGACCTCGCTCCATTTCTCCCGGTTCCGGTCCTGGAGTGGGACGAAGATTCGGACAGGTGGCAGTGGGAGTCCGACCGCCCCGACTCGATCGGGCGCATCCATTCTTTCTACGGCAACTTCGGGATCGACGTTCGCGCCTATGCCTATCTGCGCTCACTGGGGCCTGAGGGTCTCGCACGGGTTGCGGAGCGCGCCGTGTTGAACGCCAACTACCTCAGAACGCTGATCGCTGAAGCGTTTCCGACTGCTTACCCCGGCACCTGCATGCACGAGTTCGTAGCAACCGCAAAAGGATTGAAGAAGCACGGCATACGTGCGCTCGACGTTGCCAAACGCCTCATAGATCTTGGTTTCCATCCTCCGACCATCTACTTCCCTCTGGTGGTCGAAGAGGCGCTGATGGTCGAGCCCACCGAAACCGAATCGAAAGAGACGCTCGACGCCCTCGGGGAGGCGTTGGTGCAGATCGCCGCCGAGGCAGCCGACGAACCGAACCTGCTGCACGACGCCCCGAGGTCGACACCGGTGCGCCGCCCCGACGAAGCTCAGGCGGCGCGTCGCCTAAAGGTCCGGTGGAAGCCCGAATAGCGGCTATGAAGGACCCGGCCCCCGGGGGCGCTGCATTGACATGATGACCTGCCACAGACCCTTGTACATCACGTTCTTCTCGAACGTCATGCCCAGCTTGACGGCCACTCCCTGGGAGGCTGCGTTCCCCCGGGTCGAGATGGAGATCAGACGGTCCCGCTCCAATCGGGTGAAGGCGTAGTCCCGACAGGCCATGGCGGCTTCGGTCGCAAGGCCCTGCCCCCAGCGGCTCCGCTTGACGTGGTAGCCGACCTCGAGCTCGGGCACACCCTCAACCGTTTGGATCGTCAATCCGCAGTCGCCGGTGATCTCGCCCGTCTCTTTCAGCACCACCGCCCAGAGACCGAATCCGTCCTCGGCGTAGCGCGTCTGATTGCGCAGAATCCAGTCGCGCGTCTCGGCGCGCGAGAACGGGTGCAGATAAAAGCGCATGGCGATGGGATCGCCGAGGATCGCGGCAAGACCGTCGAGATCGCCACGCACCAGCTCGCGGAGCAACAAGCGTTCGGTGGTCATTATCACCCCGGGCTCACCGGACGCCACAGAGGACCTCGGTTTCGGCCAGTAGCTCCGCCAGGCGTTCAAGAGAGCTCGCCAGCTCGGATGGTTCGCGCCCGAGCTCGCCCAGCACCGCTCGGGCTCGGGCCCCGAAGTGCTGCGGCTTCCTGTTCAGCTCTTCAGTAAGTGCGATCGAGCCCTTCTCGTGCAGCCAGTAGCGCTCGTTCAGCGCGAACAGGGCCTGCACCATGCAGGCGACCGATCGAACCGCGGAGCCCGCGACGAAATGCGAGTCGCCGCGCTGTGCCGCCCGTGCAGCGGCTTCGACGAGGAAGCGCGCCTCCCAGAGGCCGGCGAAGAGCGCCCGTTGAAGACGCGGGGGATAAGGGACCAACCGGCTCTTGAGCTTGGCGATCACCCCGTCTGCATCGAAAAGGACCTCTGCCAGATGAATCTCGGCTGCGTATATCTCGGTCGAGAAGCCGGCCGGGTGCCCGACCTGGAAGTGTGTCGCCGGGTGTCCGGCACAGAGATCCTCGATCGTGCGGGTCACGAGTCCGAGGTCCCGGTAGATCCAGTCCACCCGCCGGCCCTCGATTCTTAGCCACGCTCCGCCGTTGACCCACGGCCCCCATTCGCCGGGGTGGCCCACGACGGCGGCAGGGCCCCTGTCGTCCAGCTCGGACGCGAGATGCTGCAGCCGGGCGACGTCGAGGGCGCCCTGGTGATCGAGGTACAGCCCGAGGTCGATATCCGAGCGGTCGTCGGCGGTTCCCGACGCCCACGATCCGCCGAGCGCGACGGCCGTGACCCCGGGACATCGGCCGAGGCGCGCTCCGAGGCGGACGGCGAGGTCCCGTGCCGCAGCGCCGTCCTGTGGGGGGTTCGGCATGCCGTCCCTGAGCATAGGGGAGAGGCCGTTCAGGCAGAGGACGCGGCGCAATCGGCGCAGGTTTACATAATCAACATTATGGGCGTCCAGCCCGGGGCGTCCGGCGGGAGCTGCGCCGGCCGAACCGGTCCCGGAACCCCCACCACGCCACCGACCAGATCGCCTCGAAAACTATCCGGCGCGACAACTTCGAGCCTCCGGCGCTCCGTTCGGTGAAAGCGATGGGAATCTCCAAGATGCGCCCGCCGGCGCGATGGAATCGGCGGGTCATCTCGATCTGAAATGCGTATCCCTGCGACGTCGGCTCCGGGAAGTCACCTTCGAGCCAGGCGGATCGATAGGCGCGAAAGCCGCTGGTCGAGTCCTTGATTCCGAAGCCGAGCGCAGTCCTTGCATAGAGATTGCCCGCAAGCGACAGGGCGCGCCGGAGCAGACCCCAGTTGCGCACCTCCCCGCCGGCGACGTAACGGGAGCCGATCACGAGGTCGGCATGTCGCAGGGACTCGACCAATCGCGGCACTGCCCGGGGGTCGTGGGAGAGGTCACCATCCATGGCCACGATCGCTCCGAATCCCCGGCGCAGCGCCCAACGGAACCCATCCACATAGGCGGTCCCGAGGCCCTGCTTGGAGGGGCGCTCGATGAGATGGACCCGGCTGCCGTACGACGACGCAAGCCCTCTGACGGTTTCGGCCGTCCGGTCCGGAGAGGAGTCGTCAACCACCAGCAGGTCTATGGCGGCGTCGGCGGCGAGCACGAGCCGGGCCACGTCTTCGATGCTGGCCCGCTCGTTGAAAGTCGGGACTATCACGAGCACCCGCCCCTCCCCGGACACCTCGTCCGGGGCGGCACTCACCTCAGACGCAGTCCCTGCACAGCTTTCGGTCGTAGTCGGCGAGCTGGCTTCTCGCCTTCACCAGGTGGCATCGGTTGCAGACGAACTCGCGGCGCGTCCTGATAGGGACCACCTTCGTCGGGAGTGGATCGACGGAGCGGAGCGCGCGTTGGGGCGCCAGTTGAACGAGCTCGTCGGGATCGTCCTCGTCCTCCTCGTCCCTGTCATCCAACACTGCCGCGCGCCGTGCTATCAGGGCCTCGAGGCTCGTCTCCTCGTCCTCGTCATCATCCTCGGAAGGGATGGGAGGGACCTCCGCCAAGGTCTCGTAGTGGTCATCCGCCGGGCCGTCCGGAGGCCCTGCGGTGGATTCGTCCAACTGCTCTTGGATGCCGTCGTCGGCGTACACTTCGCTGGCTCCTGTGCTCTCGAGTCGGTGTGGACACGAGCCTACGGCGCTGGGGGTGGTAAGGGAAGGTATCAATCCGTCACCGCGAACAAAAAGTAGGAAGACCCGAGTGACCGGCTGGGGCCGCTCGGTAGCCGGGGCGGGCCGGTTATAGGAGCGTTGTCCTTGGGCCTCTCGGGTCTTCCTTTTCCATGTCCCGAGCAAGCGGCCGGGTACCGGGCCACTTCGGCGACGAGCCCGTGGGGCCGGAGAACCCGGCACTCCCCGGGGCCGGCGGGTCGTCAACGCCTCGCGTTCCGCCCCGTCCTGGCCGTCTCGCCCCCGGCGGCGCCGGTTAGCCGGTCGCACCTGCTTGGGACTCAGCGAAGATAGAAGAGTTCTGCGCGTGGTGTCAATGGTCGTCGTGGAGGGCGCGAAAGATTCTCCTTTGTCCCCAGGTCATGCACAGCTTGCAAAGGAATTACCCTCAGTGCCTATGGACAAAGGCAGGCTTCCGGACCCGACCACAGACTTTCCCGCGTGGTACGGAGAAGTCGTCAAGCAGGCGGGCATGGCCGAGCATTCCCTGGCCCGAGGCACGATGGTGGCCAAGCCCCATGGCTACGGGATCTGGGAGTTCATCCAGCGCGCGATGGACGACCGCTTCAAGCTGACCGGGCACGAGAACGTCTACTTTCCGCTGTTCTTCCCGGAGAAGCTGCTCGCGAAGGAAGCCGAGCACGTCGAGGGCTTCGCGCCCGAGCTGGCGGTGATCACCCATGGTGGCGGAGCGAAGCTCGAAGAGCCTCTCGTCGTGCGCCCGACCTCCGAGGCGATCATCTGGTCCACCTACGCCAACTGGATCCAGAGCTACCGCGATCTTCCACTTCTCTACAACCAGTGGGGCAACGTGGTCCGGTGGGAGCTGCGCACGCGCCTGTTTCTTCGCACCAGCGAGTTCCTCTGGCAGGAGGGGCACACCGCGCATGCGGGCGCGGACGAGGCCCACGAAGAAGCCCTGCGCATGCTCGAGGTGTACAGAGAGGTCGCCGAGGACGTCCTCGCCATACCTGTGCTCCCGGGCCGTAAGTCGGAGGCCGAGAAGTTCGCCGGAGCGGTCACCACCTTCACGATCGAGGGGCTCATGCGGGACGGCAAAGCGCTCCAGTGCGGTACCTCCCATTTCCTCGGACAGAACTTCGCCCGGGCCTACGACGTCAGCTTCCTGAACCAGTCGGGCGAGCTCGAGCATGTCTGGGGAACCTCGTGGGGGTCCTCGTGGCGGTTGGTGGGCGGGATAGTCATGACCCATGGCGATGAACGGGGGCTGCGCCTGCCGCCCAAGGTCGCCCCAGTCCAGGTGGTGATCGTGCCGATCTACCGGACCGACGACCAGAGAGCCGACGTGCTTACCGTCGCCGGCAAGCTCCGGGACTCACTTGCCGGCGACGGGATACGTGTGAGGGTCGACGATCGAGATCAGTACCGGCCCGGTTACAAGTTCAGCGAGTGGGAGCTGAAAGGTGTCCCCATTCGCATCGAGATCGGCCCCAAGGACGTGGCCGCGAACCAGGTCGTGACCGTTGACCGGTTGACGGGGACCAAGCAGCAGAGGTCGACTGCGCACGCCGCCGGCTCGATGCCTGCGGCGCTCGACGAAGTCCAGGCGGGGCTGCACCGGAGCGCACTCGATTTCCGGGAGGCAAACACCCATACGGCATCGAGCTATGCCGATCTGCGGGCCGGCATCACCGAGCAACACGGTCTGTGGGTCGGACCGTGGTGCGGTGACCCGGGCTGCGAAGAGCGGGTCACCGCCGATACCAAGGCGACCATCCGGATGCTGCCCCTGACGCCCGAGGATCCCGGCGCGCCGTGTCTGGTCTGCGGGCGGGCCGGGATCGAGCGGGCGACCTGGGCGACGGCCTACTGAGTCTGCCGGGACGGCTCAGGCGAGGTCGAGAACCTCGAGGATCTGCTCGTGGCGGTCGATCACTATGGCCGCCTCGGAGGCGTCGGAGAGATCATCGTGGACGCCCCTGAAGCGGGCCGCATGCATTCCCATGTCCCTGGCGCCGGCGACATCGGTGCGCCGGAGATCGCCGACGTGCACCGCTTCGGGAGGACGCACGCCCAAACCCGCCAGCGCCTTGGCGAAGATGTCGTTGCCGGGTTTCGGCACCCCGATCTCGTCGGAGAAGCAGAGAACCTCGAGCAAATCGAGAAGGCCGGCGTCACCCAGCAGGTCCCGCACCACCCGTCCGGGGGTGAATCCCGTGTCGCAGACGAGGCCTCGCCGGATGCCCGCCGCCTCCAGCGCCTGGAGGGTTTCGAGCGCCCCCTGAACGGGGTCGACGCCGGTGGCCAGGCTGGCTTCCTCGAACTCTTTGGTCAAAGAGGCTATTGAGTCGTCGTCGGATACCCCTTTGGCTTCCAGGCAGTACGCGGCCATCCGTCCAGGCCCGAAGGTCTCGACCTGTTTCCAGGCATCGTCGTGCTTGAGCCACGCCTCGTGGACCGAGTCGTGCGCCTCCGCTTCGGTCAGATCCAGCAGGTTCCGGAGGGCGCCTGCGCGTCTCGTCATTGCCTCGTCGAAGTCCCGGTCCTTGAGAAGTGTGCCCCAGCAGTCGTATGTGACCGCCCGGATGCCGTCCACCCTTTTCGTCATGGAATCACTCCCTGTGCGATGCCGATGCGCCGGACCTTCCTGGTGGGGCCCAGGTTACTCCGAACCAGCGTTTCGCAGCCCGGGCACCGATCCGAGCGCCCGTCGCAGCAACTCGACCAGCTCGGCCAACTCGTCGTCGGTGATCACAAAGGGCGGGCCAAGCATGATCACGTCGCCGTCGCCGGCCTCCGCTCCCCCGGCGGATGGGTACACCAGGAGACCGCCTGCCTTGGCGGCCGCCACGACCTGCTCGGTGATCCGCTCGGAGCGCGGAAAGGGGCGTTTCGAACTCCGGTCGGCCACCAGCTCGACTCCGATCATCAGACCGAGCCCGCGGATGTCGCCCACGCGCGGGTGATCACCCAGCGCGTCATCGAGCAGCGCGAGCAGCCGCTCGCCCTTGCGTCTGCTCTCCTCGACGAGGTCGTCGTCGAGGAGGCGGGTGAGCACCGCGTCCGCCACCGCGGCGCCGACGGCCGAGTGCGAGTAGGTGAAGCCGTGCACGAATCCGCCAGGGGCGATGATGTCGAAGACGGCTCCCGAGGCCGCCGCAAACCCGAACGGCCAGTAGCCGGATGTCACACCCTTTCCCGCGGTGAGGATGTCGGGGCGCAGGCCCCAGTGATCCGAGCCGAACCATCGGCCGGTCCGGCCGAATCCCGTCATGACCTCGTCGGCGATCACCAGCACCTCGTGGGCCCGGCACACCTCCTGCACCGCCGGCCAGAGATCAGGCGGGGGCGCGACCGCGCCGAGAGCTGCGCCGACCACCGGCTCGGCGATGAAGCAGGCCACGTTCTCCGGCCCCTGCTCCCGGATGACCCGGTCGAGCTGCTCCGCGTGCCGGGCCCCGCAAGCCGAGTCGTGGGTGTCCCACGGACAGCGGTACTCGTAGACCGCGGGCACGTGAACCGCAGGCCCAAGCCACGCCGAATAAGGGCGGCGGAGTGCCGCGCGCCCCGATGCGTCGAGGGCCCCCCGGGTGTTGCCGTGATAGGAGCCAAGGCGGGCTATCACCTTGTGCTTGCCGGGACGGCCGGCCGCGACATGGTAGGCGCGCGCGATCTTGAGCGCGGTCTCGACCGCCTCGCTGCCACCGGAGACCGGATAGATGCGCGCCCCCTCGAGCGGCAGCAGCGGCGCAACCCTGCTTGCGTAGCGCTCGAGTGACTCGCTGGTGAACTGGGTTCCATGCGCGTAGGCCATGCTGCTTGCCTGCCGCGCCATCGCCTCCACGACCTGCTCGTCGCCATGACCGACGCCTACCACTATGGCCCCCCCGGAACCGTCGAGATAATGCTTACCGGACGAGTCCCAGATCGACGCGCCCGATGCGCGTGCGGCGAAGGGCAGATCGCGATCGGTGACGCGCGGAAAGACGTTGCTCGGGCGCGGCATGCTACCGGGTGTAGATGCCTTCGGGGTCGAGCTCGATGCGCATCAAGTTCAGCTCGAGCTCGCTCGGCGGGTCGGTGGTCGCGAGATTGGGCGACAACCGCATGTCCCAACTCGTGTTGTCCTGCACCTGCTCAACGGTCACCCCTGGATGCAAGCGGGACAGATACATGATCCCGTCAGCTCCGAAGCGGTAGATGCCGAGCCCCGTGACCACCACGTACGGGCCTCCACCCGGCCACTCCGCCGGTCGCCGGCCCGCGAGGTGGCCCGGACTCGTGACGAAGTCAACCTTCTCCACGAACGAGCGCCGTGATTGGGGCATGATGACGAAAACACGGTTTGCGTTTATCGAGATCTCGCACGCCCCTCCCGAGCCGGGAAGGCGAACCTTCGGTTCGTTGTAACCGCCGATGACGGTGGTGTTGATGTTGCCGAAGCGGTCGATCTGGGATGCTCCCAGAAACGCCACATCGATAAGGCCGCGCTGCAGATAGAAGGAAAAGATCTCGAACATCGAGGTGACCGACACCGCCCCGGTCACCAGGGTCGGGTCACCAATGGACAGCGGGAGCCTCTGGGGATCGGCGCCGTAGACTCCGGCTTCGTAGACCAATTCGAGGCCGGGCGTGACGGTTCGGCGAGCGAGATTGCACGCGATGTTGGGAGGGCCTATGCCGACAAAGCAGACCTTCTCGCCTTCGAGCTGGCGCGCCGACGCGGCGATCATCATCTCGTTCACGGAATAATCCGCCGGGGCCGCACTCATCCCGGCGAGTAAGCACCGTAGTCGACGGGCTCCGACATGCATTGATCGGGCGTGAGGCGGGCCCACGCTTCGGCGCCCATCTTGGCTACGTAGTCTTTGTGGGACCCCAGTGCGTAAACCCAGTCCTCGAGCCACGCTTCGAGCTTGGCCGGATCCCGGCTTATCGGATCCCACGCGACATAGAAGCGATTGTCCCTGTCGTAGTAACCCTGCGCAAAGGAAGGATGACAGGCCCGGGGCTCGGGCACCACTGCGTCGACCACCAGCCCCGGAATGACCGTGCGGTTGGGGTCGCTGCGAATCACCCGACCGTCCACCAGCTCTTCACATACGACGATGACCTTGCGCGCCGCAAAGGCGGCCTCTTTCTGACAGCCGAGAAAGCCCCATACGTGGCAGTTCCCGTCCTTGTCGGCTCTTTGGACGTGCACGATGGAGACGTCCGGATTCAAAGGAGGCACCGCGTAGACGACGCCGTCCCCGTAGGGCGACTCGAGCTCGACTATGCGCGGATTCACTTTGGGGAGGTCGCTGGAGTGATAGCTGCGCAACGGCATGAACGGCAATCCCGAAGCCCCCGCCGTATAGCGTGAGACCATGCCGAAGTGACTGTACTCCTCGAGCTCGAGCGGAGCGGGGTCCGAGCGTTCGACCCTGCGGCGGATGGCGTGCAGCGAACCGACTCCCGGATTGCCGAGCCACGAGAACACCAGCTTGGAGGCGACTCCGGCCGCGATCATCTGGTCGTAGATGACATCCGGGGTCAAGCGGCACAACGTCAGATCGCGTTTGCGCTGCCGGATGATTTCGTGACCTGCGGCGAAGCAGATGAGATGGGTGAAGCCCTCGATCGCGACCGTGTCACCGTCCCTTACGAGAGCGGCAACCGCATCGTGCATCGAGGTGACCTTGCCGCCATCGCTGTCGCCGTCGCTCATGCGCGAATCATGCTCTGTTCTGCCACCAATCCGGCCGAGGCTGCAACTCCCTCGGCGCACGCATCTTCGAACAGCCGGAGCCCGGCCGCTGCCTGTTCCTTGTTGATCACCAGAGGCGGCGCCATGCGTATCGTCGAGTCACCGGCGCGGAGGACCAGAAGCCCCCGTTTGAAGGCTGCTATCTCGATTGCGTCGGCGACTTGCGGGGAGGGAAGCTCGACACCGATCATGAGCCCCAGCCCGCGTACCTCCTGAATGGCAGGTTCACGCTGCGCAAGCGTCTTCAGACCTTCTATCAGGAACTCACCCACCGCCAGCGCGTTGGCGGTGAGTCCTCCGGCAACGAGGTCCAGGGTGGCGAGCCCCGCCGCGCACGACACCGGATTGCCGCCGTAGGTCGATCCGTGGGTTCCCAGCGACCAGGTCATCAAGCCGGAGCGCGCGACCATCGCGCCCAACGGCATTCCGCTGGCGATCCCTTTTCCGGCGAGGATGATGTCGGGCTCGAGATCGAAGTGCTCCATCGCCCACATGCGTCCGGTACGCCCTATGCCGCTCTGCACCTCGTCGGCTACGAAGAGGATGCCGTGCGCATCGCACAGGTTGCGAAGTTTGAGCAGCCACGAGCGGGGCGGGACGACATAGCCACCCTCGCCCAGAACAGGCTCGACGACGACCGCGGCTACCTCGTGCGGTTTAGCGAGACGTTTGAAGATGACGTCGTTGATGTAGTCGAGATCTGGTTCGGCCGGCTCGCCGCCGGGACCGTCAAGGCCGACGAAGGAGTCGAAGCGGCCGGCGTAGGGCGCGTGCAGGACACCCGGGAGCAGCGGACCGAAATCCGCACGGTAGTTCGCCTTCGAGGCGGTCAGCGAGACGCTTCCGTAGGAACGTCCGTGAAACGACCCGAAGAACGACAGGATGTACTGGCGCCCGGTGTGGTGCCGAGCGAGCTTTATGGCGGCTTCGACCGCCTCGGTGCCCGAATTGGTCAGAAACGCCCTCACCTGCCCGTCCATCGGCGCAATGTCCGCGAGGCGGGCGCACATCTCCGCGTAGATCGGCAGGTAGAAGTCAGAGGCCGAATAGTGAAGGAGCTTGTTCGCCTGATCCGTGATGGCATCGACGACCGCCGGGTGTGCGTGCCCGGTTGAGCACACGGCAATGCCTGCGTTGAAGTCCAAAAAGACGTTGCCGTCCACGTCCTTGATCACCGCACCTGCGCCTCTGTCGGGGACGAACGAGTACGCACGCGGAAGCGACGGGCTCGTCACCTCCGCGTCCGCGTCGATGACCGCACGCCCTTTGGGGCCGGGAAGGTCGGTTGCGATCACCGGTTCGGTCTGTCGCGCCAGGCTCTCGTAGTCACCGGCTTTCGATACACCCATGGCCGCTCAATCCTCCACAATGGTTTGGCTCTGCTCCCGCATGTAGAGCTGCACGTAATAGAGTCCGCCGCCCGCCTTCCCGCTGTTTCCGGAGCCCTTCCAGCCACCGAACGGCTGGATGCCCGGCCACGCGCCGGTAGTCGCGCCGGCGCGCCGGTTCACGTAGACGACGCCCGCCTCGATGTTGTCCAGGAACATGTCGACCTCGGTTCGGTCCTCGGAATAGAACCCCGCCGTCAGACCGTAAGGAGTGTCGTTCGCGAGCTCGAGGGCCTGTTCGAGCGAATCGACCGGGTGAACCGCTACCAGGGGCACGAACAACTCGTCACGCCATAAGTCGGAATCGATCGGCACCTCCACGACGGTGGGCTCGACGAAGTTGCCGCGCGCCATCTCGTCTTGCTGGATACGCGCGCCGCCTGCGATCACCCGGCCCTCTTTCTTTGCCTGGGTCGCCGCCGATTCGAATCGCTCGACCGCGGCAGCGTCGATGACGGGGCCGACGTACACACCCGCTTCGAGCGGGTTTCCGACGTTGGTCTTCTTGGTCTTTGCGACCAGTTGAGCAACGAAGTCGTCGTATACGGGGCGCTGGACGAGCACCCGCGAGCACGCCGAGCACTTCTGCCCGCTGTAGCCGAATGCCGAGCGGAGCACCCCGTCGGTCGCCTTGTCGATGTCGGCCCGGGCGCTCACGATTGCCGGGTTCTTGCCGCCCATCTCCACTATCACCGGCTTGGGCCAATCCTTTGCGATGTTCTTGTAGATCTTCATCCCCACTTCGTAGGAGCCCGTGAACGTGAGCCCTGCGACATCGGGATTCTCGTGCAGCTCCTGGCCCACGGTCTCGCCGGGCCCCGTGAGGACGTGCACCACACCGGCCGGGACGCCTGCCTCGTGCAGTATCTCGTAGAGCTTGAGGGCGATCAGAAAGCCCTGTTCGGACGGCTTCAGGACAACGGTGTTGCCGGCGGCCAACGCCCCGCCTACGGGCCCCGCCGACAGGGCGATCGGAAAGTTGAAAGGAGAGATCACCGCCCACACACCGTACGGGCGCAGCACGCTGCGCGTCTTCTCTTCGTCGCTGAGCTGGCCCATGGGCACCGAGAAGCCGTCGTGCTCTTCCATCTGGTGGCAGTAGTAGCGGATGAGGTCGGCTGCCTCCTCCACCTCCCCCAGCGCCTCGAGCTGATTCTTGCCGACCTCGAGAGCGGTCAGCGCGCCGAGCTCGAAGACACGCTCGGAGATCAGATCCGCAGCCTGCCTGAGGATCTCGATCCTTTCCTGCCACGGCTTCTGGGACCATGCCGGGTAGGCCTCTTTAGCGGCGGCCACGGCGTCGCGGGCGTCCTCTTTCGTCGCCTGAGCGAAGTGACCGATGATGATGTCGTTGTCGATCGGGGAACGCTCTTCGGCGCGCTCGGTGCCGTTGCGCTCCTGCCCGTTCACATAGAACGCATAGTCCTTGCCGAGCCAGGACCTGGCCTTCTCGATCCCCTCTTCGTATCTCTTGGTCATCTCTTCGTTGTTCGACGAGATCGTCGCGTAAGTCACCTTGAATCCGTCTTCAGCCACGCCAGCCTCCCTCTGCTCGTATGAGTCCTATCTTGTCTCAAGCTTCTTCCTCGGGCCACACACGCTTGCCCTTGATCCAGGTTCCGAGCACCTGCGTCGAGGCGATGTCGGCTGCTTCGCATGCCTCCGGGTCGCGGTCCACTGCGACCAGGTCTGCCCGCCGGCCGGGTGCGATGGCGCCCGCGACGCCGCCCTGCCCTCCGAGGTCCCGGGAGCCCAGGGTATGCAATCTCAGGGCCTGGCCGGCGGTGAGCCGTTCTGCCTCAACGTGGTGCGTGCAGAGCGCCTGCATCTGGAGGAACGGATCGAGGGGGGTGACGGTCGAGTCGGAACCGGCGCCGAGGCTCAGACCGGCACGAAGCATCGTATTGAAGCGATTCATGTCCAGGGCGCGCTGCTCGCCTATCCGGGCCGAGTAGAGACCACCGGCGCCGCCCCAGAAGGCGTCGAACGCCGGCTGGACGCTTATCTTGAGACCGAGGCGGCGCGCCCTTGCGATGTGGTCGTCGCTTGCACACTCGAAGTGCTCGATGCGGTGGCCCAGTGCTGCGACGGCGGCGTCACCGACCTCGGCAGCCACCTTCTGCCATGCAGTCACCGCCTGCTCGATGGCGGCGTCTCCGATTGCGTGCACGCCGGTTTGGAGGCCGGCCCGCTGGGACCGGGTGAAGAAATCGAGCAGCTCCTCGTCGGTGCGGTAGGCAATGCCGTTGGGAGGGGTTCCGGCGGGGGGATTCGAGACATATCCGTTCTTCATCCACGCCGTGTGGGACCCGAAGGAGCCGTCGAGAAAGAAGTCGCCCCCGATCCTGCCGAGGTTCATCGCCTTGACGCGTTCGACATCGTCGGTGGCAACGTAGATCAAGACATCCAGAGCGACCCCGGCAAGGGCTTCTCGCAGAACCGACAACGACGACCAGCCGCGCCATTCGGCCACGTACATCTCGTGCACGCTTGCAACACCTTTGGAGTACGCAAGCCGCACGGCTGCGGTGATGGCGTCGCGTTGTTGCGGTTCGGGCAGGTTGGTATCGAACCACCGCCACGCCTCGGCAGCCGCTTGTTCTCGGAGGTAACCCGTCGGCCGGCCGGCGTCGTCGCAGTCGACACCCTCGAGCTCGGCAACGGACAGATGACCCAGCAGCGCCGACGACACGATGCACGAGTGCATGTCGGCGCGCGCCAGAAGCGCAGTGCGCTCCCCCACCGCCGCATCGAGGTCTCGGCGCGTCAGAGGCTCGTCCAGGGGGTCTTCGAAGTTGCCTCCGAACAGCAAGCCGTCGCCCGAGCGCGCCCGCGCTGCAAATGCCTCGAGGATGCTCGCCGAGCGCCGCTGGCCCCGAAAGTCCATCCCCTTCTGATACAGCCCGGTGGCCGGGAGGTGTACATGGGCGTCGCAGAACGCGGGCAGCAAGGTCGCCCCCTCCAGCTCGACCGTGCGGTCACTCGGCGGCTCGTCCTGCCGGAGCCCGACGGCCTCGATGCGCCCGTCGGCGACGAGAACCCAATCGGCATGTTCGGGGGGGCCGAATGCCTTAACCCGGCCGCCTCGGAACAAGGTGCTGCTCAACGCAGGATCAGGCGGTCTCGAGCTCGGCGACGCGCTTGCGCCAGTACGCTTTGCCTGCCTCCGGAAGACCGGAGATCGGATCGTAGTACTCGTGGGTGCGCGTGGTCGCCTCGGGGTCGTCCCACTCGATGCCGGTTCGATAGTTCTTGGTCCAATAGGAGATTCCGTTGATGCGGTCGTAAGAGTCGACCTGGTGTACCCAACGCTTGCCGACGAACGGAACGTCGCACACAATCCGCGGGGTGGCGAACCCGGGCAGGTAGCCCATGATCGCGTGCTGCAAACCCTGCGCCTCGTGGACCGGGATCCTCCAGTGCTCGGAGTTGGGGATCAGATCGCACATGTAGAAGTAGTAAGGCATCACTTTGGCGTCGTCGAGCAGACGGAAGCAGAGGTCCAAGAGCGCATGCGGGGTCGTGTTGACGCCGCGCAGCAGGACGCCCTGGTTGCGAACGTCCCGAACACCTGTCTCGAGAAGCTTCTTTGTGGCCTTCGCAACCAAAGGGGTTACGGAGTTGGCGTGGTTGACGTGAGTATGGATGGCCAGGTCGGTCCCGCGCTCGATGGCTTTGAGAGCGAGGCGTTCGATGCCGAACAGAACGTCATCCTGCAGAAAGTGCTGAGGCAGCCCCATGAGGCCCTTTGTCGCGAGCCTAATATCGCGAATGTGATCCATTTCGATGAGCGCGCCGACGAATGACTCGAGGTGGCCGATCGGAAGGTTGGCCACGTCGCCGCCCGAGACCACGACGTCACGCACGGTCGGGGTGGCGCGCAGGTAGTCGATGATCGCCTGATAGCGCTCTTTCTGCTTGAGCTCGAAGCGGTACTTGATGAACTGCGGGACGTTGTTCCCCACCAGGTCCATGCGCGTGCAGTGGCCGCAGTACTGCGGGCAGGTGGACAGAAGCTCGGCGAGCACTTTGGTGGGATAGCGGTGCGTGAGCCCCTCGGCCGCCCACATGTCCGCCTCATGGAGGCTGTCACGCTCTGCGGTGGGATGGCTCGGCCACTCCGGGTCGCGATCCGCAAAGGCCGGGATCATGTATCGCCGGATCGGATCGTTCCAGAGATCCTGTTCTTCCATGGTGTTGAGCATCTGGGGCGGCACCAGCATCGACATCGTCGCCCGTTCGCGCTGATCCCGGTCGATCGATGCAGCCAGATCCTCAGGAAGCAGCTCGCCGAGGGCGCGCCGCAGGCCGTCCAGGTTCTTGACGCTGTGCTGGCGCTGCCACTTGGCGCTGTTCCACTCGGCCTCGGTGACATCCCGGTAGCCGGGCAGCCGCGTCCAGTCGGGCTCGACGAAGGGCCGCTTCAACGGATAGGAGTAAGGCTGTTCGGAGGCATGCGCCTGGGCGACACGACGCGGCATCCGCCCCGGGGCGACCTTGTCGACAGCGGCGACGGCTTCGATGGCCATGGGGCATCTCCCTTCGGGTGAGCGCTACGGGTGGGGAAAGAAGACAGTCTAACCGAATTCGATTAGGCTTGGAGCCCCTTTCACGGAAGGATATTCGGAATGGACTCCATCGACACGAGAATCATCGGACAGCTTCAGCGCAACGCCCGGTTGACCTATGCGGATGTGGGGGCCTCGGTCGGGCTCGCCGCGTCGTCGGTCCACGACCGGGTGCGCAAGCTCGAGCGGGCGGGGGTCATCCGGGGCTATCGCGCCGAGGTCCAGTTGGACCGGGTGGGCTGGCCGATCACAGCTTTCGTGAGCCTGGCCCTGAGGGCATCCTCCCCCACCGACATCCCCGGGCGGGTGGCGGAGCTGCCGTTGGTCGAATCGTGCTACTCGGTGGCCGGTGAGCGCTCCTACGTGCTCGTCGTCCGAGCGCCCAGCACCCGTGCGCTCGAGGAGCTGCTCGATGATCTCAGAGGCAAGCTCGAGGTCGTGACGAGCTCGACGGTCGTACTCTCCACGCCGTTCGAGCACAGAGCCGTCGTGCCCACCACATGAGGGTCGAGGATCGCAGCGGAGAACCGCTGGAGGAGACGACCTTGATCGTCGACGACGACGAGCTCATCGACCTGCTCCAGGGCCTTGCAGACCTCGTGGAGGGCAAGCGGGAGCATCTTCACTTCAGTCAGCCGGGGGGGCCGCAGCTCGTGGTGCGTCACGGCGACGCCGCCGCCGACCCCATCGAACGCGGCACCGATTGGTGGGTGGGGCCGCTGGTTCTCTTCGGCGCCGTGTTCGTGATCATCGGCGCGGTGACGGTCTTGCGTTGGGCGGCGGGCCTCATCACCTGAACGACCCCTTCGCCCGGCGAGGCTCGGCGTACAATCATCGTCCTCGGGGTCACCTGTCGGTCAGCGCCGACCCGCCGCTTCGCCCCCGTGCCCTGCATCGTTCGCTTCACGCGAGGGAGGCCGCGACGACCGTGCAGCAGAGCTTCACCGTGGGGGTCGAAGACGAGTATCAGATCATCGACCCCGGAACCCGTTCTCTCAGACAACGGGCCCAGGCGATCCTGTCCCGGGCCGAGAGCTCGCCGGTGAACGTCGAAGCCGAGCTACAGCTGTCCCAGATCGAGCTCGGCACGCCGGTCTGCAATGACCTGGCGCAGGTGCGCGCCGAGCTGGTGCGCTCGAGGCGTGCTGTAGGCGCCGCTGCCGACGCCGAGGGCATGTGGATCGGAGCGGCAGGTTCGCATCCGCTGGCCGATCCCGCCGACCAGGCCATCACCCCCAAGGAGCGGTACCTTGGCATGGCCGAAGACTACGGACAGCTCGCCAGAGAGCAGATCGTCTTCGGCTATCACGTGCACGTCGGCATAGATGACCGCGAGGCTACCGTGCAAACCATGAACCGGGTAAGGGGCTTGCTCTCTCCGATGCTGGCGCTCGGCGGTTCGTCGCCCTTCTGGATGGGCCGGGATACCGGCTATTCGAGCTACCGGACCGACGTGTGGGGGCGATGGCCCATGGCCGGCTCCCCGGAGGTGTTCGGATCGCGCTCGGAATACGAGGAGGTGATCGAGCTTCTGGTGACAACCGAGAGTATCGCCGAGGAAACCCGCATCTACTGGGCGTACGCTCTTCGTCGCGCTTCGACACCCTCGAGTATCGGGTTACCGACGTCTGCATGAACGTCGATGAAGCGGTGATGGTAGCGGGCCTCGCGCGCGCATTGACCCGCAGGTGTTACGAGCAGGCCATGCGCGATGAGCCGGCCTCCGCAATACGTCCGGAATTACTGAGAGCAGCAAAGTGGCGCGCCGCGCGTTACGGTCTCGACGCTACTCTCGTCGACGTGCACGGGCAGAGATCACAACCCGCCCATGAGGTAATCGGCGATTGGCTCGACTTTCTCCGGCCCTCCCTCGAAGACAACGGGGACTGGACGGAGGTGGCCGGGCTGGTGCACCAGACCACCCAGCGCGGCACGGGGGCGGCGCGCCAGCGGGACGCTTTCAGGCGAGGCCGGCGTCTGGGGGACGTCGTCGACTTGATTGTTGCCGAAACCGGAGCGACATAGTGGGAGCCCCCGAACGTTCCCGGGCTCGCGACTTCAGCCTGGGCGTCGAGGAAGAGTATCAGATAGTCGACCCCCAGACGTTCGCTCTCACCCAGCGCGCCGAACCGGTCCTGTCCAACGCGGAGATCTCCGCCGGAGGGATTCACCCCGAGCTCAACCTGTCTCAGGTCGAGATCAGCACCGCAGTCTGCAGCACACTGGCCGAAGTGCGCGCCGAGCTCGCACGCTCGAGAAAGGAGCTCAGGGCCGCGGCGGAAGCTGCAGGCGTTCTGATCGCGGCGGCCGGTACGCATCCTTTCTCGCACTGGAGCGAACAGACCGTCACGCCCACAACCCGGTACCTCGCGATGGAACGCGACTATGCCCAGCTCGTGCGGGAACACATCGTCTTCGGCTTCCACGTTCATGTCGGCATCGCGGACGCCGAGGTGGCGTTGCAGACGATGGAGCGCAGTGCTGTATGGCTTCCCTTCCTGATCGCCCTTGCGGCCAACTCACCGTACTGGGTGGGGCTCGACACCGGTTTCGCAAGCTATCGGACCGACATGTGCGACCGCTGGCCGACCGGCGGGCTCCCGGAGAGCTTCGGATCGCGCGATGACTATGAGCGGCTCGTGAAGAGCCTGATCGCCACGGGGAGCATCAAAGATGAAGCCGAGATCTACTGGGACGTGCGCCCGTCGGCGCGCTGGGACACGCTCGAGTTCCGGGTCACTGATGTGTGCAGCTCGATAGACGAAGCCGTGATGGTCACAGGTCTGATCCGGGCGAGCGCCCAGATCTGTCACGATCAGGCACTCAGCGATGCGCCGTCGGATCTGCCGCGCCCGGAGCTCGCCCGCGCCGCCAAGTGGCGCGCCGCTCGATTCGGTATCAACGACACGCTGATCGATCTTCAAGAAACCGCCGCGGGGCCGGCCCCCGAGGTGATCGAGAACCACCTGGGTCGGTTGCGGCCCTACCTCGAAGCCAACGACGACTGGGACGAGGTCGCCGATCTCGTGCGAGCGACCTTGCGGCGCGGGACGGGTGCGGATCGCCAGCGACGCGTCTTCAAGCGGACGGGACGACTCGAGGACGTGGTCGAGGCCATCGTCAGAGAGACGAACGGGACGGGGTAGCACCCGGGGAAGGTGCAGCCCCGGTCCCGCCAGCGGAGCTGGCGCAGGATCCAGCCCGGAGCGGTGCGCGCCGTGCCGATCCCCGCGGTATGTCCGGTGGGGTCGTTGACCACGGTCTGGAGGCGTCCGTCACACAGCAGCCGCCTGGACCACCACCGTGGCCCGGTCGGGGTCCGCGTCTGTGGCGATGTGAGCCGCCGCCAGCGCCACCACGGCATCGGCGCGCCTGGCGTCTAGGGACTCCTCGGCCAGGCCGGGGTCGTCGCAGGGGTTGCCTCGTCGATGATGTCGGGCAGGCGATCGGCGAGACGATCGAGCGCCTGGGCGACCACCGCCCCGTCGGCGGCGGGGAGCAGTCCGTCGAGTGCGAGCCGGTTGCCGTCGTCGCACCACCAGTAGCGGAGGTAACGGGTGCGATCGGCCTCGATTACCTCGTCGGAGTCGATCCGGGCAGCTCAGTCCCGGTCGCACCGGGCCACGACCTCGCGCAGGCGTCTCTGGGCGGAGGTAACCTCGGCGTGGGCGGAGTTAAGCTCGGCCAAGACGTCTTGGTTGTCTCGGTTGTCGGTGCCCCCGGACGATCCCATGTCCCTCCGGCGGCGCAGGTTCGCGGCCCAGAACCCACTATATCGAACGTTCGTTCGATATAGTCACGGGTCCCCGCGCAACTCTTTGTGCCTACACCTTGAGCGAGATGACGTTTCGCACCACCTCGAAGACCGCGGGGGTGTGGCCCAGCATCTGTCCGTCCGCCTCGATCGGCATGGGGCGCTCGGACGTGATCGACACCCTCGCCCGCTTTGCCTCCTTGATGTTCGGGTGCGGGACGTGCGCCCCCTGATAGGTCTTCGGCAAGAGCGCGATGGCTTCTCTCTTGGAGGGGAACTGGATCTGAAAGTCAAGAACGCCGTCGGTGGGTGCGGCCTTGGGCGCGATCTTCATCCCACCGGCGAAGAACTGGCAGTTGGCCGCCACCAGATTGCTCATCGGCCCCCGGTAGGTCCTGTCCGTGAGATCGATCTCGACCTCGGCGAGCTCGTGCCGGGCTACCGACCACCAGAAGGCGAGGTGATAATTCAGGGGGTGAAATACACGGGGGATCCGAACGGCGCGCCCGACTACCTCCGCCCCCAACCCCACCTCCGCGACATTGGCGAAGTAGCGCTGGTGAGACCGGCCGTCCTGTTCGTAGCGCACGCTTCCGAGATCGATGGGGAAGGACTCGGGGCCGTCGAGATGGGCGACGGCGTGCGCCGGCATGGTCGGGATGCCGAAGGTCTTGACGAAGTCGCAGGCGGTTCCTGCGGGGAGCACCCCGAGAGTCGCCCCGGGGACGACCGGTTCGTCGTCCCGGACCATGCCGTTCACCACCTCGTGGATCGTGCCGTCGCCCCCAACCGCCACGATCAGCCTGGCTCCCGCTTCGAGCGACAGCCTCGCTATCTCGGTCGCGTGCCCGGGCCGCTCGGTCGGCTTCACCTCGTAACGAAGGCCGCGTTGCTCCAACTGCGAGCGCGCCTCTTCCAGATATCGTTTCGAGCGCCCGCCGCGCGAGGCCGGATTGAAGATCAAGACCATCGGGGACGTCATGGCCGTCAAAGGTCCAGCGACGAATACGCAACCACGCCCCGCTGGAGGCCTTCCAGCGCCGTCCGGATCTTTGCCCCCAGCTCCGCTCCCGGCGCTATCTCGGCGAGCTGGCGCAGCAGATCGATGAGCTGCTTGGTGGAGCGAACGAAGTCCCCCGGCGCGTCATCGGCGCCGAGCACCTCTTCGAGCGGGGCCCCCGCGGCCCAATGATGGGCGCGCCGGGCGAAACCCGGGTCCGGCTCGCGCGTGAGCTCCAAGCCTCGCACCCGTTCCTGTTCGTGGATGTCCGCCCACAACGACATCAGCTCCGTCCATGCCCGCGCGCTTGCCTTCGTCGGCATGTCTGCAACCGCTTCGCTCTCCGGGCCGCGTGTCTCGAAAACCAGAGCCGAGCAGACAGCAGCAAGCTCGGACGGGGACAGCTCATCGAAGAGTTGCTGTTCGAGCGCTTCGACCACCAGGAGGTCGGACTCATTGTAGACACCCGTGAGGTCCTCCCCCTTGCCCGTCAGCTGCCAGTCGGCGACGTAACCGAGCTGTTCGAGCACCTCCACGACCTGGTCGAACCGGCGCGCCAACGTGCCGGTTCGCCGGTGAATGCGACGGTCCATCCCTGAGACCTCTCGTTCGAGCCGCGCCGCCCGGTCGAGGAAGTGCAGGTGCCGGCCCAGCTCGGGACAACGGTGGCAGGGGTGTGATTCGAGGCGCCGACGCAAGCCGCCCACCTCACCCCGTTCCACCGACTCCACGTTCCGCCGGTCGGACGGGCGGGGCCGCCCGTCAACCTGGCTCAATCTTCGCGCCAGCTCACGACGCGCCCGAGAGCTCTTGGTCGTGAAATCCGAGGGCACCTCGATGCGGGCAACCGGCGCGGGGGGCTCCCGCAGCTCGGTCGAGGAAAAGCGAACCACGGTGCGTTCGACCGACAGAGCGACGATCCGGGGGGCGCGTTCGGACCGTGCGGGAAGGACCTGAAGGACGGCGTAGCGGCCTCGCTTCTTCCCCTGGGATATCTCGAGCACGTCGCCGGTGCTCAGCCCATCTACGGTCTCCTGGACCCTGCGCCGCCGTGTAGCTGCCTCCTCGCTTCCGACCCGCCCCTCGAGCGAACGGACCTGGGCCCACAAGCTCGCGTACTCATCGAAGTCGCCGCGGTCGCATTGCAAGCGCTCCCGGTAGGAGGCCAAATACGCCGCACTGCGTTCGCGGGTCTGTTCGAGGCGGACCACATCACGGTCGGCTTGCCACTGAGCCAAAGAGGAGTTCACGAGATGCTCGGACTTCTCACGGTTGTAATTGCGCACCAGGTTGACGGCCATGTTGTAAGAGGGCTGGAAAGAGGACCGAAGTGGATAGGTCCGGGTCGACGCCAGCCGTGTGATCGCTTCGAACTGCACGAAACGCTGCATGAGGACAACGGAGTGACCGAGCTCGTCGATGCCGCGCCGTCCTGCCCGGCCGGATAGCTGTGTGTACTCACCCGGAGTCATCTGCTCGTGCCGTTCACCGGTGAACTTCATCAGGCTCTCGACGACCACCGTGCGGGCGGGCATGTTGATGCCCAGAGCGAGGGTCTCGGTTGCGAACACGATCTTCACGAGGTTGCGCGAGAAGAGCTCTTCGACGACCTCTTTAAACGGAGGGATCATGCCTGCGTGGTGAGCCGCTATACCGTTGCTCAGCCCATGCAGCCACTCGTCGAAGCCGAGGATGTCGAGCTCTTCGGGTGACAGGTCCGCCACGCGCTCGTTTGCGTACCCCTTTATCTCCACGCGTTCCTGAGCAGAGGTCAATGCCGGCGCCTCTCGCAGGCACTGACGCACCGCCTCGTCGCAGCCCTTTCGCGAGAAGATGAAGTAAATCGCGGGGAGCATGCCTTCGCCGTTCAGACGGTCCACGACATCGGAGCGGCGCGGAATGCGCGGGCGCTTGGGCCTCCGGCCGCCTCGCTCCGGGCGTGGCCCCGCCCGCCGACGCCCGCGGTCGAATTCCCGAGCGCGCGGGTTTGGCATCGTCTTTCCTCCGGCGCGCAGTATGAACATAGGCAGCATTTCGTCGGCGACGAAGTACCAGTGGCGTATCTCGACCGGACGATGCTCTTCGATGACCACCTCGGTCCTGCCGCGTAGAGTCTGCACCCACTCCCCGAATTCCTCTGCATTGGAGACGGTTGCCGACAACGACACCGTCAGCACGTCGACGGGGAGGTGGATGAGGATCTCCTCCCACACCGCACCGCGATACGGGTTCTGGAGGTAGTGGACTTCGTCGAGCACCACGTATCTGAGCCCCCCGAGCGCAGGCGAGTCCTCGTAGATCATGTTTCTCAGAACCTCGGTTGTCATCACCACGATCGGGGCATCGCCGTTTATCGAATTGTCCCCGGTAAGCAATCCGACCTGTGCGGCGCCATGGAGAGCAACGAAGTCTCCGTATTTCTGGTTCGAGAGCGCCTTGATTGGCGTCGTATAAAAGGTCTTGCCACCGCCGGCCAGGGCAAGCCAGGCGGCGAACTCGCCGACCACGGTCTTCCCCGCACCGGTAGGCGCTGCGACCAGCACCGAAGAACCGTCGCCCAGCGCGGCGCAGGCGCGCCTCTGGAACGGGTCGAAGGCAAACCCGTACGAGCGTTGGAACGACTCGAGCAGAGACATGCCGGTAGAGGTTGTAATTGCCGGCCTAGTTGCCTTCGCCGGTGTTGTCTTCGGCCTCCGGTGGGGAGATCCGTGCCGGTCCGCCGGCGCTGGGCGGTGCCAGCCCGGATGGTTCGGCCCCGGCGTCGGCAAGACTTCGGTCGACAACCCCAACGGCGTTTGCCCACACCGATTCCGCACGCGCCCGCTGCTCCGACGCCCGCATCAAGATTTGGGATTGCAATTCACCCTCGAGCTCGGGAGCAAGCTCGTAGGTCTGCGCCGCAGACCCGTACAGGAGTATCGAATCCACGAACAAGCCATGTGCCGGCGCGACCTCGGCCGGCGGCGTTATCGCCCCCGTCTCGGTCGCTGCCTCCTGCAGGCTCTTTGCCCACCCGGAGGCGTCTGCCTCCACCGACTCGATGACGTCGCTTGCCGGCATGGTGGTGAGCGCGGCAAGAGCGCCTGCCGGAGGGACCACTCGTTGTAGCAACGCCCGCATCTCCCCCGCATAACCTTCGAGAGCCTCTTGACGCTCGACCAGAGCATTTCCGCTCGACCGGGCATTCACGACAAGCCCGATCACCAGACTCAGCAGCGCGACGACCGTGATGCCGGCAACCACCTTTCCCGCTAGGGTTCGGTACCAAGGAGTGTGTCGGCGTCCCGACGCAACCGGGCGGGGCGCGGCCGCCGGCGTGCGCCGGGAGCGGCTGCCGCGGTTTGCGGGCTTCTTCTTTCCTTTGATCGGCATGGCCCCTATACCGTTGCTCGCGCCCGCCGTCTCATCATGATCGAGAGTAAGACGATGGTCAGCTCGTACATGACGTAGAGAGGGACGGCAAGGATCATCATGGTGTATGGGTCCTGGCTGGGTGTCACCACCGCCGCCAACGCCACGATCGAGACGATAGCGACCTTTCTCTGGTGCCGAAGCTGTTCGATGGAGACAATTCCACCCAACCCGAGAAAGAACAGGACCAGTGGAAGCTCGAACATGACGCCGAAGGCAATGAGCATCAGCCCGACGAAGTTGAGATAGGACTCGGCGTCGAGGAAGGCGATGAGGTCGGGGCCACCGATGCGCAGGAGGAGGCTGAGCGCCCCCGGCAGCGCGAGGTAGGCGATTGTCGATCCAACCAGAAAGAACGTCACCGAGCTCAGCACGAAGGGCAGCGCATAACGCTTCTCTTTGAGTGTCAGTCCCGGGGTGACGAAGGCCCATAGCTGATAGAGCCATACCGGCGAGGCGAACAGGAAGCCGGCCAGGGCGGTGACCTTGAGCCTGAACTGGAACCCGCCTGTGGCCTTGGTGATGACCAGGTTGCACCCCTGTGTGCCTCTTTTGAGCTCTTCGGGCAGTGAGCAATAAGGCCTGAGCACGATATCGAACAGGTAGGGGTAGACGATGAATGCCACCACCGAGATCAGGGCAAAGGCGACGAGCGACTTGATGATGCGGTCCCTCAGCTCGACGAGGTGCTCCATGACCGTCATCGCATCGGGCGCCGACCTCGGGCCGCGTCGGCGGCGGAACCCGAGCCGACGCCTGGGAGCCTTGTCGACTGTGCTCAACCGCCCCCCTCCCGTCCCGTCTGATCTCCGCTCTCCCCGGTTGTCGTGGCCGGAGCCTCAGACTCGGCATCGGATTCCGAGGACACCAGGGCCTGTTGGACGGGCGCCCCGTTGGTCGTTACCGGATCGGCTCCCTCGATCGGGTCCTCGGGCTCTGCGCCCGGGTCGGTGTCGGCCCCGGCGGTGAGGGGAGGCTCGTCCGCGTCGGCCTCGTCCGAATTGGCGAAGAGACCGCCCGAGGCGGGCTCGGGTATGTCGTCATCGTCGTCATCGACGTTCAAGTCGAGGCCGCTCTTGAACTCGCTCGTGAGGTCGTTGGCCTGGCGCTTGAACTCGGAGATCACGCGGCCCATGGTCCTGGCAATTTCCGGCAGCCGGTGAGGCCCGAAGACGATCAGGGCTATGACCGCTACGGCGATGATCTCGAGTGGGCCTAACTGGGGCATTGGCGCAGTCTAGAGGCAGGCGGGAGCAAAAGGGTGGCGCCCGAGGTGGGGCCGCCGGTCCCTATACCGAAGGGGGGTCGGCGGCGCTCCGGTGACCGGTCAACTCGTCGAACCAGTCGTCGCCGTCCAGCAACTCGTGGAAGGCGAGGATATCGTCGTGGTTGATGGGTGGGCCGCTGCGGTATTCCAGGACCTCTGCGGGAACATGGATCGGAATCGGGCGCACGCCTCCGGAAAGCAAGAGCCTTACGACCCGCTCATCGGCGGTCTTGGTCACGAACTGGGTGCATCGGGGGCAGGAGAATCCATAGCTGTTGGCCGAGGTTGCCGGCCCGATCCGGAGAACTATGTCCTCTGAGGTCAGGGCGACCTCGCCGCATGCCGGGCAGGTGGCTTTTATGGTTGTGTTCATCGAGTGACTTCTCTTATTTGCAGCATGCATTCTGTATCGACGCCTCGATCCAAAGGTTTAGCCTTGCGGTCCCCGGCCCTCGCCACTTTCTGGGAATCCATGCCGTTGGGCAATGGAGGTTGCCAGTCTTCGGGCGTGGTCGGCCACGGCTCGGGGCCTCACGTTGCGCACATCTCTTCCAAGACGCAACAAGAGCGTCGCGGCCCAGACGTCCCCACTGGTTGCAATCTCGATCGCACTCCAACCATCTTCGAGGACGGCCGAACGCGTGACCGGGTAATAGTCTTCGAACCAACGCCCCGCAGCAGGCGAGATCTCGAATCCGACAGTGTCCGGCGCCCTCCTGCCGGACCACGCCCCGCGGTACTCGTCGGGGTCGAAATCCGTGGGAACATCCGCAGATTCGGCGAGAACCTCGATGCTCTTGATTCGGTCGGTGCGAAACATACGCTCGTCTGAGGTTCGGTGGTCGTACGCGACCAGGTACCAACGTCCAAGTGCTGCCACCAGGCCCCAGGGATCGACCGTGCGCGTGGTCATCTCCTGGCGCGATGCCGAGAAATACTCCAACCACAGCCTCCGCCGCTCGAGCAGAGCGCGCTGAATGCTTTCGAGATGCTCTTGCGGACCAGACTCGAGCTTGACCTTGATTCCGCTCGTGTTGTCGGCCGCGCCGGGACCAAGTGCGCGTCCCAGCTTGCCGAGCGCCCGCCTGAGCGCTTCTGCTTCCTCCATCCCCGGCAGAGCTGCGATCGCCTCCCCTCCTGCGTAGAGAGCAAGCGCCTCTGTCGGCGTGAGTCTCAATGGGAGGCTGAAATAGTCGGCCATGTCGACGTAGACGCGATCCTCCTCGAGACTCACGTCGATCAGATCACCCGGCCCGTAACCGGGAAGGCCGCAAAGGAAGACGAGGTTCAGATCGTCGATGAGCTCTCGGCGCGCGATCCCAAACCTCTGCGCCAATTCATCGACGCTTATGCCCGGGTTGCGGATGGCGTACGGCAGCAGGACCAGGATGCGCCCGAGGCGCCTCCCAAGCCGCCCCTTGTCTTCCGGGCTCACGCAGGCTGCTCGAGGTAAGGGGCAAGGTGCTCGATCAGCCGGCGACGCGCCGACTCAGGTGCGAGGATCTCGACCTCGGACCCGAAACCGATGATCCAGGAGATGAGCGCATCCAGATTTGCCACCGGCACCTCGACGTCGAGGGCGCCGTGCGGGCCCGCCGACGCGGGCAGCCCCGGCATGTTCTGTTCGACCCACCAACTCATGGATGCGTCGAAGCGCACAACTGTCACATCGGAGGTTTCCGGCCCGATCGCCCACGCTTGCTCTCCGACGTGCTCTGCGGCGTCGAACGAACGCGGGATGGTGTAGCTGCCGTCCAGACGCGCTACGGGACCGGAGACGCGCGCGACCTTGAAGGAACGCACGGCGGCCTTGTCGATGTCCTGCCCCACGACGTACCAGTGTCCCCGGCGGTGGACCAGACCGTAAGGCTGCAGCCGGCGCCTGGCCGCTCCGGTCGCGTCTGCCCTTCGGTAGTCGAACTCGACGGGCTTGTGATCCAACAAGGCCGAGTAGAACGCTCCGAGTGAGGGCTGCTCGGCCGCCACATCTGCGCCCCAGACAACGCGGGGGCCCGGGGCGGGAGTGCCGCTCGAGTCGATCGACAGCTTCATCAAGCCGCTCTCTGCCTCGGTGGCGCCGCCGAGGATCGCCTGTGCGGCGATTCTGAGAGCCGCAAGCTCGTCCGGCTTCAGGTCGAGCTCGGGCAGGTAGTAGCGGGATTTCGAAATGGTGTAGCCATCGGCGCGGTCGTCGATCAACTTGTCTGCCGGCACCGTCTCCAGAGGGATGCCCATCGACCGCAGCGCATCTTTGTCACGCTCGAAAGCCCGGCGGAACGCATCGTGGGTGAGCTGGTCGTAGCCCGAGATCGTGTCTCTTATTTCTTGGGCCGTCAGGGGGCGGCGCGCCTCGAGCAAGGCAGCTATGAGGTTGATCAGTCGTTCAATGCGGCGCATAACTCCAGGGTAACCACGCGTCATACCGGCGTTGGTAGCGCAAGCGCACTTCCCTTTGGGTGGTTCGGTTCACATCCACCCTGCGGCCACTCGCCCGGCTGCTGCTGCCGCAAGCCACAGCTCAGGGGTATCGTCCAAAGTTCTGCCCATCGAGGTCACCTCCACCCCTTTGCGGCGAAGCAGCTCCAGTCCGGGTTGTCCGTCCGCGACCGCCAGCTCATGTCGGTCGCACAGACCCGCTTCGGCGATGCCGGTTTGCACCAGAAGCTCTTGCTCCTCGGGCAGCTGCGGAATCGCTATCGTCGCCCTCCTCGCGGCAGCGAGCCGAAGCGCCGTGAGGCTGTGGTGGCTGACGCCTCGGTGACGTGGTCGAGGATCGGAGAACGAGATCCGCAAAGACGCGACTGCGTGGCCTCCCAGAGCACCGGCCGCATCCAACAGCCCTCCGACCTCCATCCCGGAAAAGCCAAGGCGGGTTGCGCTCCCGACAACCCCGGGGCCCATGGCTGCGACGACGACATCGACGGGGCCGGCCGCCCGCAAGGCCGCCAGGCCGCTGTAGGCATTGATACTTTCGAGGTCTCCGCCGAAGGCATGACCCGAGGTGCAGGTCACGTCGATGAGACCGGCGGACCGCAGCGATGCAACGAGCCTGCTCCATGCCAGCGGGAGGGCCCCCCCGTCGGTCATTAGGTAGCCGATGCGGGAGTCGCCTGCCGCCTCCTTGACCCCGGCGACCGCGCCCGCAACCTGGGAGTGCAGGCCGCAGACGATCACCGGCATGTCCGAGAGCGTCTCGAGTTGGCTGAGGGCCTCGTGATGGGGGCTCTCCGGCGCCTCGGCCGCGGACACCTCCGTCTGCCATGGGGTGTATCGGAGCTTGACGATGTGCCCCTCCCCGGGGCCCGGTGCGCCGGGGCCGTCCAGATTCCACAAGATGAAGCCGTCGCCCCCGGTGCCGAGCCCGAGCTCGAGCCCGGTGACATTCAGGACGACACGGTCGCCGACATGCAGGGGTCCCAGCATGGAAGGAAAGCCGATCGCGCTGACCTCTCCCCCGTCGACGATTGCTTGCGCCCGAATCAACTCATCCGAAGCTTCGAGCACCTCGGAAATCCTGCCCTCCGCCCAGGCGGCCACCTCTAAAGAGATGCGATCAGCTTGGCCACGCGCTCGTCGGTGGAGCGGAATGGATCCTTGCACAGCACCGTTCGCTGCGCCTGGTCGTTGAGCTTGAGGTGGACCCAGTCGACCGTGAAGTCCCGGCGCTTGCGCTTTGCGGCCCTTATGAACTCGCCTCGCAACTTGGCCCGGGTTGTCTCGGGAGGCTGCTGGGTGGCCGTCTGGATGTCCTGTTCGTCGCACATGCGCTCCGCCAGCCCCCGCCGTTCGAGCAGGTAGTACAGGCCCCTTTTGCGATTGACATCGTGATAAGACAGATCCACCAGCGCAACGCGCGGATGAGCGAGCGAAAGACCATGGCGCTCCCGGTACTTCTCGACCAGATCGCGTTTGGCGATCCAGTCGATCTGACTCCGGAGAGTCGTTTGATCACCGGCCAGCCCCTCCAGCGCGTGCTCCCACATCGCCGCCACCTCCTTGAGCACATGATCGTCGCGCTGCTCAACCCAACGCAGAGCCCTGTCCAGGTACTCCCGTTGCATGTCGAGAGCCGACAACTCACGGCCGTTGGCCAACCGCACCTTTCGGCGGCAGGAGGTGTCGTGAGAAATCTCGCGGATGGCCCTGATCGGATTTTCCAAGGTCATGTCTCTGACCTGGGCGCCCTCTTCGACCATGCGCAACAGCAGCGCGGTGCTTCCGATCTTCAGGTAAGAGGCCCATTCGTTCATGTTCGAATCACCGACGATCACATGAAGACGCCGGTACTTCTCTGCGTCTGCGTGCGGCTCATCGCGGGTGTTGATGATCGGCCGGGACCGCGTGGTCGCAGAAGAAACACCCTCCCAGATGTGTTCGGCCCGCTGTGAAATGCAGAACATCGCGCCCCGTGCTGTTTGAAGCACCTTGCCTCCGCCGGCAAAGATCTGCCGGCTCACGAGAAAAGGAATCATGACCTCCGCAAGCCGGCCGAATTCCCCGTAGCGCGAAACCAGGTAGTTCTCATGGCTTCCGTAGGAGTTGCCTGCGCTGTCGGTGTTGTTCTTAAACAGGAAGATGTCCCCGGATATGCCCTCTTCTCGGAGACGCGCCTCGGCGGCCTTCAGCAGGCTTTCCAGAATGCGTTCACCGGCCTTGTCGTGCACGACAAGGTCGTAGATCGAGTCACACTCGGGCGTCGCATACTCGGGGTGGGAGCCGACATCGAGGTACAGCCGCGCTCCGTTCTCGAGGAAGACGTTGGACGAGCGCCCCCACGACACGACTCGACGAAACAAATAGCGCGCCACCTCGTCCGGCGAAAGTCGTCGCTGTCCCCTGAACGTACAGGTGACGCCGTACTCGTTCTCGGTCCCGAAGATGCGGTGCTCCACTGTCGGAGTCCCCTAGACGTGCACTAGCTCAGTATCGCTTCGATCTGGGCGACGGTCAGGCGGCGGAACTTGCGCCGGCCTCGGGTCCGGTCGAGGATTGCAACCTCAAGGTTCGCCGGCGGCATGGACCGGTTCTCCACCGTCTGCAGGATCTCCTCGCCGAGCCGAAATGCGTCTTCAAAATTCGGGGGGCTGCCCGGATATCGGGCCTCGAGGGCGCTCCCCAGCTGGTCGGATTGCCCGCCCATGGCGACCCATCCCTGCCGGTCGGTGACCGAGCCGTCGTAGAGAATATGGAACAGCTCGTTTTCGTTTGTGGTGGCACCTACCGATGCCACCAGGATCTCGCATTCGTAGGGCTTCACCTCGGACGTGAAGATGTTGCCGAGGCTCTGAGAGTAGGCATTCGCAAGGGACTTGGCAGTTACGTCCTCACGCGAATACGAATAGCCCTTCAGGTCGACCAGCCGTATGCCACCGATGCGAAGCTGCTCGAACTCGTTGAATTTTCCGACACCCGCGAACGCGATGCGATCGTAGATCTCGGAGATTTTGTAGAGGGTGGCCGAGGGATTCTCGGCGATGAAGAAGATGCCGTCGACATATTCGAGCACGAGGATGGACTTCCCGCGCGCTATGCCTTTACGGGCGTAGTCGGCCTTGTCCTTCATGAGCTGCTCGGGTGGGACGTAATAGGGCATCGGCACGGCTCAGCTCCCCGTCCGTGGTCGTCTTACGTCGACCGTGTGCTCGTGGGGAAGCAACATCTGCTCGCGTCGCTCGGAGATCAACTCGTTGAACAATGCTCGAATGTCGTCTTCCGGTATCTCGAGGGTGCCCTCCGCCGTTATCGACACGACTGTGGGGAAAATATCGCGCACCAGGTCCGGCCCTCCGGTCCCGACATCCTCGTCGGCAGCGTCGAAGAGCGCTTCGATGGCGATCTTCACCACCTCGTCGCGCGCCAGCCCGTGGTTGTAGCGTTTCTTGAGCGAAGAACGCGCGTCCTTTCCACCCGAGCCCGTGGCGTGGTAGTCGTCCTCTTCGTAACGCCCGCCGGTGACATCGTATTTGAAGATTCGTCCGATGTTCCGGCCTTCGTCGAAGCCCGCGAACAGAGGTACCACAACCAATCCCTGCATCGCCGCCGGCAGGTTGGCGCGAATCATCTGCGACAGCTTGTTCGCTTTGCCCTCGAGGGTAAGGCGCTCGCCTTCGACCTTCTCGTAATGCTCGAGCTCAGTCTGGAGCAGCCGCACCATCTCGACTGCGGGGCCAGCTGCTCCTGCTATGGCGACCGTCGACATGTCATCGGCGGCAAAAACCTTCTCGATCGAACGATGTGAGATCTGGAAGCCCTCGGTCGCGCGCCTGTCGCCGGCCACGATCACACCGTCCCTGAAACGAATGGCGAGCACGGTCGTGCCCTCGGGCACATGAAGATGCTTGTCCACGTCGACACCAACGGCCGCCGGCGCATCGCCTTGTCTCAGGAGCTCGGAGAAGGATGCGCCGGGCCCGAAGATCGGCGCCCGCAGAAGATCGTCTGCCGTCGGCTCCCCCATCCCCTTACTGCCCGCCCTTCTGGACGTAGGAGCGAACGAACTCCTCGGCGTTCTCCTCGAGGACCTCGTCGATCTCGTCAAGAAGGCCGTCGACCTCCTTGGTACGTGCCTCGGCCGCGGGCGCCTCGGACGCCTCGGCCTCCTCCTGCTTCGGCCGCGGCTTGCGCTTTTGCTCTCCTGCCATCGTCACCTCACTCCATGATTGCGGTGAACCAATCCTACCCCGGGGGTGCAGCGGCAACGTGATCGGGGTACCGTCAGCCGCCCAGGTTGTCGACCAGAGCGGCCACGTCGGGGCTCGAGTCGAACAGGCCCTGGACGAGATGGCTCGTACCTCTGGTGGGCTCGAGGGTGGGCACCTTCCGCAATGAGTTCTCGCCGGTATCGAAGATAAGCGCGTCCCATGAGGCTGCAACGATTTTCGGTGAGAAGCGCCGCAGGCACTCCCCCCGGAAGTAGGCACGCGTATCCTCCGGAGGATGATCGACTGCATGCTGAATTGTGCGGTCGGATACGAGACGGTCGATTCGCCCCGAATGGACGAGCTTCCAGTAAAGGCTTTTGGCGCGCCGGACATCGTGATACTGGAGATCCACCAGGCGCAGCTTCGAGTGGTCCCAACCGATGCCGTCTCTGTCCCTGTAGGCGTTCAGCACCTCGAGCTTTGCCACCCAGTCCAGCTGCTTCGCCAGAGTCATGGGGTCGCGCTCGAGACCTTCGAGGGTTTGCTCCCAACGTTCGAGTACGTCCTCGGTTTGAACATCACTCGCGACTTCCTGGGAGTACTTTCTCGCCAGCCGCAGATACTCCCATTGGAGCTCGACGGCCGAGAGCTTGCGGCCATCGGCGAGAGTGAGCGGGAGCCGGCAGCCGGGGTCGTGCGAGACCGCACGCATGGACTGGACGGGCGATTGCAGGGTGAAGTCGTCGGAGATGAAATTGTCCTCGATCATCTTGAGCAGGATGGCAGTGGTCCCCAGCTTGAGAAAGGTCGCGATCTCCGACATGTTCGAGTCGGCGACTATTACGTGCAGGCGGCGATAGCGCTCCGGATCAGCATGTGGCTCATCGCGCGTGTTGATTATCGGGCGCTTGAAGGTCGTCTCGAGCCCGACCTCGACTTCGAAGAAGTCGGCGCGCTGGGACACCTGGTAGTCGACACCCTCCGATCCGTTCTCCGCCCCCACTTTCCCCGCGCCGGTAAAGATCTGCCTGGTTACGAAGAAAGGCGTGAGGTGCCGCACCAGCGAGGTGAAGGGAGTTCTCCGATCGACCAGGTAGTTCTCATGGCAGCCGTACGAGTTGCCCTTGCCGTCGGAGTTGTTCTTGTAGATCAGGACGTCCTGGCCCTGGGGCAGAATGGCCCTGGCCGCCTCGATGGACGCCTCGAGGATGCTCTCGCCGGCCTTGTCCCACACGACCGCATCGAGCGGATTCGAGCACTCGGGGCTCGAGTACTCGGGATGAGCGTGGTCGACGTAATAGCGAGCACCGTTGGGAAGGATGACGTTCACGAGGCCGGAGTCCTCCTCGATTGATCCCTCTGCCGGGGCACGCTCGAATCCGCGCGCGTCGCGCAGCGGGCTTTCTTCCTCGTAGTCCCACTTGACTCTCTTGAAAGCAGGTTGCGCGTAGGCGTTTATAAGAAGGGACGAGGTCAGAATCGGGTTGAAGTCGTGCGAGTCCCGCAGGGCAATGCCGTACTCCGTCTCGATCCCGCAGATCTTCGGAAAGGCCATGTACTAGAGGTACTGACCGGTTTGCACTCGCTCTACTTGGCGGCTGCCCTCGCCATCCTTGTGTTCGGTTACGAGCGTGCGGATGTAGACGATCCTTTCGCCCTTCTTCCCCGACACACGCGCCCAGTCATCCGGATTGGTGGTGTTCGGCAGGTCTTCGTTCTCTTTGTACTCCTGATGGATGGCAGTGATCAGATCGTGTTGGTTTACACCTTTGGGTTCTCCTGCGATCGCGCGCTTGATGGCGGTCTTCTTTGCACGTCGCACGATGTTCTCGATCATCGCCCCTGAGGCGAAGTCCTTGAAATACAAAACCTCTTTGTCCCCGTTCGCATAGGTGACCTCGAGAAAGCGGTTGTCATCGTCTTCGGAGTACATCTTTTTCGCAGTTACCTCGATCATCTCCTGGACCGCTGCCTCTTTTGAGCCCGCACGTTCGATCTGCTGCTCGGAGATAGGTATGTCGGTGCTCAGATATTTGGCGAAGATGTCCCATGCGGAGCGCTCGTGGGGGCGCTCGATCTTGATCTTCACATCGAGCCGCCCGGGCCGGAGGATGGCGGGGTCGATGAGATCTTCGCGATTGGACGCGCCGACGACAATGACATTCTTGAGCGTCTCGACACCGTCGATCTCGGCCAGCAACTGCGGCACGATGGTTGATTCGATGTCGCTCGAGATGCCTGACCCACGTGTCCGGAACAGAGAGTCCATCTCGTCGAAGAACACGATGATGGGCACACCTTCCAACGATTTCTCCTTGGCCCTCTGGAAGATCATCCGAATCTGGCGTTCGGTCTCACCCACGTACTTGTTGAGCAACTCCGGACCCTTGACGTTCAGGAAGTAAGAACGTTGGTTCTCGTGGCCCAACTTGGCAGCCAGCTGCTTGGCAAGCGAGTTGGCGACGGCTTTGGCGACGAGAGTCTTGCCGCATCCCGGCGGCCCATAGAGGAGGATGCCCTTGGGCGGCTCGAGCTGATGTTCCTTGAACAGCTCGCCGTGAAGGAACGGAAGCTCCACCGCATCCCGTATCTCCTCGATCTGCACGTCGAGTCCACCGATGTCGTCATAGGAGATGTCGGGGACCTCCTCGAGGATGAGCTCTTCAACCTCGGGCCGGGGAAGCTTCTCGAGCACGTGGCCGGACTTCGGTTCGAGCAGCAAGGTATCCCCTGCTCTCAACTTCTCGTGCCGCAGCGACTCGGCGATCTCGACGACCCGTTCCTCGTCGGCCCGGCCGATCACCAAGGCGCGTGTGTTGCCGTCGAGCGTCTCCTTGAGCGTGACAACCTCACCCTGGACCTCGAAGTCACGTATCCCGATCACGACCATGGCCTCGTTGAGCATGATCTCCCGGCCGCGCTCGGCGGCGCCCAGGTCGACGTCGGGCCCCACCCCCACCCGGAGCTTTCTCCCGCCGGTGAAGACATCGGCGGTGGAGTCCTCCTGCTGCTCCAGGAAGACGCCGTAGCTCATGGGAGGCTGACTCAGCTTTTCGATGTCCTCTTTGAGCGTTGCGAGCCGATCGCGCGCCTCCGAGAGCGTGCTGGCGAGGATCTCGTTGTTGTCTTTGGCAAGACCCAGCTGGGCGCTGGTCTCCGAGAGCCTCTTCTCGAGGGAGTGGATCTGCCTCGGCGCCCCCTCGAGCTTGCGGCGCGTCAACCCCAGTTCCTCCTCGAGGAGCTTGACTTGCCCCTGAAGCTCCTGGACCTCGCGGTCGTACTGCACCATTCTTCGTTCGAACTCGTCTGGAGTGACCTCAACCACCTCCTCGAAGCCACAAGCCTACTCCCGCAGTTGGCCTAGGCACGATTTTCGGCGAGTTTCCGTCCCGTGACGATGAATCCGGTGTGTGCGACCATTCGGTGGTCGGGGCGGACCGACTGCCCTTCGACGTTCCAGGTGCGCACCAGAGCCTCGAAGGTCGAGACGAGGCCGAACCCCCCTCGCCGCATCGCTTCGACGATCTGTGACACCTGAGGGACCGTCGGCAGGTAGCAGCACAAGATCCCTCCCGGAGCCAGAGACTCGGTGCCGGCGCCCAGGGCGCGCCACGGCTCGGGCAGATCGAGCACCATGCGGTCGACGCCGCGCTCTGGGGCGCCGTCGAACAGGTCGCCGCTCCGCAGCTCGACCCTCCCGGGCTTGTGATCCGACCCGGAGTGCCACGCCTGGATGTTGGCCGCCGCCCTGCTGAGATGGTCCTCCCGTACCTCGTAGGAGATCACGAGCCCCCCCTCCCCCACTGCGCCCGCAAGGGCGAGGGTCAGGGCCCCGGAGCCGGAGCCGGCCTCGAGGACGGTCGCCCCGGGAAAGATGTCTGCGTACATGATGATGAGCGCCGCATCCTTCGGGTAGACGACCTGGGCCCCCCGCTGCATCTTCAACACGTAATCGGCCAGCGTCGGCCGGAACGCCGTCAACGATGATCCGCCGGTCGTCTTCACCGTGACGCCCTCCGGTCCTCCGATGAGATCGTCGTGGTCCACCGCGCCGAGGTGCGAATGGAACTGCTTGCCCTCCGCCAGGGTGACGAGGTACCTGCGAGCGCGGGCGTCTATCAAGAGGACTCGTTCGCCCGGCCTCAGGCAAGCGGGCGTCGTCAGCGTCGCTTCACCCCGCGCCCGGTGGCGTCCTCACGCTCGGCCCTGCGCGCCTGTGCGAGAGCCTTGGTCTTGCAGAACGAGCACATGAGCTCGCCGCTGGCGTGAGCACCCGAAGCAACCGTGGGAGCGCCGCAACCCGCGCAGGGGATCAGCTCGGTCGCCCCGCGATCTTCCGCGAAGCGATCGGACACGTTCTTGAGGAAGCCGAAGTACATCCGGTGCTTGGTCCCGGGTGAGGCCTCCTCCAGCAACGTAAGGGCCTCTTTGTACCGGTGCTGGGTGTTGCCTTCGACCATCGGGCACTCTTCCACGATGTAGTCGATCCCCCGGATCAGCGCGTAGGCAGCAGTCTCCCGCTCTGCGATCCGTATCAACGGCTTGATCTTCCTCACGAACGCTCTGGCGGCGCCGGCGCCGACGACTCGTTCCTCCAGAACCGGTCGCTGGCGACCGAGCATCTGAGTGTTCCACCCCAGGACGTTGCCGAACAATGTCGCCACCTCGTCGTCGAGGTTGTGGCCGGTGACCAGGACGTCGAAGCCTTCTTCGAGGGCGGCGCGGTTGAACTCGTAGCGTTTGTTCAGCCCGCAACCGGAGCATGGGACACGCCCGGTGAGCGCGGACAGCTCTGGGACCGAAAACCCGTGCTCCTCGCGCAGCGAGCGCACGATGAGCTTGACCCCTCTGGAGTCGGCGAAGGCAATCGCGGCCTCCTTGGAGCGACCGGAGTATCCGCCGATGCCGAGATCGAGATAGAAGCCGGTGGTGTCGTAGCCCAGATTCATGAGGATGTCCCAGACCGCAAGCGAATCCTTTCCCCCCGAGACGGCCACCAAAAGACGGTCCTCGGCCGACGCCATCTTGAACTCCTTGATCGCCTTTGCGACCTGGGAGTTGACGTGACCGATGAAGTGGTCCGGGCAAAAGGCTGCGTTGTGCCGGCGGATGTCGACGACGGCATGGGCCCGGCACACTCTGCACCTCATCGCCCAGCACCCTCGGTCGGGCGGCTGCCACCGGAGAGCACGGGCCGAATCTCGAGCTCATCGTCGGGGGCCAGGGGCTCATCGCGGGTCAGGAGGGTGGCGTCGCGAATGACGAGCACCGCTTCCGAGACCACTTCGAGTCGATTCAGGAGCGCGGAGACGGTGCGAGGCCCGTCGACCTCGACCACCCGATCCGGATTCCGCAGCTTCACCCTCACTCAGGACAGACTAGTGGGTGAGCTGACGCTGGCCCAACTCCACCGTCTCGGTTCTGCTTCCGGCGGATCCCGTCACCTTCAGTTCCGCCAGCTCACCCGGATCCCACTCCCCCAGCGCCGCGACCAGGTCGTCGGCCGAGCTCACCTGGATATCGCCGATCCCGGTGACGACGTCGCCCTGCTCGATGGCCGCCGACTCGGCGGGGCTGTCGGCAAAGACCTCGACCACGAGGGCCCCTTCGAGATCCGGTTCCAGCCCGAGCTGGGTCGCCGTCGCCGGCTCGAGGTCGACCAGAGAGACCCCCAGCCAGGCGCGCTGCTCGGGCGGGTCCTCGAGGCTCTCGCGAATTTGAGGGAGGGCGCCGTCGATCGCAATGGCGAACCCGAGGTTCTCCGCCGCTGCCGGCGCGCCCGCAGCGGTGTTGATTCCCACCAGCTGCCCGGCCCGATCCACCAGGGCGCCACCGGAATTGCCCGGGTTGATGGCTGCGTCGGTCTGAAGCAGTCCTTCCAGCCGCACTCCCCCTTGTGGCTGGATGTTGCGATTCTCGCCGGAGATGATGCCGCTGGTGACGGTTGGTCCCCCGAGCCCGAGCGGATAGCCGAGCGCGATGACTTGGTCGCCCAGCTTCAGGGAATCGGAGCGGCCGATGGCGATGGCCTCGAGGTTGGTCGCCCTCACCTTGACGACCGCCAGGTCCTTCTCCCGCAAGGTGGCGACCACCCGGCCCTCCATGGCCCTCCCGCCGTTGAACACGACCTTCACGTCCACCGCCCCTGTGATCACATGATGGTTGGTGAGGATGATGCCGTCTTCATCGATGATCACGCCCGAGCCCGAGCCCTGGCCCTGAGTGGTGTCTCCGAAAACGTCCTGGACGACCGAGGTTGTCTGCACATTGACGACCGAGGGCAGGACTCGCTCGATTACGGCGCTCAATTGGGAGTGCGGCGCCGGTGCAGCGGAAGGGCCGGGCCCAACTCCTCCTGCCTCGAGCCTCTCCTCGGTGGCCTTCGGTCTGGGCGTGCCCGAGGCGTCCTTGTGGCCGGCCGTCCGGGGTTCGGTTGACACCGTGGGCGAGCAGGCAGTCCCGAACGCAATCAGGGCAGCGGCTAACAGGGCTCGTGGTCTCATGAGGACCACCAGCATAGCCAGGGTCCCAGGCAACGAACCCTGGGCACCTCCCGGACGCTAGGCCCGCTCCTCGGACATCGTGACGGCCTCGATACCGACCTCGGCGGCCTTGTGCCCTCCGAGGGCGAACACCAGCAGGTACGGTCCCGGTTCGAGGGAGAAGGAGTTCATGAGGCGATCGGTCAGGCTGCTCAGAGACTGGAGGCCCCAGATCAGCACCTCGTCCCGGATCGGGCCCTCGAAGACAACCGCGCGCGACTCCGGGTCGACGAGGAACCAACGCTCGAGGTAGCGACCGGCCGGCGCAGACCACGACCGGGTGACCGAGAAGGGAAGAGTCCTGTCGCCGTGGACCGGGATCCCAACGCTTCCGTGCAACGGATTTAGGGGGCGAACCGCAATTTTCATCAGCTTCCGTTGAAGACCGGCGACGTCGGCTTCCACGGTGACAGGTTAAAGGACGCGGAGGGCGGTCACCTTGGGGCGACCGTCTACCTCGGCCCAGGTGGATTCGACCACGACGGATTCACCGTCGCCGAGGTAGCCGATGTGGACGAGCCAGCCGCCGTCCGTAGGGTCCATACGGGGAATCTCGACTGAGCTCACGGGGTGCGGCAGAGCAGCCATCACCGTGGGGGCCGACACCCTGGCGTCCTCGGTTAGATCCCGCGCCGCAGCTCGGAGATCTCCTCGTTGAACCGCTTGGGCGTGCAGCAGGGCGTGCTCGCGAACCGTCGTCTCGTCCACGCTGCCCACGCTTGCCCGCCCGGGCCTTCGTTCCCCGGTCAGCCGGACATTCCTTCGGCGTCGACCTCCTG
>Ga0183260_10000073_pt1 | contig 67541 bp, 80 predicted proteins | sample AntDrymUQ4972206_2_FD_129768 | JGI IMG/M metagenome (GOLD analysis project Ga0183260, IMG submission 129768) | Polar desert sand microbial communities from Dry Valleys, Antarctica - metaG UQ497 (22.06) (version 2) (version 2) | ecosystem: Environmental > Terrestrial > Soil > Desert | place...
AATACCGTGTAGGTGTGATTGAGGCTCGGACTGGTGCTAAAGGCCAAAATCAGCAGCACCGCCGACGTGGCGAACAGCAGGCTCCGGACAAGGAAGGGCACGACCGTCAGGTTTCGCAAAGACGGGGAGGGCTGACGAAGGTAGGCGAAGGCGGCGAAGCAGGCGCCCGTCATGATGATGAAGCGGGCGACGTAGGTCGGAAAAGCGCCAAAGATGGCAGCGGCCTGATACAGGCCGACTTCGGAGATCGTGAGATAGAGCGCAGCAAAAATGGCAGGTCGGACGCCGGGGTCGATCCGCATCGAAATCGCTCTTTGATTCGAAGCGGACGCGGTTTTCGGCTGGTGGCGTCCAGATCCAGGCTCCGACATTTTACCACCCGCACTATTTGTCGCAGCAATTCACTAGCTAGAGGGCTGACATCGGGTGTCGGGGTAATCGCGCTCAGGGTCTCGCCAGTCGAGTTTCGCGTTCTCCAGTTCTTGAGGTCCGAGCTTCTGAACAGGCCAGCCGTCAAGGTTGCCGCCCGGGTCGCCCGAATGAGCTGTCACGGCGGCGGCGACCAGACGCAAAATGTGAAGCGAAGGCGCTCTAGTTCGTCGAGGAACCCCTGACGTTCGGCATCGGAAGGCCGGGCCACCCTCGTCGATTTAACCAGTGCGGCCATGAAAAGCTCACGCTCACTCCAGATGCGCTTCTGCTCCATGGCGCGGCCGACTTGGTCAACTTAGGCTTGGAACTCCTCGGACTGAGAGAACGACCGGTCGAGTTCTCCTCCTCAAGCGCCTCTATCCGCCGCGCCGCTTCTTCGGCGAACAGGTTTAGATAGATACTGGTCGCCGTGGCCAAGTACACCCTCAATAAACAGGCAGTCGCGCATGCCCGACGCCTCAGCGACGCCCACCGGTACGTGTTGGACAGCGATTGGGGCGCGGTCCAGCCAAGCGCAGAAGACGAGAACAGGTTCCTGAAGTCCCATTCGTGGCATGAATACGCCGCGTGGCACCTCGGGCTGACCGAAGGCGCGTCAGACGAGACGAAGGCCCGCTACGCGTTCGTCTACGGAGATCTCCGACGTGTCCACCGCAGCGGTCTGATCGCCTGCGAGTACCGCGCCGCCGAGTGGCGGCACAAACAGATCGAGCTCGCCGCTCACGACCTGCTGCAACGACTGGATAAGGCGAGCGGGCTGACGTGACCTGACCATTGCGCGCTGCTGCCGCCCCACGGCACTAACGACCGAGGGCTGGCGTCACACTAGGAAGTCGGCGGTTCGTGCCGTCCCACGGCGCGGCGCGCCACACTTTGCCGTCCCACGACAGAAGACGCGGACTCACGGCCCCGGTCCAGTGGTACATCGGTCCGTCGTGCCGTGCTACGGCAAATCGGACTTGGCGTGGCCTACGTCTTGCCAGGCGACTCGGCCGCGGCGACGTTCGTTTCGGCCTGGGTGACGGCCTCGCCTTCCTCCTTGATCTCCTCAACGCGCACTTCCTTGGGGATCTCGAACAGCTTCTTCACGAGCTCGCGCCCCGCGGCGACGCCAACGATGCCGACCACGATGTCGTAGGTCCGCCACAACGATCTGCGGGCATTGGCCGGCTCCTCGGGGTGCTCCTTGCGGAGGTACGCGGCGAAGTCACGCTCGAGGTGCCCGCGTACCTGCTCGCGCTTCCCGGGCTCGAGACGGTTGATGGTCGCCTCGACATCCTTGGGAAGAACAGTCGGCACGCGCTCAGCCCGCTTCGGGAAGAAGCGCGCCTCGGCGGCCCTCGCCAGGCGCTTCGGACCGCCGAGCAGCAGGAACGCCGCACCGCCCGCCAATCCGACCGTGCGCACCGGGCTGCGCCGGACCTTGGCCGGTATGTCGACAGCTGCGCGTGCGGCAGTGCCGAAGTCGTCGAGCTCTTTCTCGACGCCCCGCCGCGCGCTCTCTACTTCTTGTCGAGCTTCGGCTGCCGATTGCGCCATTGTTCCTCCAACCATGCCCTTGTATCGTTGGCCGCCTCGATCGACTGGCGCGGGTACAGCCGGCTGAAGCGCTCGCCGACATCCAGACCCGGGATGGCCAGCACGGCGGCCAAGATCGGCCACGCCATGAGGCCGATGGTTATCGAAAAGCCGACGGCGGGTGGCCAGGTCCACGGAGCTCCCCCGATGAGCCACCCGAGCGGCATTCCGAGGATCGCGCCGAGCACCAGTCCGCCGATCGCGCCTCTCAGTCCGGCGACGCGCAACAGCAGCACGGCGAAGACAAGCGCGCCGATCACTGCTCCCGCGATAAGGGATACCGCGCCCGCGCTGTTGATCGGCGAGGGCAGATTTGCCGCGAACGTTGAGGCCGAGTTGTAGGCGACGTTGGATCCCGTGAGGAGCGAGAGGCCGACCATCAGCACGAGGGCGAGCAGCATGGCGAGGATCGCGCTCCCGCGGCCCGCGCCGAGGATTGCCAGCAGCAGGACGACGACGATGGCGAGGCCGAAAAGGACGCCGTGGGCAAGGCCCCAGCCCATCGATCCGAAAAGCCACTCACCGGTGAACAGGAAGCCGCCGATGTAGAGCATGTTGCCGACGAAGAGCAGCATGGCCAGCGCCAGACCGGCCAGCGTGCCGATGATCTTGATCTGGTCGACGATCTCGACGATCTCGGCCTTGAGAAGGCCGATGTGGGCGTGCAGAAGCCGGAAAAACGACGACTTCGTCCGCCCGAGCTGCTCTATGAGCGTCGCCGGCGCGCCGTCACGGACACTCCCGCGCACGTTGTCAGGCATGCCCTTCATCTGACCAGCCACGTTGCTACGCAGCCAGGAACCGATTGCCGCTTATTCGGGCAGCGGTGTCGAAGAAGCCATACGTGCGCCGGTAGCTGCCGTCGCTGAGTCGCGCTCCGCGGTGCGTGGCGACGGCCCACAGGCACCGCTCGAGCTCCTCGATGCGCTCGGCAAGCTGAGCGGCACCGCGCGGCGGATGGATGTCGGCATAAGTGCGCCTTCCGATCGGGTACCGCACGTCCAGCGCGGAGGTGTGGGGCAGCAAAGCGAAGACCAGGCGCGCGTGGTCGAGCGCGGCCAGACAGCGCGCGGGTGCGGGAAGGATCCCTGGCTGTGCCGTACCAGCGTGCGCCAGATCGTGCATCGTTTCGATGAGGGCGGCTCGTGCCTCAGCTGCTGAGGCTGGCTCACCGGCGCTGACGCCTGCGCGACCAACGAGGGCGCGCAACTCGGCTAGCCCGGCCGCGCTTGCGCGCAGCGAGACTCGGAAACCCTGTTCGATGTCGTCAACGTGGGGCAGCGTCTCGTGGGCGAGCATCTCGGTCGCGCCGTCGGGCAGGTCGCCGGTGGCGGTCACCATGTCCAGCAGCTCAAGTGTTCGCCGAAAGAGCATGGCCATGCGGTCGAACTCCGCAAAACCGGACGCCTCGAAGCCATGCATCGCCAACCATGCTCAGGCGCGCGACGCCGTACCGTCAAGCGCCGCGGAGCACTGACCCCGTTGCAGGTTCGCTTCCCTTGGGTAACCCGAGGCTCGGCTAGAAGTCGCCCATCCCTCCACCCATGCCTCCCGGTGGCATCGCGGGCATGGCCGACTTGGGCTCAGGCTTGTCGGTGATCATCACCTCGGTGGTGAGCACCATGCCGCCGATCGAAGCGGCATTCTCGACGGCCGAGCGGGTGACCTTGGCCGGATCCACGATGCCGCGCTTGAGCATGTCCGTGTACTCGTCCTTCATGACGTCGTAACCGAGCGTCTTGGTCTTGCTTTCGCCCGAGCGGCGGCGAACGTTCTCGAGGACGACCGACCCGTCCAGGCCAGCGTTCTCGGCCAGCTGGCGAAGAGGCTCCTCGAGCGCCTTGCGCAGGATGCGCACGCCGACAGCGGCATCACCCTCGAGATCAACCTTGTCCAGCGCGCTTTGTGCATTGATTAGCGCTACGCCGCCACCGGGGACGATCCCCTCCTCGACCGCCGAGCGGGTAGCCGACAGGGCGTCTTCGACTCGGTGCTTCTTCTCCTTGAGCTCCGTTTCCGTGCCCGCGCCGACCTTGATGATCGCGACACCGCCGGACAGCTTGGCCATCCGCTCCTGGAGCTTCTCCTTGTCGTAATCGGACGTAGTGTCCTCGATCTGGGCCTTGATCTGCTTGATCCGGCCGGCGATCTCGGACTCCGACCCACGACCCTCGATGACCGTCGTGTTGTCCTTGTTGGAGACCACTCGCCGCGCGCGGCCGAGGTCCTCCAAAGTGACCGAATCGAGCTTGCGACCGAGCTCCTCGCTGATGACAGTTCCGCCGGCTAGGATCGCGATGTCGCGCAGCATCTCCTTGCGTCGATCACCGAAGCCCGGTGCCTTTACGGCGAGCACGTTGATCACGCCACGGAGCTTGTTTACCACGAGTGTCGAGAGCGCCTCCCCGTCGACGTCCTCGGCGATGATCAGCAGGTCCTTCTTGCCGGTCTGAAGCAGCTTCTCGAGCGTGGGCAGGATATCGACGATCGCCGAGATCTTCTTGTCCGTGATCAGGATGAAGGGATCCTCGAGGACGGCCTCCATCCGGTTCGTGTCGGTCACGAAGTAGGCGCTGGTGTAGCCGCGGTCGAACTGCATGCCTTCGACGTACTCGGTCTCGAAGGCCATCGTCTTCGACTCCTCCACCGTGATCACGCCGTCCTTGCCGACCTTGTCCATGACCTCGGCGATGAGGTTTCCGATCTCGGGGTCGGCAGCGCTCACGGTCGCCACCTGGGCAATCTCGTCGTGGCCCTTGACCGGCGTCGCCGCCTTGCGGATCGCGTCGGCCACCAACTCGGCCGCCTTGTCGATCCCGATCTTCATCTGCATCGGGTTCGCGCCCGAGGCGACGTTCTTCAGACCCTCGTGGACGATGGCCTGGGCGAGCACGGTCGCGGTGGTCGTGCCGTCGCCGGCGACGTCCTCGGTCTTCGTGGCTGCTTCCTTGAGAAGCTGCGCGCCCATATTCTCGAACGGGTCGTCGAGCTCGATGTCGCGGGCCACGGTGACGCCGTCATGGGTGACGGTGGGCGCTCCGTATTTCTTGTCGAGCGCGACGTTGCGGCCCTTGGGGCCGAGCGTCGACTTGACCGCCTCAGCAAGGGCGTCCATACCGCGCTTCATCGCCGCGCGGGCATCTTCGTCGTAGGTGATCAGCTTGGCCATGGTCGGTCGGCATCCTCTCTCGTCGCGTTATGGCTCTGTCTCTGTCGCGTCGCGGCTGCCACGTTAGGGTTGGCGGCGCCGCCGATCGCGGTTAGCACTCTCGGCAGTAGATTGCTAACAGAATAGACCACCCGTCGTCAACTGCTCCGGTGCGTCCATTGGACTCTCAGACGTCGTAGTTTCAATCGACCGCTAACGTGACTCAGGTGAGGGCAATAGAGACGGCGGTGATCCTGGCCGTCGGGACCGAGCTGACCACAGGCTCGACTCGCGACACAAACTCAGGCGAGCTTGCCGGCGAACTCACCGCCCTCGGCGTGCGCGTCCTCCAGACGGTGGCGCTGCCCGACGATCTCGCCGCGGTGACCGAGGCATTCACGGACGCACTGCAACGCGCCGAGCTGGTCGTTTCCACCGGCGGTCTCGGCCCAACGCCGGACGATCTGACACGCGAGGCCATCGCCGCGGCCTGCGCGCTGGAGCCATATGTCGACTCAGACCTCGAGGCCTGGCTGCGCGGGCTGTTCGAGCGCCGAGGAATCGCGATGCCCCACGCGAACCTGAAACAAGCGTGGCTGATCGACGGGGGGTCGGCACTTGCCAACCAGCGCGGCTCGGCACCAGGTTGGTTCGTGGAGCGGCCAGACGGACGGGTCCTCGTGGCGCTGCCTGGCCCGCCTCGGGAGATGTGGCCGATGTGGCGCGGCGAGGCAATACAACGCCTGACGGAACGGCGCTTGGGAGTTGGACGCGCATCGAGAACTCTGCGATTAACGGGCGTCGGGGAGTCGGCCCTGGTCGATCAGATCGGCGAGGAGATCCTCCGCGCGCCGTCGCCTCAGGTCGCGACCTATGCGCGCGCCGACGCGGTCGATGTCGTCGTTTCGGCGGAGTCGGCCGACCGATCCGAAGCGGAGCGGATGGTCGAGGAGATGATCAGCCTGCTACAGACGCGGATCGGCCAGTACGTTTTCGCCGAGGGTGACCAGACGTGGGCCGATTCGCTCGGGTCCAGGCTCCAGGCACGCACCTTGGCCACGGTTGAAATCGGGACCGCAGGCCAGCTCCAGGCGTTGCTGGGAGATGCCGACTACCTCGTGTTCGGGGAGCTGGTCCGCGCCCCGGGCGACGTGACGCTCGCGGCCACCGACCTCGGCCACTACGCCCAGCGCGTTCGAGAGGTGGCGGGCGCGGACATCGGTCTGGCTCTCTTCGCCCGCGAGGCACGCGGCGACACGCACGTCCGAGTCGCCATCGCGACAGTGGCCGGCGTGACCGAGCACCAGCGAGTGGTTTTCCTTGGCGGCGACGACGGCCGCCGTCGGGCGGCGCTGGCCGCGTGCGCCGTGCTATGGGGTGACCTGGCCGAGGAGGCGCCAAGAACGTGATCGAACCGCAGGAAGCGGCACGATCGGGGGAAGCCTGCCCAGCCTGCGGGGAGCATCGGCTGACGCTGCTGTACTTCCCGGCCGCGGATCTGCATGGCGTGCGCCCTTATGACGAGCTGATCGGGATGGGCGACCCGGTGGCGGACACGGCACCCGGCATCGGCTGTCTCGCGTGTGGTTCGGAGTGGTCCGATCTCGCGGCCTTCCGGCACGCGAAACAGGACGCTTCTAGCTGATCGTGATTGCCGGCGCCGCCTGTGCCGCGCGCACGCTCATTCGCGCGGCAACGGTCCGCGCCAGCGCACGCAGAACCTCGGCGCCCGGTCCCGGTTCGCGCTGAGCGACAGCCGGAACGCCGGCATCGCCGCCCTGGCGCACCTTGACGTCGATCGGCACGCCACCGAAGTACTCCAGCTCGTTGCGCTCGGCAAACTTCTGCCCGCCACCCCGGCCGAAGATCTCGGTCACCTCGTCGCAATGCGGGCAGACGAATGCGCTCATGTTCTCGACCACGCCCATGACCGGCACTGACAGTCGCCGGAACATGGCCAAGGCCTTCGAAACGTCCAGCACCGCCACATCCTGTGGCGTCGTCACCAGCAGCGCGCCGCTGATGGGCACCGCTTGGGCAAGAGTGAGCTGAGCGTCAGACGTGCCCGGCGGGAGGTCGATCACGAGGTAGTCGAGGTCGCCCCAATCGACGTCGCGCAGGAATTGCTGGATGGCGCCGCCGACGAGAGGCCCGCGCCAGACGATCGGCTGGCCCTCGGGCACGAAGAACTGGATGCTGATCACCTTGACGCCGTACCGCTCGAGCGGCGTGATCTTGCCCTCGGCATTGGCCGTCGGCGCGCCCTCGACACCCAGCATGAGCGGCACGTTTGGCCCCGTGATGTCGGCATCGAGCAGGCCTACGCTGGCGCCCTCGAGGGCGAGCGCGACGGCGAGGTTGGCGCTGACCGTGGTCTTGCCCACGCCGCCCTTGCCCGATGCGACGGCAATGATGTTCTTTACACCCGGGAGCAGCTGTTGCGCCTGGGCCGGCTGGGCCCGTCGAACCATCGCACCCCAGGTGATCGTCACCTCGTTGACGCCGATCCCGTTCAGGGCGGACTGGACGTTGCGCTCGATCTCGTCCTTCAACGGGCAGGCGGGTGTGGTCAACTCGATCTTCAACGACACGTCAGCGGCCGTGATCGCGACGTCCTTGACCATGTTCAGGGTCACGATGTCTCTACCCAGCTCGGGCTCCTGAACGGCCCGAAGGGCCTCGAAGATCTGCGCTTCGTTGATCAATGGATTGCTCTCAGCTGGCCGTTTCGACTCGCTCGCGGCCGCGCCCACTGCCGGCGGACTCGGCGCCGTGGCGATGCCGGTATGCGCGGCCCTTCATGCGATTGCCGCACTTGGCCATCGAGCACCAGCGGCCAGAGCGGTTGCGGGACGTGTCGTAGAACGCTTCCTGGCAGGCGTCATTGGAGCAGATCTTGAGTCGGTTCCACGTACCGGCCGCCATGGACGTGGTGACGGAAATGAGCAGCTCGCCGATCGGCCTGTCGATGCCGACGCCCTCCGCCATCAGCCGGTACCCGTCCTCGGGATGGAGCCGGACGCCCAGGCGGACCCGCCGGGCGGCCTCGTTCAGGGTCGTCACCGCGCGTCGCTGCGGACCGGCGCCGCCATTGGCAGCGACGAGGCCATGGACGGCGCCACGAACCTCGACCAGCCTGTGTCGATCCGCATCGTCGTACTCCGTTCCCGGCGAAACGAGCCTGTGGGCGGCAAGCCACCCCTGCGCGCCGTTGGCATTAGCCAGATCGTCCCGGCCCGTTCCCACGTCGAGCGTGTTGAGGAAGGACTGGACCAGGCCAAGCTGGATCGGCGCCGCACTCGGACGGCTGGATGACACGCGGAGACACCTCTTTGTTCAGTGGTCAGGTGGTCAGGCGACCTTCGCAGCCAGTGTAGGGCAGGCTGCGATTCAGCCCTCCCACGCTCACCCTTAGAGGGTTCCCTCAGGCGCACGACGCGCCCACCTCGGCCAGCGCCGGCGGCGCGGGACGCGACCGTCGGGGCGCCTGGATGTGGCGGGCGACCATGTAACGGCTGCCGGCGATCCTCAGCTGCTCGAAGAGGAACCTGAACTTCTGTTCCTGGGACGCCAGGACCTGGTCCTTGGTAGGCAGCTCCCACAGCGCGCGCTTGAACGGACCAAGCGCCTTCTTGCGCGTCTTGTACAGGAAGACGTCGTCGCTCTCGCCCGGCTTCCGCTCGTCGGCGGCGTTGACCCGGCACCACTCCTCGATCTCGCTCAGGAGGTCCGCCGGGAAGGCGGGGTGCTCGTACAGGAGGTTCTGGAAACCGGTCGCAAGGTGGATCTCGGCCGTCTCGACCTGCGGAAAGCGGTGGAACAGCTCGTCGGGCAGGGTGGACGCGCCGTGTTGAACGGCACCTGCAAGCCCATGCGCGCGGGCAATCTCCGACAGCCGCTCGAGGGTCCCGAAGTCCAGCGCCACCTGCGCGACACCACCGCCCGGCAATGGCACTCCGCCGTGGCTGGTGCCCGTCTGGACGCTGACCTTCGAGAGCCCCACGGCCGACGGCCCGGCAATGTGATCGAGCGTTGCACGATACCCGCGCAGGTAGGCGCGCAGCTCTTCCTCGGTCGAGTTCTGCTTGCCGACCTCACCGATCTCACCGCCGATGCTAACGGTCAATCCGGGAGGTTCCACTTCGCGGATGACGGCCGAGATCTCCGCCGCCCGCTCGTAGTTCACACGCTGCTGGTCATCCACGGTCGGCCGAGACAGGTCGACCAGGGTCGATGAGTCGATGTCGATGTTGGCGTATCCGACACTGATCGCGTCGCGCGTCGCCTTCCGAATGGCCTCCGTGGTCTGCTCCGGGTCGGCCGCGTACTTGGGCGCATTGAATTGGTAGTGATCGCCCTGGACGAAGACCGGCCCGTGCCATCCCGCGTAGATGCAGCCGGCCAGGACGCTGGTGATGTATTCGCCCGGCCGTTGGAATGTGTATTCCTGCTCGCTCCGAGCCAGCTCGAAGATGATCGTACCGGCGTCTAAGGCATCGGCGGCGCGGCACATCGCTGCCGCCATGTCGAAGACCTGTGTGCGGAGGTTCACGGCAGGCACGGTGAAGCCGCCGACCTCGCTCCGACCGCGCGCCTTATATAGGTCATTGATGCTCACCGACGGGGCGCCCAACAACTGCGACGCCTCCCAGATGATCCAACGCGCCACCTCGACGACGCCCGGATCGGCGCTGAAGGTGGCCGACCACACGGCGTTGCGAACGCCTTCAGCGCGGAATCCGGCTGCGTTGTCGATGACAAGGCCATCGTCCGAGACGTGCGCGAAGCTGTCGAGCGACCGCATCAGCTCGGCAACCGATTCGGCGGACTGGGGAAAGGCCATGCAGTGATTTCTCCTTAGGGCGTAACGGACGGATCGTAATCCGAACTGGCGTCGGCGGGCGCGTGACGCTCTGTTGGACCCGTCGGCAGCCATGCATCACTGAAAAGTTCTCGCCCGGCCTGTACGCGCCGCTGCAATGCGCCTGCCGTCACTCTTTGGCCACGTCTCTCCGGTCGCGCTGGGCAATCCCGCGGCCTCTGAGGCACCGAAGGAGGAAGAAATGGGCATCATCGGACTATTGGTCGTGATCATCCTCGTCATCCTTCTGCTGCGCCTGATCTAGGGCGCGGAGAAGAGTGGACATGGAAAGAGAGGAAGTCAGGGAAAGAGAAGAAGTCAGGGTCGGGCCCGCGGACGTCGCGCGCAGCGACCTCATTTCATGGAGTTCGATCGTCGCCGGCGTGCTGACCGCGTTCGGGCTCTTCGTGCTGTTCAGCGGCATCGGCCTCGCGGCCGGACTTGAGGCCGATCAACCGAAGCTCGGGCGCGAGGTCGGATCGATCATCACGGGGCTCTTCGGCGTCCTCGCGTTCCTGGTCGGCGGATTCGTCGCCGCGTGGACGGCCGAGGTCGACGAGCCTGAATCGGCGATCATGCACGGCTTCCTTGTCTGGGCGCTGTTCGTCGTCTTGCTGGTCGCGATGGTCGCGTTCGGTGCAGGCGAAGCACTCGGGTCGGCCGGAAACGTTTTCAGCGGCGCTTTCTCACCGCAGGACAGTGACGCTCTCACTGCCGCAGCCTGGGGCAGCGTGTTCGCACTGGTGATCGCTCTTGTCAGCACGGTCCTCGGTGCGCTTCTCGCGACCCGCGACGAAGTTCGTTCGCGTTTTCCCTTTGCTCGCAGCACGCGCACGGTCGTGACGCGCGACTGAAACTGCCAGCGCAAGTTGAACGCGGCTGCTCCCAAGCGGGCGCAGCCGCGTTTCTTTGTCCGTCGCCATTGCGGCGCGCCTGTCGCGCTAGAGTTGTGCGATGAGCGATCGCGTGGAGCTACTCGTCGGGACCAAGAAGGGCGCCTTCATCCTCGAGAGCGACGCTGCACGTCGCGACTGGGCCGTGCGCGGCCCATTTTGTGAGACCTGGCCGATACATCACCTCGTCCGCGCGGGCTCCGACGGCACGCTGTACGCGGCCGGCGGTAATGCCTGGTACGGCCCGTCGGTCTGGCGCAGCGAGGACGACGGAGCGACGTGGTCGCAGTCGAGCACCGGGCTCACTTACGGCGACGATGAGCCGAAGATCACCACGATCTGGAACCTGACGCCCTCGAACGGGACGCTCTACGCGGGCGTCGAGCCGGCAGGACTATTCCGCAGCGACGATCGCGGCCAGACATGGAGTCATGTGGCCGGGCTTCGCGAGCACCCCTCAACACCGGAATGGCAGCCGGGCAACGGTGGCCTGTGCCTGCACTCGATCGTGCCTCACCCGACCGATGCCGATCGCATGTGGGTGGGGATCTCGGCCGTCGGGGCGTTCGAGACGACCGATGGTGGCACGACCTGGGAAACGAGGAACCGCGGCGTCCGCGCCGACTTCGTGCCTGGGGACCCGCCTGAATTCGGCCAGTGCGTCCACAAGATGGGGCTCCATCCGGCACATCCGGACGTTCTGTACCAGCAGAACCACTGCGGCGTATACCGATCCGACGACGGCGGTCGCCAATGGACCGAGATCACACCCGGGCTGCCGTCTCAATTCGGCTTCCCCATGGCAATCCACCCACATGACCCGTCCACGATCTACGTCATCCCGCTCAATGGCGACGACAAGGGGCGGCATATGATCGATGGTCATACACAGGTATGGCGCAGCCGCGACCGCGGCGAGAGCTGGCAGAGCCTCGACAATGGCCTGCCCAAGCGCGACGCCTATCTCGGCGTGCTGCGCGAGGCGATGGCGACGGATCCGCTCCAGCCGACCGGAATCTACTTCGGAACGTCCACCGGCCAGGTGTTCGGCAGCGCCGACGAGGGCGAGAGCTGGCAGCTGATCGCCGACTTCCTGCCTCCAATCTGGTCGGTCGAAACGTCCATCGCCAACTCCTAGGCCCCAGGTCGCGGACGATGGCGACGGTCCACCTGCCACGCTCCCTCGTGACTCTTTTCCCGGATCCCCCGCCGCGCCGCCTGGAAATGGCCGCGGCCACCCTGTCCGACCTGATCGCGCGGCTGGATGAGGGCTGGCCGGGGATGCTCAACCGGCTATGCGAGCCCGGACCGCAGATTCGCGAGCACATCAATGTCTTCGTTGATGGCGAGCGCGTGCGCGACCTCGACGCTGCGCTCGGACCGCAGGCGGTGGTCCACATCATCCCCGCCGTCGCCGGCGGCTGACTGGCTCGGTATCGCGCCTAGATCTTGCTGCGCCTCCCGACGTAGTCGACCAGCACGTACTCGCCCAGTCGCTCGGGTGTGGCAAAGAAGGCACGACCGCGGTTAAGTTTCGTCATTCGCTCGACGAACTCGGCCAACGCGCGCGAGCGTTCCAGCATGAACGTGTTGATGGTTATCCCCTCGCGCGTGCAGCGGGCCACCTCGCGCAGCGTGTGACGCACCGTCTGCCGCGTTGGCGGGTAGCTGAACTCGACCTGGCCGTTCTCGAAGTGGGCGGTGGGCTCGCCGTCGGTTATGACGACCACCGATCGGTTGGCGGCGTGGCTCCGTCCAAGGAGCTGCCGGGCGAGCATCAGTCCGTGCTGGAGGTTCGTGCCGTACTCGTAGCCATGCCATGAGAGCGTCGCCAACGCAGACGGCGCGATCTCGCGGGCGTAGTAGGCGAAGCCGACGACATACAGCTCGTCGTGCGGGTACCGCGTCCGGATCAGCATGTCGAGCGCCATGGCCACCTTCTTGGCGGCCAGGAAGCAGCCGCGCAAAAGCATCGAGCGACTCATGTCGACGAGGAGCACGGTGGCGGCGCGGTGCGTGTCCTCCACGTCGTGGATCTCGAAGTCCCTCGGCGACAGCCTGACGTTGGGTGCACGCTCCCCGCGGGCGAGGGCGTTGGACATGGTGCGACCCAGATGCAGGTCGAACGGCCGGCCGAATTCGTAGGGCCCGCTGCCGTCGCCGCGCTCGCCGACGGCGCCCGACGCCCGGCGGGCGTGGCCACCGAAGTCGTCACGGCGCAGCCTCGCGAACAGCTCGTCGAGCACGCGTTGACCGACGCGTCGGGCGCCTAGCGGCGTCAGCTGCAACCGGCTGCCAGTGCGTTCGGCATAGCCGGCTTCCTCGAGCGCGCGCCCGAGCGCCTGGAGAGCGCGCATCTCCTCGGCCGCGTCGCGGTCCAGGAACTCGGCCAGCTCGTCGGGATCGATCTCGTCCAGCGCGGCGGGCGACTGGATCTCCCCGAGCTGTTCGCTGAGCTGATCGAGCCGGCGCAGCTGGCCGAGCTGGGCGAGCGCTCCCTCGAGCGTGAGCTCCTCGGTTCCCTGGAAGTCGAAGCGCTGCCCGAGACCGTTGGGCAGCAGTTGGTCGAGCGTAGCCGCGAGCTGGGCCAGGTCCCAGCGCAACCGGTCATCGCGCAGGAGCGCGTCCATCATGTCCTGGAGCTCTTGCCGCTGGCCCGGGCTGAGCGATGACATCAGGGACTGCATCTGGGCCATCCCGGCCGCCAACTGCTCGATGATGTCATCGAGAGTCTGCGCGCCGGGGAAGACCTGCCCATAGCGCGAGAGGAAGCCCGAGACATCCGGCTCGTGGCCGGCCAGCCGCACCTGAAGGAGCGAGTTCAGTTCGCGGACCATCTCGCGGTTCGCGGCGAGGCTCTCCGGCGTCGTCCCCCGGATCGCGTCGGACAGACCCGCAAAGTGGGCATCGAGGACCTGCCGGCGCAGCCGTTCAAGGAGGGCCTCGAATCGTTCGCGCGCGTCGGGCTCCATGAAGTCGTAATCGCTCAGCGCTCGGATTCGACCGCCGATGTCGTCTGGCAGCGACTCGATCTGTCTCTGTCGCCTGGCGGCGATGCCGGCAGCCAGTTCGCGTAGCTCGACCTGGTCGTCCGCGCCTACTCCAGGGTTTGAGCCGGCGAGGCGGCGCTCCACCGCGCGGCGCTCAGCGGCGACGATCTCGTCCAGTTCGGTGCGAATGTCCGACAGGACGTCGCCGATGTCGTAGCGGGATAACAGTTCCTGGCGAGCGGCGCCGAGGCGGCGAACCATGTCGTCAAGACCGCGCAGGCGTCCGGAACGACCCTGCTGCCCACGCGTGCCGCGGTTCAACAGCCTCGCCAGCGCCGTATTGAGGTCCGACTCTGCCAGGAGGTCGTCCGCCAGCTCGTCGAGAACGTCATCGGCCGACAGCTCGTCGAAACGCTGGCTGCCGTCCCAGCGGGCGTAACGGAATGGCCCGCGCTCGATTCGGCCGGGTGGCCGCTGCACATCTCCGGGACCGGGGCCCATCACGTCGCTCTTCGGAAGCTAGCGCCGGTACCTGGCGCCGCCGCCGGTGCGGTCCTTGTTGAGCCGTCGATTGAGGTGAAGTCCCTCGAGCACGAATTCGACTGCCGAGGCGGTAGCCGACGGCGAATCTATCGTGCCCAGCGATCTGACGACACGCTCCAGGCCGGGCGCCTCCTGCATCCAGCTCATGAAGCTACTCGCCGGACTCATCTCGGTGGTCTCGAGGACGAGGCCCTCATCGAAGGCTTCGACCACCTCGTCGAGTTCGTCGATGTCGATCAGCCGGCCAAATACGTTGTGAATGGCCCGCGTCAGCAGTCGGTCGACCACACGCTCCTCGGGTGTTTCGTCGCTCAGCGTCTCGAGCTCGACCTTACCTGCGGTCGATGCCACCAGCGCGGGGAGGTCGCTGATCCGCGCCGCGGCGTCCGACTCACCCAGCCGCACCGCGCGCTTGACCGCGTTGGCAGTCAGCGTCTCGAGATTCGCGATGCTCACGCGCACGCTGACCCCGGAACGCTGGCTCACTTCGGGCGAACGACGTGCCAGCTGGGTGAGCTCCGCAACCAGCTCGAGCATGAAGCGCGGCTCGTGGATGAGCGGCACTTCCTCCCCGGCGATGGGCGTGCGCTCCTGGAGCATGATCTCGATCTCGTCCTCGATCGTGCGCGGATAGTGCGTCCGAATCTGAGACCCGAGCCGGTCCTTGAGGGGCGTGATGATCCGCCCGCGACTGGTGTAATCCTCGGGGTTGGCGCTCGCGACGACAAACAGGTCGAGCGGCAGCCGCAGCGTGTAGCCGCGCACCTGGACGTCGCGCTCCTCGAGCACGTTCAGCAGGCCAACCTGTATGCGTTCGGCAAGGTCGGGCAGCTCGTTGATGGCGAAGATACCGCGATTGGCCCGGGGAACGAGTCCGTAGTGGATCGTGGTCTCGTCGGCCAGGTAGCGGCCCTCGGCGACCTTGATCGGATCCACTTCGCCGATCAGGTCCGCGATCGTAATGTCGGGGGTGGCCAGCTTCTCCGTATAGCGGCGGTCACGGGGCAGCCAGGCGATGGACGTCTGTTCGCCCTCTGCTGCCACGAGGTCGCGCGCGTACTTCGCGACAGGCTTGAACGGGTCGTCATTCAAGTCAGCGCCGGCGACGACCGGGACGTATTCATCGAGCAAGCCCACGACCAGCCGCGCCAGCCGGGTCTTGGCCTGTCCCCGCTCACCCAGGAAGCAGATGTCTTGGCCGGCGAGGATGGCGTTCTCGATCGACGGAATGACCGTGTCTTCGTATCCGATTATGCCCGGGAAGACAGGCTCCTCCGAGGTCAGCCTGCGGAGCATGTTGTCGCGCAGCTCCTCTTTCACAGAGCGGGAGCGATAGCCCTGCTCGCGGAGCTCTCCGAGGGTGGTCGGACGGGGTGACATCAATGAGTCAGTTTGGCGCATCGACCTGTGAGCTCCCTGTGGCACCGGCCTCAACGAGCGCCGCGTGGTCGATGTGGCGGCGGAGATCGTCCTGATCGAAGACGCGTGCGGAGGCCAACCCATCCAGGAGCCGGGTCCTACGGCGGTGGACAACCTCGAACTCCCCCGGCTCTCTGTCCGCGCGCCGGGCGAGCTCGTTGGAGATCCCCCAGTGGAAGTGATCCAACCGGCCGGCATCCTCGTCCCATGCGCTCAGCAACGCCGGCGGCCGACGCTGGATATGGCCCGCGCCATCGCGCTCGATCGGCCGCATGTAGTGCGCCCGAAGCACGCGCACCTGGTCGCCCGGATTGGCCTGCCCGAGGACGAGCACGACGCCGAGCTCGCGGGCCGCGTCCGGCACTCCGTCGTCCAGGTTTGCGCCGTTCAAGCGCAGGACGTCCTCGAGCGAATCGCCGCGGAGGACGCCGCCGGCAAGCGCCCCGTCCGCCGTGACGAGTTGGTTCGCGACGAGGCCCGAAAGCGCGCTACGCACCTCTTCCGCCGCTTTCGGCGCGTTGGTCGTGGCAACGACAAGCGGAACACCAGCTTCGATGAGCAGCCACAACAGGGCGCACAGGTCGGCGTCCAAGACTCCCTCGGCGATGAGCTCACTCGCGGCGCGCCTGCCGTGAGCATCACTGTCCGCCGCCGGCGGCGTGGCAGAGACCCCGTCAGACATCACCGAGCGCCTCGTCCTTGGACGTGGCAACGCCACTCGCCAGTGAGTCGGCCCCAACCGACGTCCCGGCGGTGACCGTCTCCTCGGCCGAAATGTGCGCGTCCAGCGCAGCCTTGCGCCTGCGGTTCTTGCCACCTCTTCCCGCTCCGCTGGGGAGATTCACGCGCAGCACGCGAGCGATCTTCCCGCCGCCCGGGAGTGCCTGAAGCCCGACGGTGACGACCTCCCGCACCAGGGGCCGGTCGATCACCATGAGAGCGGCTATGAACGTGATCACGCCGGTGGCGAACTCTGCCAGCAGCAGGAAGGAAGGGGATACACGCCCGAGCAATGCGAACTTGACCGCTATGACGGTCGCTGCCATGACGATGGTTGCGAGCAACGGGCTGCGCAACCCGCCGAGCTGGTCGCGCAGGCCGATGTGCGCGTAGCGCCGGACCCATAACAGGACGAGTGGCATGACCAGGTAGCCGCGAATCACGAACGCGGCGGCGACGGCGACGATGTCGCGGAAGAAGAACACGGCGACGAAGAAACCGACCACGTTTACGACGGTCGTCACGAGCCGGATGCGGAAGGTGATCTCGGGGTGCCCGACGCCATTCATCAGCGAACCGCTGAAAAGTTGGACGGTAAGGACCGGGCCGATCAGGAACAGAACCGCTGCAACTGGTCCGCTGGCCGCCCATTTTTCCCCGAAGATCACCACGATCGCCTCCTGCGCGACTAGCGCCAGGCCGATATAGCCAGGCAGGATGACGACGCTGATGGCGGCGGTGAAGCGCGTGTAGGCGCGTCGGAGGCGATCAACGTCGTCCTGCAACCGAGCGAATATGGGGAAGGCCAGCCGGCGCGCAAAATTGACCAGCAGCTGCTGGCTCGTATCCAGGATCCGGTAACCGACCGCGTAGAAACCGAGCGGCGTCAATCCGAGGTAGACGCCGATGAGCAGGTTGTCCACGTTGCGGCTGAGGAAGTTGAGGATGTCGCCACCGACAACCTGGATACCGAATGAAAAGAGCGAGCGGAAATCGTCGAGTGAAACCTGCACTCCCGGCCGCCATGGACTGACCGTCCAGAGCATCACCACGGAGATTGCGGCGCTGGCCAGCTGCTGGCCGACGAGTGCCCACGCGCCGTAGCCCCAGAACGCCATCGTGACGCCTACGATGCCGCCTCCGGCCACCGCCGCCAGCTTGCGGATTGCCAGGCTCTTGAAGCGCATCTCGCGGCGCAGGAGCGCGATCTGGATGCTGGTGAATGCGGCCATCACGAAGGTAATCGACAGCGCCTGGAGGATCTGCTCCAAGAGCGGCTGCCGCAGCGCGGTCGCGATCGGGCCAGCGAGGACGAACCCCACCACCGTCAACAGGACACCGGTCAGGACGGCAACCCAGAACGCGGTGTCGATCTGGCTGCGTGTCACGGCCTGGCGTTGGATGAGGGCGTCGCCCAGACCCTGGTCCACCAGCAACTGAGCGAATGCCACGAAGACGGCTGCTAACGTGACGAGCCCAAAGGCGTCCGGCACCAGCAGGTTCGCGAGGATCGCGAAGACGATCAGGCCCAGGATCTGGGTGCCCCAGGTGTCGATCAGCGTCCAGGTGAGGCCGCGTGCTACACGGCCCTGGAGCGCGCCCTGGTCGCTGCCGTGGTCAGACGGCAGCCACTGATCGCTCATGTGAGGTTTCCCGATTGCGCCACGCCGGGCCGAGTGTACCGGCGGCCAACTTCTGCCCCTCGCCTTGGCCCTCGTTTGTGCCCCGAAATTCGACTATTGACCGCCGTTCACAGACTCATCACAATCCGCCGTGCGCATCAGATACGATGCCAGCGGAGAAAGCCCGTCGATACGGGCAAATAGACGCCGGTACCACGACACTCCTCTCACGGATCTCGCGAGAAAAGTCGCGAAATCCGGCTCGAGAAGGAGTGTCGTTCTTTGATGAACGCCGACAGGACGCTCACCTGTGCCGATTGTGGCCAGGAGTTCGTCTTCACTGCGAGCGAGCAGCAGTTCTATTCGGATCGCGGATTCAGCGATCCACGCCGGTGTCGCAGCTGCCGCGCTGCGCGCAAGGCACAGATGGGCGGCAGCGAGTCGTCCTCAATGGGTGGTGGGGGCGGCGGCGGCGGCGGTTATGGCGGCGGAGCCGGTGGTGGCTTCCGCGAGCGCCGGCCGCGTGAGATGTTCGAGGCCAACTGCTCGAACTGCGGAAAGACCGCGATGGTTCCCTTCCGGCCAACCAGTGGCAAGCCGGTCTATTGCGACGACTGCTTCAGCCAACGCCGCGCGTAAACCAGAAGCGTCCGTCAAGACGAGGTCGTTGTGACCTCCAGACACAGGAAGGCCGCCGGCCCTTTCGGACCGGCGGCCTAGACATCGGTAACGCGTTCCCGATCAGACGCAGCTCAACATGAACCGACGCAGCCCGATCACCAGGCTCGCAAAGCCAAAGAGGGCGAACAGGATTGCCGGCACGCTCGGACCGGTCGACCGATTGGCGAGTTCGGAACCCGCGGTGGCCGTGTCAGGCAGTTCGTTGAGTTGGCCGCGAATCTCGCCGCTCATGTTCGCCTCAGTGTGCAGGTTCACATATGTATCCCCGTCGCGGATCGCTTGCTGCGCTTCGGCGAACGTCTGTGGACCACCCTCGGCGGGCAGGAAAATCTTCTTCGGTAAGCAGTCCGCCGAACGGGCTCGACGTGTCCTCGACGCCCTGCTCGGTCAACCAGAAGATCGGAGGCCCGGCCTCGCCCGGGGCGCCCCAGTGGATATGGGCCATCACGAGCGGGCCGGTCAGCCCCTCGAACTCGAACTCGTAGGCGACGGATGAGTCGTCGTTGATCGTCACAGCCGCCACACCAGTGCCGGCATAGTCGCTCGGAACCGTCGGCGCGGGTACTTCTCGCTCGGCCGACAGCGTCGCACTGAACGGCTCGACGCCGAGAACGGTTGCGGGCGCGGCCATGATCGCCGCGATGGCCAGGAATACCGCCGCTCGTTGCATCAGTCCTCCCCAGCTATTCAAGTCGACGCACGAGGGCTAACCCATCTCGAGCATCATGGCATCGACTCTTGGTCCAAGACCTAGATCCGTTGTCGATCAGCTATGTGCCTACTTGTCGCGCTCAGCGGCTCCGCTGAGCGCGGCCTGAGCGGCGGCCAGCCGGGCGACGGGGACGCGATACGGCGAGCAGCTGACGTAATCCAGACCGACCTCCTCGAAGAAAGCGATCGAGGCCGGATCACCGCCGTGCTCTCCGCAGACGCCGATCTTGAGACCGGGCCGGGCGGCGCGGCCCTTCTCGACAGCGGTTCGCACCAGCTGGCCGACGCCGGCGACGTCAAGGGTCTGGAACGGGTTCGCGGGCAGGATGCCCCGCTCGACGTAGTTGAGGAGGAAGCCGCCCTCGGCGTCGTCGCGGCTGTAGCCAAAGGCCATCTGGGTCAGGTCGTTGGTCCCGAAGCTGAAGAACTCGGCGTGCGGCGCGATCTCGTCGGCGGTCAGGGCTCCGCGCGGCACCTCGATCATCGTGCCGAACTTGAAGTCGACCTCGACGCCGGCGGCGTCCTGAATCTTCTTCGCCTCGACGTCGAGGATCGCGCGCGTGGCGGCCAGCTCGTTAACGTGGCCGACCAGCGGGATCATGATCTCCGGGTGCGGGTCGCCCCCGGCCCTCCTGCGTGCGATCGCTGCGTTCAGGATTGCCCGCGTCTGCATCTTGATGAGGTCAGGGATCATCAGCCCGAGTCGAATGCCGCGCAGCCCGAGCATCGGGTTCTGCTCCTTCAACGCTTCGACTGCACGCAGTAGCTCACGCGCTTCCGCGTACTTCGGGTCGTCCTTGGCGACCCCGGTTGCCTCCATCCGCGTGACGTCGACCAGGACCTCGGAGTGGTTAGGCAGAAACTCGTGCAGCGGCGGGTCGATCAGCCGAACAACCACGGGCAAGCCGTCCATGGCCTCGAGGATGCCCTCGAAGTCTGCCTGCTGGAGTCGCTCGAGCTTGGCCAGCGCATCGTCGAAACGCCCGACCGCGTCGGTGTCGTCTTCGCTCAGGTCCCCGCCGCCGGTGCGCTTCTCCTTGGCCCGCGTCGCCTGGAACGCGACCAGGATCGCGTCGCGCACGATGTCCAACCGCTCCCCTTCGCGGAACATGTGCTCAGTGCGGCACAGGCCGATGCCCTGCGCGCCGTAGCGCCGCGCCATCGCCGCCTCCTCGGGCTTGTCGGCGTTCGTCCAGACCTGCAGCCGGCGTGCCCGGTCGGCCCACTCGAGGACCTTCTGGAGCTCGGCCTGGTCCTCGAAGCGGGCCTCGGTCGTTGGCAGCGCGCCGACGAACACCTCGCCAGTGGTCCCGTCCAGCGAGATCCACTCCCCTTCACTGAAGCCGAGGCCGTTGACGCGGGCCAACTTGGTGCCGTAATCGATGATCAGCGACGCGCAGCCGGCGACGCACGGCTTGCCGATCTGGCGGGCCACAACGGCCGCGTGGGAAGTCGCGCCACCTCGCGCCGTCAAGACGCCCTGCGCCGCGGCCATGCCGTGGAAATCGTCGGGTGAGGTCTCGATCCGCACGAGGATGACCTTCTCGCCCTGTTGTGCCATCTCGAAAGCGCGATCCGCGTTGAAGACGGCCTTGCCGACGGCGGCGCCGGGTGATGCGTTCAGGCCGGCAGTGAGTCGCGTCGCGCCCTGCCTGGCGGCCGGGTCGAACTGGTCGCGCAGTAGCTGGTCGACATGCGCAGGCTCGATCCGCGCCAGTGCCTCGCGCTCGGTGATGATGCCCTCGTCGACCATCGCCGCGGCGATGCGCACCGCGGCGGCGGCCGTGCGCTTGCCCGAGCGGGTCTGGAGCATGTACAGGCGGCCACGTTCGATGGTGAACTCGAGGTCCTGCATGTCGCGGTAGTGCCGCTCCAGGCGGCCGGCGATCTCCTCGAACTGACCGTAGATCTCGGGCATCTGCGAGCGCATCTCGGCGATGGCAAGCGGGGTCCGGATGCCGGCCACGACGTCCTCGCCCTGGGCGTTGGTCAGATACTCGCCAAAGAGCTGTTTGTCGCCGGTGTTGGGGTCGCGCGTGAAGGCGACGCCAGTCCCGGAGTCATCGCCCATGTTTCCGAAGACCATCGTCACGACGTTGACCGCAGTGCCCAGGTCGTGAGCGATCTTGTTGTACTCGCGATAGTCGTGGGCGCGCTTGCCGAACCACGAAGCGAAGACGGCCCTTATGGCGAGGTCTAGCTGCTCGAGCGGATCGGTCGGGAAATCGCGGTCCGTCTCCCGCGCGACGATCCCCTTGAACTCGCCCACGACCTCGCGCAGGGCATCGGCGTCAAGATCCGTATCCTGCTTGGCGCCGCGCTTCTCCTTCGCAGCGTCGAGAGCATCGTCGAAGAACCTCGGATCGACGTCCATCACGATCCGACCGAACATCTGGATGAAACGGCGGTAGGCGTCCCAGCCGAAGCGCTCGTTGCCGGTAAGCGCAACCAGGCCGTGCAGCGTCTCGTCGTTCAAGCCGAGATTGAGAACCGTGTCCATCATCCCGGGCATGGAGAACTTGGCGCCTGATCGCACGCTGACGAGGAGCGGGTTGGCCGGATCACCGAAGCCCTTGCCGGTTTCGCTCTCCACCTGCCTGATTGCCCCGAGCACGTCGTCCCACAGGCCTTCAGGGAGGCGCTCGCCGGCCGCGAAGTAGTCGTTGCATGCCTCGGTCGTGATGGTGAAGCCAGGCGGAACGGGCAGGCCCGCGTTGGTCATCTCGGCCAGGCCCGCGCCCTTGCCGCCGAGTGTGTCACGCATCGAGGCGTCGCCTTCCGCGCGCCCACCGCCGAAGGCATGTATGTAGCGTTTGGCCGCCTTGTGCGGTCGGTCGGCCCCGGCGTCAGCGGCCCGGTCGGCAGGAAACGTCGCAGCGTCGGTCATCGGAAATCCTCGGGCGTGCTGGGAACGCCGGTCATTCGGCGGACGGGTCTTCGAGTGGACCGATTGTACTCAGGCGTCCGGTATGGGCTCCGGCTCCTCTATGTCGGGGAGGAGCGGCTGGCCTGTGATCAGCCTGCTTCCGCGGCCGTGGGTAAGGAAGCTCCACGCCCAGCGAGTTACGACCACGATGCGGTTGGCAAAGCCGATCAGGTAGGCAATGTGTATCCCCAGCCACAGTACCCAGGCGGGGAAGCCGCTGGTGCGCCCAAAACGGCCGAGCCACGGGATGTTCGTCACGCCGGCTAGCCTGCCAATGATTGCGACTTCGCCTCGATCCCGGTACACGAAAGGAGGCGTGCGCTGACCGGAGAGCCTACGGCGGATGAGCCGCCCAACGTAGCGTCCTCTCTGGATCGCACCCTGGGCGACGCCGGGCACGTGTCTGTCACCGCTCCACGAGATGAGCGCGGCGTCCCCGACGACGAAGATCTCCGAGTGGCCGGGCAGGGTCAGGTTCGCGCCGACGACGACACGGCCAGCCTTGTCCGTTTCAGCGCCGGCCGCGCGCGCCACGATGCGTGCATAGCTCGAGGCTGAGACCCCCGCCGCCCAGAGAACCGTCCGAGTGGGGACCTCTTGCCGTTTGCCTTCCACGTCCAGCTCCACCGCGTGCTCGCCAATGTCAACGACGCGGGTGTTGGTCAGCACCTGGACGCCCAGCTTCTCGAGCTGGCGCCGCGCCGATTGCGACCGATCGTCGGGATAGGTCGGCAGCACACGCGGCAGCGCCTCGACCAGAAGGATGCGCGCGTTCTCCGGGTGAATCGAGCGAAAGTCGCGGCGGAGAGTGTCACGTGCGATTTCAGCGAGCGCACCGGCAAGCTCAACACCAGTCGGCCCGCCGCCGACGATGACGAATGTCATCCATTCGGCCCGCCGATCAGCATTCGCCTCACGCTCGGCGGCCTCGAAAGCGATGAAGATGCGGCGCCGGATCTCGGTAGCGTCGTCGATTGTCTTGAGGCCGGGAGCGAACCTCGCCCAGTCTTCGTTGCCGAAGTACGAGAAGCGGGCGCCCGTAGCTACGATCAACGTGTCGTATGGGACGGTTCCGCCGTCCGAAAGGCTGACCTCGCGAGCCTCCGGGTCGAGGTTCACCGCCATCCCCAGCACTATCCGGGTATTCCGGCGCCGGCGGAAGATCGCGCGCAGGGGTTGGGCGATCTCGCTCGGTCCCAGCGCACCCGTAGCGACCTGGTACAGCAGCGGCTGGAAGAGGTGGAAGTTCCGGCGATCGACCAGCGTCAGCTCGACCCGCTCGTCGCGCGCCAGTTGCCGCGCTGCGTACAGGCCGCCGAACCCGCCGCCAACGACGACCACGCGGTGGTGGTTTGGCGTCGACGGAGTCTCCACGTGGTGACTCTATCGAGCCACAGGCCGTTACCATCCCTCGCGATGACAGACCTCGCTCTCGAAGAGCGCCCCATCGCGCCTGAATCGGTCCACTACAACGCACGGCTCACGAAACGGATCGACCTGACGGAGTCGCTTGGCTTCTTCTGGGTCTCCGCCGACGCCGATCCGATCGACTTCGAGCCGGGGCAATACCTCACTATCGGCTGCGAATCGAACGGCAAGCTGATCCAGCGCCCGTACTCTGTTGCGAGCTCCCCGCGGGAGCTGGCCGACGGGTATGAGTTCTACGTCCGGCTCGTCGAGGGCGGCCTTTTCACTCCACTTCTGTGGCGCCTCCCGGAGGGCCACGGGATGAGCCTGCGCGGCCCGAAAGGCAAGTTCACGCTCGAACTCAAGGACGACCGCGAGCACGTGTTCATCAGTAGCGGCACCGGCATCGCCCCGTTCATCTCGATGATGAAGACGCTTCTCACTGACGGCGCGCCGCGGCGCGCGATCGTGCTCCACGGCGCCTCGTACGAGTACGACCTCGGCTATCGAGAGCTCCTTGAAGAATGGGACGCAGATGGCATCTACCCGCTCGTTTATGTGCCCAGCATCTCTCGGCCGAGCGCGAGTGAGAATGTCGGTTGGAACGGCCGCATCGGCCGAGTCGAGGCGATCGTGCCCGAGGTGTACGACCAGCTCGGCCTGACGCCCGAGAACTCGATTGCCTACATCTGCGGCAACCCGGACATGATTACCGCCGTCGACACGCTGCTCCACGAGCGTGGCTTCCCCGAGGAGCAGATCAAGAAGGAACTGTACTGGCCCAAGGGCAAGGAACCGCGCGGAGCCGGTCCTAATACAGCACTCGGCGTGGCCAGCGCCGAGTAGGATTCACCAATCGCCCGATGGCCCCGCTGACGGGGTGGGATGGTGATCATGGACTGAGGAGGAGAGATGTACAGATCGGCGTTGCTTGCGCTGACCCTTGGAATTGTTGTCTTGGGCGCCTGCACTTCCGCCCCACAGCCGACGGCGTCGCCGGCAGAGACTGCGGCTGCATCCCAGGCGCCTACGACCGCACCCGCCGGAGCCCGGCTCGCGGCGGTCAAGGCCCGCGGCCAGGTGATATGTGGCGTCAACGGCGGGCTCCAGGGCTTCAGCTTCCTGGACGACGCGAGCAACACGTGGTCCGGATTCGATGCTGACTACTGCCGCGCCGTTGCGGCCGCCGTGCTCGGTGACGCCAACGCAGTGGAGTTCCGCGCGCTGAGCGCGGAGGACCGCAGCACCGCGCTCCAGTCGGGCGCGATCGACGTGCTGATCCGCAACACGACCTGGACGTCGAGCCGCGACGCAGGGTGGGGCAACTTCGGCCCAACGACCTTCTACGACGGCCAGGGAATGATGGTCAACACAACGCTGACCGACGCGACGGCGCTCGAGGATCTCGCCGGCGCCACGATCTGCGTCCAAACCGGTACGACGACGCTGCTCAACCTGGCCGACCAGATGGCCGTTCGCGGCGTCGCTTACGAGCCCCTGACGTTCGACGACATCGATGCAACGTACAGCGCGTACTCCGAAGGACGGTGCGACGCGGTCACGAGTGACCGCTCGCAGCTCGTTGGGCGCCGCTCTGGTTTCGCCAACCCGGACGACCACGCGCTGCTCGAAGTCGTCATGTCCAAGGAGCCGCTCGGTCCGGCAGTCCCGGCGAGCGATGACCAGTGGTTCGACATCGTCAAGTGGGTCGTCTACGCGACGATCCAGGCTGAGGAGTCGGGCGTCACCACCGCGAACGTGGCTCAGATGCGCGACACGAGCGAGGACCCGGTGATCCGCCGGCTCCTCGGCGTCCAGCCTGATGCCGGCACACTGGCATCGGCCCTCGGTCTCGACGACGGCTGGGTGGTGAACATCATCCAGGCGGTCGGCAACTACGGCGAGATCTACAACCGCAGCCTGGGTCCGGAGACCGCGCTCGCGCTCGAGCGCGGGCCGAACGAACTGTGGACCAACGGCGGCCTGATGTATTCGCCGCCCTACCGCTAGCCGCTGAACGTGCCGCGGGGCAGGCGTAAATCCCGCCCCGCGGTTTCTCCCATGCGTCATACGACGCTCCCGACATGACCGGTACACCCGTCGCGCGCCGGGCGTCGACGCCGCCCTGGCGGAACGTGCGCGTGCTGCGCATCGTCGCGCAGATCGTCACCCTCGCCGTCGTCTTGATCGTCGGCTGGTGGCTGCTCGACAACCTGTTCACCAACCTCCGCCGTATCGGGCTCGGCCTGGGCTTCGATTTCCTGAATACGACCGCAGGCTTCGATATCGGCGAAACGGTGGTCGCGTACTCCGCCCGAGACACGTATCGCGACGCATTCCTGGTCGGACTGGCGAACACGCTGGTGATCAGTGCGCTGGGCATCGTACTTGCGACCCTCCTCGGCATCGTCACCGGCATCGCGCGCCTGTCGAACAACTTCCTGATCAGCCGGATCGCGGCTGGCTACGTCGAGCTGATGCGCAACACGCCGTTGCTTGTGCAGCTGGTCCTGATCTACGCGGTCATGCTCCAACTTCCCGCCATCTCGAGCTCGATCGATGTGGGCGGAATGGTATTTCTCAATCAACGCGGGCTGTTCTTGCCCCGGCCGGTGGCGGGCCAAGGGTTCGGCCTATGGGCTTCGTTGGCCGTCATTGGATTGTTCGTGGCGGTGGCGCTGTTCGTCATCGCGGCGCGGCGGGAGGCGAACGGCAGGGCGGCGGGTCGTCTGCGACTGGGCGGCACGGCAACGCTGGCGGCCGCTCTCATCGGCGGCTGGCTCGTCGCCGGTGGTCCGCTTATGCTCGATGTCCCCGTTCGTGAACGATTCAACTTCGTAGGCGGCGTTCGGGTTTCCCCCGAGCTGACCGCGCTGCTGTTCGGCCTCGTCATCTACACCGCAGCGTTCATCGGTGAGGTCGTGCGCGGTGGCATCCAATCCGTCCGCCGCGGCCAGATCGAGGCTGCCAACGCCATCGGCCTGTCCGACATGCAGACCCTGCGCCTGGTTGTCTTCCCCCAGGCACTGCGCGTCATCGTCCCGCCGCTAACCAGCCAGTACCTCAACCTGGCCAAGAACTCGAGCCTTGCAATCGCCGTCGGATTCGCCGACCTCTTCAGCGTTAGTCGGAACATGGCCAACCAGACCGGTCAACCAATCCCGGTCATCGTACTGGTGATGGCCACGTACCTCTTGATCAGCCTCCTCACATCGCTGGCGATGAACCTGTACAACCGTCGCGTCCAGGTGCTCGAGCGATGACTGTCGACACCGACCGGCTACCCCCGCCCGCCTCCACGGTCGGTCCCGCGGGCTGGCTGCGCATGAACCTGTTCGGCTCGTGGTTGAGCAGCGTCGTCACGATCGTCCTCGGGACAGTGCTCATCGTCGCCGCATTCTTGATTGCGCAGTGGGTGGTCAATGCGCGGTGGGGGATCGTGTTCGAGAACCTGCGCCTGTTCCTGATCGGCCAGTATCCCTTCGACGCCGTGTGGCGCATATGGGTCGCGCTCGCGGCGCTTTCGATCCTGGGCGGGTTGACCGCTGCCAGGTCCACCAGGGCGGTGCGCACGCTCGTCGTTTCCCTCGCCACCAGCCAGGGGCTGCTGGCGCTGCTCGTTGCCTTCTCGAACCTGGGTGTGGTTCCCAGCGCGGCGCTGCTCGTCAATACGGCCCTCGTGTGGTTGTCGTTTGCGCTCGCGCTGCGCCGGCCCGTCCCGCGACGAGCGCTGACCGTCGCGTGGCTCGTGTTCGTGCCCGCCGCCTTCTTCGTCGTCCACGGCGCGTCCGGGACCCCGCTGGTCCCGGTCGCGACGAGGTTGTGGGGCGGACTGCTGCTGACATTCGTGCTGGCGGTCGCGGCGATCGTGTTGTCCTTCCCGTTCGGAGTCCTGCTCGCCCTCGGCCGCCGCAGCGACCTGCCCGTCATCAGGATGCTGAGCACGACCTACATCGAGGTTGTCCGTGGCGTTCCGCTCGTGACGGTCCTGTTCATGTCGTCGATCATGCTGCCCTTTTTCCTGCCGGCCACTCTGCGGATCGACGCGCTGGTTAGTGCGATCGGGGGCCTGACGTTGTTCAGCGCCGCGTACGTCGCGGAGAACGTGCGCGGTGGCCTTCAGGCCATACCGAGCGGTCAGATCGAGGCCGCCAATGCAATCGGCCTGAATGCCATCCAGCGCAACATCTACATAGTCCTGCCGCAGGCTCTCCGTACCGTCATCCCGGCCAACGTCGGGCTGTTCATCAGCCTGCTGAAGGACACCACCCTTGTCTTCGTCGCCGGCGGTGGCCTGCTCGAGCTGCTGGCGATCGGGCGATCAGTGCTCGCGCAGCCGCAATGGTTCGGCGCGCATGTGGAGGTGTACGTCTTCATCAGCGCCGTGTTCTTCGTACTGTGCTACACGATGTCGCAGGCGAGCTATCGATTGGAGGAACAGATGGGCGTCGGCACGCGATGAGCATCAACGACGAAACGACCGCTGCCGCGAGTAACGACATCATCGTCTGCCGCGACGTCCACAAGTGGTTCGGCCCGCTGCACGTCCTGCGCGGCATCGACCTGACCGTCAAGAGCGGCGAGGTGATCGTCATCTTTGGTCCCTCGGGCTCGGGTAAGTCGACCTTCATCCGCACCATCAACCGGCTCGAGGAGCACCAGCGCGGCGAAATCTTCGTCGACGGCATCGAACTGACCGACGACATCCGCAACATCGCCGCCATCCGCAGCGAGATCGGCATGGTGTTCCAGTCGTTCAACCTCTTCCCGCACCTGACTGCGTTGCAGAACGTCACTCTCGGCCCCGTGCGGGTGCGCCGCTGGTCACGGACAAAGGCTGAGCAGAAGGCGATGGAGCTGCTCGAGCGGGTGGGCATACCGGAGCAGGCCCACAAGCACCCCGCCCAGCTATCGGGGGGTCAGCAGCAGCGCGTGGCGATCGCACGGGCGCTGGCGATGCAGCCCAAGATCATGCTCTTTGATGAGCCGACTTCTGCCCTTGACCCGGAGATGATCAACGAAGTGCTCGAGGTAATGCGCGAGCTGGCGGTGTCAGGCATGACCATGCTGTGCGTCTCGCACGAGATGGGCTTCGCTCGCGCGGTCGCTGACCGCATGGTCTTCATCGACGCGGGGGCTATCGTCGAAGAGGGACCGCCGGCGCAGATCTTCAACGCGCCGCGGCAGGACCGAACGAAGGAGTTCCTGTCCCAGATCCTCCATTAGAGCGCCGGGCGCGCGCTCAAATGGCCCCACGCGAGCGTCGTGGCACTAATGCCTACGTTGCAGCGCGACCGCCAGGTAAACCCCAGCGCCAACCCCGGCCAACAGCGGCAGTAGAGCACTGAGGATAGCAGCCAGCCCGAATAGGCCGAAACCAGAAAAACCGCCGAACGGGGCCGTGAACAGCACGGCCAGCAGGATGAGCTGGACGAGCCCGAGGCCAACGATGGTGATCGTCGCGACACGCTTCTCGCTCTGTGTCCAACGGACGGAGTACCACGCCACGACGACGCCGATGATCGGCCCGACCCACCACAATAGGAATGCGCCGACAGTCAGCAGGAGAACGGCGGCGATCTCGACGCCACTCCAACCCCGGGCTGCCGCCTGCGCCATCCAGCCGGATGCCGTCTGACTGGCCGTCTCCCAGGCTGGCCGTTGACCCGCAGCTCCCGTTGCCTCGGCTTCAGCGGCGACGATGTCCTCGGGGCGGCCGAGGCGATCAAGCACATTCCATACAGTCGTCTCCTCCCGGTTGCCGGCTTCCAGGAGCGCTCTCTCAATGTGCTCGCGAACTTCTGCCGTCAGCTCGCTGCGGCGAGTGGGCGGCAGAGGCCAGGCCGCAGCATCAAGGCGGCCGAGGTACTCCGCAATCAGTGCATCAGCCATCGCGATCTCCTTCCACAGGCCCACTCAAAAGCACGACGTCAACGGCCGACCTGAAGTTCTGCCACGCCGCGGTGAACTGATCCAGCACGCTTCGGCCCTCCGGGTTGATGCGGTAGTAGCGACGGGGCGGGCCGCTTTCCGATTCACGCCAGCTGGTCGTGACCAGGCCGTCCCGGCGCAGGCGGGCAAGCAGCGGATAGATCGTCCCCTCGCTGGTCACCAGCCCGCCGTTGCGCGACAGGGTGCGCACGATGTCGAAGCCGTACGACTCCCGATCGCGCACGACTGCCAGGACGCAATGCTCGAGCACACCTCGGCGCAGCTCGCTCAGCACGTCGCGTGTTTGAACAGGTACCATGCGACACATACTACTCCGGCGTGGATGGCAGTCCATCGAATGTGCGCGGGGCAGCGCAGCGCCTAGGTGATCGGGAAGGCGAGGAAGCGGTTCGTCCCCGGGGCGTCGAGAAACACGATGTCTTCGGCAGCGATCGTCACCGCGAAGCGTGCCTCGAGCGGGTCGCCGGCGACGACGCGCGCCGCGGACAGCGTGAACGAGTAGGTACCGGCGCCGAAGAACCACCCGTCGGGCGCGTCGAAGAGGCATACCGGCGAGGACGCGGACCGCGCGCTGACCAGAAGCGGCACCGCATCGCCGGCGTACTCGTAGCTGAGGCCGTTCGACTCGGCGTCGCCGACCAGGCGCACCTGCTCTGTCCATCGAAACTGCGCCGGATCCCCGCCGGGCGATTCGACACGCAAGGTCATGTCGCGGATGACCTCGACGCGCTCGTTCTTGCCGGTGCTCACGAACGCCGGCTGGAGATACACGAACGCCGAGTCCGATTGGCGGCCCTGGGCGATCCTGATCTGGTCGGGCACGACGAGCAGCACCTCGGGCTGCTGGGTCGACAGGTAGATCGCCGCGATCGACAGGATCAGCGATAGGAAGCTCGCCGTCAGCGGGACCCAGGCGAGGCTCAGGATTCGGGCGAGGGGCCTGCGGACCCGACCACCGGCCGCCTTGCCGGCCGTGAGCGCCGATCGCCACGTCGGACGCTCTTCCGCCGACCTCGCCTCTGCCGCCGCCGGGCGCTCGCCGTCCATATCCGGCGGAGGCGGCGCGTCGGTCATCGGCAGCCCTCGCGTTCAGGCAGGAAGTGAAGCCGCAAGGCGATCCAGGATCAGCCGCTTCACTCCCTCGACCGGCACGCGCTCCTGCGCCATCGAATCGCGATCGCGAACGGTGACTGCGCTGTCCTCCAACGAATCGACATCGACCGTCACGCACCACGGCGTACCGATCTCATCCTGCCGCCGATAGAGCTTGCCTATTGACGCGGTGTCGTCGTAGACGGCCATCATGTCGCGGCGCAGGTCGGCAACGATCCTGTGACAGAGCTCGACGATCTCCGGCCGCTTCTTCAGTAACGGCAAAACGGCCACCTTGTAAGGCGCAAGCTGAGGATGGAGCGCCAGCGACACGCGCTTTTCGCCGCGCACCTCCTCTTCGCGGTAGGAGTCGATCAGGAACGTGAACGCGGCGCGATCCGGGCCGCCCGCGGTCTCGACGATCCATGGGATGAATGACGCCTCCGTGGCCGGATCGAAGTACTCGAGGTTCTCGCCACTTGCCTGCTGGTGACGCGAGAGGTCCCAGTCACCACGATTGTGGATGCCCTCCAGCTCCTTCCAGCCGAACGGGAAGCGGTACTCGATATCGATCGCCTTCTTTGCGTAGTGCGCGAGCTCGTCGGGCGCGTGCTCGCGGAAGCGCAGTCGCTCCTCGGACACGCCGTACGCGGCATACCACGCCCAGCGCTTGGGCAACCACTCCTCGAAGATGCGCGCCGCATCAGCCGGCGGAACGAAGTACTGCATCTCCATCTGCTCGAACTCGCGCATCCGAAAGACAAAGTTTCCGGGCGAAATCTCATTGCGGAAGCTCTTGCCGACCTGGGCGATGCCGAACGGCAGCTTCTTGCGTGTCGAACCCTGGACGTTCTTGAAGTTGACGTACGAGCCCTGCGCCGTCTCCGGGCGCAGGTACACGACGGCGGCGTCCTCCTCGACCGGCCCCATGAACGTCTTGAACATCAAGTTGAACTGCCGCGGTGCCGATAGCGGCCCGCCGTCGACGGGGCACTTGAGGCCGAGCCGCTGGACGATGCCCGGGTCTCGCTTGTCCGTCTCCGTGAGGCTTTCGATGCCCGGCAGTTCGTCGAGCCGGAAGCGCAGGTTGTCGTTCTGGCACTCGACCATCGGATCGCTGAAGGAATCGACGTGGCCCGATGTCACCCAAACCCTGGGGTGCATGAGGATGCCCGCGTCGAGCCCGACGATGTCGTCGCGCTCCTGGACCATGGCCCGCCACCACGCCCGCTTGACGTTGTTCTTGAGCTCGACTCCCAGGGGCCCGTAGTCCCACACCGCGTTGATGCCGCCGTAGATCTCCGAGCTCGGGAAGACGAAGCCGCGGCGCTTGGCCAATGAGACGATCGTCTCGAGGTTGTCGACTGCGGGCGCCGGGTTGGCGGCGTCAGCCCCGCGTGCGGCGTGGGTGGTGGCGGTCAAGAGATGGTCCCTCTGCTGCGCCGAGCCTGGCATGGCCGGTCGCGGACAGGCATTCTCACACGAAACCGGCGCGCCAAACTCCGATCAGGCGGTGGGAAGTACCTCGACGTCAGCCGTACGGGCCATTGCCCCAACTAACGCGCGACGTGCGCGGACCTCGTCGAGAAACGGCAGAGAGCGGGCCTCCCGTTCTAGGACGTTGCGGATGAAGCTGCGCAGGGCGGACTCGGCCTCGGCCTCGACCTCTCGCGGCAGCCGCAACCCGGCGATGGCCTCGATGTCCAATCGTCTATAGGCGCGCAGCAGCTTCAGCGCGTCAAGGGAAAGCGGCATCTGCTCGGATGGCGGTGGGAGATGGCGTGAACACAGCGTCCCGCCCAGCATCGGTACCCATCTGAACTGGTCGTCCTGGTCGAGGACGACGTCGCATTCCACGCATCGCTCGACCTCGGGCCGCATGCCCAGCGCATCGGCCAGCCCGAACTCGAACCAGCGCGCCACGCGTCCGGGCGCCATGCCATCGTCGAGCAGCTGGTAGGCGCGCCGCAGGAGGGCGTACACGGGGTACGCAAAGGCCCGTTCCTCTACCGCCCGCTCGGACAGCTCGGCGAGGTACCAGGCTGTGGCTGTCGATTCGAGGCGTTCTCGGAGCGATAGCCATGCGTGACCAACGCTCGCCGACGTGATGACGTCGAACGTCCGGGCGCGGGCAAGAACGAGGTGAAGCTCGGCAAAAGGCTCGACGGCGCCGCCGATACGGCTGCGCGGCCGCCGCACTCCCTTGGCAATCGCCTTGAGCTTGCCATCGTGTGGCGTCAGCAGGGTGAGCACGCGGTCGGCCTCGCCGAGCTCGAACCGGCTCAGAACTATCGCTTCGGTGTGGTAGATCCGCGGCGCCGGCATTGCGTAAAGGCTACGCCGTCGGGCCCGTGCAACTTGTGTGGCAAAACCAGATAGCGTCAGGTACCATGTATGTCAGATGACGTGGACCGAACGACTTGTATGCTCCGTCCGTGCTGACCTCGCCTGACCTCGACGCGCTCATCGCGGACACCGAGGCCGAGATTCTGGCCGTAATCGACCAGGTCGAGGACGAGCGCACCACCGCGCTCTACGAGATGGTCCGCTACCACCTCGGACTCGACCGCGAAGGCGGGCGCGGGAAACGGATTCGGCCGCTGCTCGGGCTGCTTGCCTACGAGTCGTTGACCGGCGACCATCGCGCGGCGCTGCCCGGCGCCGCGGCAGTCGAGCTCGGCCACAACTTCAGTCTCGTACACGACGACATCGAGGATCGCGACGTCGAGCGCCGCCACAGGGCCACGCTCTGGAAGGTGTGGGGTGTTCCCCAGGCGATCAATACCGGCGACACCCTGTTCACGCTGTCGCGCATGGCGCTCCACAGGCTCTCCGACCTTGGCTTCTCCGACGCCAAGGTTCTGGCGCTCATGCGCCTCTACGACGAGACGTGCCTGGCTCTGTGCGAAGGGCAGTTCATGGACATCTGGAGCGCCGAGCACGACGACCGCCTGTCAGTCGACTTCTACTTCGACATGATCGGGCGCAAGACGGCAGCGCTGATCGCGGCCTCAGTGCAGGCCGGCGCGGTATTGGCCACGGACGAGCAGCGAATCATCGACGCGTACCGGGGCTTCGGCTGGTCACTGGGCATCGCTTTTCAGTTGAACGACGACCTGCTCGGCATCTGGGGCGACGAACAGGCGACGGGCAAGGAACCGTCAGACATTGCCAAGCACAAAAAGACCCTGCCCGTGATCTATGCGCTGGAGCGGGCGGCAAAACCAGACCGGGCACGCCTGCGCGAGATCCTCGCCTTGGAGGACGCCTCGCCAACCGACGTGGCCGAGGCACGCGAGATCCTCGAACGATGTGGGGCGCGCGAGTACACGCGATCCCGCGCCTGGGCCGAACGCGACGAGGCGCTCATGCGGCTCGAGACGGCCGGAGTTGTTGGCGCTGAGCCGCTGGAGCGTCTGCGCCTGATCGTGGTGTCGGCAATCTCGGCATAGGAGCTATTCGGCGCCGTCATCGGGGTGATCGCCGTTCTCGTCGCGCCGGCGAACTACCAGGACCTTGCCGACCCGCCGGCCATCAGTCGATTCCACGGTGAGCGTCAGTCCATGGACCTCGACCGTGTCGCCGACGTTGGGCACACCGCCGATCTCGTGGTAGACCAGCCCGCCGACTGTGTCGTATTGCTCTTTATCGTCGCTATCAAGCTCGACCCCGAAGTGCTCGCTCATGTCATCGACGCTCGCCCGTCCATCGACGCGCGCCTCGTCGTCTGAGAGCGACACGATCATCGGCTCCTCGACGTCGTACTCGTCCTGGATCTCGCCGACGATCTCCTCGATCAAGTCCTCGATCGTGACCAGCCCGGCCGTGCCGCCATACTCGTCGAGGACGATCGCGATATGGACCTTGCCGCGCTGGAAGTTGTGCAGCAGGTCATAGACGGAGATCGACTCAGGCACGAACAACGGCGTCCGCAGGATTGAGCGGATGTCGGGCTGCTCGCCCCTGGCCAGGTACGGGATGAGGTCCTTCGCGTAGAGAATCCCGAGGATGTTGTCGATGCTCTCGCTGTAGATCGGGATCCGCGAGTGGCCCTCGCTGACGATCGTGTCGATAATCTCGTCCATCATTGCCGTCGACGGCAGAGCCTTGATGTCGATGCGCGGGACCATGACCTCGTGGACGCGCTGCTCGCCCAGTTCGAGCACCGCTCCGATCATCTGCTGCTCCTCGGCCTCGATCACGCCCTGCTCGCCGCCTCGCTCGACGAGGATCATGAGTTCCTCGGCCGTTACGCGCTCCTGCTGCTTGTCGGCAATACCGAACACGCGCGTGATCGTCTGGGTCAGCGTGGTGAGCAGCCAGACGAGCGGGGCCATAACCCGTCCCAGGAGATCGATCGGCCCGGCAAAGAGCAGCGCCAGCCTTTCGGCATGGGCAAGCGCGATGGCCTTCGGGACCAGCTCACCGAAGACGATCGTCACGAGGCTGACCAGCGTGGTCACAAGCAACAGCGCGATCAGCCCTGCCTGCGGTTGCAGAGCGGGGATCGTGTCTAGTGCCTCCTCGAGCTCGCCGACGATGCTGGCGCCGGCGAACGCCGCGGCCAGGAAGCCGACGAAGGTCACGCCGATCTGGATGACGGCCAGGAAGCGACCCGTGTTCGACTTCAGGCGCTGGACCCGCCGCGCGCCCGAGTTGCCTTCATCGATCAATTGCTCGATGCGGCTTCGCCGGACGGTGACCAGCGCGAACTCGGCGGCCACGAACAGGCCGTTGAGCAGGATAAGGAACGCGATGACGATGATCTCCATCGCCTACGCCTCTTCCGTAGTTGCCGCGGGGCGGCGCTCCCTTATGCGCGCCGGAACCCCGACGGCCAACTTGCCGTCCGGGACATCCTTGGTGACAACCGATCCGGCGCCGGTGTAGGCCCCCTCCCCCACGCTGACAGGCGCCCGAAGGATCGTGTCAGAGCCGATGAAGGCACCGTTGCCGATCACCGTCTTATGCTTCGCGCGACCGTCGTAGTTGGCGGTGATCACGCCCGCGCCGATGTTTACGTCCTCGCCCACTTCGGCGTCGCCGAGGTAGCTGAAGTGGTGCTGCTTGGATCGGGCGCCGAACCGCGTGTTTTTTTGCTCGGCGTAGTTGCCGATCTCCGCGCCGTCACCCACCTCGCAGCCCGCCCGAAGGTGGGCGAACGGCCCGATTCGGACGCCCTTGCCGATCGTGGACCCTTCGAGCACGCTGGCCCAGATCACGCAGCCCTCGCCGATGGTCGAGTCGACGATCTGACTGCCCGACTTGATCACCGTGTCGCGCGCGATCCTGGTGGCGCCGCGGAGGACAACGTTGGGCTCGATCGTCACGTCCTCGCCGATCTCGACGGTCGCATCGACGAACGCGCTGGCAGGGTCCTCGAACGTGACGCCCGCCTTCATGAGCGGCAGGAGGATTCGGTCGTACGCGAGAAACTCCTTGACCTCGTTGAGGTCCTCGCGATCGTTCACCCCGTTCAACTCATACGCCCAGCTGTCGCCCCGGTCGACCACGACCAGCGCCGGACGCTCATCGGCGCGCGCAATTTCGACGAGACCCGTCAGGTAAAGCTCAGCGGTGGCGGCCGACGGATTCAGCCGGTTGATGGCTCCGCGAAGCCATCCAACGTCGAAGGCATACAGGCCTGCGTTGACGAGGTCGATCGCGCGCTCTTCCTCGTTCGCGTCCATTTCCTCGACGATGCGGTCCACGTGCCCGTCCTTGCCGCCCAGCACCACACGACCGTAGCCTTCTGGATCATTGAGCTCCATCGCCGCGAGCGCCATGACCGCTCCGTTGTCGCGACGACCCTCCGCGACCCACCGCACGCTGTCGGCTGCGATCAACGGCACATCGCCCGAGAGCACGACGATCTCGTCGACGTCGTCGGGTAGAGCGTCGAGCGCGGCTCTCACGGCGTCGCCCGTTCCGCGCGGAACATCCTGCATCGCGAAATCCACCTCGTTCGCAAACACTTCGCGGATCTGCTCGGTCGCAGGCGAGTACACGACCAACGGCATGTCGCCCGTTGCTTCTCTCGCCGCGTCGACCACGTAGGCAAGCATGGGCCGGCCACAGATCGGGTGCAGGACCTTGGGCAGACGCGATTTCATGCGCGTGCCTAGACCGGCCGCCAGGATGACGGCCTTGGTCTTGGGGCTGGGAGAGGGCACGACGGTCAGAGGCCGTCGATGGCTGATGGAGGTTGTTTGGGCGACATTGAGTGGCCGTGACTCTACGGTCGCCCGCCAGAGAGTGTCAAACGACGTCTAGTACGGCGCCCAGCGAAACCAGGGTCCGTCCAAGTGTTCGTAGATCTCCCCGTTCATTGGCGGCCCGTAAGGCATGTAGGCCAAGCCGGCTCCCACATCGTTCAAGAACCCTGTGTATGCGGTGACGATATGAAGGCCGCCATCCGAGTCATATATCTCGTAGATGGAGATCCCGGCAACTGAGATGGCCTCGTCCCCGTACCCAGGCAGATCGCGCATGTCACCTTGAATTGTTTGCTCCGCGAACGCGGTCAGCTGTGGGCTCCGCCAGACCGAAGCGAACCTGTCTGGGGATGCCTGCATAGAGCAGCGCGATAGTCGCGATCACGATCACAGGCGAAATTGACCAACCAACACGTCGTGCGCGGCGCCTCGCGGCCACTACATAACCGACGATCGTCAGGCTGGCGACCAACAAAGCGATCGGCAGCGCGAGGAATCCTAGGAAGAGAACCGAGCCCGCAGTCAGGGCCATGAGGACCGCGGTGAGGACGGAGAACGCACGATTTGTCGAGTCCGCCACCGACGGCACCAGAAGTGTGATCGCCCAGAGCAGCGCGGCGAAAGGCCAGGCAAGGACGAACAGAATGAAGAAGATCGCGTCGACTACGGGAAAGCTGGCAGCGTAGATCGACAGCACGGCAAGCACGAGTGTGAGAGCGGCGCTGGCCGGGTCTATTCCGTAGATTCGTCTTGGTTTCATCAACCCCGGGACGATCGCACCGGCACGTGTGTGTCGATGTGCGGGCTCAGCTGCGGACGGCGAGGGCTTCGATCTCGACCAGCGCGCCGCCCGGCAGCGCTTTGACGGCGTAGGTCGCCCGTGCTGGCTTTGGATCACTTACGAAGCGCATGTAAACGGAGTTGAAGGCCTCGAAGTCAGTGATCTCAGCCAGAAGACACGTTGTTTTGGCCACGTTTGCCCACGTCATACCAGCGGCGTCTAGGATCGCGCTGATGTTTCGTATGGCTCGCTCGCTCTGCGCCTCGATGCCGTCCGGCAACTCGCCGGTCTCCGGGTCGCGGCCGACCTGGCCCGCGACGAAGACGAGGTTCCCCGCGTCGATCCCCTGGCTGTACGGACCAATCGCAGTCGGAGCACCTGCGGTTGACACGGCTTTGAGACTCACGGATACCTCCAGGCTGGTTCTGGGCCGATGAGGTCGACTGCGTTGACGAGCGCGCCGTCGAGCGCCACAGATCGGCTGCCCATCAGGTCCTGTCCGGCCTGGGCTGCTTCTGCTGCGGAAGCATAGAGCGCGAAGAGTGTTGGTCCCGAGCCGGACATCAACCACGGCCGTCCGGTCGCCGTCTCAAGCTCGTCGCGAAGCGCCGGCAGGGACGGCTCGAGGGAGGCCGCCGCCTTCCACAGATCGTTCGCGTCGCGCAGCCGGCTGGCGAGCCCCAGCAAGTCGTCGACGAATGGCTCATCAAGTAACACGCCGTCGAGCTCGTCGTTCATGACGCTGGCCGTCGAGGTGCCTAGGGGGATGTCGTCGTAACGGGCAAATACCTTTGCGGTCGACAGCGGAAAGGCCGGCGTGACAAGGAGTACGCCGAGATCCTCCAGGCGGCTTGCCGGCAGCCATGAAACCCCGTCGCCGCGTCCGAACACGAACGCCGCGGCTAGGCCCGAATAGAAGAACGGGACATCCGAGCCTACGGATGTAGCTAGATCAACTTCTTCGTCGGGTGCAAGACGAACCCCCCAAGCCACCTGGGCGAGGTGCAGAGCCGAGGCTGCGTCGCTGCTGCCCCCGCCCAGACCAGCGGCGACTGGGATGCGCTTCTCCAAGGTTATGTCGAGCGGCGGAAAGTCGATGCCCGAGTGTGCGCGAAGGGCGTCGAGCGCCCTGAGCACGAGATTTCCTTTCGTCGGTGCGCCGGGGAGACCGGTGACCGTCAAGCGGTCCGGCCCATCCTCCGGTAGCGGCGAAGCCCTCAATCGGTCGGTCAATCCAATCCCCAGAAAGATCGATGTCAGCTCATGGAAGCCGTCCGGCCGACGACCGAAGACTCCAAGTGTCAGATTGACCTTCGCCGGCGGCCGACCCTCGAACGTTGGCGGCTGGCCTTGGTCAGTCAAGGGAGCCCACTGCGTCCGCCAGTGCGATCCATTCTTCGACGCTGAGTGTCTGCGGCCGACGGTTAGCGTCGATGCCCGTCGACGCAAGCGCAGCCTCGAACCGTTCGCGGCCGACCTGCGGCAGCTGTCGCGGCAGCACGTTGTGAAGCATCTTGCGGCGCTCGCGGAAACCGGCCTGCGCGATCCGCCACAATCGCTCCTCGTCGCCAGCGGACAGTCTGCGCGGCCGCGTCTCGCCCACGAGCACAGCTGAATGGACGGCCGGCGCGGGCTCGAACGCCGTCGGCGGCACGATCCGCGACACGCGCACGTCGGCGTGGTACTGGACGAAGACCGAGAGGTAGCTCATGGCGCCGGGCGCCGCCGCGATGCGCTCCGCAACCTCGCGCTGCACCATCAGCACGAAACGCTCGGGCCGCGGTTCTTCCCCCAGGAGCCGGTGCATGACCGGACTCGTGATGTGGTACGGCAGGTTGGCCACGACGTCGTAGGGTGGCTCGACGAGGTCCGATATCGGCACGTCGAGCACGTTCGCCTCGACCAACCGCAGGCCGCCCTCCCCCACCTCCGCGAAACGGCTCCGGAGATGGCCGACGAGCCGCGGATCGATCTCGACCGCCGTCACGTTGGCGCCTCGATCGATAAGCGCACTCGTGAGGATGCCCAGGCCAGCGCCGATCTCGAGGATCCGCCGCCCCGCCTCGGGCGCCGCCAGGTCGACGATCTCCTCGAGTACGCGGCCGTCCACCAGATGGTTCTGGCTGCGGCCCTTGCTCGCTGTGAGGCCGTGCCTGCGCAGGTAGCGCTCAACCTGCTCGGCTGACAGGAGACTCGGATCCAGCTCGTCGACCGGTGCCGTTCGAGCCACGAAAGTCAGGCGGCTTGCGCGACTGCGAGCTTGAGCGACGGCTTGGCGGCGAGGTCGGAACCGCCGCGCTCCCCGGCCCGCGCACGGAAGAACCCTGCCGCGCCGATCATCGCCGCGTTGTCCGTGCACAACCCGGGCCGCGGAACGAGCGTCCGGATGCCGCGGGCGGCGGCGCCTTCCTCGATCCGTCGACGCAGCACGCTGTTCGCGGCCACGCCCCCACCGACCACGATCGTCCGCGCACCGCTTTCTTCGGCCGCGCGCAGCGTCTTGGACGACAGGACGTCGACGACGGATTCCTGGAAACCGTAGGCCAGCTCGGCGACAGACGAGTCCGGCAAGCTCACCACCCCATCGGTCGCCAGCGAATTTGGCTCCACCCCAAGCTCGCGCGCCACCTCCCGCCGGGCAGCAGTCTTGAGACCGCTGAAGGAGAAGTCGAACGTGTCATTCATCCAGGCACGCGGAAATTGGCGATCGCGATGCTGCGCACGCTCCGCCGCGCTCATGATCGCCGGCCCACCCGGATACGGCAGGCCGAGCAGCCGGCCGACCTTGTCGAACGCCTCGCCGGCGGCGTCGTCAACTGTCTGGCCGAGCAGCCGATACTCGAGCTGGTCCTTCATCTCGACCAGGAGGGTGTGGCCGCCGCTGACCACGAGTGCAATCAGTGGGAAACCAGGTTCCGGTTTCTCGTCCTCTTCGGGATCGAGCAGCCACGCTGCATAGATATGCCCTTCGAGGTGATTCACTGGCACCAGCGGCAACCGGTGAACCCAGGCGAGGGTCTTGGCCATGGTGATTCCGACCAACAGGGAGCCGGCCAGTCCCGGACCTTCCGTCACGGCGACCGCTTCGATGCCGGACCAGTCCTCGATGCCCGCGCGTGAGCGAGCCTCCTCGAGCACCGGGATCATCCAGCGCAGGTGGGCACGAGCCGCCACCTCGGGCACGATCCCACCCGTCGTGCCGTGGAGCGCGACCTGGCTCGCAACAACGTTGACAACGATGCGCCGGCCGTTTTCCACGACCGCAACAGCGGTCTCGTCGCACGAGCTTTCGACCGCGAGAATGCGGCCACCACCGCCAGAGCCGCCGGTCAACCTGGCTCCTCCGGTGCCGGGCGCTCGGCCTTGTCGGCGCCTCCGCCATAGCGGTGCTCGAGCTCTGCGAAGAGTGCCTCCATGTCGGGCGTCGAGAGGGGCTGAGTGGTCAGGATCAGCGCATCCTCGCCGTTGTCCGAGTAATAGCGCGGCCGAATGCCAACCGGGTGAAAGCCGAAGCGTTGGTAGAGGGACCGTGCGGCGCTGTTCGAAAGCCGGACCTCGAGGGTCATCAGACGGGCGCCCAGCTCGCGTGAGATGTCCATCAACTCGAGCATCAGCCGCCCGCCGATACCGTACCGGCGCCACTGCGGAAGCACCGCAATCGTCGTGATGTGCGCCTCGTCGACCATCAGCCACAGGCCGCCGTAGCCAACCGTCTCCTCCCCCGCACGGACGACGACGTAGTGCGCCAGGCGGTTGGTCTGGAGCTCCTGGCGGAACGCGTAATCCGGCCACGGCAACGGAAACGAGTCACTTTCGATGCGGTGTACGGCGGCTACGTCGTCGAGCGTCATTCGCTCGACCCTGAGTCTCAGCGGAGGTCGGGCGACCACGTCATTTCCGGTGCTGCCTTTGCGATGCCGCGCGGGAGCGCCACGTACGCCGGCACCAGCCGGGCGACATCGTGCGTGCCTGCAGCCAGGGCCTGCCGGCCCAACCTTGCCAGGGCTTGGCCCAGACCCGCGAGCGCAGCCTGTCCACGCTCGATCGCATCGTCCGAGATGTCCTCGGCGCCATCCACGTCCACGGCGACCACCTCGGCGTCACCGACTACTTCGGCGAACGCTGCATTTCCGGCCACGAGCTGCGCGGGTTCGGGGTCGATAACGCCCTTGCCCTCGATGATCATTCGGTCCACGTATCGATCTGCCGCTCCGGCAGGCAGGGTCACCGCGACCTCATGCCTGGCACTGTCGGGGCCGACCGCGGCCAGGGCCAGGGCCTGGGTGGTCGAGACGCCGACGATCGGGATCTCAACGCTATAGGCGATCGTCTTCGCGGTCGCGAGCCCAATCCGCAGACCGGTGAAGCTGCCCGGGCCGATCCCGACTATCACGCCCGCCAGATCCTGCGGCGTCGCGCCTGCCGCCGATAGAAGGTCGTCAAGTCGTTCCAGCAGCTGCTCACCATGTCGATGTTCGCTCTGCCATTGCCGCTCGTCCACGACGCCGCCATCCGCGCCCACAAGCGCCAGTGTCGGGTGCCTGGTAGCCGTGTCCAGCGCAAGGACCAGGTTCCTCTTGCTCAATGGACGTCCCTCGTTTCCGGAGTCCACGTCTCGGCCGCCTCGACGTAACCATTCCGAGCGGTGCCGGCAGGCGTGATCGTTATTCGCCGTTCGTCGTCTGCGACCACCTCGATTGAGACAGTTACCCGCGCAGGATCCAACTCGTCAGACAGCCGGTCGCCCCATTCGCTCAAGGTCACGCCATCCAGTTGACGCTCGTCGATCAGGCCGCCTTCCATGATCTCCTCCGTACCTGACAGGCGGTATAGGTCCTGGTGGAAGAGCGGCAACCGACCGTCGTACTCGGCCATGAGGGTGAAGCTCGGGCTGTTGACAACTTCGGTCACGCCGAGTCCGCGCGCGAAACCCTTGGCGAACTGCGTCTTGCCAGCGCCGAGCGGACCGACCAGCGCGATCCGATCGCCTGGTCGCGCGACCGAAGCAAGGTGCGCAGCGAGATCCCTCGTCTCTTCCGCTGAATGGGTTCTGACAGCGGGGCGAATTCTGCCGGCCGGAACGGAGGTGGTCACCGCTTCACGTTACCCGAAACGCTCCGGCTATTCGCCGTATGGGCAGTCTCAGTGGCCTACGTTTCTATCTCCGATCGCGAACCTGCGCTGTTCCGCGTCCTACGAGGCGCGCTCAACGATGCCTTGGAGAATCCCGTTGCTGATGGCCAGCGCCACGATCGCGACCACCACGAGCACCAGTACGAGCAGCCCGAGGCGTCCGGCGCGCCGCTCCTCCGGGTCAGCCGATCGCGCGCCGACGACGCCCAAGACACCGGCGGCTATCGCGAGGGCGCCAATGGTGGCGATGGCCGTGAGCAGGATCTCGCGCAGGTAGGCGAGGCCTTGTGTCACGTCAACCTGCGCTGGGTTCGACCCCTTGAGCGCGATCGCGACTACGTTGCTGGCCAGGATCCCAATAGGAGCACGAGCGCTGCCAGCAGGGCCGCCAATTCTCCGCGTCGCAACGTCATGATCTGATTCTACGGGTACAACATGGCGTATGGGCGCAGGAGCGTGGCCGGGGGCGCAGGACGCGCCCGTCGATCAGGCGTCGCAGCCGGGCTCCTCGTCGATCTCCTCGAGCCGCTCAAGCAGGCGCTCGATCCCGCTTTCATCGGCAAGGACGCGCTGCATGGCCGCCGACCCGCCCCCGAAGATCGAATTGAGCACCGGGTCGAAGAAGAGCATCGCCTGGCTGCCCAGTGCGCGATACGGACGGCTGGCCTCCAGGAACATCATCGCCGGGCCAGTCATGCCGTAGAGCTGGATCTCACGCGCGACGTATTCGACCGGGTCGTCGAAGTGCAGGACTTCGGTGACGGGTCCGCCCATCGGTTCCGATCTCCCTGTGTGGATACGCCGGTGGTCGAGACCCGGGTCTCCGCGTTGAGTGTCCGGAGCCCCATTAGTACCGAGTCGGCATGGTACACCCGGGGTAAGCGGTAAGACATGCCTGTTGCCACTTCCCACGGAATGGTGTTGCGCGCCTGCGCCAGCGACCCGGCGCTGATCGTCTCCCCTCCCTGCGACCCAAGCAGGACGAACTCGTTATCGAAGGTGAGATCCGGGACGTCGGTCACGTCGGCCATCACTGCGTCCATGGCGACGGTGCCGACGAGCGGCACACGCCGACCGCGCACGAGCGCTTCGCCCCACGGCGCGGGCCTCGGAATCGCGTCGGCGTACCCAAGGGGCAGCGTGGCGATGACAGACTCGCGCTCGCTGCGCCAGCGTCCGCCGTAGCTGACGGCGACGCCGGGAGGGAATCGTTCGATTCGCAGAGCACGGCACTTCAGCGCCATCGCGGGGCGCAGCCTTTCGGCAAACGCTCGCTCGCGTGCAGGCATCGGCAGGTCGGCGGGAAGCAGCCCATACAGGCCCAGCCCGATGCGGACACCCTCATGTGTCGGCGCGCGGCCCGTGAAGAGGCCGCCGGTCGCCGCAACGTGGCGTTTCGGCAGCGGCAAACCAGTGTTCCGAAGGAGCGCCACGGCGCGGTCAAACGAGGCAACCTGGGCGGCTGTCACATTCTTGTCCTCGGCGGAAGCCATGTGCGTCCAGAGCCCACAGACCCGGACGCGCGGCGCTCCCCCCAGGCGCCCGATCAGCGCCGGGACGTCCTCGGGCATGACGCCGCCGCGGGTCAGGCCGGTCTCGACCTCGACATGAACGACGAGCTCATGGTCGCCACCTTCGGCGGCCCAACGATCCAACGTCTCAACCATGCCAGGTAGATCTGCGGCAACTAACTCAATGTCCTTTGCTGCAGCCGTTGCCACCTCGCCGGGAGGAATCGCGAACAGGACGAGGACCGGGATTCTTACGCCTGCCTCGCGCAGGGCCAGCGCCTCGTCGAGCGAGGCCACGCACAGGCGATCCGCGCCGCCTGCCTCGAACGCGAGACCGACCGGCTTCAGGCCATGCCCATAGGCGTCGGCCTTGACCACGGCATTGACCTCAACGTCCGGGCCGACCATCTCGCGAATGAGATCGACGTTCCCCGTCAGCGCTGACTCGTCGATCTCGAGCCACACACTGCGCGGCAGCGCCGGCAAACCAGCCGCACGCAGCCTGTCGTCGATCGATGTCGGGCCTGGTTTCATGCGGAATTTGCCGACAGCTCATGGCGCGCCAACGCGATCTCTTGCGGCAGGTCTGACGCCGCCAGGCCGGCCTCGCCGAAGCGCCCGGCGAGACGCTCGCCGGCTCGCCCGTGGAGATAGACACCCAGGCACGCGGCATCGAACAGCCGCAGACCCTGCGCGAGCAGCGCGCCGATCAGTCCAGCGAGCACGTCCCCGCTGCCCGCGGTTGCCAGCGCTGGGATGGCGAACGGCGCGACCGCAACTCGACCCGTTGGCTCGCCGATGACAGTGTGAGCTCCCTTTAGAACAACGACCTGATCGAACTTGTGAGTGGCATTAACGGAGCGCTGGATGCGCTCGTGCTCATCATGGCCAACAGACGATCCAGTCAAGCGCGCGAACTCCCCGGGATGCGGCGTGAGCACGCAATTGCAACCAATCCCCTTCCACCAGTCGCCACTCCGCGCCAGCAGGTTCAGGCCGCTGCCGTCGACCACAACCGGTGGGCGACTCCCGGAGAGGAGGCGCAGCAGCAATGAGCGGTAACCCTCCGTTTCCGCGAGCCCAGGCCCAATGACGTATGCATCGGCTGCCCGTTCCGCTAGCAGTTCGAACGCAGCGCCCGCGTCGATGTCGGAGGAATCGTTCAAGACGGGCAGGCCGATCGTGACGACCTCCGGGATCCGACCGGCGACGAGTGGTTGCAGTGAGCGAGGGACCGCGAGCGCGACCAACCCTGCGCCTGCGCGAACGGCCGACATCGCCGTCAGGAGTGCCGCGCCGAGGTAGTCGAGGGACCCGGCCACGCATAGGACTGTCCCGAACGTCCCCTTGTGACCTGCAGGGTCACGCCGCGGAAGCAACCGCGCGCAGGTCGTCTCGTCGAGTCGGATTACGGCCCGTGCGTCAGCCTCCGCCACTGTGGCTCTCGCGCTCCATGTCACGCAGCCGTTCCATCCGCGTCAGTATCTGCCGCTCGCGACTGTCGAGACGCTCCTCTATGTCCGGCGGGAACATGAACGCGCTACCAGCCGTGCGAATGCCGAAGGCGATGGCAACCGCGTAGTCGCCTTCGTGGCTGATCGAGACCGCGATACGGCCCATACCGAGCTGCTCGGCGCGTGTCTTCGCACGCCCGTGAAGACGCACGGAAGGAGCCCCAGTTGGAAGGCGGAGGATCTCGATGTCACGCCAGCCGACGCCGCGAACGCCGAGGCCGAGCACCTTGGAGACGGCCTCCTTGGCCGCCCAGCGGCCGGCGAAGTTCTGCGGCCGATTACGGACGTAGCGCTGCTCGGACTCGGTCAGGACGCGGTTTGGGAAGCGGTCGCCGAAGCGCCTGAGCGCCGCGGCGATGCGCTCGATCTTGATGATGTCGATACCGAGCTCGGTCGTGCCTTCGGGCACAGGAGGCAGCGCCATAGGCTTCTAGTTTGCTACTCGACCGTTACCGACTTCGCGAGGTTGCGCGGCTGGTCGACATCCGTGCCACGCGCGACGGCGGTGTGGTAGGCGAAGAACTGGAGCGGGATCGCAGCGAGGATCGGGCTAAGCTCTTCGATCGTCTCAGGCACCCAGAGGATGTCGTCGGCATAGTCGAGCATCGCGTCGTCGCCTTCCGTGGCCACGGCGATGACCCGCGCGTCTCGTGCGCGGCCCTCCATCACGTTGCTGACCAGCTTCTCCTGCACCGACGAGCGCGTCGCGATCGCGACGAGCGGCACCTCGGCGTCGAGCAGAGAGATCGGCCCGTGCTTGAGCTCGCCGGCGGCATAGCCCTCGGCATGGACGTAGCTGACTTCCTTGAGCTTCAAGGCGCCCTCGAGCGCAACGGGGTAGGTCATGCCACGGCCGACGAACATGAATCCACGAGAGTTGACGTAGCGGCGAGCGAGCTCTCTGGTCGGCTCAGCCAGGACGATCGCCCGAGCGGCCTTGTCGGGCAGAGCGTGCAGTTCCGCGGCAAGCTGCCGCTCACGCTCGCGCGGCAGGCGGCCGCCGTACTTTGCCATCTGGGCGGCGAGCAGGATCAGCGTCGTGACCTGGGTGGCGAAAGTCTTCGTCGCCACGACTGCGATTTCTGGCCCTGCCTGGAGGAACAGCACGGCGTCTGCCTCGCGGGTGATCGCCGAGCCAAGGGTGTTGGTAATGGCGACGATCGGGCAGCCCTGCTGGCGGGCGTAGCGGGTGGGAGCGATCGTGTCGGCTGTCTCACCCGACTGTGTCACCGCAACGACCAACGTGCGCTTGTCGAGCGGTGGCGGGCTGTAGCGGAACTCCGAACCCACATTCCAACGCGCAGGCAGGTGCAGCCAATCCTGGAAGATGTACGCGCCGACGGCGGCGGCGTAGTTGGCCGTGCCGCAGGCCACGAACTCCACGCGTTCGATCTGCTTCAGCCGATCGGCAATCGGCTCGAGCTCCTCCAGATCGATGACGTCATCATGCACGCGTCCGGTGATCGCGGCCCGGATGGCCTCGGGCTGCTCGTGCATCTCCTTGAGCATGAAATGTGCGAAGCCACCCTTCTCGGCCTTCTCGATCGACCAGTCGATGTCCTTTGCCACCCGTTCTTGAGGCGACCCGTCGACGCCGGTCACGGCGACGGTGGTGGCGGTGATGTCGGCGACGTCGCCCTCCTCGAGGAAGATCACGCGGCGCGTATGAGGTAGGACGGCCGCAACATCTGACGCCAGGAAGTTCTCGCCGTCGCCCAGGCCCACTATCAGCGGCACGTTCAGGCGCGCGCCCACGAGCCGATCGGGCTCGATGGCATGCATGACAGCGACGGCATATGCCCCATGTGCCTGGTTGAGGGCGAAACGCACGGCCTCCGCGAGGTCGTCGGTGTACGCCTCCTCGATCAGGTGGGCGAGAGCCTCGGTGTCGGTATCCGACTTCAGCTTGTGGCCGCGGTCGCGGAGTCCGTCCCTGAGCGCCTTGAAGTTCTCGATGATGCCGTTGTGGATGACGGTGATCTGGCCGCTGCAGTCGCTGTGAGGGTGGGCGTTGAGGTCGTTTGGCCGCCCATGTGTCGCCCAGCGAGTGTGCGCCAGGCCAACTGCCGCAGAGGGCGTTCCGTCAATCAGCGCCGTCCGCAGGTTGACGAGCTTGCCGGCTCGCTTCTCCACGAACATCTCGCCATTGGTCGTGACCAGCGCGATCCCGGCGGAGTCATAGCCGCGGTATTCGAGCCGCGCGAGGCCCTCGAGCAGGATCGGCGCCGCTTGACGCGGGCCGATGTAGCCAACTATTCCACACATGCTGGTACCAGATCCTTCCGCGCCTCCGCCCCCACCGCTGCCGCGGACGGGAGGCGGGCTAGTTTAGGCGCTCGACTGCGAGCGCCGTGAGTTGGTCGGCGATCCGCGCCACGTGGTCATGGCTGTCGCCCTCGACCATGATCCGCAGAGATTGCTCCGTCCCGGACGGCCGAACGAGCACACGACCATGCCCATCGAGAGCGTGGCGCGCCTCCTCGACGGCCCGGGCGAAACCTGGCTCCGCCTCCCATTGATCCTTGTGACGAACGGGCACCGTGCGCTGCTGCTGCGGAAACATCGGTATCTGCGCCGCGAGCTCCGAGAGCGGTTTGCCGGTGCTAGCAAGGATCGACATAACTTCGAGGGCGGTGACGATGCCGTCACCGGAATTGGCGTGTTCTCGGATGATGATGTGTCCGCTTTTCTCCCCGCCGAGCGCGGCATCCATGACCAGCATGCCGTCGAGAATGTACTTGTCGCCGACCGGAGTGCGCGCAACCGTGCCGCCGGCGGCGTTGATAGCCTGCTCCAGGCCGCCGTTCGACAGGACGCTCACGACGGTCAGCCCATTTCCCAACACGCCCCGCGCAAGCCTGTCCAGCGCGATGATGCCGATGAGCTGATCTCCGTCGACGACGTTGCCGCGTTCATCGATTGCGACGCAGCGGTCGGCATCGCCGTCGAGCGCGAAGCCGATGTCGGCTTTGGTCTCCGTGACTATGCGCGCCGCGTATTGCGGGGCTGTGGCGCCGCACTCGAAATTGATATTGCTGCCGTCCGGCTCGTTGAACCTGGCATCGACGCTCGCCCCGGTGCTCGCGATGATCTGCGGCGCGACGATCCCGGCCGAACCGTGGGCACAATCGAGCACGATCTTTGCCGCGAGGTGGATCCGTCCAGCCAGCGCGGCGCGGTGGCTCACGTATTCGCTCAGGCGGCTACGCGCGTCGAAGTCGCGACCGAGCGTGCCGTTTTCGGGTCCAATGAGCTCATCGGCACGGAGCATCAGGGCCTCGAGCTCTTCCTCGGTTGGATCGTCGAGCTTCAGCCCCTCACCGTCGAAGACCTTCAGGCCGTTGTCACGCGCCGGATTGTGCGACGCGGAGACCATCACGCCGGCGCCGAAGTGACCAGCCGCGGTGACATGCGCCAGGGCAGGTGTGGGGCACACGCCAAGCCGGTGGACGTCCGCGCCCATCGACATCGCGCCGGCCGCAACCGCGGCAACGAACATGTCGCAAGATCGACGGGTGTCCTGGCCGATGAGCACGTGGCCGCCAGCGCCCTTGGCAAGACGAGAGGCCGTCGCCCGGCCGAGGTCGTAGGTCAGGCGCGGGGTCAGGTCGACATTTGCGACGCCGCGGATCCCGTCCGTGCCAAAGAGTCGCGTCATGTCGGCCCCGGCACGGGCGTGGCGGCAACGATGGTGACGCTGACCTCGAGGGGCGAAATATCGACGACCTCGATGCCGTCTGGTGGAGTCAATGAGAGAGTCACAAGGTGGCTTCCCGGACTCAGCCCGGTGATGTCCGCGATCGCTACAAGCGAGAATGGGTCCAAGCCTCCTACGGTGGTAGCCGGCCCACCGAGCGTGACATTCACGCCCTGAGTGTCGTATTGGTAGATGCACTGACACTGAGCGCCGTCCAGCCGGACGCCGACCGAGAAAGTACGCGAGGCGGTGTCCTCGTCGATCGCGATCATCACCCGGACCGTGTCGCTTCCACTCACGCTCACGCCGTCCGGCAGAGCCAACCGCACGGTCGCCTCCAGATCGTCGGTGCGGCCTTCGATGTTGATCGGCTCGGTAAATGCCGTTTCGAGCTGGGTCACGGCGGTCGACTCGCCACTGACCGTGACAATGAGCGGGCTCACGGTCACGGAGGTGATGCGGTATCCGGCCGCCGGCTCCCCGGTCAGCTGCGGCACCACCGGAAGCGTCCGCGTTGCGAGCTCGCGGGCAACAGCGATTCTTATCCGTGCCCGCTGCGGTTCGACCTCGACGTTGGGCACCTGGTTGCCATTCGCGTCGACAGCAATGAGGTCGAACTCCCTGTCGATGTTGAGAGCGCTGGCATCGATCGCGACGCGGGCAAGGACGGCTGTGACCTGGTCAACCCGCGAGCTCGCTCCTCGAACCGTGACTGACGATGGCTCAATTTGCGCGTTCCCCAGGTCGAGTCCACCGGGCACCGTCCCCAGACTGACCGTGACGGGGAGTTGACGGTCAGCCACGGGGTCGAGGCGCACGCCGACCTGACGTGGTTGGAAGTCGACTATCTGGATGCGCGGGTCGATTGCACTGACGGTCACCGGCACGTCGACCGGCGGTCCGCCTGCCACAGGCTCAACCTGCGCGAGGTCGACTGTGGCGCGGAAGGAGTCGGGCGAGATGACGCCCACATCGAGCGGCGCCCGGTAACGGACCTGGGTCACCGGCTCAAGGTCTGACATCAGAGTTGCGCTCGTCGACTGCCGAAGCCCCTCGACCCGAAGAGTGCCGGTCCAGGTCCGCACGTTCTGTCCCAGCACGAGGCCGCTGTAGAGCACTGTCGCAAGCAGAATCGCCGCTAGCTTGAGCGGCCAGTTGCGGATCAGGAAGTCAGCTACGCGCCTCACTCGGCCCGGCCTGTGGTCGTTGCCGCACCCGCCGCCTGCTGAGTTGACGGGCTTGCGGCGTCAGGCGAGACTGCTCCAGCTGAACCGGAGGAAGCAGTCGCCGAAGCTGGCTCTGCGCCGCGCCGGCGGCGGGTTGGCCTGCGGAGCGGTGGCAGCGTGCGACGCAGCGCGTTCGCTCGTGCGGGGATGCGCGCCGCGGAAAGCGTGTTGTGCTCGAGTAGCTCCATGAGGCCGCGGCGGAGGCGCTCCTCGTCCAGGTTTCGCACGATACGGCCGCGCTCGACCAGGCTAATCGTCCCAGTCTCTTCGCTGACGACGATGGCAACGGCGTCGGTTTGCTCCGTGATCCCGAGCGCGGCACGATGGCGCGTCCCGAAGCGCTCGCGGTAGCTGGAGGTCTCGGACAGGGGCAACACGACAGCCGCCGATACGATTCTGTCGTGGTGGACTATGACGGCCCCGTCGTGGAGTGGCGAACGGGGCGTGAAGATCGTCTCGAGTAGCTCGCCCGATAACTTCGCATCGATCAGCACGCCCGTCTCGGCCATGTCCTGGAGCCCCGTGTCGCGCTCGATGACGATTAGCGCGCCGACCTTCTCGGCCCCAAGCCCGTTCGCGGCCTGGGCAATGGTCCGCGCCACTCGCTCGTATTCACGTCGAGTGCTTGGTGCGAGAAGCCAGCCCAATGAGCCGACCCGGCCGATGCGTTCGAGCGCGCGGCGCATCTCGGGCTGGAAGACGACGACCAGGGCGAGGAGGCCGACGACGGCACCGGCTTGCAGGATCTGCTGGAGAAGCGTGAGGCCGAGGACCTGCGCAGCGACATAGATCGCGTAAAGAACGGTCACGCCGATCACGAGGCGGACCGCACGCGTGCCGCGAATAAGGCTCAGCAGGCCATATATCAGGAGCGCGGTGATCGCAATATCGAGGATCGCGACGGGCTGCACCTCGAAGCCCCTGACGAGTTCGAGAAGCCGGTCGAACATTTGACCGATTGTACGTCGGTCAGCCTGGCTGGTTCGCCAGGGCCGCCCGGGGGAGCGTCAGCGCTTGGTGTACTGAGGCGCCTTGCGTGCTCGCTTGAGTCCGTACTTCTTGCGTTCCTTCATGCGCGGGTCGCGCGACAGCAGACCAGCCTGGCGCAGCGGAACGCGCGCACCATCGGGATCGGACTGAAGGAGAGCGCGGGCGATGCCATGACGGATTGCGCCAGCCTGGCCGTGGTGGCCGCCACCCTCGACCTTGATCATCGTGCTGTAGCGGCCCTCGGTATTCGTGACCCGGAAGGGCATCGAGATCTCGGTCAGGTCGACCGCGTTGCCAAAGTGCTCCTCGAGCGTCCGGCCGTTGACCACTATCTCGCCGTCGCCGCGGTCGTTGGGGAGCAGTCGCACGCGGGCGATGCTGGTCTTGCGTCGGCCCGTGCCGTAGAAGAAGGCTGTGTTCGCCATCAGCTGTTGGATCCTCCGGTGGTGGCCGTCGAGCTCGAGCGACCGGCGGGCAGCGGCTCGGGCTGCTGCGCCTCGTGCGGGTGGTCACTGCCCGCGTAGATCTTCAACTTGCGGAGCTGCTGCACGCCGAGCTTATTGCGCGGCAGCATGCCCTTGACGGCGCGGCGGATGACTTCCTCGGGCCGACGCGCAAGCAGCTCCCCGAGCGACTCCTGGCGCAGGCCGCCGGGGTAGCCGCTGTGGCGCGAGTACATCTTCTGCTCGGCCTTGCCTCGGCCGACGTCGATGCGCGCGGCGTTGAGCACGATCACGTGGTCGCCGGTGTCGATGTGGGTGGCGTATGTTGGCTTGTGCTTGCCCTCGAGCACGATCGCGATGCGCGACGCGAGCGTGCCGAGACGCTGGCCCGCGGCATCGACCACGAACCAGCTGCGCTCGATCTCGCTCAGCCGCGGGCTGTATGTCCTGTTCATCGTTCTCGTCTGTCCTCGTAGGTCATTGGCACTCGCCAGAGCACCAGTCCATGTGCAGGGGCCACGTCGCCAGCGAATGCCGGTCGATTCGACTCCAGGGCCGCGGTCAGGTCGGCCGCGGTTGCCGTCCCGTGACCAACTCGCATGAGCGCGGCCACAATCCGGCGGACCATCTGGCGGAGGAAAGCGTCCCCGACCACCTCGATGGTCACTGACCTGCCGTGCCGCACAACCCGCACCCGATGAAGGGTTCGGACCAGCTGTCGATCCTTCCCGCCGAACGCGGAGAAGTCGCGACGCCCGATGAGCACCTCGGCGGCCGCAGCCATCGCTGCGACATCGAGGGTTTCACGGACGCCGAGGGCAGTTCGCTCCCGCAACGGGCTGTGCGGCCCGTTCCAGATGAAGTAGCGATATTCGCGCCACTTCGCCCGGTAGCGCGGACGAAAGCCTGGATCGACCTTGCGCAGCGGCCCGAGGCCGATGTCTGGCGGGATCAGGGCATTGAGCGCTCTTCCGAGCTCGTCGCGCCGGAGTCGCCCGGTGTAGGTGAATGCGATCACCTGCCCGCGGGCGTGGACTCCGGCGTCCGTCCTTCCCGCACCGTCGACCCGCACCCGGCCGCCGGCCGAGAGTTGAGTCAGAGCGCGTTCCAGCTCTCCCTGCACTGTCCTGGCTCCGGTCTGTGACTGGAAGCCGGCAAAGTCAGTTCCGTCGTATTCGACCCGTGCGCTGTAGCGAACGGAGCCGCCCTCTCGGGCGATCTTTGCGATGCCGCCCTCTCGGGCCAGCTTGTCTCTCAGACCAGCTCGAGCTGAACCATCGGCGCGTTGTCGCCGGGCCGAGGGCCGAGCTTGACGATGCGCGTGTAGCCCGAACTTCGGTCTGCGTACTTGGGGGCGATCTCGTTGAGCAGCTTGTCGATCACGAGCGGCTCGTTGGGCAGCTCGGCCACGATGCGGCGGCGGGAGGCCAATGAGCCGTCCTTGGCCAGGGTGATGACCTTCTCCACCTGCCCGCGGACTTCCTTGGCACGCGCCTCGGTCGTCTTGATCTGCTCATAACGGAGAACGGACACGATCAGGTTGCGGTACAGCGACATGCGCGGGCCAGTCTTGCGGCTGAGCTTGCGCCCGTCGATGCGGTGAGCCATTTTCGGCTACTCGTCCTCATCCATCGGGAGTGAGTTGAGGCCGTCCTCGGCGTCGTAGTCGGCTGTCTCCGAGCCATCGTCGGGCGGCAGGAACCCGCGCATGCGCAGGCGCTCCTTCATTTCGTCGAGCGACTTCTTGCCGAAGTTGCGCATTCGCAACAGGTCTTCGTCCTGCAGCTGCAGCAGCTGACCGACCTTGACGATGTTGTTGCGCTTCAGCGAGTTGTAGGCCCGCATCGGCAGGTCGAGCTCCTCGATCGGCATGTCGAGCATGTTCGGCGGCAACGACGGAGCGCCCATCGCGCTGCGGTCACCCGCAACGAGGGACTTGCCGGCGGTCGTGAACAGGCTGAACTGGCCGACGAGAATTTCGGCCGCGCGCGAGAGCGCCTCTTCAGGCGTCAGCGTGCCGTCCGTCTCGATCTCGATCGTCAGTTTGTCAAAGTTGGTCATCTGGCCGACACGGGTGTTCTCGACCTGGTAGTTGACCTTGCGCACGGGCGAGAAAATCGCGTCGACCGGGATCACGCCGATCGGCAGCTGCTCGGAACGCTCGGCGGCCAGGTAGCCGACACCACGCTCGACGGTCAGGTCGATCTCGACCGTCACGTCGTCCGAATCGAGCGTTAGCAGGTGCTGGTCGGGGTTGACGATCTCGACGTCCGGGTTCTGCTCGATGTCGTGCGCCGTGACGGCGCCCGCGCCCGACTTCAGCAGTCGCAGCTGGACCGGGTGCGGTGCATAGCTCTTGAGGCGCAGCTTCTTGACGTTGAGCACCATCGCGGTGACGTCTTCCTTGACACCCGCGATCGTGCTGAACTCGTGGTAGACGTCGCGGATCTGGATCGAGGTGACCGCCGCGCCTTCGAGCGAGGACAGCAGCACGCGCCGCAGCGCGTTGCCGATGGTGACGCCGTAGCCGGCCGGGAGCGGGCTCGCCTCGTATTTGGCGTACGACTCCTCTGGTTCGCCGGGCGTCGGTACCGGCTCGATCTGTGGGCTTTCAAGTTCGATCATCCAAATCCTTTCCTCCGCAGCCCGTGGCCTGCTGCTCGCGCCGGGCGGCTTCCTGCCTTCGGCAGGCGTCCGCGCGGCGCTTGCGGCTTACCTCGAGTAGAACTCGACAACGAGCTGCTCGTTGAGCTCGACTGGCATCTGGTCACGACGCGGCATGTTCGTCACATCGCCGCTGAGCTTGTCGGCATCCACGTTCAGCCAATCTGGTCGTTGTGCGCCCTTCATCTGCTCGCGGGCGTTCTTGAAATATTCAGACTTGCGGCTCCCCTCACGGACCTCGACCTTGTCGCCCTCCTTGACCTGCATCGAGGGGATCGTGGTGCCCCGTCCGTTGACGGCGAAGTGGCCGTGGGCCACGAGCTGTCGCGCCTGCGCTCGGCTGGTCGCGAAGCTCATCCGAAAAACGACATTGTCGAGACGCGTCTCGAGCAGTCGCAGCAGGTTCTCGCCGGTTACACCGGGCCGATGCTCGGCGACGTCGAAGTAGTTCTTGAACTGGCGCTCGTGAACCGAGTAGATGCGCCGCATTTTCTGCTTCTCGCGCAGCTGCACGCCGAACTCGGACATCTTGCGCCGTCGTACGCCGTGCTGGCCGGGCGGGTTGGGCCGACGCTCGAACGGGCACTTCTTGGTGTAGCACTTGGCGCCCTTCAGGTAGAGCTTCATGCCCTCGCGCCGGCAGAGGCGCGAAACCGGACCGCGGTAACGTGACATCTCTTACTGCTCTCCCTTAGACCCGGCGCCGCTTGGGCGGGCGGTTGCCGTTGTGTGGGATAGGCGTCACGTCGGTGATCGCGGAGACCTCCAGCCCGGCGGCCTGGAGCGAGCGAATTGCCTGCTCCCGACCCGCTCCGGGACCTTTGACGAAAACCTCGACCTGACGCATCCCGTGCTCCATCGCACGCTTCGCGGCGCCGTCAGCGGAGAGCGCGGCCGCGTACGGCGTGCTCTTGCGCGAGCCCTTGAATCCTGCCGTGCCGGAACTGCCCCAGGCAACTGTCGCGCCGCCGAGATCAGTGATCGTGATGATCGTGTTGTTGAAGCTGGCCTGGATGTGGGCGTGGCCCGTCGGCACGTTCTTCTTCTCGCGCCGGCGAGTCTTCTTGGCGCCCTTCTTTTCAGCCATCACCGCTTTCGCTTACTCCCTACTTCTTGCGTCGCACGCCGACGGTGCGCTTCGGTCCACGACGCTGGCGCGCGTTCGTCTTGGTTCGCTGACCACGCGCCGGCAGGTTGCGACGATGACGCATGCCGCGGTAAGAGCCGATCTCCTGGAGTCTCTTGATATTCAGCGCGACCTCACGACGCAGGTCGCCTTCGACCTTATACCGGCGGTCGATGATCTCGCGCAGTCGGTTGACCTGGTCCTCTGTCAGATCGCGAACCCGGGTGTCCGGGTTGACGTTGGCCTGGGCGAGGATCTTCTGACTCGTCGGCAGGCCAATGCCGAAGATGTACGTGAGGGCGATTTCGACCCGCTTCTCGCGGGGAATGTCGATGCCGGAAATACGCGCCATCTTCTGATTAGCCCTGTCGCTGCTTGTGCTTGGGGTTGGTGCAAATGACCATCACGACGCCGTGGCGGCGGATGACCTTGCAGTTATCGCAGCGCGTCTTGACGGATGCCGAGACCTTCACCGATCCCTCTTCTCGTTCACTTCAATCGATACGTGATGCGACCGCGCGAGAGGTCATACGGCGACAACTCGACACGAACGCGGTCCCCGGGCAAAATGCGGATGAAGTTCATCCGAAGCTTGCCGCTGATGTGTGCCAGAACGCGGTGCTTGTTCTCCAGTTCGATGGCGAACATCGCATTCGGGAGCGGCTCGATGACCGTCCCTTCAACTTCGATCGCGTCCTTTTTGGCCACAGGCGGCGGCAATCTCCCAGTGTTTGATTCAGTGGTGGATGGGGCGTTCGACGAGCCAGCCACAGCCACTCGTCAAGCGCAGAAACGTCGTAGGGCATGCCCGACGCACGATCGAGTAGTGTACCAGAGAACTCACTTCTGGGGTAACGCCTGGACGGCGGGCGTGCTGGACCGCCCGGTCTCCCCGATGCCCTCCGAACCGTTGCTCGTCATGATGCGCGGGCCATCCGCCGTGATCGCGATGGTGTGTTCCCAGTGTGCGGCGAGCAGCCCGTCGACCGTCTCGACCGTCCAGCCGTCGTCACGCACGCGAACTTCGTGTGAGCCGAGCGTAAACATGGGCTCGATCGCCAGGCACAGCCCGGGTTCCAGGCGGCGGCCACGGCTGCCAGTCCGGTAGTTGGGCACCTGCGGCTCTTCGTGCATCTCGTTGCCGATGCCGTGGCCGACGAAGGCTCGAACGATCCCGTATCCGTGCGCACGAGCGATGTCCTCGACCGCGGCCGAGATGTCGGATAGGTAGTTACCCGGCAACGCCGCGGCGATACCCGCGTACATCGCCAAACGCGTTTTCTCTGCCAGCTCGCGAGCCGCGTCAGGTACCTCGCCGACGACGAACGTCCGCGCCGCATCCCCGTGCCAGCCGTCGACGATCGCGCCGGCGTCGACCGATACGAGCTCGCCCTCGCGAATCCGTCGCTTGCCGGGGATGCCGTGGACGACCTCGCTGTCGATCGAAATGCAGAGCGAGTGACGGTACGGGGCGAGGCGACCGGGCTCACCGATGAACGACGGCGTGCCGCCGGCGGCGTGGATCATCTCCTCGGCGATCTCGTCGAGGCAGTCTGTGGTGACGCCCGGGCGAACCTCCGACTCGAGCCGGTCGAGGACGTCAGCGACGAGGCGGCCGGCGACGGCCATCTTCTCGATCTGGGCACCGCTCTTGAGCGTCACGCGGCGCTCGGCGACAGGTGCGGTCATCGCCTTCCTCCGCGCCGGACGCCTACCTTCGCTGGCCCTCGGCCAGCTACGCGCGAACCAGTTGCCTCCCGCCTTCCACCCGGGTGGCAACCGTCGCTTGTACGGCCGCTGCGCGCGAAGCGTTCGGCTCCCGGCGTTTCCGCCGGTGTCCGACCGTCGCTTGCGTGCGCCGGCTGCGCGATCGCGTGCATCAGCTCTTCGGTGACCTCGGCGATATGTTGGTCGCCGCGAACCGCGCTCAGCACGCCACGGTCGGTGTAGTAGTCGAGGACCTCGTACATCGGCGGCAGCTGCAGCTCGAGCCGGGCGCGAATGGTCTCGGGTTTGTCGTCGTCACGCTGATCCAGCGCGGCACCATCGACGTCGCACTTGCCCGGCTTCTTCGGCGGACGCGCGGTGTCGTGGTAGACGTGGTCGGAGGAGACCGAGCACAGCCAGCGGCCTGACAGGCGCCGGATCAGCTCTTCACGATCGACATCGATGTAGAGCGCGCCGGCGACACGGCCGTCGAGGCGGTCGAGCATCTTGTCGAGGGCCTGTGCCTGCGGCCGGGTGCGCGGGAATCCGTCCAGGATCGCCCCTTCGGTGGCGTCTTTCTGTGACAGACGATCCGAGATCAAGTGGACGGTCATGTCATCGGGCACGAGGGCGCCGCGATCGATATAGCTCTTGACCTTCTTGCCGAGCGCGGTCTCGCGCTTGATGTTGTCGCGGAAGAGATCGCCCGACGCGACGTGGGGCACGCCCAGCCGCTTTCCGAGGAGCGCCGCCTGCGTGCCCTTGCCCGCGCCCGGCGCTCCGACCAAGACGTAGACCCTCAACGAATGAAGCCCTCGTAGTTGCGCATCATCAGCTGCGCCTCGATCTGCTTCATCGTCTCGACCACGACCGACACGACGATCAGCAACGCGGTGCCGCCCAGCGCGAAGCCGCCGAACAGGCCTCCCTGGAATATGGCCGAGAGAATGATCGGCGATACAGCGATCAGGGCGAGGAAAATGGCGCCGGCGAGGCTCAGTCGGAAAACGACTTTGGCCAGATAGTCGCGTGTCGGCGAACCCGGTCTGATTCCGGGTATGAAGCCGCCGTTCTTGCGCAGTTGATCGGCGGTCTCATCGGGTTTGAAAGTGAACGCCGTATAGAAGTAGGTGAAGCCCATCGTCAACAGGAAGTATCCAACGATGTACGGGATTCCCTGCGGGCTGAGGAAGCCGACGATGAAGTCGGCGATCTGATTGGCAATGGTGATGGAGCCAGGGTCGGCTCCGGGCGGCGACGCAAAGTAGGACGCGATCTGCGTCGGGAAGAGCAGGATGCTGACCGCGAAGATGATCGGGATCACGCCTGCCTGGTTGACGCGAAGTGGAAGGAACGTGGCGCCGCCCTGATACATCCTCCGGCCCCGGACGCGGCTGGCGTACTGGATCGGGATGCGGCGCTGGCCTTCCTGGATGTAGACAATGACGGCCACGACGACGATGGCGAGGATCACGAACGCGACACCGCCGGCGATGTCGGGCGAGCTCAGGTAAGTCGCTATGCCCTGCGGCACGCCGGCGACGATACCGGCAAAGATGATGAAGCTGATGCCGTTGCCGATGCCGCGTTCGGTGATCAGCTCACCGATCCACATCGCCAGGATGGTGCCACCTGCGAGAGTGACCATCTGGCCGAGCGTCGCGATGCTCAAGATGTCGAATTCAGTGACGATGTTGCTCGCGCTGAGGATGGCCAGATAGCCGTACGCCTGTAGGAGCGCGAGCGGCACGGTCAGGTAGCGCGTGTACTGGTTGATCCGGCTCCGGCCGTACTCGCCCTCGCGCGACAGCGCCTGGAGGCGGGGCACCACCCCGGTCATGAGCTGCATGATGATCGAGGCGTTGATGTACGGGTTGACGCCCATCGCAACGATCGAGAACGACGACAAGCCGCCGCCCGAGAAGAGGTCGAGCAGCTGCAGGAATGTCTGTGACTCGATCAGCCCGCGGACAGCCTCCTGGTCGACCGAAGGAACCGGCACGACTGCCAGCGCCCGATAGACGACGAGCATTCCGAGCACGAACAGAATGCGCCGGCGAATGTCCGGCGCACGAAACGCATTGATGAGGGCCTCGAACATTAGGCGCCCCGTTCCCCAAACCCGGCGGAACCTGATGGCGTTAGCTGGGTCGACATCGACCAGGTTGATAACACGGGCGCAGAGAAGTCTTTAGGCATGACGTCGGACCTCCCTGAGCGCTGGACCGCGCTCGACCCTGTCTGATTCAACGCAATCAGGCCAGCGTCAATGCGAATTAGGGCCGCGTGTATCGATGACGCTGATATTGCGTGCACCACCGGGCGATCCATAAGGTTCACCTAGCTGTCGGCGTCCTTCTTGGCCTGCGCTTGCGCGGCGCCTTGGCCTCGAGTGCGGGCGTCTCAGCTGTTTCGGACGCAGCGTCGGGTGCACCTGCGGCAGGCTCTGATTCGGCTGCCTGCTCGGGCTCGATCGATGGCGCCGCTGACTCGGCCGATGCTTCGGCCGCCGGAGCGGGCTCGGCCGCCAGCAACTGGACGAACCCGCCCGCTTCCTCGATCTTGCGCCGCGCCGAGGCACTGAAGGCGTCAGCGGCGACGAACAGCTTCTCCGTCACGTCGCCCTGACCGAGGACCTTTACCGGACGCTCGGTCGAGCCGATCAAACCGGAGGACGCGAGCACCTCGGCATTCACCGTCACCGGGGCCCCCGTCCTGTCCGCGGCCTTGCCGGGCGCCGATTTGGCCCCTGACTCGAGCTCCACGCCGAAGCGGCCCGCGGCCGCGTAGACGGAGATCTCGCCGACATTGACGACGGAGTAATGGATCTTGAAGCGGTTCTTGAAGCCACGCAGCTTGGGAACTCGGATGTGGATCGGGGTCTGACCACCCTCGAACCAGGCCGGGATGCTCGCGCCCGCACGTGCCTTCTGGCCCTTGGTTCCGCGGCCGGCGGTCTTGCCCTTGCCAGCGGCAATGCCGCGGCCGACGCGCGTGCGGTCGCGGCGCGAGCCGGGGGCCGGGTGCAGGTCATGCAGCTTCACGACTTGGCCTCTTCGGATTCCTTGATTTCTTCGGTGCGGACGAGAAAGCGGATGGCGTTGGCCATTCCGCGCAGCTCCGGCGTGTCGGCCACCTCGATCGTCTCGCCGATGCGGTGGAGCCCGAGCGCGCGAACCGTCGCCCGCGTCCGTTTGGTGTGGCTGACGACGCTCTTGACCAGCGTTATGCGCAGCTTATCGGGCACGGGCAGGTACCTCCCGGGTGGACCTGGCCGCTCCTGTCGACTTAGCCGCAGTCGCACCCTGCCCCGTCGATGACTCGGCGGCGTGCTTCCGTCCGCCCGCGCCCGCGATCACTCCGGGCTGTCCAGGCATCGGCTGTCCGCTGATCACGCTATGCAGGGTCTTGCCGCGGCGCTCGCCGAGCTCTTCTGCGCTGTGCAGACTGCGCAGCGCCTCGATGGTTGCGCGGACCACGTTGACCGGGTTGTTCGATCCGAGCGACTTGCTGAGGATGTCACGGATGCCTGCTGCCTCGACGACGGCACGAACCGAGCCGCCGGCGATGACACCGGTTCCCTGCGAGGCAGGCTTCAGCAGCACCTTGCTGGCACCGAAGGCCATGGACACCTCGTGAGGAATCGTCGTCCCCACCATGGGCACCTTGATCAGGTTCTTCTTGGCGTCCTCGACGCCCTTGCGGATCGATTCGGGAACCTCGCCCGCCTTGCCCAGCCCGGCACCGACGTGGCCGGCCCCGTCGCCGACGATGACGACGGCGCTGAAGGAAAAGCGGCGGCCACCCTTGACGACCTTGGCGACGCGGTTGATCTGAACAACACGCTCTTCGAGTGTCAGGCGGGCGGGATCGATCCTGGGCAAAGGGTTCTCCTTGGTCTTTCTAGAAGTCGAGGCCGGCTTCGCGACAGGCATCAGCCAAAGCGCGGACGCGGCCGTGATACCTGTAGCCGGCACGGTCAAAGACCACCTTGCCGACCCCGGCGCCGGTGGCCCGCTCAGCGAGCAGGCGGCCGACCACCTTCGCGTGCTCGGTCTTGGTGCCCGAAGACTCGCGGACACCCTTCTCGAGCGACGAGGCGCTGGCCACCGTTCGACCGGTTGCGTCGTCGATCACCTGGGCGGAAATCTGGTTGAGGCTGCGGAAGACGGCCAGGCGCGGACGCTCGCCGCTACCGGCGAGCGTCAGGCGGATACGTTCGTGGCGCTTGGTGCGCGAGGCCTGCCGGCTGACGGCAATGCTCACTTCTTGCCTCCGATCTTGCCCGCCTTGCCGGCCTTGCGTCGGATGACCTCACCTGCGTAGCGGACGCCCTTGCCCTTGTATGGCTCGGGCTTGCGGGTGCTGCGGACGCGTGCGGCGACATGACCGACGAGCTCCTTGTCGTAGCCCACGACCGCCAAGCGGACGGGCGTTTCGACCTCGAAGCTGACGCCTTCGGGCGGATCGATCTCGATGGGATGGCTATAGCCCAGGTTGAGCTGAAGTTTCCTGCCCACGAGCTGTGCACGGTAGCCGACGCCGGTGATCTCGAGGCCCTTCCGGTAGCCGTCGGTCACGCCGACGACCATGTTGGAGATCAGCGTGCGGGTCAGGCCGTGCAGCTCGCGCGATCGCTTGTCGTCGTTCGGTCGCTCAACACGCAGCGTGCCGTCCTCCTGGACGATGCGCAGCTCGGGCGCAACGTCGCGCTCGAGCTTGCCGCGCGGGCCGGTGACCGCGACGTGGTTGCCGTCGATGTCTACCTGGACTCCGGCGGGGACCGTGATGGCGAGACGGCCGATACGTGACATCGTCGACCTACCAGACGTAGGCGAGGACTTCCCCGCCGAGCTGTGCCTTGCGCGCGCGCGCGCCGGTCATGATTCCGTGGCTGGTGCTGACGATCACGACTCCGAGCCCGCCGAGAACGCGCGGGATGTCCGTTTTGGCGGCGTATACACGCAGCCCCGGCTTGCTGACCCTCTTGAGTCCGCTGATGACGGGGACCTTCCCGACGTACTTCAGCTGGAGTCGCAGGAAGTCGGCCGGACCTTCGCGCGTTTCGTCAAACGCCTCGATAAAGCCCTCGGCAACGAGAATCTCCGCGATGGCGCGCTTTGTGCGGGACGAGGGAACGAGGATTTCGGTGTGGCGCGCGCGGCTGCCATTGCGGATGCGCGTCAGCATGTCTGCGATCGGATCTGAGATGTTCATCTGCTTACCATGACGACTTGGTCACGCCGGGCAGCTCGCCCAGCAGAGCTCGCTCGCGGAAGCAGATGCGGCACAGCGCGAAACGGCGCATGAAAGCGCGCGGCCGGCCGCAGACGAAGCAACGGTTGTACGCCTGCACCGGGTGGTGCGGCTTGCGCTTTGCCTTCGCGATGAGTGATTTCTTGGCCATCGATGCTCCGTCCTGTTAGTTCCATCTATCTCCGCAGTCGGCCTTCGGCCGCTGCTGCGCGCTACTGTCCGACCCGCGGCTTGCGCCGCGTCTCGTGCTTTCGCTTGCGGCTCCTATGTGGCGAAGGGCATTCCCAGCAGCTGCAGCAGCCGTTTTGACTCTTCGTCGGTTTGAGCGGTCGTGACGATGCTCACCTCGAGCCCGCGCAACCGGTCGATCTTGTCGTAGTCGATCTCGGGAAACGCAAGCTGCTCGCGCAGGCCGAGTGAGTAATTGCCGCGTCCATCGAACGACTTGCTGGGCACGCCGCGGAAGTCGCGGATGCGCGGCAGCGCAAGACGGGTCAGACGCTCCAGGAAGTCCCACATGCGCTGGCCGCGCAGTGTCACCTTGATGCCGATCGGGTTGCCGGTTCGCAAGCGGAACTGCGCGATCGAACGGCGAGCGCGGGTGATGATCGGCTTTTGGCCGGTGATTGCGGCCAGGTCGCCGACCGCGGCATCGAGTGCCTTGGCGTTGGTCAGCGCCTCGCCCATGCCGATATTCACGACGATCTTTGCCAGGCGCGGGACCTGCATCGGATTCGCGTAGCCGAACTCCTTCTGGAGTGCGGCAACGACCTCGCCGTGGTAACGACCGCGCAGGCCGTCGTTTCGCGTGAGCGCTGATGCCGGTCCGGGCTCGACCTGCTGCTTCCGGTCGTCGGTCTTCTTGGTGTTCGGTCGCTCCCGGCGCGTGGTCTTTGCAGGCTCGCGCTTAGCGGCAGCGTCCCCATCCGCGGCAGCTTCTGGCTCGGCGGCAGCTTCTGGCTCGGCGGCAGCTTCTGGCTCGGCGGCGGCTTCTGGCCCGGCGGTGGCCTCGGGCTCATCCACGGACTCGGCCGTTGCGGCTTCCTCGGCCACGGGCGCATCCGCTGCCTCGGCGACATCCGGCGCCTGCGCCGGCGTAGCGGACTGCTCGTCCACCGGCGTCTCTTGCTCTTCTACGGTCTCGTCGCTCACTTCTTCTCCTCGCGCGAGACCGGCTCAGCGCAGTTGCCGCAGATGCGGATGGAGCGACCGTCACCGCCGACGCCGTGCTTGATGCGTGTCGGCTCGCCGCAGTGCGGGCAGATGACCATGACCTTGCTGGCCAGGATCGGCTGCGGCACGTCGATGATCCCGCCTTGCTGGATGCGTGGCTGGCGCTCCGTCCGGCCCGACTTCGGACGCGGCTTCGTGTGCTTCTTGGCGATGTTGAGACCCTCGACCAAGACGGCGGTGCCGGCCAGCGGGCTGACCTTGCGCCAGTCCGATCCGTACTTGTTGACGGTCTTCTGGTAGCTCTGGCGGTTACGGACGACGTGTTCGACCGTGCCGCGCTTGCCGGCTTCCTTACCGGACAGCACGAGTACCTGGTCGCCCTTGCGGATGTCGGGGACACGCGGTGCGCGGGGGTGGATTTCCATCTTTGCCATCACAGCACCTCCGGCGCGAGGGACACGATCTTCATGTAGTTGCGATCGCGCAGCTCGCGCGCAACGGGGCCGAAGATGCGCGTCCCACGCGGGTTGCCCTGGTTGTTGATCAGGACTGCCGCGTTCTCGTCGAAGCGGATATAGCTGCCATCCGGTCGGCCGAGCTCCTTGCTCGTGCGCACGATCACGGCACGCACCACGTCGCCCTTCTTGACCGCCGCGTTGGGAATCGCCTGCTTGACCGACGCAACGATGACGTCGCCGATGCCCGCAGTCTTCTTCTGCGAGCGGCCGAGGACACGGATGCACTGGATCACCCGTGCGCCCGTGTTGTCGGCCACCTTCAGGCGGCTTTGCTGCTGGATCACTTAGGAGGCCTCCTCCAGCTGGGCCGCTTCGGCCTCAGCGTCGGCGGCGCGATCACGACCCGGGTGGGCAGCAGCGTGGATTGCCTCGCTCGTCGCCTCTTCCTCGCCCACGACGGGCTCGCCGGCGCCTTCGCTGGCTCGCGTAACGATCTCGACCATCCGCCAGCGCTTCGTCGCCGACAGCGGTCGTGACTCGACGATGCGCACGGTGTCGCCGATGCGTGCTTCATTACGCTCGTCGTGAGCTTTGAACTTCGTGGTCAGGCGGATGACGCGCTTGTAGAGCGGGTGGCGCGACAGGCGCTCAACCGAGACGACAATCGTCTTGTCCATCTTGTCGGACACGACTCGTCCAACCTTCTCCTTGCGCATCGAGCGCGGCGCCTCGGCGCTCATTCCTTCTCACCTCCGGTTGCGGCCTTGGGGGCCGCTTCCTTGCTACGGCCGCGACCGCGACCGCGGGCGGCGGACTTGCGTGGTTCGGGCGCCGTCGGTACGACGAGCCGCTCATCGAGTCCGCGCTCGGTCAGGACCGTGAGCAGGCGCGCGATCGTGCGCCGCGAGGCGGTCAGCTGGCTGTGGTCAGTCAGCTGGCGCGTGGCCAGCTGGAAGCGCAAGTCGTACAGGTGGCGGCGCTGCGTGACGAGCTCAGCTCCGAGCTCGGCGTCGGTCAGTTCGCGGACCTTAGCGATGTCCATCGCCACCAACTCCTTCGCGGATCAAGAACTTGACGTTGATCGGCAACTTGTGGCCGGCCAGGCGCATCGCCTCGGCCGCCTCGGTCTCTGGCACACCAGCCATCTCGAACAGGATGCGGCCGGGCTTGACCACCGCGACCCAGTGGTCGGGAGCGCCCTTGCCTGAACCCATGCGCACCTCGGCCGGCTTCTTGGTGACCGGCTTGTCGGGGAAGACGCGGATCCAGATCTTGCCGCCGCGCTTGACATACCTGGTCATGGCGCGTCGGGCAGCTTCTATCTGACGCGACGTGATCCACGCCGGCTCCACGGTCATCAGCGCGAAGTCACCGAATGCGATCGTGTTGCCGCCCTTGGCCAGGCCGGACATGCGACCACGCTGGACCTTGCGGTGCTTTACGCGACGGGGCATCAACATGGCTAGGCCCCGGCTCCGGCCCCTGCGGCAGCAGCAGCGGCCTCGGGCGGAGCATGACGCTCGGGCAGGATGTCACCGCGGTAGATCCAGACCTTGACGCCGATGCGGCCGTAGGTCGTGTGCGCGTGAACCTGCCCGTAGCTGATGTCCGCGCGCAGCGTGTTGAGCGGGATGCGGCCCTCCTTGTCCCACTCCCGGCGGGCCATCTCTGAGCCGCCGAGGCGACCGGAGACCTGGATTCGGACGCCCTTCGCGCCGGCCTTCATGGTTCGCTGCACGGCCTGCTTGATCGCCTTGCGGAACGCGATGCGGCGCGTCAGCTGCTGGGCGATGCTCGAGGCTACGAGCACCGCGTCGAGCTCGGGCTGGCGGATCTCCTTGATCTCCAGCTTGACCTTGCTCGTCGTGATTCGGCCGATCTGCTGGCGCAGCGCCTCGACGTTGGCGCCGCCCTTGCCGATGACGATGCCCGGCTTCGCGGTGTGAACCGTAACTGTCACATGGTTGATGCCGCGCTCGATGTCGACCAGGCTGACGCTGGCGTTGGCCAGGCGCTTGGTGACCAGCAGGCGGATCGTGATGTCTTCCTTCAGCAGGCTGGTGTAGGACTTGTCGGCGTACCACTTGGCGTTCCACGTACGGGACGTGCCGAGGCGGAAGCCGTACGGGTGAACCTTTCGACCCATCTCTAGGCCTCCTTGCTCTCGACCACAACGGTCACGTGGGTCATCGGCTTGTGAATCGCAAATGCGCGGCCCTGCGCGCGGGGGCGAAATCGTTTGAGCGTCGGACCTTCATTGGCCGTCGCCTCGACGACGACGAGGTCGTCGAGGGCCAGGTCATGGTTGTTCTCGGCGTTCGCCGCGGCGCTGTTGAGCACCTTGGCGACGTCGCGCGCCGCTTCCTGGGGCATGAACTTGAGGGCCGCCGTTGCCTCGCTCACGGGTAGGCCAACGATCGCCCGGGTAACCAGGCGCGTCTTGCGCGTGGAGTGGCGCAGGTACTTGGCGGTGGCTGATACGCGCATCTGTTCGACCTACTTCAGCGCCGAGGATCGCTCGGTGTGCTTGCCGTGTCCGCGGAAGCTGCGGGTGGGGCTGAACTCGCCCAGCCGATGGCCGACCATGTTCTCGGTCACGTAGACCGGGATGTGCTTGCGGCCGTTGTAGACGGCGATCGTGTGGCCGACGAAGTCGGGGAAGATCACGCTCG